>Ga0210395_10003933_pt1 | contig 11404 bp, 10 predicted proteins | sample IncBWH4OmetaG_FD_150861 | JGI IMG/M metagenome (GOLD analysis project Ga0210395, IMG submission 150861) | Forest soil microbial communities from Barre Woods Harvard Forest LTER site, Petersham, Massachusetts, United States - Inc-BW-H-4-O ...
TCCGGTGTAAGGCCCGCGCACCACGTCGACCGGCTCGTCGCGCAAGCCGCCGGCGATATCGAGCTCGCTCACTTCCGGCAGCGGGCTCGACGACAGCATGAACAACAGCGGGTCTTGGCCGCACAGGATCACCACCTTCATCGGCTCGCCGCGGGCGAAATATTTGTCGCGGTGGATACGGCCGTGCTTGCCCTCGGTGATCTGGCAGCCGACGGTCTTGCCGTCATAGACCTGGCTGCGATACGCGCCGAGATTGAACCAGCCGGCATCGGGATCCTTGGTCATGACGCAGCAGGCGGTGCCGATGAAGCGCGCCTTGTCGGCCTCGTGATGGCGCGGCACCGGAAATTTCAGCACGTCGATGGCGTCGCCCTCGACCACGTTCTCGAAAATCGGCCCGTCATTGACGAAACGCGGTGGCAGCGGTTTCAAATCCTGCATGCGCGCGTGATAGCGCTGCACGATATCGACCTTGCGCTCGTAGTCGAGCGGCAGGCCGAGCGTGAGTGCTATCCGCTTTATGGAGGAAAGCTGCCCGTAGAGCGTGCGATAGCCCTTGGCGTAACCGGGCACGTCGTCGAACAGGATCGCCGGCGCCTGGCCGCGGCTTTTTTCCGTCAGCATATGGGTGACGGCGCCCATCTCGACGTCCCAATCGGCGCCGGACACGCGCTCGAGTTCGCCGAGTTTGTCCACCGTGTCGAGCCAGCCGCGCAAGCCGCGGTATTTCTGGCGTTGTCCCGAGGCCGCGCCTGCGCTCGCCATGCTGCTCTCCAACTATCTCAATCGGCTGAAAACCGGGTATGAATGCCGGTCCCGAACGTGTCAAGCTGACGCGGCTCGTTCCTTCCGATCCGGAGTCCACTGTGGCCATTCCCAAACCCAACTACAACCCGCCCTTCAACATCACGCGCGCCAGCCATTCGGTGCTGCACGTGAAAGACCTGGCCAAGAGCCGCGCGTTCTATGTCGATCTGATCGGCTTGATCGTCAGCGATGAAGACAAGGACACCATCTATCTGCGCGGCGTCGCCGAGGTCTGCCATCACTCGCTGGTGCTCAAGCGCGCAGGTGCGCCGCAAGCTGAGCGCGTCGGCATGCGCTGCTTCACCGAAGAGGATCTGGAAAAGGCGAAATCCTATTTCGAGAAGGCCAGCCTGCCGGCGCAATGGGTCGAGCGGCCGTACCAGGGCAAAACCTTGCATGTCAGCGATCCGCTCGGCCTGCCGCTCGAATTCTGCGCCACCATGACCACCAAGCCGCGGCTGATGACGAGTTTTGAGCATCACCACGGCGCGGTGCCGCACCGCATCGATCACTTCCAGATCCTGGTGCCGGACGTGCAGCGCGAGCTGGAATTTTACACGGGGCTCGGCTTCCGGCTTTCCGAATATATTGCGCCGGACGGCAGCGACGATCCGCTGTTCGTGTTCCTGCAACGCAAGGGCAATCCGCACGACATCGTGTTTGCGCCCGGCGCCGGGCCGCGGCTGCATCACGCCGCTTTCAGCATCGGCGAATCGTATCATTTCTTTTATGTTTGCGATCTCGCCTCGAATCTGGGGTTTGCCGAGAACATCGAATTCGGCCCGGGACGCCACGGACCGGGCCTCGCGCTGTTCGTCTATATGCGCGATCCCGACGGCCACCGCATCGAGCTGTTCAACACCCACTATCAATGCATGGACATCGAGGACGAGCCGGTGCGCTGGGACGCCTCGGTCGCCGGCAAGCGCCGCTGGCAGCTGCCGGCGCGGGCGATGTGGTTCGCCGAAGCCAGCCGCTTCGCCGGCGTTGAGCCGCGCGAGCCGGCGCACAAGGGCAATCCGATGACGCTGGAGCGATACGTCGCGGCGGCGAAATAGGGACGGGTCATGGCGCTGACGATTGACGCGCGGTGGATTGCCGTCGCGCTTGGGCTATTGGTCGGGCCGTTGTCCCGCGATGCCGCGGCACAGGCGTCCAATCCGAACGCGCTCTGGCAAATCGTGCACGATCAGTGTGTCCCTGACGAGCAGCAGCATCGCGATCCGGCGCCGTGTGCCGTAGTCGATCTGGCAGGCGGATTCGCGGTGCTGAAAGACATCAAAGGAGCGACGCAATTTTTGCTCATTCCGACAAAACAAATCAGCGGCATCGAGAGCCCTTCGTTGCTCGCGCCTTTCGCCGCCAACTACTTCGCCGACGCTTGGCAGGAGCGGGGTCTGGTCGAAAAGGCGCTCGGTCATGCGATGCCGCCCGATATGCTCAGTCTCGCGATCAATTCGGCATCGGGGCGCACACAAAACCAGCTGCATATTCACATTGACTGCATTCGCGCCGACGTCCGCGAAACGCTGTTGAGCGAGCGTCCCAATATCGGCTGGCGCTGGACTGTGCTGAAAACGCCGCTTGCCGGCCATCGGTACCGCGCCGTGCGCGTGACGGGACCGACGCTGTTCGGGCACAATCCTTTTAAGCTCCTCGCATGGGGCGTGCCGGGAGCCCGCGCCGACATGGGACAGCACACGCTGGTGGTTGTCGGCATGGTGTTCGGGGGCAGGGTGCCAGGCTTCATTCTCCTGGACGACCGCGCCGACCCGGCGCACGGCGACTGGGGCAGCGGCGAGGAATTGCAGGACCACGGCTGCGCGCTGGGGCATTAAACGCGCCGGTGCAGCCGGCGTTCGATCCATAATAGCAGCGCGTTGGCGATTGCGGCGAAGACGAACAGGACGATGGCGACCGTCACCATGTCCTCGCTTTGCGCAAGCGACATGTCGCTCATGATCATGGAGCCGAGGCCGAGCTTTGAAGCGAACATCTCGCCCAGCAGCACGCCGAGGAGCGTCACGGTGAAGCCGATGCGCAAGCCCGTGAATACTTCCGGCAATGCGGCCGGCAGCAGCACGGTGGTAATGGTCTGCCACGGCGACAAATGCAGCGTGCGCGCCGAGCGCAGATAGACCTGCGGGATGGCGCGGATCGCGCCCATGGTCAGTAGCGCGACCGGCAAAATGCCGTGCATGGCGCCGAATGCCACCTTGCCCGAGATGCCAAGCCCGAAGATCAGCAGCACCACCGGATAGAGCGTGATCTTCGGCAGCGAATAGATCACCACCAGAATCGGCTCGCCGACGGCGCCGGACAGCCGGTGCGCGCCCATCCACACGCCGATCGCAAGTCCGATGGCATAGGCGAGGAGGAGCGCCAGGCCGAACGCCTGCAGCGTCGCCGCGGCGTTCTCGGTAAATCGCGCGGTCGGCACCATGTGCACCAGATACGACATCGTCGGGAGCGGCGCCGGTAGCGCCGTCGAGCCGGCGATCTCGTGCAATATCTTCCACACCACGAGCATGACGGCGGCGATGATCAGCGTGTCGGTGGCGCGGCGGGTCGCGGTCACGTCCGGCCCCCGCTGCGCCGCTCCGCCCAGCGCACGTCGAGCGCGTGCAGGACCGTGTTGACGACGGTGGCGATGATGAGCAGGAACAGGATCAGCGCATACATGCGCCGGTTGTTGAAATCGGAATAAGCATCGGCGATGTCGCGGCCGAGCCCGGCGGGCGACAGGATGAACTCGGCGGCGATGACGGCGATGAAGCCGTAAGAGACGGAAAGCTTTACGCCGGTGAAGAGATACGGCGCGGCGGCGGGAAGCTGCAACGTCATGGCGGTCGTCACCGCATCCAGGCGATGCACCCGCGCCACTTTGGTGAGCACGCGAGGCACGCGGTCGAGGCCGTTGAGCGTGGCAATGATCATGGCGACGACCGCGGTGGCGACGCCGATCAGCACGATCGGGATCGGGGAGAGCCCGAAGATCGCGATCAGCACTGGATAGAAGATGAAGATCGGCACGGCGTAATAGGTGGCGAACAGCGGATCGAGCGCCTCGCGCAGCCGCGGCAGCGCATGAATGACGAGGCCGAGCGCGAAGCCGAGCACGATCGAGAGCGCGATCACGATGACGATGATGCCCAAAGTGCGCTCGATGTCGGCGTTGATGGCGCCCGAGGCGAGCAGCGCGTAGAGCGATGTCGCCATCTCGGACGGCGCAATGATGGTTTGATGCCTGATCAAGCCGGTGCGGCAGGCAAGCTCGAGCGCGCCGATCATCGCCACGATCACCGCAAGCCGGATCAGGCCGACGCGTGTCATCCCGCGGCCGTTGTCGGCATGCCCGCATGGCCGAGCGCCTTGAGCGATTCGCCGCGCAGACGATCCCACAGCCGCCCGGTGATTTCGCCGAACGCCGGCTCGGCGACGATCTTGCTGTCGCGCTCGCGCGGCCAGCCGGTGTCGATGATCTCGATGAAGCGGCCGGGGCGCGCCGACATGGCGCCGACGCGGTCGGCCAGCATCGCCGCTTCGTCGAGGGCGTGGGTGATGAGCAGCACCGTTGCGCCGGTTGAGCGCCACAGCCGCAACACTTCGTCGCCCATCAAAAGGCGCGTTTGCGCGTCGAGCGCGCCGAACGGCTCGTCGAGCAGGATGAGCCGTGGCTGCAGCACCAGGGTGCGCGCGATGCAGACGCGCTGGCGCATGCCGCCGGACAATTGCGACGGATAGGCGCGGGCGAAATCCTTGAGCCCCATGAAGGCCACCGCATCGTCGACGCGGCGGCGTATCTCGGCCTCGGCGACGCCGCTGCGGCGCAGCCCGAACGCGGCATTGTCCCAGACTGTGAGCCAGGGAAAGCTCGCATCCTCCTGGAAGACGACGCCAATACCTTCGGCGACTTCGCCGCTGATCGGCTTGCCCTCGAACGTCACCGTGCCCGCGGTCGGCCGCTGCAGGCCGGCCAGCACTTCGAGAAACGTCGACTTGCCGCAGCCCGACGGCCCGACCACGGCGAAGAACTCGCCCTTGCGCAGATCCAAATCGATAGGCCCGAGCGCGTCGACCGGCGGCTGATTGCCGGCGCCGGGAAAGACGCGCGTGACGGCTGCAAGCTGCGCGTGGATATCGCGCGCCACGGCGTTCATTTCACTTGCTGCAAATCGCTGGGCAGAAACGAGGCGTCGATCATTTTGGAAAGATCGGGGTCCTTATCGATCATGCCGACATATTTCATCGCCTTGACGGTGTTGACGAGCAGCGGCATTTCGATCTGGCCCTCGCTGTAGAACTTCGCGTCGACCAGCATCTGCATCAGCGTATCGACGTCCTTGGGCGGCAGCGGCGCGTAAATCGGCTCGAGAATCTTGCTCGCTTCCGCGGTGTGGCTATAGAGAAATTTCACAGCTTCCCGCCGTCCGGCCAGGATGGCGCGCAGCTTCTGCGGATTTTTCTTGATCAGGTCGCCGGTGGCGATGCCGACCGCGGGCGGCAATAGCGGCAGATCCTCCGGCCCGACGATGACGCGGTATTTGCTTTCGCCGCCGCGCGCCAAAAACAAAATGCCCGGAATGCTGGTGGCCTCGACGACGTTGTTTTCCAGCGCCGTGAGCGCGCCGGACAGATTGCCGAGCGCCACGCGCTGGATGTCGCTGGGGTTCATGCCGGCATTTTCCGCCGCCAGCACCGCGGTCATCTCGCCGAGCGATTTCGGATTGGAGATGGCGAATTTCTTGCCCTTCAAATCCGCCATGGTCTTGATCGGCGAGTTCGGCATCACGATGATGACGTTGCTCGCCATCGACCGCGAGCCGATATCGACGATCTTGATGTCCTGGCCTTCGTTGATGGCGGCGATGATGCCGGCGGGCGAGGTCTCGCCGTAGCCGAGATCGCTGGCAAGCACGGCGCGCACCGACGAGCCGCCGCCCTCGCCGGAAATGACGCCGGTGATGTCGACGCCGGCGGCCTTGAAGAAGCCCTTGTCGATCGCCACGCCATAGGGCGCGCCGGACGGATCGGCCTTGTACTGGGTGACCAGGATGTCTTCGGCAAAAGCCGGCGTCATGGCGCAGGCCAAGATCAGCGCTCCGAACATGGTCTTGGCGAACACGCCGGCCGAATTGTTGTGGTGCAGCATCCTCATCTCCCTCTGGCTTCCCGCACATTATCGCTCGCCCCCGCCGGAATGGGAATGCGACCAGTTCTCAGATTTTTAATGGGACGGGCGTTTACTGGAACGCCAGCGTTTGCATTGGCGGTGCTCGGATGGAAGAATCGTTGACCAAGGCGGGCAGCCGCCCCCCAGCCGCTCCATGGCCGGAAAGTAGTGAACTCATGATGCTTCCAGCGGAGAGCGCTCCGCCTCTGGCGCCGGCCGGTATGGTGGACCCGATCTGGCTCAAGTCCTACCCGGCGGACACGCCCAAAACCATCGACCCGGACCGCTATCCGTCGCTGCACGCCATGCTGCTGGACTCGTGCCGCTTGCACGCCGCGCGGCCGGCCTTCGAAAGTTTGCGGGCGCGCATGACCTATGGCGAGTGGGACCGCGACAGCCGCGGCTTTGCGGCGTTCCTGCGCGAGGAATTGAACTGCCGCGCCGGCGACCGTGTCGCGATCATGCTGCCGAACATGTTGGCCTATCCGGTGGCGTTGCTCGGCACGCTGCGCGCGGGATTGATCGCGGTCAACGTCAATCCGCTCTACACGCCGCGCGAGCTCAAGGAACAGCTCAAGGATTGCGGCGCCACGACGATCGTCATCATGGAGAATTTCGCCCACAAGCTCGAGCAGGTCATCGCCAACACCGACATCCGCCATGTCGTGGTGGCGCGGCTCGGCGATTTCGTGCCGGTGCTCAAGCGCTGGGCGTTCAATTTCGCCAATTCCTATATCGAGCGCGCCGTGCCGGCCTGGCAGTTCGACGCTTTCACGATGCTGCAGGATGCCTGCAGCCGCGCACCGAGCGAGCACTACGCCGATGCGGACACACCGGCGACGGACGTGGCGCTCCTGCAATATACCGGCGGCACCACTGGCGTGCCGAAGGGCGCGATGCTGACACACCGCAATCTGATCGCCAACACCCTGCAATGCCTGGCGTGGACTGGAGCCAGCGCCAAATACGAGAATGAAACCACACTGACGCCGCTGCCGCTCTATCACATCTTCTCGCTGACGGCGAACCTGTTGTCCATTGCCGTCGTCGGCGGCTTGAACGTGCTGGTCATCGATCCGCGCAATCTCGATCGGCTGGTCCGCACCTTTCGCGATTCCCGTATCGCGGTGATGTCCGGCGTCAATACGCTGTACAACGCGCTGGTGCATCGGCCCGATTTTGCCGCGCTGGATTTCAGCGCGATGCGGCTCGCGCTCGGCGGCGGCGCGGCGATCCAGAGCGAGGTGGCGCACCGCTGGCGCGAGATCACCGGCACTGATCTGGTCGAAGGTTACGGCCTGACCGAAGCGTCGCCGGTGGTGTGCATCAACATGGTGGTGAACCCGAAGCTCGGCACCGTCGGCCTGCCGGTGCCTTCGACCGAGCTGAGCATTCGCGACGACCATGGCGCGATCCTCGTCCCAGGCGGTCACGGCGAAGTCTGGGTGCGCGGCCCGCAGGTGATGAAGGGCTATTGGCGGCGTCCCGGCGAAACCAATGACGTTCTCACCGCCGACGGCTGGCTGCGCACTGGCGACATCGGCATGCTCGATGCGCAGGGTTACTTGAAGCTACTCGATCGCAAGAAGGACATGGTCAACGTCTCCGGCTTCAAGGTGTTTCCGAGCGAAGTCGAAGACATCGCCATGCAGCATCCCGACGTGATCGAGGCGGCGGTGATCGGAGTGCCGGACGAGCGCACCGGCCAGGCGGTGAAGCTGTTCGTCGTCAAGGGCGATGCAGCATTGACCGAGGCGGATTTGAAGACGTTCCTGCACGAGCGCCTGGCGAGCTACAAGGTGCCGCACATCATCGAGTTCCGCGACAGCTTGCCGAAGAGTAATATCGGCAAAATTCTGCGCAAAGAGCTGCACTAGAACGAACAGGTTTCGCGATGAGCGAAGCGGTTGTGGTCGGCGGCGGCCTGGCCGGCTCGGCTTTTGCCATTGCGCTGGCGCGCCAAGGCCGTCCCGTCGTCGTTCTGGAAAAAACCACCGGCGCCCATCACAAGGTCTGCGGCGAATTTTTGAGCGCGGAAGCGCAGGCGCTGCTGGCCCGGCTCGGGCTCGATGTGTGGCAGCTCGGCGCGCGACCGGCCGGCCAGCTCGGCCTTGAATTCGGCGGGCGAAACGAAAGGCTGAAGTTGCCGTTTCGCGGCGCCGGCCTGTCGCGCTTCCTGCTCGATCAGACGCTGCTCGATGCGGCGGCGCGCGCCGGCGCGCAAGTGATCCGCGGGGCGACGGTCACGAAAGTGGACTACGAGCGAAAATCCGCCGTCGTGCACACGGCGACGCAACGATTTACCGCAAGCCACGTCGCGCTCGCCACCGGCAAGCACAATTTGCGCGGCCTGCCGCGGCCGCAAGCGCCGACCGTGGCATTCAAGATGCAGCTTCGCGTGACGCCAGCCGTTGCCGCGATGCTCGAGGATTTGGTCCAGCTCGCGATGTTCCCGGGCGGCTATGCCGGCGTATGTCTGGTCGAGGGCGGCATCGCGACCATCTGCTGGGTGATCGATCGGGACGTGGCGGGCGAGGCTGCCGTCACATGGGACGCGCACGCGGCCTTTCTCGCCCAGCGCTCGGATTTTTTTGCGACGCTGCTCGGCGGCGCGACGGCGCTCTGGGACAAGCCCGTTGCGGTCGCGGCTATTCCTTACGGCTTTCTGCGCCGCGAGGTGATTTCCGATGCGGTCTATCCGCTGGGCGACCAGCTTGTGGTCATTCCGTCTTATACCGGCGACGGCACATCGATCGCCTTGCACACGGGAATGGCGGCGGCGCAGGCCGTTCTCGGCGGCCAATCGGCCGGCGAGTTTCAGGCCAAGGCTATCGCCAAGCTGAGACCTCAGATCGCCTGGGCGAAGGTCGCCAATATCGCCTTCGTCAACGCCACGGCGCAACGCGTGACTTCGGCGGTCGCCCGCGTTGCGCCGTGGGCCGTGCCGGGGATCGCGAGATTCGTGGTGAACAGGACGCGGCTTCGCGTATGATGCAGCAAACCGGCCGTTACGCTTTGCGGCACGCCACCACATAGCGGAACGGAAAGTACCATTTGATCGAGGTGCGCGTGCGCGGGATGCCGGCTTCCGCCAGCAGGCGCCGCCAATCGGCCGCGACGAAGGCGCGCGATATCGATATCGGGCCGTCGCTGCGCATCATCCGGCTCAACGGCAGGAGGCGGAAGACCGTCTTGACGAAATAATACGGCAGCGGATGGCGGTGCAGGTCGTTGATGAACCAGCCGCGCACGGCATGGCTATCCATCCATTTTATGAATTGGATCAGTTCCGCGTCGGTCAAATGGTGGGTGAAATTGCAGCTGACGATGAAATCGGCGCGCCGCGACTGATCGAGCAAAAAAATATTCGAACTCTCATAGCGGATGTTCATCTCTTGCGGTGTGTCCGCTTCCGCCGACTGCTTTGACCACGGATTGAGATCGACACCGGTGAGCTCAGGGTTGAGATCGCGCTGCTGCAACAGCTTCCAGATCTTGCGCAACATGTCGCCGCCGCCCGAGCCGACATCGAATACCGAGACGGTGTCGCGCGGCATGGTGTACCGCACCGTCCGCCCGAGCCAACGCAAGGTCGGCCGATAGGCCAGGGTGAAGACGTTGACGATGGTGAGCTGCCGCAGGCACTGGTGGAATTCCGTGAAATCCACGGTTTCCGAATCCATCAGCTCCGGCTGCATGCTGCGCTGGGCGAAATTGACTGCTGTCATAAGTGAGCCTCTGGCAGGCAAAAATAACATATTTGCGGCGTTGCGCCTGCCTTCCTGCTCCGTTTGCGGCATGCTAACCGTAAGCCGCAATCGCAACAGGGGAGGGCGCCAGACCAATGGCCAAGTTGCAGCTTTCGTTCGCGTGCGGCCTTTATGACAGGATGCAGCCGCTCTATACGGGCGAGGTCACGCCCGACGGCATCGATCTCAATTTCATCGCCATCGATCAACCGCGGCCGATCTTCGACCGCATGTCGGGCGGCGAGGAATTCGACGTTTCCGAATATTCGCTTTCCGAATTCAGTCAACGCTTCACGCGCAAGGAATGCCCGTTTGTCGCCATCCCAGTGTTTCCGTCGATCGCCTTCCGCATGGGCTACATCGCCATCAACAAGAAGTCCGGCATCAAGGCGCCCAAGGATCTCGAGGGCAAGCGTATCGGCGTGCCGCTCTATACGATGACGGCGGCGATCTTCATCAACGGTATCCTGCATCATGAATTCGGCGTCGATCTCACCAAGGTTCGCTGGGTGCAAGGCGCCATGAACGAGGCGGGGTTGCACGGCAGCCCAACGGTGCTGCCGCTTCTGAAGAGGACGTCGATCGAGAACAACAAGACCCACAAGACGCTCGGCCAGTTGCTGGCCGCCGGCGAGATCGACGCCACTTTGGGCACGAGCCTGCCTGAAGAAATCAGAACCGATCCGAATATCGTGCGGCTGTTTCCGAATTTCGTCGATGTCGACAAGGACCTTTACAAGCGCAAGGGTATCTATCCGATCATGCACACCGTCGCCATCAAGAAGAGCATTTACGAGCAGTACCCGTTAGTGGCGACGAGCCTGTACGACGCGTTCGTGAAGTCGAAGAAAATCGCGCTGCGGAAATTGTTCAATCTGCGCGCCGTGCGCTACATGACGCCGTTCCTGATGCGCGAGATCGACGACATCTGGGAAGTGTTCAACGGCGATCCGTGGCCCTATGGCGTGGAGCCGAACCGCCGCACCATCGAAGCCCTCATCACCTATCAACAGACACTCGGGCTGACGGACCGGGCCGTAAAAGTCGACGACCTGTTCGTGCCCACCTACGGCTGATTTATCACTCGGAAAGAACCATCATGAGCCAACTTGACGATCTGTTGCGCGACCTCGTTGTCGCCAATCGCATACTCTCCAACGAAGACGTGGTCGACGCCTATGGCCATATCAGCGTGCGCCATCCCGACAATCCGAAGCACTTCTTCATGTCGCGCTCGCTGGCGCCGGAACTGGTCGAGCGCCACGATCTGATCGAGTTCGACCAGATGGGCGAGCCGGTCAGCGACAAGCGCCAGCCATATCTGGAGCGCTTCATCCACGCCGCGATCTTCGAGGCGCGGCCCGACATCGTGGCGGTGGTGCATGCCCACGCCGAGGACACGCTGCCGTTCGGCATCGTCTCAAAGCCGCTCGAGCCGGTGATCCATTCCGGCAGCTTTATCGGCGGCAAGGTGCCGGTGTGGGATATTCGCAAGAAATTCGGCGATACCGATCTGCTCGTGCGGAACATGGCGCAGGGCCGCGATCTGGCGAAGTGCATGGGCAAGGGTGCCGTCGCCCTGATGCGCGGCCATGGCTTTGCCTCGGCGGCGCAGTCGATCATCGAGGTGGTGCGGTTGTCGGTCTATCTGCCGCGCAATGCGCGGGTGCAGATG
>Ga0210395_10003934_pt1 | contig 11403 bp, 14 predicted proteins | sample IncBWH4OmetaG_FD_150861 | JGI IMG/M metagenome (GOLD analysis project Ga0210395, IMG submission 150861) | Forest soil microbial communities from Barre Woods Harvard Forest LTER site, Petersham, Massachusetts, United States - Inc-BW-H-4-O ...
TCGCTCGCGCCATGCCGCTGTTCCAGGCCGTAATCGATGATCGCCGCCGCGTGCTCGGCAAGGACCACCCCGACACCCTGGCCTCCCGAAACAACCTCGCCGGCGCCTATGCGAAGGCGGGGTACCCGGCCCGCGCCATCCCCCTTTACAAAGCCACCCTCGCAGACTGTCTCCGGGTACTCGGCGACAGTCACCCCCTGACAGCGAGGGTTCGCCGCGACTTGGGGATTTTGAAGGGGAAGCGACGACCTGAATAACTCCTTCAGTCGTCAAGACACGCGAGCCAAGCCGAGAGGCGCCTTCCGCATGCCGGGACCGGGCGGCATCACAGCAGGCTTGCTTGACGAAGTGCTGACGCTTAGTGTCATACAGCCGGAAGCCAGAGACGATTCGTTGGCCTTCGAATTGGTTAACAGTTAAGTGTCAAGCCAGGAAGATACGGCGACAAGGCCGAGGCTCCGGCGCTGGCCCTCTCAGTCGGTCAGCGCGCGCAAAGGAGTGAGAGGTATTCACGTCGACTGCACGCGACGACGGATAGCGCCCCCAGGACTGCAGTGCTCCCAACCAGGCGGAACGTCCCTGCGATCAGGAACGAGGGCGTGATCGATATCAACGCCGGTCAGGTCCACACCAGCCCGGATCAAAGAAGTGATATTCACCCCCTTCAAGTCCGCGTCCGTAAAGTCCGTGCCAGTAAAAATGATGCCGGTTAGGTCATGCGGGAGCTTCGCCCTGCTCAGATCCACCCTGACAAGCTTCGCGCCGTCGAGCCTCGCCTCACGAAGGCCCTGCCCGAAAGTAGAGCCTGTCAGATCTGCGTCTCTCAGATCGGCGGCGCGCATAACGCATCCAAAAAGGTCCACATCCGTCATGATCGCGCCCTTGAGCCTCGCGCGGGTAAGGTTCGCGAACCTGGCGTCACGGTAGAAGCGCGCCCCGGCGAGATTCGCGCCCTCCAGTTGGGCGCCGCTAAGGTCTGCGCCGCTAAGGTCCGCCCCGCTAAGGTCGATGCCCCCGAACCTGGTGCTCTTCGCTGACACACCAAAGAGATTGGCGCCATCCAGGTCTCCGCCCCTGAGGTCCGCACCATCTATGTGCGCTGCGCTGAGGTCAGCCCCGCTCAGGTCGGCGTTCCTGATATCCGCCCACATCAACATTGCGCCCTTAAGGTTTGCGCCATTGAGCGGTGCACCACTCAGGTCTGCGAACGTCAGGTCGGCCCCGGCCAAGTTGACATGCCGCCTGTCACGCCCCGCATCCCTGCGGGCTATGACCGTAACGGCCGCCTGCACGTCCGGGGCAGTCAGGCGCTCAGGCACAACAGGTCCATCCACGTCCGATGGTGTCTGAGGCCACGGCTCCCGCGAGTGTTCGCGGATGAACGTTGCGAGCACCTCCATGACCGTGGGATGGTCGGGCGCTGAATCACGGGCGATGCGTTCCAGGGCATAAATCCCGCCGACCCGCACGTCAACCTTGACCGAGCCAAGCTGCTCGATTGCCTTCGTGTAGCGGTCCGTCACCTGGCCCTGCTCCGTAAGCTCAAGTGTGCGCCGTGACAACTCAGAATTCTCTTCAAAGGTCCGCTGGGACAACTCCAGCGCACGTCGTGACAGCGTGAAGTTCCGGGCAGTAAAAATGAGTGCCCCGGCTACGAACACCCCTCCAAAAAAAGTCAGCAACTGCCCTCGCACGCTTTCGATAGCCTGCTCAACCAACGCCGCCCTGTCAGACCTCTGAACGCCGCTGACATCATGATTGGCCAGCCATACCGGAACACGCCAAAACGCCCACAGAACGAAAACTGCAACGATAACTGCAAGAATGAGCCGGGACAGCCATCTCCCGAGACGCCATCGACGCCAAGTCTTTGAAGCCACGCAGATGATGGTACGGCGCGATCCCACTCTCCGCGCTAGGTCCGGGGCTGCGCCCCGGACCTAGCGCACCCGGGCCGCGCGGTAACCCTAGAGTGCCGTTTGCCCGTGGATCCTTGTCAATACCGGGAACCCCAGGCAGCGACAGCGCACCAGCCGAGCATCCGCCGCACACCGCCGCGCCCACGAATACGGGCAGGCAACTCCCCGATGCGCGGGCTCAAACCAGCCCCGGCCTGCGGCCGGGCGGCTGGCTCCACTCCGTTCCGGTCTTCCTGACCTCACTCTCCCAACAAGCAGGGAAAGCGAGGTCAGGAACCCCTCCACTCCATTCCACCAGCCGAAGATCAAATCAAAACCAGAAAGTCAAAGTCAAAGTCAAAATCAAGGTCAAAGTCAAGATCAAGGTCAAGATCAAGATCAAGGTCAAGATCAAGATCAAGGTCAAAGTCAAGATCAAGGTCAAAGTCAAGATCAAGGTCAAAGTCAAGATCAAGGTCAAAGTCAAGATCAAGGTCAAAGTCAAGATCAAGGTCAAGGTCAAGGTCAAAGTCAAGGTCAAGGTCAAAGTCAAGATCAGCGTGACGGGACGACGTCTACGAGAGCACGAGGTTAAACCAGCCGTAGTGATGACGATGCAAGACATGCAGGTTAACCCAGGCTGCTGGCACCAGGCAAAGGGAGCTGGGCTTGGCTAACGCAGCACAGGAGGCTTATCCTCGAGATAGTCTCGAATCCGGACACGAACGGATTCGTGCATTTGCAGGCCGGGTATAGCATCGAACGCAAAGAACTCTACCGCGGTGGACTCGCCGCTCACGCTCAGCGCCCCTCCTGTTATGTCACAGGCAAGGCAAATACTGAACTCTTGCCGGATTTCTCCGTCATCGTAGGCAAAGACGTGCCCTGGATCAGAATAGATCCCGACGATCCGATTTATTTTGACATGAAATCCGGTTTCTTCCCTGACCTCACGTATAGCAGATTCCGCGAACGTCTCACCGATATCCATCGCACCGCTAGGCAGCGCCCAGTTGCCCGAGTCGCTGCGACGGTGGAGAATAATACGATTCTGATCATCTACGACAACGGCAGACGACCCGACCACAAGAGAGTTGGCGGCGGGGGCAGCCGGATCATGATAGTAATCAATGCGTCCCATTTGCTAGTCCTCACGCGGGCAAGACGGAATTTTCGAAGACCGGGCGGGATTCGGCCCATATTGCCTCGAACTGCTGTGCGTACGACTCGAAGAGCCCGGCCGGGCCTAGTCTTTTGAGATGCAATAGCGGATGCTGATAACCGTGCAGCTTGTACAGGTACGGCGTTACAAGCATCTGGTCATCGAACCGGTAAATCGCATTGTAGAGCGGAACCCGGTGGTATCGGATTTCGAAACCCATGGCGGATACCAATGGCTCCAGATGGGCAAAGGATGAGCGAATCCGCCCGGGCAGCGTACCCCCGAGGTTTTCCAGCGCATCTCGCGCCTTAACCTCATCACAGTCCGGATCGGCCAACGCGATACGAATACGGAGGCCGTTGGCGCACTTCTGGCTGATTATCTCGGGCAGCCGAGGGTGCTGTTCAGGGAAGAAAAGCATCGCATAGCCCAGCAGATCCACATTCGTCTGCACACGGTCAAGCATCCCGGACCACAACTGCGACGGCGCATCAGCGCGGTGAGCATAACCCGCAATGATCTCAGACGTGTGATGCACACCCGATGCACCCAAGCTGACCTCCGGCCATAGCTCCTGTTCGGCCTGACCCAGAACGTCACAGATCTTCCAGCGATGCCGTGGATGCGGAACGCGCCCGCCCAGCCATCGCTGGATCGTCTTGGGGTTCACGTCCATCACTCGCGCGAGAGTCTCGATCTCCATGTCCTTCGCGGCCATCGCGGCCCGCAATCGCTCATTCATACCCGGCAGGCTCCAACTGTCACACGACGATGGCGGGACGTTTAGGACACGTCCCGAACCGTCCCAAACGTACTACATCGGCGGTAGAGGAGTCCTCCCGCTGCCGCGAACCTGCTCATGCAGGCACACAACAGGCTCGCGGGAAGGGACTCCTCATGCAAGACGGCAGAACCCCGGACCGGCTCCAGGACCACGAGCGCGTCCACCTCGAACGAATCCTGCTCGCCGCCCAGAGGTACGGATTCTCTTATGTGCGCCTGGCTCCGGTGCTTACGGCAGATTGTGAAAGGGGTGTGATCATCAAGTGGCACGGGACGATCAATTGAGCGACCGGGAATGTTCGCGTCCTGCGGTCCCGCTCACCAGGACGGAAGTGATGCCGGTGCCTGGTTCCGGGCCGAAGTTCGATGTGTCGGTGCCGAACGCGGCGCGGATCTATGACTACATGCTCGGCGGCAAGGACAACTACCAGGCAGACCGGGATGCGGCAGAACGGCTGCTCAAACTGTTGCCGGACGCGCAGGACGCGTGCCGCCAGAACCGGCGCTTCCTGCAGCGCGTGGTGCGCTACCTGGTCGGCCAGTGCGGTATCCGGCAGATTATCGACATCGGGTCCGGCCTGCCGACACGGGACAATGTTCACGAGGTAGCGCGGCGGACCCATCCGGACACGCGGGTGGTGTACGCCGATTACGACCCGGTAGTCGTCTCGCATGCCAACAACGTGCTTGCCGGGGGCGGGGTGACGCCCGGCGTGGCCGTGGTCCACGCCGATGTACGGGAACCGAAGACCATCCTTGGTGACCCGAAGGTCACTGAGCTGATCGACTTCGACTCGCCCGTGGCAGTGCTGATGCTGGCCGTCCTGCACTTCATCCCGGACGAGGAAGACCCGCGGGGGATTGTCGAGGAGTTCGCCGATGTCATCGCACCGCACAGCTACGTGGCGGTATCGCATATGACCGACGATGACGTGGACAAGCTGCTCAGCCTCGAAGCCCAGGGTGTCTACACCGATGCATCCGCCCCCGCCGTGCCGCGATCAGCCCGCGAGATAAGAGAATTCTTCCCCGGACTGGAACTAGTGCCGCCCGGACTGGTGGACGTCAATCAATGGCCAGCGTTCATTCTGCCCGACGTGGCGCCCATGAACGCGCGCACGCTCATGTACGGCGGCGTCGGGCGGAAGGTGTACTAGATGGCTGCCAGCCGTGCCAGCCACAAGGGGTGCGCTGTGAGTAACGCCACGCCGATACTGCTGGACCCGCCGGATTGGCCAGAGCTGAGCAATGACCAGCTCACGGTGTTCGTGGAATCGGTCAACAGCCTGCTTGACTACGGTATCTTCCGGCCACCGCTCGCGACCGAGCTAGTAGCGTACCGGGACGCCGCAAGCGGTGAGATCAGCGCCCGCATCGCCAGCAGACGGCCCCGATCAGGAAACAGCGAACATTAATGCCCCATAGCAACCGGCACCGGCAAGACTCTTCCCGGGACAAGGAATGATAGGCAAAGAGCGCAAGCCAACCGGGAAAAGGCAGAAAGGCCGTGGACCGGTCGACATGACCTTTCCCGCCGGGCTACGCGGACGGAAGCGCGCCACCCCCGGGAAGGGACCAAAAGCCAGGGCAAGCGTGTCAGCGGGCTGACCGATCACACGGCCGACCCCGGCGGGTAAAGGCAGCCCGCGAAGCCGAACGCACGATGCATCGTGCCCGTCGGCGACAGTCACGCCGGAAGACCCGGTCGGCGGGCGGTACAAGTCCCGGCCCGCCCCGGCACAAGGGCTGGGCACACCCGCCCTCCCGCAGCGAGCAGACCCGCCGCCCCGAATGCCATGACACATCCCAGAAGACCAACCACCAGAAAGGACGCGCCATGACCGTGGCAGACGCCACGATGACCGTGCCGGGCATCTCGCCCGAAGAACTGGCAGCGATGCAGGACGCGGCCCGCGCGTTCCGGCACAAATTCGCCGGGGGCCGGACGCAATACTCCTACTCCGGACCGGGAGCAGGCAGACCCGGCCACATGCACATCGCCTGGGGTGCTGACCACTTCACCACCGTTGCGCAGCTGTACGCGGCCCACGGGGCAGGCGCATGAATGCCGCCGAAGACCAGGCCGCCACGCTGACCGGCGTGCTGTGGGAAGCGGTCTGCTTTTCCGGCGGCCTCAGCACCCGGACCCACCGGCACTTCCCCGCTGCCCTCGACCCGGCATGGCTGGCCGCCCTGCCGCTGTCGCCCCGGGCGCAGCTACCGCCCGGCCAGCCCGTCACGCTGATTGACAGCACGAACCGCGACTTCGAGCGGCACATCGATACCGCCACGCTGCGCGCTGCCTGCGAGCACCGGCCGCGCACCAGGGTCTATGAGGACATCGGCCACGGCGATGACGGCTGGGCAGGGCTGACCGTATCGCACCTGACCCGGCTGTCGGACAGCGCGCTGCCGGTGCTCTGCAGCGTGTACGAATCCTGGCACGGCGACCAGAGTCTCGGCGCGCACCGCGACACCTGGTTCGGTGCCGTCATCCAGGTCAGCGGGACCAAGGACTGGCAGATCGGGGAAGGACTGCTCGATGCCGCCGCACCGCCCGCGGCGGCAGTGACCACGGCGGCCGGGGATGTCCTGCTGATGCCGAAATCGCTGCCGCACCTGGTCACCACGCCCGCTGATCCGGGCTGGTCGGTGCACCTGGCGTTCGCCCTCGACCGCGACCCGCCACCCGTCCATAACGCCCCGCCGTCACCCCTCATGCACCCGCCGCGTTAAAGGAATGGGCAGCTATCCGGGGTGGGTGAGGAGTGCGCTCACCCACCCCGCCCCCGGCCATTGTCAAGGCCGCCGCCGCGCACCGCACCCGCGAGCCCGCCGCGCCGGGACAAACCGCAGGTCAGGCCAGACATGACCATCAGCACCAGTCAGGACAAAGTCAGGAAACACCGCATGACGGAACCGGACTTCCCGGTATGTAACAAGACTTAACCGGACACGCCAAGAAGTCTGAGCCTCTGTTCGAATACTCAGGCTGAGATGCAGTTAAGCCCCGTTCGGGCATGTTCTGACCGGTAGCCCAGAACAGCTTGACAGATGTCCCGTTCAGCTTGCTATTGGCAGCTGAGTGGGACATTCATCCGGGCACGGTAGCTGCCCGCAAGGAGTCATATCTGGATATAGCTCGCAAATCGGTCGAGCCTATTGCTGGCTCTGGCGTCGATGACACAGTTCCCGTGTAGCCGAGTTCGTCGATGCACACAGGTCGACGTGGCCGTAGCGGTTGATGGTCTGGTGAGTTGTTTGTCGCCGGCACGCGGTGGGCTACTCGGTCCACCACGGCTGCGCCGCCACCTATCGTTCGGGCGAATCAATTCTTTTATTCCGAACGGCCCGCGGCGCTTTCCTTCACGGTCATTCGAAGACAGCCCTCGCGATTCTGTGGCCGCGCCAAGGATGTCAGGCGATCAGGGCCGTAGGCCCGTGAAGACCAGTTTATAGAGTCGGGCGGCTCGCGCTTTCCAGTCGGTGCTCGGGTCGATCTGCCACAAGCCCGCTAGGGCCAAGATGACGTCGTCCGGGTCAAGTCCGTCCCGGACAGTGCCCGCGTGCCCGGCGGCGGCGAGCAGCCTGCCCAGCGCCCCGACGATCGGCGCGTACGTCTCCTCAAACAGGTCAGAGCCGGGGCTGGCCGCGGCCCGGATCGCGTCGGCTAGTCCGTGCTTGGTCATGGCGTACTGCGCCAGACGCGCTACCCACTCGCGCAGCGCCTCGCCAGGCTCCCGCTCGGCAAGCAGTTGACCGGCGGCGTCGACGAGCTGGCGTACCTCGTGCCGGTAGACCTCCAGGACCAGGTTCTCCCGCGTCGGGAAGTGCCGGTACAACGTCGCGTTGGCAACACCGGCGCGCTTGGCGATGGCGTTCAGCGACACGTCGCTGGACTCGGTCAGCGCGGCGAGCGCAACAGCCAGGATCGCCTCTCGGTTCTGGGCGGCGTCCGACCGCCGTTTCCGCCCATCCGCGGCCACGCGAAGACTCCAGCTTGCTATCCGGGGAGTTCCCCGATTATCGTCGAAGCTACCGGGGAGTTCCCCGGAACCGAATTCATAGTACCCGCATGGCCATCAACCGCCGCCGACCCTGGAGAGTCACCATGGCTGTTCACACTCAGATCAGCCCCGCCGAGGCGGCAGACCGCCTCGGCATCCGCGAGTTGTTCGACGCCTATGCCCACTGCGCCGACCGGCGCGACGCCGACGGGCAGCAGGCCCTGTTCACCACCGACACCCGCTTCGCCGTCTACATGAAGGGTCCGGGCACCGAGCCGACCTATGTCCTCGAAGGTCGTGAGTCGCTGACGCCGGTGTTCGAGGATCTCAACCAGTATGAGGCCACGACGCACTTCAACGGGCAGCAGACCGTCGCGCTCGACGGTGACCGGGCGACCGGTGAGAGCTACACGATCGCCCACCACCTGTTCACCAGAGACGGCCAGCGCCAGATCATGATCGCCTCGCTGCGCTACGAAGACACCTTCGCTAAGGCCAACGGCGAGTGGCTGTTCGCCGAGCGCAACCTCATCCTCGACTGGAGCGAAACCCGGCCCTCCAACCCGTGATGCGGCCCGCCGCACAGCGCGATACTCATGGTGCCGGGCCCGGCGCTCCCGCGCCGGACCAGCCACCAGTTCGCCTCGTTGCGGAGCCTCTGATGCGCCGTCGCATCCGCGGCCGACCGATAAGGCGCGGAGGCTTGCGTCGCCTCACATCGACGCTAGCGGCGTCGGCGGCTCAAGAGGTTTGCGTCGCCTCACATCGACGCTAGCGGCGTCGGCGGCGTCGGCGGCTCAAGTGGGATCGGCGGCGGCTGCGGCTCCCCGAACGCTGCCTCGGCCGCCGACATGGCGCCATAGTCGGTCGCAAGGTTGGCGTAGATCGAGTAGATCAACGTGATGAAGATGCCGAGCCTGAGCCACAGCGTGGGCGTGAAAAAGAACAGGCAGCAGATCAGCGGGAAGTTGATCAGCCAGTAGATGGCGCCCCACATGTGGACCTTGTACTGGGTGTACGGATTGGTGGACAGGTCTTTGACGAGCAGGCTCATCCAGCCGTGACGGATGTGCACCGCCGTGTGCGCGGCGTGCAGTCGGGCGACGTCGGCGCGCAATTGGCGAACCTCGGCGATCAGGGACTCGGTCTCAGTCATGGCACCAGTATCAGGGCGCCAGGCCCCGCGGGGCTGGACAGAGCGCGCGTAGCACAACCTCATCTACTTCAACGAGGTAGGCCAGGGCGGGCACTTCGCCGCCTGCCGCCCCGACCGGACGGCCGTTACCGGCGAGCTAACGGAGCCTCTAGCGCGGGCGCTCGTCGATGATGCGGCGCATCTTGCCCATGCTGCGCTCGATGGTGTCCGGGGCTTGCACGACGATGCCGGCGCTGACGCCGATCGTGTTCTTAATCTGGGTGACAAGCTGGGCGCCCGCTGTTTCGGCTTCGGCGTCGGTCGCGTCCGGGCGGCGTTCTACGTGGACGGTCATGGCGTCCATCCGGCCGCTGCGGGACAGGTGGAGCTGGAAGTGCGGGGACAGGGCCGGGAGGCTCAGGATGAGCTCCTCGACCTGGGTGGGGAACAGGTTGACGCCGCGCAGGATGATCATGTCGTCGGTGCGGCCGGTGATCTTCTCGATGCGGCGCATGGTGCGGGCGGTGCCTGGCAGCAGTCTGGTGAGGTCGCGGGTGCGGTAGCGGATGACGGGCATCGCCTGCTTGGTCAGCGATGTGAAGACCAGCTCGCCCCGCTCGCCGTCGGGGAGCACCTCGCCGGTGAGCGGGTCGATGACCTCGGGGTAGAAATGGTCTTCCCAGACGTGCAGGCCGTCCTTGGTCTCCACGCATTCCTGGGCGACGCCAGGGCCGATGACCTCGGACAGGCCGTAGATGTCGGTGGCGTCCAGGCCCGCGCGGGCCTCCATCTCGGCGCGCATCTCGTTTGTCCACGGTTCCGCGCCGAAGATGCCGTACTTGAGGGAGCAGCTGGCCGGGTCCATGCCCTGGCGTGCCATCTCGTCGATGATGTTGAGCATGTACGACGGGGTGACCATGATGACGTCCGGCTGGAAATCGCGGATCAGCGTGACCTGCCGTTCCGTCATGCCGCCGGAGACGGGGACCACGGTGCAGCCAAGCTTTTCCGCGCCGTAGTGCGCGCCGAGGCCGCCGGTGAACAGGCCGTACCCGTAGGCGACGTGCACGATATGGCCGGGCCGGCCGCCGGCGGCGCGGATGGAGCGGGCCATGACCGTGGACCAGGTGTCGATGTCCGCGGCGGTGTAGCCGACGACGGTGGGGCGGCCGGTCGTCCCCGACGAGGCGTGCACGCGCACTACCTGCTCACGGGGCACCGCGAACATGCCGAACGGGTAGTTGTCGCGCAAGGACGCCTTATCGGTGAAGGGGAACTTCGCGAGGTCGGCCAGGTCCTTGAGGTCGTCGGGGTGGACCGCGGAGACGTCGAACATCTTCCGGTAGTAGGGCACGTTGTCGTAGGCGTGCCGCAGCGACCAGCGCAGCCGGTCTAGCTGCAGCGCGCGTAGCTCGTCAACCGAGGCGGTCTCAATGGGCTCAAGCTCGCCTGGGGGGCTGGCGGCGGCCATGCGGTCTCCTTAGGCGTCGTAATCGACCGTGATCTCACCGGTCAGGGGCAGGGCCTGGCACGTCAGGACGTAGCCGGCGTCGAGCTCGCGCTGCTCCAGGGCGTAGTTGCGGCGCATCGCCGCCTCGCCTGCGACGATCTTCGCACGGCAGGTGCCGCAGACGCCGCCCTTGCAGGCGAACGGCAGGTCGGGCCGGACCTTCTGGGCGCCGTCGAGGACCGGGGTACCGGCCGGCAGGGGCAGCGTGGTGCTGCGTCCGTCGAGGATGACGGTCAGGCTGGCGCCCTCGCCGACGGGGGCGTCCTCGTGGGTCGCCTCGACGGGCGGCTCGTCGCCGACCCAGAACAGCTCGCGGTGGATCCGGCTGGCGTCCACGCCCAGTTCGCACAGCACCTCGATGGCGCCGGTGACCATGTCGAAGGGGCCGCACAGCCACCACTGGTCCACGCTCGCTACGTCGATGGTCACCGGCAGCAGCGCCGTCAGCCGGCCGCGGTCCAGCCGGCCGCTGTGCAGCTCCACCTCCTGCGGCTCGCGGGACAGGACATGGACGATCTGCATCCGCGCGGGATGGGCGTCCTTGAGGTCGGCGACCTCGTCGGCGAACATGACCGTGTCGCTGCGCCTGTTGCCGTAGAGCAGCGTGACCGTGGACTTGTCGTCGGCCGCCAGGACCGAGGCGGCGATGGACATCATCGGGGTGATGCCGGAGCCGGCGGCGATCAGGACGTGCCGCCCGGGGACGGACAGGTCGGGGGTGAAGGTGCCGCTCGGGGCCTGAACCTCGAGGGTGTCGCCGGCCTTGAGGGTACGCACGAGCCAGCCGGAGACCGCCCCGCGGGCGACCTCGCGTACTCCGATCCTCGGGGCGGACCCGACCGGCGCGCAGATCGAGTAGGTGCGCCGTTCGTCGCCGCGGCGGACGGTCAGGCTCTGCCCGGCGGCGA
>Ga0210395_10003940_pt1 | contig 11397 bp, 8 predicted proteins | sample IncBWH4OmetaG_FD_150861 | JGI IMG/M metagenome (GOLD analysis project Ga0210395, IMG submission 150861) | Forest soil microbial communities from Barre Woods Harvard Forest LTER site, Petersham, Massachusetts, United States - Inc-BW-H-4-O ...
TGCTTCTCGGCCCGAGCTCGCCGGGCCCTTCCAGGCGGAGATGCTCACCGTCTGGCTGATCCGCTCCTTCACTTTCGATCTCGCCGACCATATCGCCTCGCGACGCAATCCCGGCGGCGCGGCGCGGCTCGCGCCCCGGTTGCGACGCATACTCGGCGTCGGCAACGCCACCGGCCTCGGCATGGCGCCTTTCCTCGTTCGTCATCCCGTTCTGATCCACAATTGGTTCTTCGCGCGCGAGACGGCGCTGGCTCGCGTGCGGGCGCTTCCCCGGGCGGCGGAGCGCGAACGCAACGCTTTTGCGCGCGCGCTCGATGATATGCGCAGCCGCGTCGCTCGCTGGCGCAGCGCGGATCCGCGGCAATCCGCGGCAATCGCCGCCTTGCGCGCGGACCTTGAGGCCTTGACGCGCGAAGCGCCAGCGATCCTCAACCGGCAGGCCCGGCCCTGGGACGCGGTTTATCGCCTCGCCGAAGAACGGCTCTCGCTTGAGGGCCAGGAGGCCTGCGTCTCGCTACTGCTCGAGCCGCACGGGGCCGCCATCGACGATCTCGCCAAGACGATGAACGCCGACGAGAGCGTCGGTTACTCCATTGGTGGGCGGATGACCTGTGCCGCGCTGAGCGCTCTGATCGAAAACCGCTACGCCTGGGCGAGAAGAATCGATTTTTGCGATCCAGCCGCGAACGCGCGTTTTTGGTACGTCTCCGCCGAAAAGCTAGAGCCGCGGCTCGGCCAGCGTTTCGAAGAGGACGGCTCGGAGCGGGAGCAGCCTCTCGCCACCGCCCGCGACGCGGTCGCTCTATCGGCGGCGCTGCAAGCCGAGCCCGCCGAAACGAATGTGGCGAACTTTCTTCTTCGCCGGCCCGAGTGGCGGCATGTCGTGCGCCGCGCTCAGATCGTGGCCAAATTTCCTTACGCCGAAATCTACGACAATCTGATAGGCGCGGATTTGCGGCCGGTCGATCTCCTGCGCGCCAAGCTCGCTTTTTTCGGTGCGCTCAATTTCGACCCGCGCTCGGATCGTTGGCTGCGCATCGCGCTCTTCGCCGGCGAGCCTCTGATCGAGGAGATTGGCGTGGACGCGGCGCTCGGAGAGGCCGCGTGATCGACCTGTCGCTCAACGAGGCTGAAACGCCGGCGGCCAAGGCTGCGCGCGGCGCGGGTTTTTCATGGGGGCTCGCCGATGAGATCGGCCGCGCCGCGCGCGTCCTGGCGATGCAAGGCGAAGACTGGGGCGAGGCCCTGCTCGCCCTTGTCGGCGCTGCTCAGGCTTTCGAAGCTCCCTCCGCCGAGCGCATCGCACTCTGGCGACGCGGCGAGCAGGACCTGCCAGGCGCGCAGCCGCTCTGCCCGGTGCGGACGGCGGCGTTTCTCCTCGACGTCGCGGCCGAGTTTCGACCGGCGCCGCTGCGGATCGCCAATGTCGGCCTGCCGATCTGGCTTTCCGCGATCCTCGCGCGTTCAGGACAATGGATTGCCGAGTTGGAGGAGCCGCTGGCGGCAGGCGGCGTGACGATCCGCCCCATCGCAGTTGCCGCGCGCCTGCTCGGCGCAAACCGCGCCGCCCTGGCGCCGAAAATGCTGGCGGCGCTTAACGCGCACGCAGCGCGCACGTATGTGCCCGAAAGCGAACCCTCGCGCGGGCGCGGCGCCGGGGGTGGCAGCGTCGACGATGATTAGGCGGAGCATGGGAGAAAGAGCATGAGCGCCAGCGGCGCAACGACAATCGCGATGCGAGGGGCGGGCTATTACTCCTCGAATACGGTCGGGGCAAAGACGGTCATCGACAAAGTGGGCGACCTCGTCGTGGCGGCGGCGGGCAAGATGCCCCCGCTCGCCGAAGGGCAGGCTTTCACGGTAGCTGATTTCGGAGTCGCTGATGGCGGCACGTCGATGGATATGATGCGCAGCCTCGTGCGCGCGATTCGCATTCGCGAGCCTGGCCGGCAGATATCCATCACCTATACCGATCTCCCGCATAACGACTTCTCCGCTCTGTTCCGTCTCAGCCAGGGGCTGCTTGGGCCAAAGACCGAGCCGCCGCTCGCCGAAGCGCCAGGCCTATTCGTTTTCGGTAGCGGAACGAGCTTCTACCGGCAAATCTTTCCCGACAATTCCCTGTCCCTGGGCTTCTCTGCGACTGCGATGCATTGGATCAGCGGCCGACCCTGCATGATCGCCGATCATGTCCAGGCGGTAGGCGCGGAGCCCGCCGAGCGCGAGCAATTCCGGGCGCGGGCCATACGTGACTGGGAGACGATCTTGCTCGCTCGCGCCCGCGAATTACGGCCGGGCGGAAGGCTCGCTTTGGCGAATTTCTGCGTCGACGAGGAGGGCCGCTATCTCGGCCATACGAGCGGCGTTGACATGTTCGACTCCTTCGCGCGCCATTGGCGCGATCTCTTGCGCGCCGGACGGATCAACGAAACCGAATATGTCAGCGCGACGTTCCAGCAATTCTATAAGACACCGGACGAATTCGCCGCGCCGTTCCGCGATCGAGCCTCTGCCGTCTCGTGCGCAGGGCTGGAGCTCGAAGCGATCTTCACCATGGTCACACCTTGCCCGTACGCTGCAGAGTTCAAACGCCACGGCGACGCCAAGGCCTTCGCCAAAGCCTATGTGCCGACGCTGCGCTCCTGGTCGGAGACGGTGTTCGCCCGCGCGCTCGACCCGTCCCGGCCTGCCGCCGAGCGTGCTAGGATTATTGACGATTTCTACGGCGCCTATGAAGCCGCAGTCGCCGCTGCGCCGGAAGGACACAGCATGGACTATGTTCATTGCGTGACGGAAATCGCTAAGGCGAATTGAACTGAACAGTCGCCGCCGGCGCGTTATTCTCACAGACCGCAGAAGAAGCTCCCGAAGCCTACATGGTCTCGAGCGTCGATTTGATCGCCTCGTACAATGTCGTGCTATCCTTAGGCGTAGGAAATCACGTCGATTTGCGCCGACTTCCTGGTGGAGCTCAGGGGATTCGAACCTCTGACCTCCGCAGTGGGGGCGCTGCGCGCGAGACGGCTCCGCTGCTTCCAAGGCTTCCGGCCGAGGGGCGGCGCTGGACCCAACGCTAGATCGGCGCCGGCTTCACTTGCCCTTCGCGGTGCCAGGGCGCGGCAGGGCATTGACGCGGGATCTTGTCCTGCGTGCGGGCTTGCACTCCACACGTCCAATATGCCCTTCCGGCCGCCTCCTGAATAAGCTGCGCGCCAGAGGTCTTGTCTTCGAAGACAACTGTCGACGGGCCGTACAGCTGGGTTCGAAATGGTCGCGCGTTTGAGGCCGGAGAAGTCGAGACGCTGGCAGAAGACGCCAAAGAGGGGCCTGCGCCTTGAGCTAAATCACTACCCTTCCTCGCCGTCGACCTCGTAGGGGAACGGGGGAAGCGCATTTGCCATTTGGATAATCAGTGGGCCAGTATCGCCGAGTCTTATCGCTTGCGCTCGCATCTTCTGCAGCATCGCGGCGCCGCCGGCGTCGCCGGTCAACGCTGCGGTAATATGGCGTTTGATCGCCAATTCCAACCTCGACGTCTTTCTGGTCCGCTCCTTCTCGCGATACTTCGCCTCACCGCTCAGAAGCTTCGCACGACATCCCCAATTTCAGGGTTGCGACGCTTGCGTCGACCGCTCGCCTCACACGGTGACGCACGAACACCCGCCCGTCGTGCAGGGATTGAATTTGACAGCCCTGAGGCGTCAGGTAGCTTCGCTTTCCGAATGTGCTGACGGGTGACAAAGGACGCTGGGAGGAGGAATCATGCGGCCCCTGGTCGTGCTCGTTGAATTCCTTGTGAAACCTTCTTTCATTACGCAATTTCGTGATCTGATTGCCACTAACGCGAAAGCTTCGCTTGAGCGCGAAGCGGGTTGCAAGCGTTTCGACGTCCTCTTCGATCCAGAGGAGCCGCGGCGCTTCGTCCTCTACGAAATCTACGAGGACGGAGCCGCATTCGACGAACATCTCGCCTCCAGCCATTACCTGAGTTTCGCCGACGCGATCGAGGGCGAGATTGAACAACGCTCCATCAGCCGCCTTGCCTTCTTCAGTGCGATGGCGATGAGCGAGGAAAATTTCAGGTGACGGCGGAACCGCGGTGCGCCGCACCGACGCGCCGAATTCAGCGGAACGGATGTAACCTAGGCAAGAATAGCGCGACTGGCCAACCACATCGCCGGCGAGCCTTAAGGGAGGAAGCGGATGACGGACGAACGCGAACGGCGCGAATTCAACGCCGGACTGTCAGCAGAGGTTGACGCGTGGCTTGGAGGCGACACATCGCGCCGCGAGTTCCTGACAAGGTTCATGCTTCTTGGCGGAGCCGCAATGCTTCCGGGATTGGGCTACACCGCCTCCGGGTCGAAGGCTTGGGCGGCGATGGCCGACGTCTCCAAGGTCGAACTGGCTGACAAGAGCACCCCTCTTGGTCAAGCTCAGGCCGCGGCCGTGAAGGCGTCGAGCGAGGGCCCGACGGACGGATCGGCCTACCGCGCGGTGCAGGCGGCCCAGCAATACAAAGACAAGGGGATCACCCTTAACCTGACCTACGAGGCGGGACTTCAGGCGCTTGAGCCTAAGAATTTCTCCGGGCCTCTGTGGCAAGCGTTGACCGGAATCAATTTCAACGTGGTGGAGCTCCCGCATCCCGACCAGTATTCGAAGCCAATCGCCGAACACATCGCGGGTTCCGGCGCCTACGATGTTCTCGACATCGAGCCGGCCTGGATCCCAGCCCTTGCGAACGGCGGCGTCATTGCGCCAATCGACGACTACGTCGCCAAATATATGAACAAGGCGGATCTCGACGATTATCACCCGCTCTACAAGTCGATCACCACATACAAGGGCAAGCAATGGGGCGTGTTCGACGATGGCGATCAATGGGCGCTGTACTATCGCAAGGACATATTCGACGATCCGAAGCTGAAAGCGGCTTACCAAGAGAAGTTCGGCAAGCCTTTCGCCGTCCCGACGGCCTGGGATGATTATTCGCAGGTCGCCCAATTCATCACCGATCAGCTCGCGCCCAATGTCTATGGCTCCGCCCATTTCCGCAAGTTCGGCAGTCCAGGCAACCAGTTCGCCTTCCTGCAGCAGTTCCGCGCCAACGGAGGCAAGTTCTTTGACGAGGACATGAAGGCCCAACTGGTCAGTCCCGCGGGCGAGACGACGCTCAATCAAATGATCGCCCAGAACAAGGCGTCGATCCCTGGAAACAACGATCTCGACGCCGTTGCTCAATGGGCCGCGTGGCTGCAGGGCAAGGTCGCGATGATCTTTTCTTGGCCGCCTACAGGCCGAATGTCGTCCAACTATTCCCAGCGCGACAAGGCGATCAATTTCATTCCGCAATCGAGCATCGCCGACAAGGTCGGCTATGCCGTGGTGCCCGGCGGCAACGGCGAAATGGCGTCAGGCTACGTGCGGGCGCTAGCGGCCGGGTCCAACAACGAAGAGGCGGCGTATCTCTTCATGCAGTGGGTCACGGCGCCGCCGCTCTCGCTCGTGCGCACGATGCTGCCGTACACGCTACGCGATCCTTATCGGCTCTCCACCTACAAGTCCGCCGAGTACAGGGCGCTCTGGCCCGCGGCCAACGAGTACCTGATCAACCTTTGCGAATGCGCCAATAGCGGCGTGGTCGACATCATCATGCCCGGCGCGCAGGACTACGCGCTCTCTATCGACCGGATGTGCTCGGCGGTATGGGGCGGGCAGGATCCGAAGGCGGCCTTGCAGAAGGCCGCCACCGAGTGGGATGCGTCCACCCAGCGCCTCGGCGTACCGGCGCAAAAGGCGGCCTATCAGGAGTTCCTCAAGATACCGGGCAGCTATGCCGACCACACGATCGAGAAGATCGGTCAGGCGGTGCATATAACCTGAGGACGCCTCCACAAGCTCTGGCCGCGCGCTTTGCAGATCGTCGCGCGGCCGGATCAAACGGTCGTCGCAGCTCCTACCGCCTATCAACCCCACCTCGAGCTCGAGTTCACGCAAAGCAACGATGGGTCAGACTGCGACCTCCGGTTCCCTAGCTCCGCCAATTAGGCGAGGACGCCCTTCCGGCTGGGTCGATCGCCATTTCAAATGGCTGATGGTCGCGCCCGCCGTTTTGATCATCCTGGCCTTTTCGATCTACCCGCTCTTGTTCTCGCTCTGGGTCGCCTTCGTCAATTACGACTTCCAGATTCCCGGCCACGCCTTCGTCGGGCTGCAGAATTTCCAGCAGATCATCGACGATCCGCTGGCTTGGTCGTCGCTTGGCCTGACAATCGCGTTGTCGGTCACCGTGGTGGCGATCGAGTTCGTTCTTGGTCTGGCGCTCGCGCTGGCGATGGTGAAGACGTTCCGGGGACGAGGACTCGTCATGTCGATCCTCATCATCCCTCTTTTCATTAGCCCGGTCATCGTCGGCCAGTCGTGGGCCCTGTTCCTGCAAAGGCCTTTCGGTCCCGCCGACTACCTGTTGGGCCAGTTGCTTGGGCGCCAGGTCGAAATCAGCTGGGTCGGCGAGGTTCCCTGGGTCTATTTCTCGATCGTGTTGGCCGACGTCTGGCAATGGACGCCGTTCATGTTCGTGATCCTTCTGGCGGGGTTGGCGGCCATCCCGCCGCATCTCTACGAGGCGGCGGAACTTGACGGCATCGGCGCGATCCAGACGTTCCGCTATGTGACGCTGCCGCAGCTCGCCCCGGTCATGCTGCTCGCCGTCACGCTCCGCTTGCTCGACGCGGTGAAGCTGTTCGACGTCATCTTCATGTTGACTGGGGGCGGTCCAGGGAGTTCGACCTACACGACCTCGTTCTATCTGTACCAGATCGGGTTCCAGCAATTTCACCTGTCGATGGCGACCGCGGGAAGCTGGATGTTTCTCATTCTGTTATCCGCGGTGATCATCGCGCTCGTGCGGCGTCTCTTGAAAGCGGAGACGGCATGATGGCGAGGGCGCTTGCATCCCCGGGTGGCGGAGCGCGAAGCCTGCGGGCGGCCTTCGCTCGCGTATTGACAATCGGGTTGTTCGTTATTTTTGTTCTTGTGCCACTCTATTGGGTCGTCATCACCTCGATCAAGCCGAGCAGCGATTATCTGACGACCCCGCCAGTCTGGTTCCCCGCAAAGCCGACGATCGTGCATTACACGGCGGCGCTCTTCTCTTACCGTGGCCTGCAAGGGCTCATCAACAGCCTGATCATCGCATCCGCGGCGACCCTGCTCTCGACCGGGCTGGGCACGATGATGGCGTACAGTCTCGCGCGCTTCAACACCGGAGGACAGCATCTCGCACTTTGGGTGCTCTCGCAGCGCTTCTTGCCCCCGGTGGCCATCGTGCTGCCGATCTTCCTCCTCTTTCGCACGTGGGGTCTCTACGACACGCTCACAGGCCTCATTCTCGCTTACACGTTCATGACGCTGCCACTGTCGGTCTGGATGATGTTCGCCTATTTCCGACAGTTGCCCAAGTCGCTTGAGGAGGCGGCGTGGGTCGATGGCTTGAGCCGCTGGCAAACCTTCTGGATGGTGGCAACCCCGCTCGCTGCGCCTGGCGTCGCGGCAGCCGCCGTTTTCGTCTTCATCGCCGTCTGGACGGAGTTCTTTTTCGCGCTGATCCTGACGAGCCGCCACGCGTTCACGCTGCCGACGATCTTTCGCGCTTTCCTCGGCTTTCAGGGCGCACAATACGGCGAAGCCTGCGCGCTAGCGGCGACGTCTCTCGTGCCTTCGATTGTTCTTGGCATGCTGGTCCAACGCCATCTGGTGCGCGGGCTCACCCTCGGCGCGATCAGGGGATGAACTGAACGAACGGCCAATGGCGAACGTCAGAATTGGCGGGCTTCACAAGAGCTATGGATCGGTTCACGCCGTCCGTGGGATCGATCTCGACATTCCGGACGGGGAATTCACTGTGCTGGTCGGACCGTCCGGATGCGGCAAGAGCACGCTTCTGCGCACCATCGCCGGGCTCGAGGACGCCGATGCCGGGGAGATCGAAATCGGCGGCGAGATCGTCAACCACATCCGCCCGCGCGACCGTGATGTCGCCATGGTGTTCCAGGACTACGCGCTCTATCCGCACATGACCGTGTTCGGCAACATTTCGCTCAGTTTGCGGGCGCGTCGAATGCCCAAGCAGGAGATCCAAGACCGCGTGACCCGCGTCGCCGGCATGCTGGGCGTTGGTCGCTTGCTTGAGCGCTATCCGCGCCAACTCTCCGGGGGCCAGCGTCAACGCGTCGCGATCGGGCGCGCGATGGTGCGCAATCCGAGGGTCTTTCTGTTCGACGAGCCGCTGTCCAATCTCGACGCGCAGCTCAGGGACGACATGCGCGGCGAGATCAAGCGCCTCCATCAGGAAGTCGCAACGACCATGATCTATGTAACCCATGATCAGGTCGAGGCGATGACGCTCGCCGATCGCATCGTGCTCCTACGTGACGGGGTAATCGAGCAGCAGGGGCCGCCGCTCGATCTCTTCGAACGGCCGGCGACATTGTTTGTCGCCGGCTTCCTCGGATCGCCGCGGATGAACTTCATCAAGGGCAAACTCGAGCGGACGGCTGGAGGCGCGGGAGTGAGGCTCGGCAATAGCGGGCCAATTCTTACCTTGCCGCGGCGGCGCGATCTGGGGGCTGGGGAAGGCACCGACGTGATCCTCGGATTCAGGCCGGAGCACGTCAGGCGCGCGACCGTGGACCCCGTGGCCGACGGCGAGGCGCGCGTCGACTCAGTGATCGAACTCCTGCAGCCGACGGGCTCGCGGACTTATGCGACTGTCAGGTTAGCCGGGCAGCCGGCGATCGCCGAACTCCAGACCCAGGACGTCAGTCGCGCGGGGGAACGGATTCAGGTCGACATCAATTTGCGCCGCGCGGTTCTGTTCGATGCCGGTACGGGAAAGGCGTTGCAACCATGAGCGCGCTGACACACGGAAACGAGAGTGTAGTGCCTTCCCGGCGGCTTAAGCTCTGCGGAACGGACGAGATCGATCCCCCCAGCCAGAAGCTTGCCGCCGGCCCGCTCACGGCAGAGCTGGAAAATGGTCAATTGCGTTATATCGCCCTCAACGGCGTCGAGGTCCTTCGCGGCATAGCTTTTCTGGTGCGCGATCAGAGCTGGGGAACATACGCGCCGCAGATCGACTCCCTGTCGGTCACCGAAGGAGCCGGACGATTCACGGTCGAGTGCAAAGCGCTGTGCGCGGACGCTAATCAGCGGCTTGCGTACGAGGCCCGCATAAGCGGGTCAAGCGACGGCTTCCTTACCTTCGACACCGTAGCGACGCCGGAGACCGACTTCGTGACCAATCGCGCTGGCTTCGTCGTCCTCCACCCCGCCTGGCTAGCCGGACAGAGGCTCAAGGTCGTGCACGTCGACGGGCGCGAAGCAGAAACCATCTTCCCCGCTCGGATCAGCCCGTCGCAGCCAGTCTTCGACATCCGCGCGCTCGCGCACGAAGCGGCGCCGGGGCTTTGGGCGACCTGCCGGATGGAAGGCGACGCTTTCGAGATGGAGGACCAGCGCAACTGGACCGACGCCTCGTACAAAACTTACGTGCGTCCGTTGGCGCTTCCATGGGGTTACACACTCGCCAAGGGAAGCCGGCACGAGCAGTCCGTGCACCTGTCCTTCTCGGGAAACACTGCCGGCCGCGGCGAGAAGTCGAACACCGCCATCACGATCGAGTTGGGTCGAGATCTTTCAATGTGTATGCCGGAACTCGGCGTTGCACTGCCCCATGACGAGATCGAAGCGGCGTCCGCCGCCATCGACGTGTTGCGTGTGCTGAAGCCGAGCTTCCTCGTCTGTCATGCCGATATGCGGGAAAGCGCGGATCTCGCTGCATTCGAGACGATCCGGCAAGTCGGCGAAGCCGCCGCGGCGAAGATCGTCCTTGAGGTGGTCGTTCCCGACGACGCCGACGGGAGGTCGGCGCTCGAGCCGGTCGCCGCGGCCGCGAGGCGCGCGCGCCTTGAGATCGATTCGATTGTCATCTCCAGCGCGGCGGACCTGAAATCCTGGCAGCCCGGCGCCACGCGCCCCGAGAAGCCCACAGTCGAGGACATCGCGGCGGCCGCGCGCGAGGTGTTTCCGGGAGTGAAGCTCGGAGGCGGGATGCTCTCCACCTTCACCGAGCTCAACCGCAAGCGGCCGAAAGCGACGCTGTTCGATTTCATCACCCACACCACCTGTTCGATCGTCCACGCGGCGGACGATCGGTCGGTGATGGAGACGCTTGAAACCCTCCCGGCGATCATCGGGTCGGCCAAAGCCATGATCGACGAAAAACCCTATCGCATCGGCCCGAGCGCGATCGCGGCCCGCATGAATCCTTACGGCAAGGGCGTCGCCGACAATCCTGCCAACGGGCGCGTCTGCCTCACAAATCGCGATCCTCGCCAGCGCGGCCTGTTCAACGCGGCCTGGACGCTCGGCTACGTCGCCGCTTGCGCCTATGGCGGGGTGACGTCGGTCGCGATGGGCGCTGCTACTGGCCCGCTCGGGTTCGTTCATCACCGTGCGGCCGACCGTCCGCAGCCCTATTTCGATGCGATCAATAGCCCGGCCGTCTATCCCGCGTTCCATGTGATGAGCGGCCTCGCACGTGGCGGCGGCCATCATCTCGTCAAGATGAAATTGTCCGAACCGGGCAAGGTGGCCGCACTCGCGTGGCGAGAAGGCGCGCGCATTGTGCTGTGGCTCGCAAATCTCACAGCGGAACCGCTGACGATTCACATGGCAGGCTTCCAAAACGCGCGACTAACGGCGAGTGTTTTCGATCCCTCCACGTTCGAGAAGGCAGTCGTCTCGTCGGATGCGCTGGAGGAGCTGAGGCGTCCGCTCGAGGAAGCGGAACTCAATTTAGACGCTTACGCAGCCGCATGCGTCGAAATCGACAACAAGTGAGCGCCCTGGGTGGCGACGGAAGGGAGAAGAATATGACAGCGCAAGGCCTGAAGGAGCTGGCTCAGACCAAAAGTCCGAAGTTTGGGCATTTCGTCGTGGAGTTCGCCACGCCCGGGATTGGGCACATTCTGAAGTCGGCCGGGTGCGACTTCGTGCTCTTCGATCTCGAGCATTCCGGATTTGGTTTCGAGACGGTGAAGAGCGCCATCCGTTATTTCGAGGCCGCCGATCTGCCCGTGATCGTACGAGTCCCGTCGAAGGAATATCATCACATTGCTCGCGCCATGGACATGGGCGCCGAGGGCCTCATGCTGCCTATGGTCGGACGCGTGGACGAAGCCCGTCACATCCTCAAATCCATGAAATACACACCCGATGGAGGGCGGGGAGTCGCCTTGCAAGTCTCCCACGATCGCTATCGCCCCGGCCCTGTCGTGGACAAGTTCGTCGCCGCGAACCGCCGCAGCACGTTCTTCTGCCAGATTGAGACAG
>Ga0210395_10003942_pt1 | contig 11396 bp, 9 predicted proteins | sample IncBWH4OmetaG_FD_150861 | JGI IMG/M metagenome (GOLD analysis project Ga0210395, IMG submission 150861) | Forest soil microbial communities from Barre Woods Harvard Forest LTER site, Petersham, Massachusetts, United States - Inc-BW-H-4-O ...
ATCGACGCGCTGAGACACCCGATCGTCAACGAGGCGCACAACCGTTTCGAGCGCGACGGGGCGCTGGTCGACGAGTACCCGACGACCCGGACCGTGCGCGACGTGCAGGACAACCAGCGCAGGATCGTCGACGCGCTGGGCCGGGAGGCCGCCCGCTTCGACTACGACATGCTCGGCAAGGCCGTATGCACGGCGAGCTTCGAGGCGGGTACCCGCGTGGTCCTCGCCGACGTCGGCGGAAGCACGATCCTGATCTGGAACAGCCGGGGATTCCGGCTCCGCCATACCTACGATCACCTCCGCCGTCCGGTCGGGGAGCACGCGGCGGAGGGAGAAGGGCCCGAGATCCTCGTTCAGTACACCGTGTACGGCGAGGTCGCCTCCGGAGCCGAGTCGCACAACCTGCGCGGCAAGAACTACCTCCAGTTCGACGGCGCCGGCCTCGTAACGCAGCCAAGCTACGACTTCAAGGGCAACCTTCTGCAAAGCCAGCGGCGCGTCCCGCACTCCTACCGCAGCACCCAGGCCTGGGACACCATCGAAGAACTCGTCGGCGCCTCCGATCGAGTGGATCCGGATTCGGGAGCGCTGGCACCGGCCCTCGACGAGATCCTCGATGCCGAAAGATTCACGGCCGCCACGGCCTATGACGCGTACAACCGTCCCACCGCGGCGACAGCGCCCGACGGAACCATCGCCGAGTTTTCGTACAACGACGCGACGCTGCTTGACCGCGTCGGCGTGAGCTTGCCCAGCGGGGACAGCAGTCCGTTCGTCACCGGCATCGAGTACAACGCCCGCGGAGAACGGGTCCGCGTCCGCTATGGGAACCGCACGCATACCGACTACGTGTTCGACCGGGAGACCTTCCGGCTGAACCGGCTCATCACACGCCGCCCGGACCACTTGCTCCAGGACTACCGGCACTTCTTCGACCCGGTGGGCAACGTCGTGGTGATCCGCGACCACGCCCACCCGGAGGTGTTCCACGCCAACTCGGTCGCGTCACCCGACACCTCCTACATCTACGACGCCACCTACCAGCTCATTCACGCTGACGGCCGGGAGCACAGCGGACAGCAGGAAAACGAGGATCAGCCACGGCCGGAAGCGGGCAAGGGAGCGGATCATCCCCATGACGGCCAGGCGATGCGCCGGTACGCGGAGAGCTATCGCTACGACCTCGCCGGGAATCTGCTCCGGCTCGTGCACAGCGCGGCCGGCGGCGGATGGACGCGGCACTGCTTCTATGAGGAGGCGAGCGAACTCGACCGCGACCAGGTGAACAACCAGCTGAGCCGGAGCACGGTCGGCGAGGCGACGGGACGGTTCGGTTACGACCGCAACGGCAACACGACGGCGATGCCGCATCTGCGCGAACTCGGGTGGGACTACGGCGACCAGTTCGTCTGCGCCGAGCTCGCCGGAGGCAGGCGCGCGTTCTACTCCTATGACACGGCCGGCCGCCGTGTCCGCAAGACGATCGAGCAGCCCGACGGCAGGCGCGTCGCGGAGCGCATCTACGTCGGTGGCTTCGAGGTGTACCGGCAATACGACGGGGCGACCCCCGACGACGCATGCACGCTGCAGCGGAACACGGTCCACGTGTACGACAACGAGAACCGCGTCGCGCTCATCGAAACGACGACCATCGACGATGGCAAGACGCTCGAGGAACCGACCGTCGAGTTCCGGTATCAGCTGACCAATGGTCCCAAGTCGGTGACCATCGAGGTCGATGGCGAAGGCCTGCTCATCACCTATGAGGAATACCACCCCTACGGCACGACCTCCTTCCGCGTAGCCCGCGGATTCGCCGAGGTAAGCCGCAAGCGATACCGGTACGCCGGTAAGGAACACGACGAGGAGACGGGCTTCTACTACTACGGCGCCCGCTACTACGCCGCCTGGCTGGCCCGCTGGACGAGCAGTGACCCCGCCGGGATGATCGACGGCTCCAACCTCTACCGCTACGTCAAGAACAACCCCGTCAACTTCACCGACCCGACGGGGCAATGGGAGTGGCCCAGCTGGCGTACCGTCGCGGTCATCGCGGCGGTAGCCGTCGTCGGCACTGTGGTCACCGTCGCCACCGCCGGACTCGCCGGTCCCCTCGTGGTGGGGGCTGTGGCGAGCGCCGGTCTCACCGGTGCGGCGGCGACCGTGGCGACCGGAGCCGCCGTGGGCATGGTCGTGGGCGCGGCCAGCGGCGCGGCCATGGGAGCTGCCGGCGAGGCTACGCGGGAAGCTGTAAACAGCAAGGCACTCGGACTCGGCAACGAAGAGTTCAGCGGCACCAAGATCCTTGATCAGGCTGCTAGCCAGGCCGAATCAGGCGCCATTTCAGGTCTGGTCGGCGGTGCCGCCGCCGAGGTCTTGGCGCCCGTAGGTTCCGCTGCCCTCGGCGCGGCGGGAAGACTCGCGCAACGGGTCGCACCAAAACTCGCCGAGGGAGCGGCGGCGGTCAGTCGCGGTATTGGAGGCGCCATCGCTTCGATCGCCGAGCGTACTGCTCCCGCTGCCTTGGCAGAGGCGTCCGAGAGCGTCGGTGTCAGCGCGGCCGAGAGCATGTTCCAGGAGGGATCGGCCGAGGCGAGCGCCGTATCGACCTTCGAGGAAACCGGCAGCGCGGCCGACACCATCGGCGCCGCTCCGAAGCCGCCGCCTCCGGAGGTTCCGCCCGCCGCCGCGCCGCCGGCCGATGCCATTCCGGGAGCTGCGGCAGAAGAGAGCTCGCGGACGTTCTACACCGTTCAAGACGCGGGTGATGCCGCACGATTGAGGGCTGGCGGTGAGCCTTGGCCCACGTCACCAAGCCGAGCAGCTCTCGGTCCCGGGGTTTACTCGTTCGAAGAGCAAGCCGGTGCCGAAGCCTACGCGAATGCTCTAACTTCCAGGGGAGCGTCTGACCTTGAGGTCATGTCCTTCCAGGCGAGCGAAAGCGACCTCGCCTCGATGCGATCACTGAAGATCGATGCACTAGAGGACCCCGAAGCGTTTATGTCGAAGCACAGCCAGCTGTGGGGTGGCACACCGAATCATGGCTATGATTGGCTCATGCGCGGAACTCAGTATGGAACTGAAAACTTCTTCTCAAAGTCCGTCTTTACCCTGCTCAAGTTCTGAGCAACAGAATGAGGACTTGGCATACCTTTCCCCTGCGGATACTTCAGGGATCCTGGGGCATAGCGATCGATCTCCGGGCGCGTGCCATGGTCTCCGCAGAGGTACGCCTCGACCTGCCTATGGCTGGCGAGCGAGTATTGCTAGATGTGAGTCGAGTTCAGCTGCCGACCGTAGATATCGATCAACTCCTGCTAGGGCTAACGTCGATGGCGGCCGCAGTACAGGAGAAAGAGCCGAACGGCTACGTGATCATTGAGGTCAGCGAAGTGACTTATACACCAACTGACTATCAACCGGAAGGCATGGCGGCTGCGATGATTGGCTGGGTTTCGGAAGAATTTGGATTGGAGTCACCCATCCAGAGTGTTCATTTCGACAAAGTACATAACAAGTATGTCTTCTCGATGTGACTCTTACTGCGGAGTTCGGTGCCTCCTCGCGTTGACTTGAGGCTTGTGGACCCGAGACCATGCCATGGGACATAGCTCTAAGGACGCCTTTAAGGAGTCGCGCCACCAGAGGAACGTGCCACTTCGTCCGCGTCCGCGGCTGACGGCACGATCGACCGCCGGGTCTTGTCCTGCCTGTTCAAGCGCCGCAGCCAGAGCAGGCCGAAAAGGGGAAGGACGAGCGGCACGAATCCATAGCCGCTGCCGTAGCCAGACCACACCGTGGCATCGGGGAAGGTTGCCCGGTCGAGGATGCTCCAGGTGCCGATCGCCACCACGCCGGCGAATTCCACCGAGCAGGACAGGACGGCGATCCGGCGGGCCGTTCGACTGCCGTTGGCGAGCGTGACCGTGGCGAGGATGTAGACCACGCCGGCGAAGGCTGACAGCAGGTAGGCGACCGGGGCGTGGCTGAACTTTGTCGCGATCTGCACCCCGGCTCGGGCGGTTGCCGATAGCGCGAAGAGGCCGTAGACGGCGATCAGCAGCCGGCCCGGGCCGGTCCTGGACGAGCCCGGCTCACGTGGCGCCGTCGGCTCAGACATGGATGACCGGCCAGATCTCGTGCAGCCGGACCATCAGCACGGCCGCGACTAGCCCCGCGACGGCGATGACGGCCGGGCCCCAGCGTGATCGCTCCATCGCTCCCCAGAGCCCCGCGACCAGCGGGACGAGCGGTGTCGCGATCAGGTAGCCGATAAGCGTCGGCAGCGAGGCCGGGCGTCCGCCGTCGGCGAGCTTGGCCACGATCATGCCGACCAGGACGAGAAGCAGGATCTCGAGGACGCCAAGCGCGAGGAGCAGGCCACCGCCCATTCGCCGGTTGAGGGCGGTCATCAGCAGCGCGCCCGCGGCAAGCGCCAGACCGGCGACGATGATCGTCGTAGGAAGGGCACCGTTCACGGACGCCATGGTACTACGTTTCGTAGTACCGGCCGCCGGCCCGAGGGGCTGGAATGGTTCGTCCGGAGTCATGGCATCCCCCCAGACGGAAGGGGGAACGGAATGCACATGGCGATATCGGAAGGGCGGCTCGTGTGATGGCGCCGACGTGGCTGACCGCAGTCGCGTGGGTCTATCTAGCGGTCTGCTTCTGCTGCGCGGGCATCATCGCCTATGACATAACCGCCGGGCACCGGCGTCAGCCCATGGGCGTGATGAACGCCGTCTTCCCGATCACCGCATTGTACTTCGGCCCGTTCGCGCTCGCGTTCTACTGGCGCTGGGGACGAGCCGCCTCCGGGACAGCGATGCCGTCCATGTCCATGAGCGGGGCAGCGGTGTCCCCCGCACCCATGATGTCGGACAACGACAGTGGGCAGATGCACGGGCACACCGATCACGACATGGCGGGTCACGCGGGTCCAGCACATGCCCACGAGCCAGAGCCGCGAGGTCGGCCCGCCAGGCCTGGCTGGGTGACGATGGCCATCGAGGTGAGCCACTGCGGCTCTGGCTGTGTCCTGGGCGATGTGCTCTCCGAATTCGTCATCTTCGCGCTGGCCCTCACCATCGCCGGGGCGACCCTGGGAGCCGAATACGTGGGCGACTACGTTGCCGCGCTGGCGTTCGGCATCGTCTTCCAGTACTTCGCGATCGCGCCGATGCGCGGCCTCGGGCTGAAGGACGGCCTGATCGCGGCCGCCAAAGCGGACTTCATCTCACTGACCGCGTTCGAGGTCGGCCTGTTCGGCTGGATGGCGGTCATGGCGTTCGTGCTGTTCCCGGCGCCACACAACCTCACGCCTAGCTCGGCCGCCTTCTGGCTGCTCATGCAGATCGGCATGATCATCGGATTCGCGACTTCGTGGCCGGCGAATGCCTGGCTAGTCAAACGAGGCATCAAGACGCCGATGTGAGGTCGCTGCGGCGGACGCGGATCGCGACGATCGTGACCACCAGGATGAGCACCGCTATCCCCGCGGCGACCAGGAAGGCACGGTCGAAGCCGACCGTCAGCGCGTGCCGGTACGCCGCCTGCCAGGAGGCAGTCCCGGGAGCCGCCGCACTGGCGCGGGCAGTGTCGGCGACCACCGTCCAGGCCACGGTGCCCAGCACCGCGAGGCCGATGGATCCGCCTACCTGGCGGCCGGCGTTGACCAGGCTAGAGGCCACCCCGGCGTCCCCGTCGCCGACGCCGACCAGGGCGACCAGCGGCAGCGGGACGAACAGCAAGCCGAGCCCGGCCCCTGCGACCAGCATCGGGCCGAGCAGGTCGCTGGCGTACGTGCCGTGTTCGGTCATCCGGGACAGCCAGAACACGCCCGGGCGGCCGGCCTCCCGGTGACGGTCGCCGTGACCGGCGCGCAGCGGTCACTGCCGGCCGAAGTGGACCAGGCGGCCTACCGCATCGTGCAGGAAGCGCTCACGAACGTGAGCCGTCACGCCGGTCACGCCCGCACGTCGGTGCTCCTGCATTACACGCCGGACGTCATCGCGATCCAGATCGACGACGATGGCAAGGGCCCTGGTACCGGCGCCAGCGCGAGCGCCCGGCCATCAGGTCCCGGGCTCGGCCTCGTCGGCATGCGGGAACGGGTGTCCGCGCTCGGCGGCCGGCTCCAGGCCGGACCGCAGGACGAGGGCGGCTTCCAGGTGCGCGCCGAACTCCCCGCACCGGCCACCTCCTGACCGGGGTGCTGCCTTGATCCGCATCCTGCTCGCGGACGACCAGGCGCTGATCCGCAGCGGCATCCGCTCCCTGCTCGAGGCGGAAGACGACATCGAGGCCACCCGGCAGATGGTCGCGGACGAGCGGCTGGAGTGCGTGCGCGTCGTGATCCTCACCAACTTCGAGCTCGACGAGTACATCTTCCGCGCGCTGCGGGCCGGCGCTCGGCCGCCGGATGCGATCGCCGCGGTGGGGATGGAAAGACTAACCAATAGAGAACGAGAGGTGGTGGCGCTGGTCGCGCACGGCCTCTCGAACGACGAGATCGCCGACGCCATGGTGCTCAGCCCCGCCACCGCCAAGACGCACGTCAGCCGGGCGATGACCAAGCTCGGCGCCCGCGACCGGGCGCAGCTCGTCGTCTTCGCCTACCAGGCCGGCCTGGTCACCCCGCGCTCCGCCGGTCCGGCTCTTCTTCCAGGCGCAGCGCGCCCCGCGCCAGCGCCGTTACCATCGCCGTCCGGCTCGGCGCGGCCTCCACGCCCGACCCTCAGGACCCTTCCGAGTCGTAGCGGAAGCCGCCAAGGAAGCGCCGGAACACCCCGCCCTCCCGGGTCAGCGGCTTGGCGGGCGGCGGCGCCTCCGGCAGTTCATGGCCTTCGGGCTCGTCGTAGTCGGCCCGCGCTATGGCGTCTACGACCTGCGCATCGTCGAATGCCGCGGAACCTGGGATCTCCGGGATGAAGCCGACCAGGTCACCGTCGAGCAGCACCTCGGCGGCCAGGGAGGTCGTGCCCTCGTTACCCCAGATCGCCTCGCGTCCGTGGTCGAGCACCACACGGACTCCGTAGACATCAATCCCCGCGTTTTCCATATGCGCGTCAATGCCGCGGTCTCGCAGGGCGTCGGTGACCCGCCGGGCACGATTCTCGTCCATGCGGTCAAGCTACACCCCCCGTCCCGGGTTCGCTGACGGTCATCCAGCGGGCATCGCCGGGCTTCTGTTCCCGGATGGCCGCCGATAGTTGAGAGCTCGGGGCATCGGTCGAATCCAGGTCCACCATGTTGACCAGACCGACTCTTATGACAGTGTCCTCTGGCGCGTAGAGGTCAGGAGCGGAGGAACTAACAGACGCTTTCGCGGCAGCCAGTCTCTGGGCCGCGGCGGCGAGGGCGTGACGCTCGATCTTCGAGAATTCGGAAAATCCCCACTGGGTTATCGGTTTGCCGGCGGCCGGAGTCATTGCGGGGTCGATAGCAAGGCGAACGGTGAGCTGGATCTTGGCGGTGTTGCCGTGAGCGACGACAACGCGGGCGTACCAGACATCCCAGTCGCGCTCCCCGAGCGACCCAGGTGACATTTCCCCCAGGGCCTCCCGTAGCGATTCGATGACCTCCAGCGTCGCCCCTGGATGATCCGGTGTCCGCATGTGAACCCGCAGGAGCGGATGGCGGTCCGACATGCCCAGCTCCAGCCTGCTCTGCCACTTGTCGAGGTACACGGGCCCGCCGCTAGTGACTTCAAGTCCTGCTGTCCGGGTCGGGTTCGGCCCATTAGCCGAAGCGGGGGCGTGTTTGTCTTGTTCTTGCCGGTGCGCGAGCAGCAGAAGGACCGCTTTGCCGTGCAGGATGGCGGCGGTCAGGCCGGCGAGGCAAAGTTCGGAATCCATACGGCCGAGAATTTCGCTCTCGACACCAAGGGACCAGTCAGCGCAGATGGCCATGACGCGCCATGTCTTCGCGGAAGCGCTCTCCGCCCTGTCGATTCCACTGGATGCGATCACATCGAGGTCGCTGGCCACTACCAACGGAGCGGGGCCTGTCGCGGTCTCGGTCCGCTCGGCGGCAGGCCCGGGATTTGCTGCCGCGGGCCCGGGGTTGAGAATTCTGGGAATACCTTCCGCGACAGTCTGCACGCCGACCACCTGCGCGAAGGAGGCCATGCCGGTTGGTGGTGCGGCGAGGTTCCGTATGTCGCTCAGCAGAGGTGTCAGCCGTTTGATGTCGCCATCGTGGAGCCCTAGCTGGACGCGTGCCCATTGCAGATCGGCGTACGCGGCCGCGGGCGCGGGCACTGGCAGCTGAACTTCTAGTACGGTGAGTCGCCGCTTCGCGGCAGCCTGCAAGATCGCTGTGACCGGATGCTCGGCGATCGGCGGCAGACCTTCTCCACGGGGAAGTCCGATGAACACGCCGATCACGCCAGAGAGTTCTTCGGCGGGAGCCAGCCGCCCGGGGTCAAGACCGACCTTGATCACCTCCGCGGACTGCCAGTCCGCTTTCGGCTCATCCCGGAAGACAGCGAAGGTTAGCGACTGGCTCCCAGTGCTCGAGCGCTGGAGGGCCAGGACGTTGGCAGGCTGCTCAAGGGGAGAAGTTCCGGCTGAGTAGCCGGCCTCTTCCGGGTGACCGCCTGAACCGCCGTTGACGGCGTGCCTAACCTGGAGTAGCTCCCGCAGATTGACCCGGCGCTGGCGCAGCCAGTCAGGAATCCAAGATGCCAGCCCGTTCGTTGGATCGGCTGGCCGTCCGCCCTGTAGCACCAAGCTCAGGGTCTGCGGAGCTCCGTGTTGCCACACCACGTAACCGTGAGCTTGGCGGCCGACCATCAGGGCGTCCGCCGTGGTGTTGCGCCACCAGCCGCTGCGCAGCACGTCGATCTGCGAGTAGTCAGGGGCGTCGGTGTAGAGGATCAGCCCGCTGGGAGACCGGTCGTCCGCGGTATCCAGGCGGCCGCGGGCGAAGGCTCGCTCTCGCATAAAGAACAACAATCCCTGAAGCAGCAGCTGCGAGGCGATGCAACTGGCGGTCCACGGGATGGCCCACGGCGGGGTGCGGGAAAAAGCAATAGCGACGGCAAGGATCACCGTTGGCAGGATCGAGGCGATAATCAGCGGGTTGCCAACTGGCGCCAGCATGCCCCGCAGAGTGGACCGGTCCGCTCGTTCGATCCGGCCGACCTGGATGGCCGAGAAAAGGGTCAGCACGAAGGACAGGACCTCGGCACTCTCATTAGTGCCGTTCAATCTCAGGGCTCGCCCGATGATGAAGAACGCCAGTACCACCGTCATGAGCAGGATGCTCATCCAGCCGGAGAACTGAGAGGTCGAGAAATACTCAGAGTCCGTGACCGCGATGTGTACCTGCATCCTGGCTTCGGTAGGCACAGCCCGCTGGGAGGCGGCCTCGATCATCCGGGACCGCGCCACGACGATGTCCGGGCTGATGGTGTCGGTTGCCGTCCTCCGCTGCATGGGCACCTCTAGCCAGGCCCCGGAACCACCGGGACCTCGCCAGACATAGAGCAGCTTGTGGCGCGCGGCAGACGTCAGCCCCGTAGCCGAGATGTCACCCAGCACCGCGCCCAGCCTGTCCAGGCGCTGGCGAAACTCCCGGGTGCGTATAGTCGACTCCTTCCCGGTGATTGCGGGGATGCCCGGAGGCGCACCGACGCGGTAGTCCCGCAGCGACTCCCGCACCGCATCCGCCTTGGCCCGAGCCAGGTCGGCCAGGCCCTGGCTGAGCGGCGCGGGCCAGTCCCGGCTAGCTCGGGCCAACTGGGTGACCAGTTCACTGAGCTGGCGTATCGGGCGGGGCCGCGCCGTCCTGATGTCGAGCTCGGCGCGCGTGCTCAGTGGCCGGGACGGGTCAGGTGATACCCCGTCAGGCAGGCCCACCTGAACGAGGCGGTCAGCATCTGCTGAAGGCAGGAGCAGGTCAATCTGCAGGGTCGCCCGGGGCAGGATCCAGTTGGCTGGGTTCAGCGAGCGCCGCAGGCCTGGCCCGGCCCACCGTCGGGCGCTGGTGGTGACCGGCCCGATCAACTCAGCCGACCTGGTTGGCGCCTGGTGCAGCGCCCGGCCCGGGACCGTTACGGTCAGCACGGTGGGTGTGTGCTCGCGGTCGGCGACCACGACCACGATCGCGGACTCGGCGAACGCGCGCAGCACCACGAGCGCCCGCTCGGTGAGGCGCCGAGCGGAAGCTACGTCCCAAGCCGCCGGATCGTCACGGCGGCCGGCCGGCCTGGCCAGGAGACTTGAATAGTGCCCGAGCATCCCGCCAAGCTCGCGTCGTACACGGCTGATCCTCGGCAAGTGCCCGTCGGCGACCTGACGCGGCGGCACCTTGCCCTCGAGAACGTTGGTCGGTACGTGCTCGTTGCGCAGCAGGCGATAGATGGCCGCGGACAGCAGCAGCCGGTGATCGCGGGTGGTGCTGGAGACGCCGTCACTGGCATCGGGAAGCCAAGCCTGGACGTTGAGGATGATCTCGGTCAGAGCGGCCGCCACCCGGTGCCGTATGTCCGCGTTCGGAAGCGTCACCAGCGGGCTACCGCTGGCATCGGTCACCGTCAGCGTAGAAAACGGATCCGGCTCCGGGAGCTTCTGCTCCAGCGCCGGCAAGACCAGGATCGGGAGCCAGAGCTGTCCGACCCGGCCGCGGAACGCCTCATGGGTAATGCGATCAAGATCGACATCGATCTTGATCGTCGTGTCCACGGTGTCGGGCCGCGTGATATCAATTCTTTCCGAAGTGGCACGCACCCACTGGGTATCGGCGATCAGGAACAGCAGTTCTCGGCCAAGCGCCGAATCACGGTCATAGTTCGCGTCCTGCCACCCGAATTCCTCTGGAGTGATCTGGCCGATCATGTAATCGAGCCGGAGCGCAACCCCCTCCACTGTTCGGGCGCCGTGATACGGACCGGCATGCGGCCGCACACTGTCTGTAGAAGGAGGTTCCCCGCGCTCGCGCACCCTAATAGCAGCACGCAATCCCCGCCGCATTGTCATTGACCTGCCCGGCCGAGCGCGGTCCGCCGATTGAGGTGCTGCAACACCTGAGACAGATGCTGGTTAAAGGGGTACGGCAGCTGCTGCTTGAGCTTCTGTTCATCACCCATGAGGCCATCATGCACTGTTTCGGTAACCGTCAATAGGTGCGCAACTGCGCGGAACCCTTACGTAATCAATTTCGCTCCTGGGAAACTCCGGTCAACCGGGCGAAGGCGGCCGCGTCGAGCACGGCGGCGCCTTCCTGGTCGTTGTTGAAATAGGCGTACACCGGGTCGGCCGCTGCCCAGGTGCCGGCGACGCGAGCCGCCCAGTCGCGCAGGGCACGGTCAGTGTAGCGGGGCCACGGGCGTCCGGTGCCTTCGTGCAAGCGCAGGTAGCCCCAGGCGCCGGTCCGCCATAGCGGGGTGACCG
>Ga0210395_10003945_pt1 | contig 11392 bp, 10 predicted proteins | sample IncBWH4OmetaG_FD_150861 | JGI IMG/M metagenome (GOLD analysis project Ga0210395, IMG submission 150861) | Forest soil microbial communities from Barre Woods Harvard Forest LTER site, Petersham, Massachusetts, United States - Inc-BW-H-4-O ...
GGGGCACATACGAGCTGAACGCCATGCCGTACGACCAGGGCCACGACTCGCCCACCGGACCGCTGGCACGCGTGGTCGTGGCGGGCGACCCGCTGCCGATGACGCTGCCGGCGGCGCTGCCCAAGCCGCCGCTCGAGCCGATCCGCGACAGCGAGATCACGGGCCGGCGCACGCTGGTCTTCGGGGCCACTGAGCCGCAGAACAACGTCGCCGGTCACTGGCAGGAATATACTTTTACGGTCGACGGCAAGGTCTTCGATCCCACGCGCATCGACCAGCGGGTGCGGCTGGGGGCCGTGGAGGAATGGACGATCCGCAACACCCACCTGCACGACGACCATATGTTCCACATCCACACCAACCCGTTCCAGGTCGTCGAGATGGGCGGCCAGCCGCAGGCCGATCGGATGTGGCGCGATACCGTGGTGGTGCCGCGGCTCGCGAAAGGCGGCAGCACCGTCATCCGCACGCGCTTCCTCGATTACACCGGCGTTTTCATGCTGCATTGCCACATGATGAACCACGAGGAGTTGGGAATGATGCAGGCTGTCGAGGTCTACAAGGACTGATACGGCCTCATACATTCGGGGGAGCGGGTCATGGTCAGAGGGCAGAGACTCATCGCCACGGGCCGCGGGACTGGGCCACATGCCTCGCGGCGCGGCTTGCTGCAGGCCGGCTTGGCGATCGGCACGCTCGCACTGGGCCCGCGCGCTGCGTTGGGACAGTCCGGCGGGGCGCACGCTCACATGCCCGAACTCGGCGTGGCGAAGGTGCCGGTCGTGCCGGCGATGGACCAGCCGCTGGTCGAGCCCGAGATCCGCCGCTCGGCGAACGGTGTGCTCAACACCAGCCTGCGCTGCGCCTACGCCTATCGCGACATCGGCGGCAAGCGCCTCTATCTGCGCAGCTACGAAGGCCGGTCGCCCGGCCCGACGCTGCGCATGAAGCCGGGGGAAACCCTGAAGATCCGGCTCACCAACGATTTCCCGCCCAACCGCGATCTGGTGCCCCAGGATCTTTCGCGTCCCCATCAATTCAACAACACGAACTTTCACTTCCACGGCGCGCATTGCAGCCCGAGCGGCATCGCCGACAACGTCATGCGCGCGATGGTGCCAGGCAAGTCGTACGACATCGAGATCACGCTGCCGCGGACCACACGCGCGGCACCTATTGGTACCATCCGCATCACCACGGCTCCGCCGACATCCAGGTGGCGAGCGGCATGGCGGGCGCCATCATCGTCGAAGGCGATTTCGCCGATGTGCCGGAGATCGCCCAGGCGCGCGAGCGGGTCATGGTGCTGGCGCACGTCGTGTTCGACGTCGTTGGCATGGTCGAGGACTTCTACACCGTGTTCCCCGATTCCTCGACGCGCTTGCTGGCGATCAACGGCCAGCGGCGGCCGATCATCGACATGCGGCCGGGGGAGGTGCAGCGCTGGCGCCTAGTCGGCTCGCAATACCAGCATGACATGCTGCTGGAGCTCGACAAGCACCGGCTGAATGTCATCGCCTACGACGGCATTCAGCTCGGCGCACTGCAGGAGATGAAGCAGCTGCTGATCGCGCCGGGACAGCGCGCCGACGTGCTGGTGCAGGCGGGCAGCGCGGGCACCTACAAACTGAACGCCGTGCCGTACGATCAGGGTCATCCGTCGCCCACCGGACAGTTGGCGCGCGTGGTCGTCGCCGGCGAGCCGCTGCCGATGAAGCTCCCGGCCGCACTGCCCAAGCGGCCGCTCGAGACGATCCGCGACAGCGAGATCACCGGCCGGCGCACGCTGGTCCTGTCGGAGATCGGTGACCCGCCGGAGAACGACCCCGGGGCCCTCTGGCAGGAATTCACGTCCATGGTCGACGGCAAGACCTTCGACCCAGCGCGCATCGACCAGCGCGTGCGGTTGGGCGCGGTCGAGGAATGGACGATCCGCAACACCGATTTGCGCGATGACCATGTGTTCCACATCCATACCAATCCGTTCCAGGTGACGCAGGTGAACGGCCAGCCGCAGGCCGACTTGCCATGGCGCGACACGGTGATTGTGCCCCACCAGGGGGGCAGTGTCGTCCTGCGCTCGCGCTTCCTAGACTACACCGGCGACTTCATGCTGCACTGTCACATGATGAACCACGAGGATATGGGCATGATGCAGGCGGTCGAGGTCTGCAAGGAAACGGATGGGCGCTAGCATCGGCGCGGTGATGTAATAGGCGAAACCGGCGGCGATATGAAAAAACTTACGCTGTCGTGTGCGATCCTCCGGCAACCGGGCGCAGGTGGTCGCGCCATACGCGGTTGCCCAAAGCCACCTTCGGATCTAACCGCTACGGTCATGGGATCGTGGGGCGATGCGCAGTGTTGTCGTGGACACGAACGAGACGGAGCTGACAATCCCATTGGGGACCTGAGGTTTAACCTTTCGTGCGGAGATATTCCGTCGCGAGAAAAATAGCGACGTCAATGCATGTGTCTGGTATCCCCGTAATACCCGATGTCGCTGTTGACGGGGTCCTGCCATGACCGAGCAAAGCCGCGAGGCGACCGAACAGGGCAACGAACCGGCTTCCGGCCGCAACGCCGATTCGGCGCCAACCCAACAAACCCCTCCCAGTTCCGAGGCCGTCTCACCCGAGAAGCAGAAGGCTGCCCGGCGGCGAAAAATGCTGCTTGGAGCAGCGGGCGCTGTAATCCTGGCAGCCGTCCTTGTGATTGGCATTCCGTGGATCCTGCAGGCTCTCAACACCGTGTCGACCGACGATGCGTACGTGAACGGCCATGTGACCTTCGTTGCCGCGCGCGTCCGCGGTCAGGTTGCGCGTGTCCTTGTGGACGACAATAACCGCGTGCGCCGGGGAGACCTTCTTGTCGAACTGGACAAGGAGCCGTATCAGACCGCAGTCGCAGTCAAAAGGGCGGCCGTCGATACGGCAAAGGCAGATCTGCAGGCGGCGACCGCCACGGTGCGCGGCATCGAAGCGGAGGCGAGAAGCCGGCGCTGGAAGCTGCAGCACACCATGGAGGACGTCGCCAATCAGATCGCCGAACTGCGCGCGCGCGTTGCCGGCGTCGAAAAAAGCAAGGCGGCGCTGACATTGGCCGAGCTCGAATTCGAGCGGGCAAGGCAGCTGGTGGCAACAGACAATATTCCCCGGTCGGAGTTCGATCGCCGGCAAGCGACCCTGGTGACTGCGCGCGCAGAGCTGGTTCAGACCCTGGCCGACGTGAATCAGACTCGTGTCTCCCTGGGGCTGAAGACCCTGCCTCTGGACAGCAAAGAACTTGGCCAAGTGCCGCCTGATCTCGATCAGACCTTCTCGGCTGTCCGCGAGGCGCAGGCGGCGCTGATCGAGAGCGCAGCTCAGTTGGGTGTCCTCCACTCGTACAACCAGACGCCCAGGGAGATGCTCGAGGAGTTCGAGAAATCCGGTTCAGGCGAGATCGACCGTACCCTCGCCCGGCTGGCGGCGGAGGCGCCCGCCGTCAAGCAGGCCGAGGCCAGGCTCGAGGCCGCCAAGCGCGATCTCGCCCAGGCCGAGCTCGATCTTCGCTACTGCGACATCGTCGCGGAGATCGACGGCGTCATCACGCGCCGCAACGTCAACCCAGGCAACAATGTCCAGGTCGGGCAGGCTCTCATGGCGATCCGCTCGCTCGATGAAATCTGGGTCGACGCCAATTTCAAGGAGACGCAGCTGCGCGACCTGCGCATCGGCCAACCTGTCGATCTCAATGTCGACATGTACGGCAGCCGACGGACGTTCAAGGGTCGCATTGCCGGCTTCACCATGGGCACCGGATCGACACTGGCGCTGCTGCCGGCGCAGAACGCGACGGGCAACTTCATCAAGGTCGTGCAGCGGTTGCCGGTCCGCATCGAGCTCGTGGGCTACGACGCGGAGAAGAGTCCTCTGTTCATTGGCACGTCGGTCGAGCCGGTGGTCCATATCGATGAGCCGGCGACCGGCCCCGATGCCGGGAAGTTTCTCCAGGCCCGCGTATCGCAGATCCAGGGACCGAACCCCTCGGCTGCTGGTTCGGCCGCAAGCGCGCCCGGCACCGGCAAATGACGGTACTGGCGGCATCCGGATCCCCGGCAGCGGCCAACCCGTGGGTGGTAGCCGCGATCGTCGTGGTGCCCACCTTCATGGAGGTGCTCGACACCACCATCGCGGTCGTAGCGCTGCGCTATATCGCCGGCGGCCTGTCGGCGACGGTCGACGACGGTGAATGGGTTCTCACCAGCTACCTTGCTGCCAACGCCATCATCCTGCCGATAACCGGCTGGTTGTCGGCACACCTCGGTCGCCGCACCTATTTCCTGCTGTCGATCGGCGTCTTCACCCTCGCCTCGGGGCTGTGTGGAATAGCCACCAGCCTCAACCAGCTGATCCTGTTCCGCGTGATCCAAGGCTTGGCCGGAGGCGGCCTTCAGCCTTCCAGCCAGGGCGTGCTGCTCGATGCCTTTCCGCGCGAAAAGCAGGGCACAGCGATGACGCTGTTCGGGTTGGCGGCCCTGTTGGCGCCCGTCGTCGGCCCGACCCTCGGCGGGTGGATCACCGACCAATATTCCTGGCGCTGGGTGTTCCTGATCAACGTCCCGGTCGGCCTGCTGGCCTTTGCTGCCTGCTTCATCAAACTTCGGGATCCAGACTATCTCGTCACTGCGCGCCTGGAGTTGCGCAAGCGACCGTTCAGCTTCGACTCGGTTGGCCTGTCGCTGCTGGTGATCGTCATGGTTTGCTGGGAGGTGATGCTCAGCAAAGGACAGGAATGGGACTGGCTGGGCGATCCCTTCTGGCGCGTGCAGACGCTGGCGATTCTCTTCGGTGCGGGCCTGATCGGGCTGATCTTCTGGGAACTGCGCCATCGCAGTCCCGTGGTCAATTTCCGCCCCTTGCGGGAGCGCAACTTCGCCACCTGCTGCATCATCGTCTTCTTTGCTTTTGCCGTGCTGTATGGCGCGAGCACGTCGTTGCCCGGCTTGCTCCAGTCCCTGTTCGGATACGATGCCCTGAGCGCCGGACTGGTCATGTCGCCGGCCGGGCTGTTTGCTCTCCTGGCGATGCCCGCCATCGGCCTCCTGCTTGGCCGAGGGACAGACGCCCGCTGGTTGCTTGCGGCCGGCCTGCTGGTGATGGCTGCCGGGAACTACTGGATGTCGCAGATGAACCTCGACATCAGCCCGGGCCAAGTCGTCTGGCCTCGCGTCCTGACCGTCCTCGGTCTGTCGATGTGCTTCGCACCGGCGAACGTGGCGGCCTACCTCTACACGCCGTTGGAATTGCGAGGGGCGGCCATCGGCTTGCTGAGCCTGCTGCGCAACGAGGGAGGCAGCGTCGGCACGTCGATGGCGCAGACGCTGCAGGAGCGCCGCGATCAATTCCACACGATGCGGCTCGGGGAGTATCTCGATCCCTTCAACCCGGCCGTGAGTTCCTTCGTCGATCAGGCACAGGCGCAATTGGATATGGGCGACCCGGCTGCCCTGCAGCAGCTAGCCTGGCAGGCGCTCGAAAACCTACGCCAGCAGCAGGCCTCCGCCCTTGCCTATTTCGACTGCTTCTGGATTTTCGCCGTGGTGACGGCTGCGCTTGTCCTCGTGGTGCCGCTGATGAAACGCTCCGTCGCCGAGAAAGGCGCTCACGTCGCCAGCGAATGAGGCTTGGCGCTCCCGGCAAGTCCGCTTATGGCCCAACATTGCAAGGCAACAGAACAAGGTGCCCGAGCGGACGCGGAACACGATGACGATGGAGTCGAGGTCGTCGTGCGCTGGCCTGAATTTGACCTTTCTGCCAATGTGGCGGCGGATGGCAGGAGTTGCTCCATGGTCGCGCCGCACAACATCCCGATGCTCGCGGTTCCGAATTCCCGGTTGCTGGACGTAACTGACCGCTTGTCTGCCGCCGCCAATTAGCCGTGCCCCCTACCGGATTTCGCTCGCGCTTCAGGACGAAAGGACGACGGAGATGCCGCTCTTCAATATCGGCTTTGTCATCTTCCCCGATTTGACACTGCTCGATTTTACGGGGCCTCTACAGGTGCTCTCGCGCCTTCCTCAATCGGCGACTCACATCGTCGCGAAATCGGCGGCGCCCGTGCCAAGCGACTGCGGGCTCGGCCTCGTGCCGACGCACACCTTTGCGAACTGTCCGTCCCTCGACTTGATCTGCGTCCCCGGGGGAAACCTGGGCGTTGTCGACGCGTTCTGCGATCGCGAGACCATAGAGTTCGTCCGCCGCCAGGCACGCACCGCGAAGTATGTGACCTCGGTATGCACCGGCGCGTTCATCCTGGGTGTCGCCGGATTGCTCAAGGGACGACGGGCAACGACGCATTGGGCGTTTGCCGATCTGCTGCCTCTCGTCGGGGCCACGCACGAGAAGGCCAGGGTCGTCGAGGACGGCAACGTGATCACTGCGGCTGGCGTCTCCTCGGGCATCGATTTCGCATTCACTGTTGCCGCCGCAATTGCGGGCGAGACAGCTGCCCGGACAATACAGCTCGGCATCGAATACGACCCGGCGCCGCCATTCGATTCCGGCAGCCCCGATCGGGCATCGGCTGCCATCAAATCAGCGGTGCTCTCCGAGGGCTACGACAAGTCCCTGTCAGCGTACCGCGCGGGCATCGACAAGGTCTCCCGGGCCTGATCTCGCCGCCGTTCGTCAAAGCTTCATTTGCTCTCGCATTCGCCGTACGTACACTTCGCGCAACCGAGAGTGCAGGAGGGTATGCCATGTCAACCGCCGCCGCTTTTGAAGACGTGCACCGCGACGCCGAATATTTCGAGTATAGCAAGGCTGCGGATCCGATCGGTCTGAAGCTCATCTCGCGGGTGCCGTACCACGATTTCCCGGCGTCGCTTTACAAGGACGGGCCGACGCGAATCATTGCACTCGACCTGTCAAAGGAGCTCGGCGTCGATTACCCGGCGACCGGCCCCGGCCTGCTCGCCCATTTCGTGCGTGTCGTGCGCGGCGAGCAGCAGAGCCTGAATCCGCTGGCGACTTCGCAGTTGCTCTACGTCCTTGCCGGCAAGGGCACGGTCACGCAGGGCAGCCATGAGATCGAATTTACCGAAGGTGCCTTCGTGGCGTTGCCCGGCGGCATACCCGCGATCGTCGGGGCGGAGACCGACACGGCGCTCTACTATGTCAACGACGCGCCGCTGCTCTCCTATCTGGGTGTCGGCACTGTAAGTCCGCGCTTCGAGCCGACGCTCTATCCGGCCCGCGAAGCAAACGCCAAGCTGGCGGAGGTCGAGCACGCACCGGACGCCGCGAAGCACAATCGCATCTCGGTGCTGCTCGGCAACAAGCACTTCCCGCAGACTCGCACCGTGACCCACACCATGTGGGCGATGTTCGGCATCATCGAGCCGCATTCGTTCCAGAAACCGCACCGGCACCAGTCGATCGCGCTCGACCTCATCGTCGACTGCAAGAAGGGCTGCTACACGCTGGTCGGTACCGAGCTCGACGAGAAAAACGAGATCGCCAATCCGGTGCGAGTCGACTGGGAGCCCGGCCTCTCCTTCGTAACCCCACCCGGCTATTGGCACTCCCACTACAACGAAACGGACGCGCCGGCGCACGTGATCCCGCTGCAGGATGCCGGCCTGCACAGTTATCTGAGGACGCTCGACATCCGCTTCACATGACGGTTGATGACGTCGCTGCGTCCGCCGCCTCGGCGGCGCGCCGTCTCAGCAAGTCCTGTTCGCGCCTGTTGCCCGCCAGCGCCGCGGCCGCTTCGAACTGGGCGCGTGCCTCTTCGTAGCGGCCGAGCTTGTGCAGCAGGTCGCCGCGAACGCTCGGCAGCAGGTGATACGCCTTGAGCGCGGGCTCGTGCAGGAGGCGATCCACGATCGACAGCCCCGCCTGCGGACCCTCGGCCATGCCGACGGCGACCGCTCGGTTGAGTTCGATGATCGGCGAGCGCACGAGCGCCGCCAGCTCCGCATAGAGACCGGCGATGCGCGACCAGTCCGTGTCGCCCGCAGTCCTCGCCTCGGCATGGCAGGCGATAATGGCCGCCTGGAGGGCGTAAGAGCCGCCCGCTCCGCCGAGCGCGCGCGCTCGCCCGAGCGCCTGCATCCCTCGCCGGATCTGGAACTGGTCCCACAGCGCGCGGTTCTGGTCCAGCATGAGGATCGGCTCGCCCGCGGCATCGGTGCGCGCCGCCGTGCGCGAGGCGTTGAGCTCCATCAGGGCGAGCAGTCCGTGGGCTTCTGGCTCGTGCGGCGCGATGGCGGTGAGCACGCGGCCCAGGCGAAGCGCCTCGTCGCAGAGCTGGGGGCGCAGCCAGTCCTCGCCGCGCGCCGCGGCGTAGCCTTCGTTGAAAATGAGATAGACGACCTCCAGCACCGAGGAGAGCCTCGCGGAGAGCTCGGCGCCGTGCGGGGTCTCGTAGGCCAGCCCCGATTCCGAAAGGGTCCGTTTTGCGCGCACGATGCGCTGGGCGATCGTCGCGTCCGGCAGCAGGAAAGCCCTGGCGATCTCATCGGTCGTCAGGCCGCAGATCATCCGAAGCGCCAGGGCCGCGCGGGCCTCACGCGACAGGAGCGGATGACAGGCGGTGAAGATCAGCCGAAGCATCTCATCGCCGATGTCGTCGTCCAAAGCGGAGTCCCAGTCGGGCATGGCCAGCTGCTGCTCCTCCATGTCCCGGGCGAGCATCTCGTGCTTGCGTTCGAGCATCGGGCCGCGGCGCAAATGATCGAGCGCCCGGCGCCGGGCGGTCGTCATCAGCCAGGCGCCGGGTTTTTCGGGAACGCCCGTCGCGGGCCACTGCTCGAGGGCGGCCAACAGGGCTTCCTGCGTCAGTTCCTCGGCCAGCGGCACATCGCGCAGCATCCTCGCCAGGCTGGTGATCAGCCGGGGCTGCTCGATCCGCCAGACGGCCAGGATCGCGCGATGGGCGTCGGCGACCGTCATGGCCGCCGACCGTGTGGACGCAACCCTTGGCTCAAGGGCCGGCGAAAGCGCGTAGCTCGCACGTGCCTTCCCAACCCGGCATGTAGTCCTTGTGGAGCTGCATGAACTCCTTCGCGGACGCCAGTGCCTCCTCCTTGCCGGGCAGCTCGAAGATCGCATAGCCGCCAATGACCTCCTTGGCCTCCACGAACGGGCCGTCGACGACGCTGAGCTGCCCGTCGACGATCCGCACCTGCGCGCCGGTGGCGAGCGGCATCAGCCCGCCGCTGTCGAGCATGCGGCCGGCCTTGATCTCCCGATTGGCGAGCTTGTGCATCGCCTCCATGAGCTCCGGCGTCGGATTGGTCGGATGGGCGGACGTAACGATGAACATGAAACGCATCTCAAAACTCCTCCTGGGGCGAGCCGCCGGCGCCATCGCCGCGGAACTCTCTCGCCAATTAAGTCGACGAACCAGCCCGCGGCAGATCGACGAGCGCCTAGCATAAAATCGCGCGCGGCCCATCCGACCAACAGGCGAGGGGGCCATGCGGCTTGACAATCGATGACAAATGTTCTCTTTTTGTTCCCGCTGGCCTGACGATCGGGATGGATATGACAGCCACCATCCTTCATGCGGACCTCGACGCGTTCTATGCCTCGGTCGAGCAGTTGCTCGACCCGTCCTTGCGCGGCAAGCCGATCGCCGTCGGGGGTGGGGTCGTTCTGGCCGCTTCCTACGAAGCCAAGGCCTTCGGTGTCCGGGGCGGCATGCCCGGACGGCGGGCGCGCGAACTCTGTCCGCACCTCACTTTTGTCGGCGGCCATTTCAAGGACTATCAACGGCTGGGCGACGCCGCCATCAAGGTGCTCGGCGATTTCACGCCCCTCGTCGAGCGCATTTCCATCGATGAGGCCTTTGCCGACGTGGCGGGCTGCACCCATCTCTTCGGTTCGCCGGCCGACATTGCACGCGCGATCCGGCATCGCGTGCGGGCGGAGCTCGGCCTGCCGATCTCGGTCGGCGTGGCGCGCACGAAGCATCTGGCGAAAATCGCATCGCAGGTGGCCAAGCCCGACGGGCTGGTCGTCGTCGATCCCGACAGCGAACTGGACTTCCTGCACGACCTGCCCGTCGAGCTGATGTGGGGCGTGGGCCCGGTCACCAAGGCGCGACTGGCCGAGATCGGCGTGCTGACCATCGGACAGCTGGCGAAGATGCCGGGACGGTCGCTCGGGCAATTGCTCGGCCCCGCGGCGGGAGAAAAGCTCACGGCGCTGGCGTGGAATCGCGATCCGCGCGAAATCAAGACGCATCGTCGGACGCGCTCGGCGGGAGCACAGTCAGCGATCGGCAAGAAGCTTGCTGAAGAGCGCGTTTTCCGCCCCACGCTGGCTCATTTGGCCGACAGGATCGCTGCCCGGCTGCGGGCCAAGTCCCTGGCGGGTCGAACCGTGACGGTCCGCGTTCGCTTCGCCGATCTGCATTCGGTCACGCGCTCGGTAACGCTCGACGCACCGATTTCGGCGACGGTAAGCCTTGCCGAGATCGCCGAGGAGCTCGTCCGCGCGGCCCTCGCGCATCACCCTGACGAGAAGTTCATCTCGCTCCTGGCGATCTCCGTGTCGCATCTCGAGAAAGATCCGGAACTGCAACTGGAACTCGCACTCGGGATTGAAAACGAGGCACGCCGCCCCGGTACCAAAAGAGGCATGGCACGTTATGCGGCCGATCGCGCTGTCGACACGATCCGCGATCGCTTCGGATGGGGAGCGATCGGCTACGGGTCGGTCGCGTTGGGAATATTCCGTTCCGTGCCCGACGAGTTTCGCGAACTCGCCGAACAAGAGCTGTGACCAGCGCCGTGCCGACACGACCCCTCAGAGGGGAGCCGTCGGCTTGCGTCGCTTCTTCCTGGTCGGGCGCTCCCACACGACGCCGGGAAAGCCCTTTAGCGGAACGAGCAGTTCGCCCAGATATGTCCAGTCCTGCAGCTCTTCGATGGCAATGTGATAGCGGGGTTCCCGGCCCGTGCGGCCCTGCAAGAGCGCGCGCGGTATGTTGACCATGTGCGCCGAGCGAGCTCGCTCATAAATGAGCGGCGTTCCGCATCGGGCGCAAAAGCTCCTGGCCGTCCCGGTGGCCTCATCCCGAAAGCGCGTGATTTTTGCCCGGCCCTTGGTCACCCGAAAGCGCCTGCGCCAACTGCCGACGTAGGTCGCATAGGCGGCGCCGTGCGCCCGCCGGGTCGCGCTGGAATGATCGTGCCAGGCCCATCGCGCGGGAAAGTCGATCTCGATTTGCACTGCGCCGCAAAGACATTGGCCCGCCGCCGACGCTACCGATGCCGATGCCAATGCTCTTCGCGTCTTCCCGCTAATCGTTGGCTTGGTCACGCCCGACCTCGGATCAGGTCCGCGATCTCGCGTACCTCGTTCATGCTCCTTTGACGCTCACGCCGTTTGTCGTG
>Ga0210395_10003946_pt1 | contig 11390 bp, 8 predicted proteins | sample IncBWH4OmetaG_FD_150861 | JGI IMG/M metagenome (GOLD analysis project Ga0210395, IMG submission 150861) | Forest soil microbial communities from Barre Woods Harvard Forest LTER site, Petersham, Massachusetts, United States - Inc-BW-H-4-O ...
GCATGGCACCACGATTGCCACCAATGCGGTGCTGGAGCGGAAGGGCGCGAAGATTGGCCTGATCGCCAGCGAGGGTTTTCGCGACATCCTTGAGATCGGCTATCAGCTCCGTCAGGACCTGCACCGCATTTTGCTTGAACCGGTCACGCCGGTGTTCCTCGCTCCAGGTGCGCGGCGCAAGGAGGCGCGCGAGCAGGTCTCCGCGCAGGGCGAGGTAATTGTGCCGCTCGATGAAGAGTCGGTGCAGCACGCCGTGGCAGAACTCGTCGCCGAGGGTGTCCAGGCGATCGCGGTCTGCTACCTGTTTTCATTCCTGTACCCGAAGCATGAGCAACGCACGCGCGAGCTGATCGAGGCGACACACCCTGAGATTGCCGTGTCGTTGTCCAGCGAGGTCGATCCGACCTTCCGGGAATACGAGCGCACCGTGGTGACCGCTTTCGATGCGTATATGAAACCCGTCGTTGGCCATTACCTGGAGCGCCTGGAGGATGGCCTGCGCGCGGCGCAAGTGATGGCGCCATTGCAGATCATGCAGTCGCGCGGCGGTCTCGCCGGCACGTCAGTTGCACGCAAACGTCCGGTGCGGCTGTTTCTCTCCGGCCCTGCCGCGGGCGTGATCGGCGGTGCGATCGTTGGGCGTTCGTCCGGATATCGCGAGGTCATCACCATCGATGTCGGCGGCACATCGAGCGACATCGCATTGGTGGAAGGCGGTGAGCCAGTCATTCGCGCACAGGGCAACATCGCAGGCTTCCCGGTGCGTGTCCCGATGGTGGATGTGAACGCGATCGGCGCCGGCGGTGGTTCGATCGCATGGCTCGATGGAGCGGGCGGTTTGCGCGTCGGTCCGCATTCCGCCGGCTCAGAACCTGGCCCGGCCTGCTACGGTCGCGGCGGATCGGAGGCGACGGTCACCGATGCTTCCGTTGTACTCGGCTGGCTCGATCCCACTTACTTCGCCGGCGGCTCGGTTTCGCTCGACCCAACGCTGGCGCACGACGCGATCGAACGTCGCGTCGCTCGGCCGCTTGGCCTGTCGGCGGAGGACGCAGCGCTCGGTATCCATCGGGTGGTGAACGCACAGATGGCCGAGGGCATCAGGCTTGTCTCGATCCGTCGCGGCCTCGACCCGCGCCGTTTCACCTTGGTTGCCCTGGGCGGCGCCGGACCGATCCACGCAACCGCGCTTGCGGCCGAACTTGGCATACTGAGCGTGCTCATCCCACGCCACCCCGGCGTGCTGTCAGCCGCCGGTCTGCTTGCTGCGCCGATCGAGCACGAGGTGGCGATAGCCTTCCCGCGCCCGCTCGCCGGACTCGAATTCGCGGATGTGCGTGGCGTATTGGACAAACTGGATCGTTCATGTGCGCGGCTGATGGCGGAGGAGAACATCGGCGGCATGTGCGTGGCGATCAGGTATTCCGCGGATGTCTGGTATGTCGGCCAGTCCTATCACCTGGAAGTGCCGCTTGACGTTGATGCACCCGATCCGTTGGCCAAGCTCTATCGCGACTTCCTGACGCTGCACGATCGTATCTACGGCCATGCCACCGAGCAGGCCGCCGCAATCGTCAATCTGCGATCAGTGCACCGGGCCGGCGGCAGCGACCATCTGGATGAGGGTAGCTATCGCCCACCTCACGCCGACCCAAGGAAGCAGCCGCGCCCGATTCGTGTGGCCGGCGCGCGCGCTCCAGTGCAGTCGGCGATCTACCAAAGGGCCGCCATGCCAATCGGTCTGACCTTCGCTGGCCCCGCCATCGTGGAACAGGACGACACGACCACGCTGGTCGAACCCGGCTGGCGAGGCACAGTATTGGACAACGGCAATCTCCTGCTGACGCGAGGTTGATATGGACGTCGATCCGATCACGCTCGAGGTGTTGCGCAACAAGCTTGATGGCATCGCCAACGAGATGCAGCTCACGCTGGTGCGCAGCGCCTTTTCGGCTATCGTAAAGGAAGGCCTCGACGCCTCGGCCAGTCTGTTCACGTTGCAAGGCGAGACACTGGCGCAGGCGCTCGCCATCCCGGTGCATCTCGGCGCGCTGACCCCGATGGTGGGACGGCTGCTGCACGACGTGCCGCTCGAAACAATGGGTGAAGGCGACATCTGGATCCTCAACGACACCTACCTCGGCGGCACGCATCTGCCGGACATCGCCATCATGATGCCGGTATTCGCCGATGGTCAGGTAATCGCCATCAGTGCGGCGATGACCCATCATCAGGATGTCGGTGGCATGGCACCGGGCTCCACGCCTACCAACGCCACCGAGATATTCCAGGAAGGCATTCGCATCCCGTTGCTGCAGTTGCGCCGCGGCGATGTGCTGAACGACACGCTGATCGCAATGCTCCGGCAGAATGTGCGTCTGCCAGATGTGCTGATGGGCGACATCAACGCACAGGTCGCTGCGTGCACGATCGGCGCGCGACGGCTTGGCGATCTCGCCGGCAACTTCGGGCGTCACGAGTTGCTGACGCTGTTCGACGAACTGCTGAACCGTTCGGAGACGATGACGCGCCAGACATTGCGCAGTCTCCGAGAAGGGACCTACCGACATGTGGACTACCTCGACAACGATGGGATCGAGATGGACAAGCTGGTGCGTATTGAAGTTGCGGTGACGATCGAGGATGGCCGGATGACATGCGATTTCACCGGCACCTCGCCGCAGGTACGTGGTCCATTCAATTGCATGGCGTCCGGCCCTTATGCCGCCGCGTGCTTCGCCCTGCGTTCGGTGACCGACCCCGAGGGCAGCATTCCCAACAACGGCGGCTGCTTCCGACCGCTTGCGTTCCACCTGCCTGAGGGCAGCCTGGTCAATCCACGCGAACCAGCACCGACGGGCTGTCGCACGTCAACGATAAAGCGGATCACCACGTGCATCCTCGGTGCGCTGCGCCAGGCGGCGCCGGACCGCGTGCCGGCCGACTCCGGTAGCGAGATCGTCATCATGCATTTTGGCGGTCAGCGCTCCGATGGTCGGCGCTATGTGACATCGCAGCTTCTGGTCGCCGGCAGCGGTGCATCGCGCCATCTCGACGGCGTCGATGTTATCGAGACCGATGCGACCAACTGCCTGAACGTTCCGGCCGAAGCGCTGATGCTGGAGGCACCGATCCGCGTGCATCGTGTCGCGCTGAACCGCGACTCCGGTGGCCCTGGTACGCATCGCGGTGGCCTCGGCGGCGTGTTCGAATATGAGCTGCTGGATGGCGAGGCCACGGTCACGTATCGCGGCGAGCGGCATCTCTGCGAAGCGACCGGTGTCGATGACGGCATGGCTGGAGCACGCGCCACGGCAGTGATCTGGCGCGCCGATGGCCGCGAGGAAGTGGCGCCATCAAAGATCGTGTCCACGCTGCGTAAAGGGGATCGGATCTTGATCACCACTGCTGGAGGCGGCGGCTACGGCGCGCCGACAGGGCGTGAGGCAACCTTGGTGCAAGCCGATCTGCGCAACGGCAAGGTCAGCCTGGAGGCGGCACGGGAATTCTACGGATATCGTGGCAATGTCTGAACCGCACGATCTTCACCTCAGGCGAGGGGCAACGTGACGATCGAAAGCCTGCAATACGCGGCCGCTCCCGTTGGCGGTGGCGTTCCTTTGGCATGGCGTCGTATCGGTCGGGGGCCGTTCAGGCGGGTTCATAAGGCAGCGGACAACATCCGGCGCGGCAACCGTATGTGCTTATATCGACAATGCCACATGGCGGTTGCAGGATGAGCCGGCAATCCAGCCTGGGGAGGAAGCCAGAAATGCAGGATACGCCAACCTTTGGCCGTTACGCTGAAGTCCCCTTCGAGCAGATGACGCCGGAACAGCAGGAGGGCTATCGCTCCCTGCTAGAGACACGCGGCGCGCTTGGCGGCCCCAGCAAGATCTGGGTACATAATCCCAAGTTGGCGAAAGTCGCAGGGCCGTTCGGCGCCCATTTCCACGCCGGCCGTTACTCTCTTACCGAGCGCGAGCGTGAAATCGCGGTGTGCATCATCACCAGCAAGTGGCATTCGGCCTACCCGACCAACGCGCATGAGCGGCGCGGCAAGGAAGTCGGGCTGCCATCTGAGAAGGTTGAAGCACTCGTTGCCGGCCTGGAGACCTCATTTCAAGACGAGCGCGAGCAGGTCGTCTATGAGATGGCGGTTGCGCTCACCAATTCGCGATGGATCCCGCAGGGCCTCTACGACCGCGCGGTCAAGGCACTCGGTCATGTCGGCATCACTGACGTGATCACCCTGATGGGCCACTACACCAGCGTCTCGATGACGCTTGCTTTTTATGACGTGCCGGCCGGGGCAACCGGCATGGCGCGCTGAGCAGGAGGAGGCTACACCGACTCGAACTTGAAGCCGTCGCCCCAGCGCTTTATCCGCCCGGAGGAGGGCGACGGGAAGTGTGCCGTGCAGACCAACGTGGACGTATCGCATAGGCAACTGAATAGCTTGCGGCGTGATTCCCCTGCTTGCGGGGAACTGTAGTCGACCCGCATGCCGAGTTCGGGATAACGGGCTTGCAATGGCGAGTGGATCATGTCGCCGGTGATCACCGCATCTGCGCCGGGTCGGCCAACCTGCACCGAGTAGTGATCGATGGTGTGACCCGGTGTCGGGAGCAGCTTCACGATATCGCTGAACTGGTAGTCGCTCTTCACCACCTCCTCGCGCTTCGCGGCGACGATAGGAAGAACGGAGTCCGTGATCCAGGGGGCGGCAGATGGATCTTTTGTCTCTGTCTCAGTCCAGTAGGCAAGCTCACGGTCGGCGAAGACATACTTGGCCTTGGTGAACGTGGGCACCCAGCGGCCATTCTCCAGCCTGGTGTTCCACCCGACATGGTCGACGTGCAGATGGGTGCACATCACATAGTCGATCTGGTCGACGGAGACGCCAGTGCCAGCGAGCCCTTTCTCGAAGCGGTCGGTATTCAGCATGTTCCAGAAAGGACGTGTCGGGCGTGGCTTATGGTTGCCGACACAGCTGTCGATCAGAATGTTGTGGTGCCGGGTTTGCACCAGGTAGGACTGGATGCAGAGCACGAGTTGTCCGCTCTGCCGGTCGAGATAGCCACCCTCGGTCATCCAGTCGCGATTTTCCTCCAACACCTCTCCCGTGAGCGTTGGGAAAAATTCCAGTGGATTGAAGAAAGGACCTTCCTGCTCCACCACGCGGTGGATCGTGATATCGCCGATTTTGAATGTGGTGGTGGCCATGTCCATGTCCCCAAGGTACCAGGGGATGCTAACGGTGCTCCTGTTGCCTGGCTACCCTGGCCGGTCTGGACCGAGGTCGCAAGCAATCGTCAGTCGCCAGGAACAGTGCCCCTTGTGGGACCACGACCGGTTCGCCCGAACGCCGCATGCAACCTCATTGGTTGTTCCCCGGTAGCCCATTGGGAAACAGATTTGCGGCCAGCAACCCGCCATCCACGTCGAGTGTAGTACCAGTTATGTAGCTCGCAAGATCCGAGACCAAAAACAGTGCGGCCTTGGCGATATCATCGGTCCCGCCACGATGCCGCATGGGAATAAGACTTCTTGCATAGCCATCGACCCGTTGAGGGGTATCATACAGACGAGGCGTGACAATGTGGCCGGGAGCGATCGCGTTGACGCGGATCTTATGCGGTGCCCACTCTACCGCCATGGTTTGCACGAGGCTGATCAACCCCGCCTTTGCTGCACCATAGGCACCGCGCATCGGGCTCGCCCGCTGTCCGTCAACCGAAGCAATGCCGAGGATCGCTCCCCCGTTGCCCCGATTGATCATCACCGCAGCCACTTCCTTCGCGCACAGGAAGAAATAGCGCAGATTCAGGTGAAGCTGCTGATCCCAGATTGCCGCCGTCGTGTCCAGGAGGGAACCCCAGACCGCAGCACCAACAATGGAAACCATCACGTCTATGCCACCCAATTGCCGCTCCACGGAAGCGACGATCTCCGGGATCTGGGCGTCGTCAAGTACATCACCGATGATGGACACACCGCGTCGCCCGAGTCCGTTGACCAGGCCAGCCACGCGCTCTGCACGTTCGCGCTCGATGTCGATCACCGCGACATCGCAGCCTGCGCGGGCCAGAATCCGCGACGTGCTCTCGCCCATACCCTGGCCACCGCCGATGACCATGGCTTTCTTGTCGACCAGGTCGAAGAAGGATGATTCCGTTGTCATTTGTCGGTCGCCTCATCTGACAGCGTCGCGGTGATCAGGGCGATATACCGCTACCGACGCTAACCGTTTGATGGATGGTTGGACCGGGTAGCAGCTCGCATTCTCCATCTACTCGCTCCTGCTCTCCTGCGCCAGCGACCTTGCGTGCGGTGAAATGAACGAGATGCCCGCTATCAGATAACGCATCGATCCACTCCTTCACATGGCACGGAAGGATCGGGGGTCGTGTCCACACGTGGGGCTATCTCACCGGGCGGCTGAAAGCCCCATTCCTGCGGCTTGTCGTTATTGAGCCGGCACCGCTTCCTCCGGCCGCTGTTCCAGCTCATGGTCGTGATGGATGCACAATGTGGCAATACCGGAAATGAGGCTCACTCCGGCAATCACCAGCAGTCCCCCATCGAAGCTGCCTGTGAGGTCCTTGATGAAGCCCATGACGAACGGGCCGACAAAGCCGGAGATATTGGCGAGCGAGTTGATATAGGCGACGCCAGCAGCGGCAGCGGTACCACTCAGGAACGCGGTAGGCATGGCCCAGAACACCGGCAGCACTGAAAACACGCCAAACCCGGCAAACGATAAGGCAAGAAGGCGGACGTAAGGGTTCGGGGTCAGCGCTGTGATGACCATGCCGAGCGCCGTGATCATGAAGGCGATGGCGGTGTGGCTGCGCCGTTCCATGAGCCGGTCGGAGCGTCTGCCATACCAGATCATGCTGATCGCGCCGACCGCGAACGGCACCGCCGTCACGATGCCGGTCTGCATGTTGGTCAGACCAAACGCTTTGACTATCTGCGGCATGAAATAGAAGTAGCCGTAGCTGGAATAGCCGATGCCGAAACCACTGAGCCCAAAGGTCAGCACGCGCGGGTTGCGCAGCACCTCCCAAACCGAGAGGTTGTGTACTGCCTCTCGCTGCCGTCGCTCCCCGGCCTGGCGCTGCATCAGCCAATCGCGTTCATCGGCCGCAAGCCAATGCGACTGGGCGGGACTATCGGTCAGATACCACAGCACGAACCCGGACAGGATGACCGCCGGCACTGCCTCCGAAATGAATACCCATTGCCAGCCGCGCAAGCCGAGGAAGCCGTCAGCGTAGAGGATTGCGCTGGATAGCGGTGCGCCGATCACAGCGGAGAACGGGATCGCCACCATGAACATGGCGACCATGCGGCCGCGATAGGCGGCGGGGAAGAACAGCGTCAGATAGAACAGAATGCCTGGAAAGAACCCGGCTTCGGCAGCTCCGAGCAGGAAGCGGACGATGTAGAACGAGGTCTCACCCTGGACCAAGGCCATGGCGCCGGACAGAATGCCCCAAGTGAACATGATCCGCGCAATCCAGATGCGTGCGCCGGTGCGCACCAGGATCAGGTTCGATGGTGTCTCCAGCGAGAAATAACTGATGAAGAACATGCCAGCGCCCAGGCCGTAGACCGTCGCGCTGAATCCGAGATCCTTGTTCATTTGCAGTGCGGCGAAGCCCAGATTGACCCGATCCAGGAATGCGACGAAATAGCAGATGATCACGAATGGGATCAGGCGGCGCGATACTTTTGCCATGGTGCGCACTTCAAGCGCGTCCATCGGTTTCCTCCCCGAGCGTTATTGCATGCGGCACGAGACGCACTCATCCCGGATCATCTGAGGCGTGCCGGGTTGATCTGATGGTCTCGGAATTACCGTGGCGTTGTCAAATGCAGACGGCCGCCCCCCTGCCGGTTAAGTCCGCCCTTGTCGGCCCGGGCGTCGCATGCACACACTCCGATAAACTCGCTCCAAGAGGAGAGGAAACGCCATGAGGACGCTTCTGACATGGGCCGCTGTCGCGGCACTTGCGCTCGGTGTATCGACCGCTGCATCCACCGCGCGAGCCGACGACGATGTGATCCGCTTCGGCATCACAGCGCCGATGTCGGGGGCCGCGGCAAGCTGGGGCATCGGGGCCGACTGGGTCGGCCAGCAGGCGGTGAAGTGGATCAACGAGCACGGCGGCATCACCGCCGGCGGCAAGACCTACAAGGTTGCGCTCACCACCTACGAGAACGGCTACAACTCAGCCGATGGCGGCAAAGCCGCGCAGGCCATGCTCAACCGCGACCACGTGCGCTTCATCATCCAGGGCATCGGCACGGCGCCGGTGAAGGCGTTGCAGAGCCTGTCCGAGCGCGTCGGCGCTCTCATGATGCAGGACGCCTGGGGCAAGAGCGTGAAGGGGCCACAGGCGCCGCTCACCTTCACCTGCGCCAACACGCCGTTCGAGCTGTTCGGCCCGCTGTTCGATCTGGTGAAGCGCCAGCACCCTGACGCCAAGACGGTGGCACTGCTCAACCCGAACGACGCCACCGGCCAGGAAGTCGAGGTCGAGGCGGTGAAGCAGTACAAGGCGCGCGGCTACACGATCGTGCTCAGCGCCTGGTACGAGCGCGGCACCACTGAGTTCCAGCCGATCGCAACCAAGCTTGCGCAGACGCATGCCGACGTTATGGATCTGTCCGGCGCGCCGCCAGCCGATGCCGGATCGGTTTACAAGGAGCTGGCGGTGCAGGGCTGGAAGGGTGTGAAAATATCGTCCTCCGGCACTGGCAGCGACGCGCTGGTGAAGGTCGGCGGAGCCTCGGTCGAGGATGTGTATATGGGCAACGCCGCCGACTTCGGCGGACCGACAGCCACGCCGTTGCAGCGGCAACTCAATGCCGATGGACTGAAGGCCTTGGGCGAGCCGGTGAACATCCTGGACATGGCTGCCTGGGATTCGGCGATGGCGATCAAGGCCGGCATCGAGAAGGCCAACTCGATTGATCCCAAGGCCGTTGCCAAGGCGCTGCCGACGCTGATCTTCGAATCGAGCTACGGCCCGGCGGCGTTCGGTGGCGAAGCAACCTACGGCAACCCCCAGCAGATGCTGGTGCCGATCATCGTCACGCAAATCAAGAACGGCCAGACCGTCGAGATTGAGCGGATCATCCCGGACGAACTGAAGCAGCGACTGGCAAAGACGCAATAGCGGCAAGCGACGAACACGAATGGGACTGTTCGCGCAGCTTTGCATAAACACGCTGCAGATTGGCGCAGTGTACGTGCTATTCTCCCTCGGCCTCACGCTCGTGTTCGGCGTGATGAAGATCATCAACTTCGCACACGGCCAGTTCTTCACCCTGGCCGCGTTGTTGATCGCCGCTGCTATGCCGGCGTTCACCGTCCAGTTCGGTCTGCCGGTCTGGCTCGACTATCTGGTGAGCTTCGTGCTGGCGATGATCGCGGTCGGCCTGCTCGCCGCCGTGCTGTACTTCATCGGCTTCGAGCGCTACCTGCGCGACCTGATCGGCTCGTTCATCCTGTCACTGGGGCTGCTGCTGCTGCTCGAGGGCGTCTATCTCTGGCTGTTCACCGGGTCACCCCGCGTCGTCGCCAAGATACTGCCCGGGCAGGTCTCGTTCGCCGGCGGCGCGATGGAGACGCAGCGGCTGGTGATCTGCGGCCTGTCGCTGGCGTTCACCGTCGCGCTGTATCAGTTCGTCCAGCACAGCAGACTGGGCAAGGCACTGCGTGCGGTCGCCGAGGACCGTGAGGCCGCGATGCTGCAAGGCATCCGCTACCGCCGCACCTCGTTCTACGGCTTCATGATCGGCTCGGGGCTGGCGGCGGTGTCCGGCGGCCTGATGGCGCCGCTGACGCCGATCACGCCGGCGCTCGGCAGCGACTACCTGACGAAGGCTTTCATCATCATCATCATCGGCGGCCTGGGCAGCATTCCCGGCGCAATACTCGGTGGTTTCCTGATCGCCGCGATCGAGAGCGTGGCTGGGTATTTCTTCGACCTGTCATACGCGACCATCGCGATGTTCGCCCTGGTGATCGTGTTTCTGCTGGTGCGGCCGGAAGGGATGCTCGGCTATGCCCAGCGCTAGAGTCGATACCGCGGAGCTGCCGCGCACGGCAATGCATCGTGCGCGCACCGGCCCTCTGCTCACCGCGCTCGGAGCGGCCGGCGTGCTGGCGTTCGCGCTGCTGACACCGGACGAATACAACCAGCATGTGCTGATGTGGGTGGCGTTGAACGCCGTGCTCGCAGTGGGCCTGCGTTTCGTGCTGCTGGTCGGCGAGACGAACATCGCCACCGGAGCGTTCTACGGCATCGGCGCCTACATCGCGGCGCTGTGCACGGTGAACTTCGCAGTGCCATTCCCCCTCGCGCTGCTCGCCGGCGCTGTCGTCGCCACGGCGGTGAGCGCAGGATTCGGCCTGGTCACGCTGCGCACCAAGGGACCTTACTTCATGCTGATCAGCTTCGCCTTCACCGAGGTGACGCGGCTGATCTACACCCGCATCAACTATATCGGCGGCAACTCCGGCATCATGGGCGTGTTCCCGCCGCAAAGCCTGGACCCGTGGATGCCGGCGCTGACGGTTCTGCTGTGCGGCGGGCTGATCCTCGCGCTCTATCTGTGTGAGCGCTCCGATCTCGGCCGTGTGTTCCGTGCCATCGAGAACAACGACGCGATCGTGGAAACCGTCGGTATCAATGTGGTGTCGATCAAGCTGCTCTGTCTGGTGCTGGCGTCGTTCGCGGTCGGCCTGGCGGGTGCGCTGCACGCACACATCTACAACGTCATCAGCCCGGGCGATTTCTCTTACCTGGTGCCGGTGTTCGCGCTGGCCTACGTGAAGATCGGCGGCGATTCGCATGTCTTGGGCGCGGTGCTCGGCGCGGCCTTGCTGACGCTGGTGGCGCAGGCCCTGGAAGGCGCCGGCGCGCTCGAGCAGATACTGTTCGGTGGCGCCATCGTCGCGGCAATGCTGCTGCTGCCCGACGGGCTGTGGGGTGCCGGCAGACGCGTGCTGCGATTGTTGTTGCGGCGATGAGCGCGCTGCTTATCGCGCAGGACCTGTCGCGTCGGTTCGGTGGCTTGCTGGCGGTGAGCGATCTCAGCTTCGAGGTCCGCGCGGGCGAGGTGCTTGGCCTGATCGGTCCGAACGGTGCGGGCAAGAGCACTACGTTCAACGTGATCAGTGGCTTCTACCGTCCGACTTCGGGGCGGCTCTCGTTTCGCGGCGAGGACATCACCGGTATGTCAGCGAGCGCGATCAGCCGGCGTGGACTGGTGCGCACCTTCCAGCACGGCAGCCTGCTGCGCGACATGAGCGTGCACGACAATATCCTGATCGGCGCGTTGCGCACCGTGCGGGATCGGCGGGGACGTCA
>Ga0210395_10003947_pt1 | contig 11382 bp, 13 predicted proteins | sample IncBWH4OmetaG_FD_150861 | JGI IMG/M metagenome (GOLD analysis project Ga0210395, IMG submission 150861) | Forest soil microbial communities from Barre Woods Harvard Forest LTER site, Petersham, Massachusetts, United States - Inc-BW-H-4-O ...
CACGAAGGGAAGCGTCACCGAATATGCGAGCGGCATTACGGAGGGCGAACAGCCCGTCGGAATTGCCGCGGGTCCCGACGGGGCGATGTGGTTCACCGAGTACGAGGGCGAGTACTCTTACTACGGCGCGAAGATCGGCCGAATCACGATGCGCGGCAGGGTTACGGAGTACTCGAATATTAGCTCGACCTCGGGACCGACCGCGATCGTGCAAGGCCCCGATCACAACATGTGGTTCGTCGAAAGCACTGCCAATAAGCTAGGCCGAGTCGACCTCTCGGGAACCTGACCGCAGCTGACGCAAGACGTATTGAAGAATGCCGCCGTGCCGATAGTACTCGGCTTCGTTTGGAGTATCGATCCGCACGAGCGCGTCAAAGCGCAACGATTTGCCGCTCTGCGGATCGGTCGCTTTGACGTGTACGCGCATCTTAGGCTCGAGCTTCGCCGCGATGCCGGTGATATCGAAGATCTCTTCACCGGTCAGTCCGTACGTCGAGCGATCGGCACCCTCGAGATACTCCAGCGGCAAGACCCCCATACCGATGAGGTTACTACGGTGAATTCGCTCGAACGACTCCGCGATGACGGCCTTGATGCCGAGGAGATACGGTCCTTTCGCGGCCCAGTCACGCGACGATCCCGAACCGTACTCCTTGCCGGCGAGCACGATCAGCGGCGTGCCCTCGGCCTTGTAGCGCATCGCCGCGTCGAAGATCGATAGGCGTTCTCCGCTCGGCAGATAGCGCGTTACGCCGCCCTCGACGCCCTCGGCCAGCGCGTTGCGCAGCCGAATATTCGCGAAGGTCCCGCGCATCATTACCTCGTGATTACCGCGCCGCGCGCCGTACGAGTTGAACTCGCCCGGTTCGATACCGCGTTCCATTAGGTACCTTGCCGCCGGGCTAACTTTGGAGATGCTTCCCGCCGGCGAAATATGATCGGTCGTCACGGAATCGCCGAGCACCGCGATCGCCCGAGCGCCGTGCACGTCCTGCAGCGCGCGCGGCTGCTGGGGCATGTCATCGAAGTACGGCGGCTTCTTCACGTACTCCGACTCCGGATCCCAGGCGTACCGTTCGCTGGTTGCGACCTGCAGATTCCGCCAGTTCTCATCGCCGTCGAAGACGTGCGAATACTCGCGTTCGAACATCTCCTGTCCGATGCACCCCGCCAGCGTCGCGGCGATCTCGTCGTTGCTGGGCCAAATCTCTGCAAGAAACACCGGCAGCCCGTCGGTGCCGGTGCCCAACGGTTCGGTGGTCAGATCGACGTCCATTCGCCCGGCCAGCGCGTAGGCGACGACCAGCGGCGGTGACGCGAGGTAGTTTGCGCGAACCTGCGCGTGGATGCGCCCCTCGAAGTTTCGATTCCCTGAGAGCACTGCCGCAACGATCAAGTCTTGGTCGGAGACGGCTTCGGCGACCTCGCTGGGAAGCGGTCCGGAGTTGCCGATGCAGGTCGTGCATCCATACCCGACGACATTGAAGCCGAGCCGATCGAGAGGCTCTTGCAGCCCGGATTTTTCGAGATAGTCGGTGACGACTTTCGAGCCGGGCGCGAGCGAGGTTTTCACCCACGGTTGCGTTCGGAGACCACGCGCCAGGGCGTTACGCGCGAGCAGACCCGCACCGATAAGCACCGACGGATTCGACGTGTTCGTGCAAGAGGTAATCGCGGCAATAACCACCGCCCCGTCATAGAGCTCGGCGTCGGCCCTCGCAATCGTCGCCGTTCCGCCGCCGCCTTCGTTCTCGAAGCGCTCGACCGCGTTGTTGGCGCGCTCCCGCTGCGCGACCCACTCCTCCATCGCACGTTGGAAGGAGCGCTTGACCTCACCCAGCGACACGCGGTCCTGCGGACGGCTCGGCCCGGCAAGACTCGGCTCGACCGTCGAAAGATCGAGCGCGAGCGAATCGGCAAATACGGGATCCGGAGTCTCGTCGGTGCGAAAGAGGGTTTGCGCCTTCGCATAGGCCTCGACCAAGTCGATCTGTTCGCTTGAGCGTCCGGTCAAGCGAAGATACTCGAGGGTGCGATCGTCGATCGGGAAAATCGCCACCGTCGATCCGAACTCCGGTGACATGTTGCTGATCGTCGTACGGTCCACGACGGGCAGCGCAGAGAGTCCCGGCCCGTAAAACTCGACGAACTTTCCGACGACGCCTTTTTGGCGCAGCATTTGCGCGACGGTAAGCACCAGGTCGGTCGCAGTCACGCCTTCGCGCATCGCGCCCTCCAGACGAAAGCCGACCACTTCGGGAATCAACATCGTGACGGGTTGACCGAGCATCGCGGCCTCGGCCTCAATGCCGCCGACGCCCCACGCGAGCACGCCCAGGCCGTTGACCATCGTCGTATGCGAATCGGTGCCGACGGCGGTGTCGGGGAAGGCGAGCGTGGGTTCCTCCGAAGCGTTCGCCGTGCCGAACACGACGCGCGCGAGATACTCGATGTTGACTTGATGAACGATTCCGGTTCCGGGGGGAACGACGCGGAAATCCTGCAACGCCGACTGTCCCCATTTCAAAAACGCGTAGCGTTCGAGATTGCGCTCGAACTCGAGATCGGTGTTCTTCGCCAACGAGCCGCCGGCGCCAAAGTAATCCACCTGCACCGAATGATCGATCACCAGCTCGACCGGCTGCAAAGGATTGATGACGCGAGCGTCGCCGCCCATTTCTGCCATCGCGTCGCGCATCGCCGCCAAATCGACGACGCACGGCACACCGGTGAAATCCTGAAGCAAGACGCGAGCGGGAGTAAAGGCAATCTCGCGCTCGTTGCCGCGATGGCCGTCGTAGCGCGCGAGCGCTTCGATATCGTCGCGCGTCACGGTTCGTCCATCCTCGCAGCGGAGCAAGTTCTCCAGCAAGATCTTGAGCGAGAAGGGCAGGCGCGAAAGCTTTCCGATTCCGCGGCTTTCCAGCGCGTCTAGGCGGAAATAACCATACGTACGACCGCCGGCGCGCAGCGAATCGAGCGCGCTAAAGCTGTTGGGATGGGGGTTCATCGACCAATCGTACTTTGGGATCGCCGGTCGCGTAGCCTTCGATCTTTAACACCGCTTCGCCACGCAGCATCCGCCACAGCGGTTCGGCGACGAGCGACAGCCGCCAGGGCTGCAGTGCCAGGACACGTTCGAAACTCTCGCGATCCGGCGGAATCTCGCGCGCCAACCGCTCGAGCGCGGCACGCGGCACCAGCAAACTGGAGGGCAGCTCGGCCTCGCGCGCGATCTCCGCGATCGCCGCGCTAAGCAGCGAAACGAGCGCATCGCGCGCCGGCGCCGCGTTCCTGACCGGCCGCTGCGGGAGCTCGTCTTCGGAGAGTGCTTGCCCGCGCGCCACGGCTTCGAGAATAGCCGCACCGAGCTGCCGCTTCATTCCGCCGTCAAAGCGGCGGAGCTGGGCAAAATCGTCGGTTTTCGCCGGCTTTGTCGCAGCGAGGCCCGCCACGACATCGTCGGGGAGTACGTACCTTACCGGAAGGTCGCGGTCGCGCGCGACGGCGTCCCGCAGCTTCACGAGCTCGTTGAGAATGCCTAGCTCGCGGCGGCTCATTCGCATCGCGCCGGGAATGCGCAGATAAGCCCGGCGTTCGTCCATGCGATACCGCTCGATGTCGCCGAGTTCCGCACACTCCTCAAAGACCCACTCGTAGCGTCCTTTCCGTTCCAACCGCGGAAGCAGCGCGTCGTAGACCGGCAGCAGATGCACGACGTCGTCGACGAGATATTCGATCTGACGTTCGGAGAACGGCCGTGCCGACCAATCGCTGACCGTTTGCGACTTTGCCAATCGGACGCCGCAGACGCTCCGCACGAGGTCGGCCAGCGAGATCTGCATGCCGTAGCCTAAAAACGACGCCGCGACCTGGGTGTCGAAAACGCGCGACGGCACGAGACCGTAACGATCGGCGAAGATCTTCAAATCTGCCGAGAGGGCGTGGCCGACGACCGTCGTTTGGGTCAGCGCTAAGACGAGCGGCCGTAAGTCGGTCAGCGCGAGCGCGTCGACGATGACGGCGCCGTCGTCGAAGGCGAGCTGCACGACCATGAGCCTCGCCGAGTACGTGCGCTCGGCGTGGAACTCCGTGTCCAGCGCGACGCGCGCCGCATCGCGAACTCGAGCGCAAAGCTCGTCGAGACCGGCTCGATCGGCGACGATTGACGGCGTCACGGCGAAGGCGACGACGTAGCTCGCCCGCGGAAGTGAAAGTGCGGACAGCGGTGCGTCAAGCAATAATGATGCGCGTAGCGGCGAGCCCGCCACTCATAACCGTGCACGGCCACGGTAACGCGATCCCCAAAGACCGTTAGCAGCGCGCAAATGGGAACGGCGATCGCGCACATCGTCCAAACGTGTACCCAAATCGGTACTCGAAAGGTGGCCGCGGTCGCGGTCGCAACCGTTCCGCCGAAGCCCGGAATGACGCGCACCGCCAGCAAGAAGGCCGGAGAGCCGACGGGGAAGCGCTTCACCCACGCCGGAAGGCGGTGCAGCGACTCCTGCAGGTTGAAGAGCTTCGACGCGTGGAGATTGATCCAATAGCCGAGTAACGCGGCAAGAACCAGTCCAACCGTATCGACGATCGTGCCGACGATCGGTCCGAAGATTGCGCCGTTCATGATTGCCAGCGCGTCCGTCACGGAAAACGGTGCCGATGCGACGACCGCGAAGATCGCGACGGCCAGCGGATAGGCAAACGGCCCGATGATCCGGATTTCGTGCTCGACGCGCGGCTGATGGCGGATGACCAAGAACGCCAGCACAAAGGAACCGGCCAATAGAGCAAGAGCGGCACCCCGTCGAAGGAGGCGATTCAAGCGATGATCGTACGCGCAGTGATCACGGTGCTATGCGGAGTTGGGCTCTACACCTCGCTTTTCATGCTTCGCAAGAGCATCCGCGCCGCGCGAGGAGAGATTCGCGGGCCCAGCGTCGTCAAAACGCCCCGCGCTCACCTCTTCGGCGTGCCTAACTCCCTGCTCGGCTCGCTCTATTACCCCGCCGTGGCGATTGCCGTCTGGTTCGTCCGCTCCCAGCTCGCCGCGGTCGTCCTGCTCTCGGCGGCCTTCGCTGCTGCCGCCATGTCGGTCGTCCTGGCCTATTCGCTGCTTTTTGTTACGCGCCGCGAGTGCCCGTTCTGTTGGACCTCGCACGCAATCAATTGGGCGCTCCTAGTCCTGTGCGGCTGGTTATTCGCGCCGGACGTATTGAGTCGCGGCATTTGATTTGGTAGAATCGCCCTCTCTGGTCAGGACGGCGCGAACTGTCGCTGAAACCGCCCGAGAGCGAGTACCGGCTGCGTAGCATCAGTTCTGCGCCCCGGCGAACGGCAGACCATTAATGGGGTTGCGCGAGTGCGCAACCCCTCTGCTTTTTCTTTTCGCCTGGGACCGGCCGTTCGCGGCCGGTCCCAGGCGAAAAGACTGGCTTTTTTAAAGCTTGCTGACTTCGACGATCATTGCCCGGTACGCCGGGTCCCGGGTGACCGTGCCGGCGAACCAGGCTTCGAGCATCTCGTCCGCTACGGCCGCCGAGGTTGCACGAAGACTCAAGCAGAGCACGTTGGCATCGTTCCACTCGCGCGCGCCGCGAGCGGTCGCGGCATCCCCGCAGAGCGCCGCACGAATGCCGGGCACCTTATTTGCCGCGATGCTCACGCCCGTCCCGGTCCAACAGCAGAGAATCCCGAAGTCCGCCTCGCCATTCGCGACGGCGGCGCCCACGCTTCGCCCGACCGACGGCCAAGCCTCGTCGGCTTCCGGCGCAATGGCGCCGAACCGACGCACCACGTGACCGTGGGCGGACAACCATCGGTCGATCGCTTCAGGAAGGTCGGCCTTCATATCGCTGCCCAGTGCTATTTGCATCGAGAGGTTTTCGCCACGGCGTGACAGGACGCTACTGCTTCGTGAGCGATGTGCGCTTGGCGGCGACGGTCATCCTCGTTCGTTCGCCCCTGGAGGTCTATCTGACGCGCCGGAGCGCGAGCAGCGCCTTTGCGCCCGACGCCTTCGTCTTTCCGGGGGGTACGATCGAGGCGCAGGACGCCACGCCCGAAGCGCGGGCCCGAACGGTCGGGCTCGAGGACGATCGAATCCGTAAAGAGTTTCGAGCGACGATTTCTCCTGCTTTAGCCAGCAGCGAGCCAACCGTCGATGAAGATGCCGCTCGGAGCCTGCTGGTGGCCGCCCTCCGCGAACTCTTCGAGGAGGCCGGCGTCCTGCTCGCATGCGATCCGTCACAACGGCCCGTAGCGACGAACTCAGACGGGGCGCACGTCGCTGCCGATCGCATCGCGGTTCGCAAGGGCGAGCTGACCTTCGCGGATTTCTTGCGCGCTCACGATTGGTTCGCCGACGCGCGCGCGCTGACGCTCTTTTCGCATTGGATCACTCCGCCCAGCGAGCCGCGCCGCTATAACACACACTTCTTTTTCGCAGTCGCTCCGATGAATCAGGTGGCCGATGCCGACGCGCAGGAGACGCACGACGGGATGTGGATCGCGCCCTCCCAAGCCCTCGAGCTGCAACGCGCGGGAACGTTGCACCTCGTCTATCCGACGATCAAACATCTCGAGCGGCTCCGTTCCTTCGCTTCCGTCGACGACGCGCTGCGATACGCCCGCACGAAACCGATTCTGACGGTCATGCCATCGGCAGGTGCCGATAACTTTGCTATCCCCGCGGCGCTCGAAAACGCATGGTAACGCTCGTCCGCGCACCTAATCCGTCGCCGATGACGCTCACGGGCACGAACTCGTACGTGCTCGACTGCGGCGACGGGACGGCGCTCGTGATCGACCCCGGTCCGGTTATCGATCGTCACGTCCGCGCGTTGATCGAGACTGCGGCCGCACAAGGCCTCACGATTACACGGATCGCCTTGACGCACGGCCACCCGCGTTGGCCGCTCCGGCGCTCGCCGCCGCAACCGGCGCGTCCATCTACGCGCACCCTGCCAGCAAAGTCGCTCGCGACGCAGACCTCCCGCTCGAAGCCGGCTTCGCCGCCGGTCCGCTCGCGTTACGCATCATGGATGCACCCGGCCACACCTTCGACCACGTGATCTTCTATCTGCCGGCGGAGCGTGCGCTCTTTACCGGCGATACCATTCTCGGTGAGGGCACGACGGTAGTCGCGCCGCCGGGCGGCGCTATGCGCCCGTATCAGCAGACGTTGCGACGGCTCTCCAGCGAGTTCGCCGATGCGCGCACGATCTACGGCGGACACGGACCGGTCGTGGACGACGCGCAAGCGAAAATTTCCGACTACATCGCGCATCGCGCGATGCGCGAGGAGCAGATCGTTGCTGCGCTGCGCGGCGGAGCCCGGACGATTCCAGATCTCGTACGAAAAATTTATGGTCCGCAGCCGCATGCGCTGTGGGCGGCGATGGGGCGGCAGATCCTCGCCCATCTCCAGGCGTTGCAGGCGGAGGGACGCGTCGTCGCGCGACCCCGCAAGCAGGGCCTCAGCGCGGAAGAGTACGCGATGCTCAATCCGGACCTCGAAGCGATCGCCGGCCCCGACCAAGCGGCCGCGCTGGCTGCGGAAATCGGGGCGGAGATGCGTTTAGAAAGCCTCGACGAATACACGCTCGCATGCTAAGCCGATTCGCGCGTCGATTCCTCATGCTCACGACCGCGCTGGCGTTGGCGTCGTGCGGCCGATCCTCTGGCCCCGCGCTGCCGCCGTTGGTCAACGCCGCCCACAACGCATCGTGTTACGCGATCAAACAAGATCCCACGACCGTCCAGGCGACGATTACGTTCTACGGGTGGCCCGACAACTCGCCGCCCGGAAACAAGATCGCGCACCCGATCATCCACAAGCGCGCGGGCGGCGACGGAACCTACTGCAATCCGACGACCTTTGCAACCGAAAAGAAGAACGACACAACGATTCCTTACGGCATCAAAATCTACGTACCGGTTATCGAGCAGTACTTCATTCGCGAAGATCTCTGTGCCGCGTCGGGGCCTCACAAAGGCAGCGGCAGCAACGGTTGCAAGGGGCTCTGGTTCGATCTATGGATCGGCGGAACGGGAGAATCCAAGGCACATGCGGTGATCAAGTGCGAACGCGAGCTCACGCCCAACGGTAAGGTTAACGTTATTCTCTATCCGAAGGACGGGATGCCGGTCGCCTATCCCGGACCGATTTACGGTAACCAACCGCCGCCCGACGGTACTTGCGACGGCAAACCGGAGGGTAGTCCGTTTTAAGCGTTTTCTCGTCAGTCGATTCTTAGGACGACCTTCCCGAACTGCTCCGCGCTCGCAAGATGCTGCATCGCTGCAGCGGTATTTTGCAGCGGAAAAACCCGGTCGACGACCGGGCTCAAACCTTTGCGGAAGAGCTCGAGCATCGCAGCGAAGTCGTGCTGGCTTCCCATCGACGTTCCCAAGATCGTTACGTGCTTCCAAAAGAGCGGAAAGAGTTTGATCGTGGCATCGCCGTTCGTGCCGCCGTAAATTGCGATGCGCCCACCGGGGCGCACGACGTCGAGCGCCTTGGCCAACGTTTCGCCGCCCGAGGAATCCACGACGAGGTCGACCGGCCCCGCCGCACGTACGATCTTGGCCCAATCCGGCGTCGTTTTATAGTTGACTGCGAGATCGGCCCCGAGCGCTTTGGCGCGCGCGAGTTTTTCGTCGCTGCCCGAGGTCACGATCGCGCGCGCGCCGGCCTGCTTGGCAAAGAGCAATACGAATGTCTGGACGCCGCCGCCCACGCCGGTGATGAGAACCGTCTCCCCGCGCGCTAACGCTGCGCGCGTAAAGATGGCGCGGTATGCCGTGAGCCCGGCCAGCGGAATTGCGGCGGCCTCCTCCATCGAGAGGTGTTCGGGTTTGCGGTAGACGTTCGCCGATGGAACCGCGACGTATCGCGCAAACGTTCCGTCGCGCGGCATCCCGAGGATGTTCGCCGTCGCCGTGTCCCAAACGCGCGGGTCGTTACCCCACCCCAGCAGTGGATCGATGACGACTTCGTCGCCCACCGCACCCTCGAAGCTGCCGGCACCGATTGCTTCGATTTCGCCGGCGCCGTCGGATCCCGGCGTAACCGGCATCCGGATATTCGGATAGAGCCCCTGCGTGATGAAGACGTCGCGATGATTGAGCGCGGCGGCTCGCAGCCGCACCAAAACCTCGCCCTCTCCCGCCGCGGGCGTCGGAATGCGGTCGAGGCGAAGGCTTTGCGGTCCGCCCGTTTCGTGAAGCCGTACCGCTTCCATCTCAGCCGTCATTCGTGAAGGGTCCCTTCGTCCGTCGAGGCACCAGGCCTTCCGGCGCGATGCGACGTACAAACGCGCTGATGAATAAACCAGCGCGCATGCTGCGCGCACTCCTGCGCGGTGTCGCGCGCGTGCAGCGAACGTTCACGATCGAAGTCGGCCCATTGCGCGCTAGCGGCGTTCCCGCCATCCTGCTCGGCGTCACCGGAATCATCCTGGCCAGCGGTGTTACGGCCGCGCTCGCAAACGGAGCGAGTCGTCTTCCCGAGACCCTCAGCGAAGCGCGTAACTTGGCCGACGCGCTCAATGCCCGCTCGCCACGCTTGAAGTCGTGATTGACGACAACGCGTTGACCGGCCTGATCGTCGAGAGACTGCCCGACGCCGAGGTGAGCATTCACGACCGGACCGGCACGATGGATCATTTCAACGTAACCGTTCGCTCGCAAGCATTCAAGGGCAAGACGCTGATCGAGCAGCATCAGCTCGTCTACCGCGCGCTAAAAGGCGCGCTTGCAGACGGGCGCGTTCACGCCGTCGAACTCACTACCATCGTCGCCGAAAGCTAGGAAAGCATCATGCCGGAAGATTTAAAGGAAGAGATCGGTCGCGAAGTCGCGAGCACGAGAATCGTCGTTTACGGTAAGGGGACGAAGGGGGCGCCGCGGTGCGGCTTCACGCTCGAGACCGTCGAATTCTTCAACAGCCTCGGCTACGCGTTCGAAGTGATCGACGTCTTAGAGAATCTGCCCAAGCGCGAAGCACTCTCGGAAATGACGGACTGGCCAACGCTGCCGAAGGTCTTCATCAATGGAAAGTTTTACGGGGATACGGATATTCTCCAACCGATGGCGGCGAGCGGCGAGTTGAAAACGATACTCGAGGAAGCCTTCGGCGGGGCGTCTCCCGCGCCCAAAGCAACGATCAACCTTCGATAGCGTCCCAGGCGTTCGCGTTGTTTACCAGCATTATCTCCCCGGAGGCGCTGCGCGAGCGTCTCGGTAGCTCCGATCTCGTCATTTTGGACTGCCGTCACTCCTTAGCCGATTTCGCGCTCGGACGGCGGCTCTACGACGAATCGCACATACCGGGCGCCTTCTTCGGCAGAGTCGAGGAGGATCTGGCCGGCCCGAAGACCGGGAAGAACGGCCGCCATCCGTTACCCGACTCGCAAACGTTTGCGCGCTTTTTGCGCGAGCGTGGCGCGAGCGACGCAACACAAATCGTTGCCTACGATGCCGGTGCGGATATGTTTGCGGCGCGGCTGTGGTTTCTTTGCCGGTGGATCGGGCACGACGCGACCGCCGTTCTCGACGGTGGGCTTGCCGCGTGGAATGCGCTCGGGTTTCCCGTGACCTCCGCAGCGCCGGAGCCCAGACGCGAAGGCCGGCTCACCATTGCATTGCGGCCGGAGCTCGTGGTCGGAGCGGATTTCGTTCTCGCGCATCTCAACAGCGAGGAGATGCACCTGATCGACGCGCGCGCCTTCGAGCGCTTTTCGGGGGAAACCGAACCGATCGATCCGGTTGGCGGCCACATTCCCGGCGCGAAACAACGCTGGTTCAAAGACAACTTCGAATCCGATGGTAGATTTAAGTCACCCGAACGTTTGCGAGAAGAGTTTGCGGAGAACGGGTTCGACCCTAAACGAACCGTGCACCAGTGCGGCTCCGGCGTCTCGTCGGCCGTTAATCATCTCGCCATGGTCCACGCAGGCCTCGATGGGTCGCGCATCTACAACGGATCGCCGAGCGAATGGGTTTCCGATCCCGCGCGCCCGGTCGCTAAGGGCGTCTAACCGGCGGCGGCACGGCGAACGGTTTTGCGATCGCGCCGGCCGGCGAGGCCTGCAGGCGCGCGAGCTCTTCGGGTGTCGGCGTTTGAGGAAAATCGCGGCAGCTGTCGACAAAACAGTAGAAGCCGAACGGCGTATCGCCGCGATTGACAAACTGATGTAAAACCAGCGGACCGACGTACACCACGTCGTTCGCTTCGAGCTCGCTAACGTCGTCGCCGATTACAGCGTAACCAACCCCGGAACGAACGACGACGTAATGTTCGTGCTCGTGCTTTTCTAATCGCGACGCGGCGCCGGGCTGGACTTCGAAATAGCGAAGCTCCATCTTTGGCCCCGG
>Ga0210395_10003950_pt1 | contig 11375 bp, 6 predicted proteins | sample IncBWH4OmetaG_FD_150861 | JGI IMG/M metagenome (GOLD analysis project Ga0210395, IMG submission 150861) | Forest soil microbial communities from Barre Woods Harvard Forest LTER site, Petersham, Massachusetts, United States - Inc-BW-H-4-O ...
CAGAAACCGCTGCGCCGGCTGATGGAAGGCTTGGCGGGCGCGACCGATATCGTCGCCGGAGGTGAGCCGCTGCCCGCTTTCGACCTGCATTGCCCCTTGCTCAGCCTGCCGCTCGCCTTCGGCACCCGGCCCGAAGCCATCCCGGCAGCGACACCATATCTGCGCGCGCCCTCGCGGGAGATGGAGGGCTGGAAACAGCGACTCGGGCACGGGCGCCGGCCGATAATCGGCCTTGCCTGGTCCGGTGGACCGACGCTCCGCCACAGATCGATGAAACTCAAGGCGTTGCTGCCGCTGCTTGATTCGGATCGTGATGCAACATTCGTCAGTCTGCAGAAAGAAGTTCCATCCGAAGACCTGCCGGCGTTGAAGAATCAAAGCAGCCTTGCGCACTTCGGCCATGAACTCAGTGACTTCGCGGACACTGCGGCCGTTGTTTCACAGCTCGATCTCGTGATTTCGGTTGATTCCGCCGTTGCGCATCTTGCCGGCGCGTTGGCAAAGCCGGTCTGGGTGCTGGTGCCGTTTGTCCCCGACTGGCGTTGGCAGTTCGATGGCGACGACAGCCCCTGGTATCCGACGGCACGCTTGTTCCGGCAGGACGAAAGCCGCGCTTGGGATCGGGTCATTGCGCGCCTTCGTGCGGCGCTTTCCGAATTCGGTCGATAAACTTCGGCCGATAATGGCCAAAGTGCGTGTTTGCCACGACCTTGCCCCACTTGTAGCTGCACTATGCGTTGGGGGATCGGGATGACGTTATACCTGCGCTCGCGGTACTACCGCTCGCGTCACGATGAGAATCGTGCGCGATGAGAAGTCCAGGGACCGCCGAAGCTCGAATTTCGGTGCTTCGTAGCGCGCCGAACGCAGCAACCTACGCGCTCGAACTCATCATCATCGCCGCCGGTTATGTCGGCCTCGCAGCGACTGAGCTGTTGCTGCCGTCGCTCAATCCGACCGCGACCCCGTTGTGGCCGCCGACCGCGTTCGCGCTGGCGCTGATGCTGCTCGGCGGCTACCGCGTTTGGCCGGCGATTCTGTTGGGATCATTTTCCTTTGGGGTCATCGCTTCGCACGCTTTTTTGACACCGGGCTTTGCTGCTGTCGGCACTCTCATTGCGGCTGGTGCCGGCACCTGGCTGATCAATCGCTGGTCGAACGGCCGCAGAACGTTCGAAACCGCCGCCGGCGCGGCAAAATTTGCGCTCATTGCTTTTGCGCCAACGGCCTTGCTCGGCTCGGCCGCGGCGCTGGCCGGTGCGATCTTTGCCGACGAGGTCGAGTTCGGCAATCCGGCAGGGTGGCTCGCGACCTCCGTCACCTGGTGGCTGGCCGACGCTGCCGCCGGTCTGATCATCGCGCCGGTCGTTGTGCTCTGGGCGATCACGCCGCTCCGTCCGGTCACCAAGCGGGATCTCCTGGAAACGGCTGCCATCTTCGCGCTGACCACGGCCATCGGCTTCCTGGCCTTTGGTCCGCCAGTCGACGAGGCGCTGGAGGGCTTGCAGCCCTATCGGAGCCTATTTGGCTTTCTGGTCCTGATCCCGTTGCTGTGGGCGACGTTGCGCGGCAACCGGCGCGACGCCGCCACCGCGGCGCTGATTTTTTGCGGCATCGCCGCGTGGGGATTGCCGACCGGCGAGAACCCGTCGCTGCAGGCGGATTTGAGCGCCTCGCCGTTATTGCTGTTGGGCATTGCCGTCGGCACATCGGTGCCGGCTCTGATCCTCAGCGCCGCCATGGCCACCTACCAAGACACCGAGGCGCGCCTGCTGCGTGCGCAGGAGCATTTGAACCGGCAGCTGGCGCAGACCAATTTCGCGCTCGACAGTTCGCGGCGCCATTTCCAGATCCTGATCGAGGGTATCGTCGACTATGCGATTTTCGTGCTCGATACCGCCGGCCGCGTCGCCAGCTGGAACCGCGCGGCTGAGCAGATCATCGGCTACACCGCCGACGAAATCATGGGCAAACATTTCGGCATCTTCTATCGGCCGGACGAGCGCCGCTCCGGCGAACCGAACCGCGCGCTCGACTGGGCCGTGCAAAAGGGCAAGCACGACGTCGAGGGCTGGCGCATCAAAAAGAACGGCACGCTGTTCTTCGTCACCGGCTCGGTCACCTCGATCCGCGACACTACCGGCAATCTGATCGGCTTTGCCAGCGTCATCCGCGACGCCACCGAGCGGCGCAACACCCAGGAGAAGCTGGTTCAGGCGCGCGAACAGCTGGCGATGGCGCAGAAGATGGAGGCGATCGGCAAGCTGACCGGCGGCATCGCCCACGATTTCAACAATCTCTTGATGATCATCGGCGGCAACGCGCAGACCTTCAAGCGGCTTCTGGACCCCAAATTGCCGCGGGCGATCGAGGCGATCCAGACGGCGGCGAAACGCGGCGAAAGCCTGACCCGTCAATTGTTGACCTTCGCCCGCCGTCAGCATCTGAGCCCGACGGTGGTCGATTTGAATGCCTGCATCAGCAACATGCGGCCGATGATCGAAAGCTCGCTGCGCGGCAACATCGTCTACGACGAAAAATGCGATCCGAACGTCTGGCCGGTGAAGGTCGACCTCGCCGAGCTCGAGCTCGCCATCGTCAATATCGCGGTCAATGCCCGCGACGCCATGCCGAACGGCGGCACCTTCAGCATCTCGATCCGCAACGTCGCGGCGGAGCAAGGCGGCGATCATCCCGCCGAGGAATTCGTCGCCATCGAATTCACCGATAGCGGCACCGGCATTCCGCCAGACCTGCTGTCGAAAATCTTCGATCCGTTCTTCACCACCAAGGAAGTGGGCAAAGGCACCGGGCTCGGCCTGTCGCAAGTCTACGGCTTCGCCCATCAGTCCGGCGGCATGGTCAAAGCCGACAGCAGGGTCGGCCAGGGAACGCTCATCACGGTATATCTGCCGGCGCTGCCGGCCGACGAGGTGATCGACGACGATCCGTCCGACATCGAGGCGCTGCATCCGCGACGTCCCGCAGTGCTGATCGTCGACGACAGCGCCGAAGTCGCCGAAGTCACGTCGTCGCTGTTCGACCATCTGGGCTACGATACGCTCTACCGTGAGTCGGCCGAGGCGGCTTTGAAACTGCTGGCCGAGGGCGCGAAAGTCGACCTCGTCTTCTCCGACATCGTCATGCCGGGGACCATCGACGGCGTCGGCCTCGCCAGCGAAATCCGCTCGCAATATCCGAATTTGCCGGTGGTCTTGACCACCGGCTACAGCGACGCCGCGCGGGCGGCGCCGGCGCATTTGCGCATCTTGCGCAAACCATTCGATACCGACGCGCTGCGCGGCTTCATTCAGGACGCGATGGGGCTGCGGGCGAGCGCCGATCAGAATACCCGGCACTGAGTGCGATGATCTTGCCGGCGGCGCCGCAGGCCGTCGCCGAGCTCAGACCTGCCGGTCGCGCGGTATCCGCAGGCTGTAGCGAAGGCCCGACGGCTCGTAGGAGATTTTGACGTCGCGGCAAAAGCCGCGGGCGAAAGCGCCCAGGATGTTGGAGCCGAACCCGCCGCGCGTGCCGCCGCAGGACGGTGCTCTGACGATCGGACCGTTAGCTTCCGTCCAATCGAACACCACGCCGCAGCGCGTTTCCTTCAGATCGATCTGAACGCGGCCCTCGGCCGTCGACAGCGCTCCGTACTTGAGCGAATTCGTCACCAGCTCGTGGACGATCAGCGAAAAATTCTGCGTCATTTGCGGATCGAGCAGCAAAAACGACCGGCCGCGGATGGTGATGCGGTTGCCGAAGCCGCGAATTTGACCGCGGATCAACTCGATGAGCGCGACGTTGCCGGTCGCATCGCTGACATAGCGGTTGGCGTCGAACATCGCCTGCAGCCGGCCAAACAGCCGCTCCTCGATTACGTTCGGGAACACCGGGACGTTGTTGTTGGGCAGACTGAAGCGGATCACCGACTGGATGACCGTGAACAGGTTATGCATGCGGTGATGCATCTCCTGTTTCAGAAACGCTTGACGCTCCTTGGCGTTGATCTCCCGTTCCAGACTGCGGTTGATGTACGCCATCAACGAGATGCCGAGAACGACGTCGAAGCCATACGTCAGCACGCCGAGCAGATGGAATTCTGGGACAAACAAATACCACTGTGCCAGGCCGGCGAGCGCCGCAGCCAGCAAGCCGGCGCGGTAGCCGCCAAGCAGGCCGGCAAGCACGACAGCGGGATAAGCCGCCAGGAACGGCGTCCCTTGGTAGAGGTCGCCCCCGAGCCATTGCAATGCCGTGGCGATCGCGACAAGCCCGACAGCGGCGAGGTAGCCCGCGACCGGATGGCGGCGAAAGGCGCCGTTGGCCCGGTGCACAATCGACGGCAAGGCCAAATCGCCGGAACCGATACTTAATGCTGCCGGCGCGGCGGTCGGCTTCTTGCTCTGAAGATCTGCGGCGCCCGCAAACGCGCGCCGGCCTCGCCCGCCCACCGCGGGACGATCGATCAACGAATCGCCAGCTAAAATGGACACGGGACCCTCACATATGTTGCTCGCCTGAGACCGCGACGCGCAAGCATGGCCCAGCCATTAGTCTCTGATGCAGGAGTCGTAGGCCGCAAAGGCTTTCACAACGGCAAATGAAATCGTTCTATTTTTGGTAGCAAGTGTCTCAGCTTGTGACACTCCGCGTGCAATCGGCCGGCGGCGCGTTGAATGACTTAAGGATGGGTGTAGTGATCGGCTAAAATCTTACTGTTTTTTCGGCCGTTCGCGGAGCGCTGCCCTACGGCGTGCCCGCACCCGCCAGCAACGACAGATATTCCCACGCCATGGTCGCGCCGGCGAGCGCAGTGATCTCGGCCGTGTCGTAAGGCGGGCAGACCTCGACCACATCCATGCCGATAAAGTGCAGGCCGGACAGCCGCCGCATGATCGCCTGCGCCTGCCAGGTCGCCAGCCCGCCGACTTCCGGCGTGCCAGTACCCGGCGCGAAGGCCGGGTCGAGCACGTCGATATCGAAGCTCAGATAAACCGGAGCCTCGCCGATCACCCGATGGATTTGCTCGGCGATTGCCGCGGGCCCTCGCTCGTGTACGTCTTGCGCCGCGACGCCGACCACGCCGTTTTTGATCGTCCAATCCTGCACGTCGCGCTCGACCGGGGAGCGGATGCCGATCTGGATCATCCGCCGCGGCGCGATCAGCCCTTCCGAGATGGCATGATAGAACACGGTGCCGTGCGCGTGGCTCTGCCCGAAATTCTCCGGCCAGGTGTCGACATGGGCATCGAAATGGATCACCGCCGGCGGCCCGCGCCGCTTCGCCAGCGCCCGAAGAAGCGGCAGCGTGATGCCGTGATCGCCGCCGAGCGCCACCAGATGCCCGATATCCGCGGCCTGCTGCTCGATCTCCGCCAGGCTCTTTTCGATGTCGCCGAGTGCGATCGAAAAGTTGCCGATGTCGGCCAAGCCGGGAGCGGCCGGATTGACCCGGTGCAGCGGATGGTCGCCGTCGACCAGCATCCGACTCGCCTGGCGGATCGCAGCGGGTGCGAACCGCGCGCCAGGCCGGTTGGTGGTGCCGAGGTCGAAGGGAATGCCGGCAACGCAAACCGGCGCGCTCGGATCGTTGCGGCGCACGCCGAGGAATGTCGGGGGCAGGTCGAAAGTCGGCGCTCCCGTCATCGCTGCTGTCCGGAACCGGACGGCGAGAACAGAAACACCGCGACCGCAACCACACAGGTCCAAACGCCGCCCGCGGCGCCGGTGGTCGCCGCCGCGATCGACTGCGTGTCGACGATGAGATTGCTCAAGGCATAGACCCGTTTGCGTTCATCCCACGCGGCGCCCGGGTCAAACTCGACGCCAAGCGTCGAAGCCAGCATCGTGGCGGCGAGGTCCTCGACAAATTCGCTGGTTTCCGCTTCCGACATGCCGAAGCCATGGTGCTCGGAAATATAGCCATAGTGCGAGGAGTTGGTCGGCCGCGCGAACCCAATTCCGGCGTTGATCCGGCGTCCGGGCTCGTTGGTCTCGGCGCGCGCCATCACGCAGAACGTTATCTCGCCAGGACTGAGCGCTTCGACGCCGGCGCCACGGGCAATGAATTCGCACTGCGCCGGCAAGATCGACGAGACCGAAACCAGATTCTGCTGCTCGATGTCCGCGTCGCGCAGCGCGTATTCGAATGCCGACAGCTGTTGGCGATGGACCCCGATGCCTCGAGTGAGGAAGACACGTTTGGGAATTGGGAACATCGGTGATCGGCCCGAGAGCAGGGATGGCGCATGATTTTGCGGCACGGCCGCGACCAGCCAGCTAACGCCAGAAGGTGACAGGCTCAAGTAGGTCCGCACTAGCTGATTTCAATGGCCTCTACTCCGCCGGATGCGTGGTCAATTCCCGCTTCTTGCCGCGCCGTGGGCCAAGCTGCGCGATCCAGCGGGCGATGACATAGAAAACTGGTGTGAATATCAGGCCGAAGGCGGTCACGCCGATCATGCCGAAGAACACCGCGGTGCCGAGCGCTTGCCGCAACTCGGCGCCGGCGCCGATCGCCCAGACCAAGGGCGTGACGCCGAGAATGAAGGCGAACGAGGTCATCAGGATCGGACGCAGCCGCAACCGCGTCGCCTCGACCGCGGCTTCCCAGCGGCTGCGGCCCTGATCCTCAAGCTGGCGGGCGAATTCGACGATCAGGATCGCGTTCTTGGCGGCGAGCCCGATCAGCACCACGAAGCCGACCTGGGTGAGAATGTTGTTGTCCATGCCGCGTATGATGACGCCGGAGATGGCGGCGACGAGGCACATCGGCACGATCATGATGACCGCGAGCGGCAGCGTCAGGCTTTCATACTGGGCGGCGAGCACCAGAAAGACGAACACCACCGCCAGCACGAACGCGAACATCGCGGTATTGCCGGCCCTGATCTGCTGAAACGCGAGCGAGGTCCATTCGGTGGCGAAACCGTCAGGCAGCATCTCGGCCGCGAGTTTATCCATGGTGGCGATGCCCTGGCCTTGCGAAAAACCGAGCGCCGGCTCGCCGTCGAGCTCGGCGGCAGGATAGAGATCGTAGTGCGGCACCCGGAACGGCCCGGCAATGTCGCGCACGGTGGTGAACGAGCCGAGCGGCACGGTATCGCCATTGGAGTTGCGCACGCGGATCTTGAGCACGTCGGCGACGTCACGCCTATCCTCGGCACGCGCCTGCGCGGTGACGCGGAAGGTGCGGCCGAACAGGTTGAAGTCGTTGACATAGACCGAGCCGATATAGACCTGCAGGGCATTGAACACGTCCTGCACATTGACGCCGAGGAGCTGCGCTTTGGTGCGGTCGATGTCGAGATAGATTTGCGGCGTCGATGTCTCGAACATCGTGAAGACGCGGGTGACGCCGGAGGTTTGATTGGCGCGCGCCATCAGATCGGCGGTTACCGTCCGCAGCGCGGCGGCGCCGTGTCCGGCGCGATCCTCGACGATCATGCGGAAGCCGCCGGAACTGGAGATCCCGCGCACCGGCGGCGGCAGCACGACGAACAACAAGCCGTCCTGAATCTGGGCCAGCCGTTTGCTGAGCTCAGCTTGAATCCCGCGCGCCGATTGGCCCGGATCCTTGGCGCGCTCCTCGAACGGCTTGAGCGTCAGGAAGATCGCGCCGGCGTTGGGCGCGTTGGTGAAGGTGGCGCCGGAGAAGCCGATGACGTTCACCCCGTGCGACACGCCGGGCACGTCCAGCGAGATGTCGAGCGCCCGCTGCTGCACCGCGTCGGTGCGCGAGAGCGAAGCGCCGGGCGGCAACTGCACGACGACGATGAGATAGCCGCCATCGACCTGCGGAATGAAGCCGACCGGCGTCTGCCGGAAAGCGTTCAATCCGAAACCGATCACGACCAGATAGATCACGAACATGATCGCGGCGCGGCGCACCGTGCGGCTGGCGAGCCACGATACACCGCCGCCGACTCTGTCGAAGCTCCAATTGAAGGCGCCGAAGAAGCGATGGATCGGCAGCTCCCACCACCGCTCGCGGCGGGCCGGATCGTGCCGCTTGAGCAACAGTGCACACATCGCCGGCGACAAGGTCAGCGACACGATCAACGAAATGATGGTGGCGCCGGCGATGGTCAACGCGAACTGCCGGTAGAATTGCCCGGAGATGCCGGTGATGAACACCGAGGGCACGAACACGGCGCAGAGCACGAGCGCAATGGCGATCAGCGCCGAGCCGACCTCGGTCATGCTCTTTTTTGCCGCCTCGCGCGGCGCCAGCCCGGTGGCGATGTTGCGCTCGACATTCTCGACCACGACGATGGCGTCGTCGACCACGATGCCGATCGCCAGCACCAGGCCGAACAGCGACAGATTGTTGAGCGTGAAGCCGAACGCGGCCATGAAGAAGAACGTGCCGATCAGCGACACCGGGATAGCGACCAAGGGAATAATGGCGGCGCGCCAGGTCTGCAGGAACAGGATCACCACCAGCACGACGAGAATGATGGCCTCGCCGATGGTCTCGATCACCGCATCGACCGACTGGCGGATGAATTGCGTGGGATCGAAGAAAATGTCGTATTTGACGCCGCTCGGGAACCGCTTCGACAACTTGTCCATCAACTCGCGCACATTGTTCGCCGTCTCCAGCGCGTTCGAGCCGGGCCGCTGAAAGATGCCGAGCGCGACGGCGGGATAGTGATCGAGATAGGAGTTCGACGAATAATCCTGCGCCGCCAGCTCGACCTTGGCGACGTCCTTGAGCCGCACCACCGCGCTCGGCGTCTCCTTGATGACGATCGAGGCGAATTCGTCGGGTTCTGCGAGCCGACCAAGCGTCCTTACCGTAATCTGGAAAGCGCCCTGCTGTGTGATCGGCGGCTGATCCAGCATGCCGGACGCAACCTGGATGTTCTGGCCCTGCAACGCGTTGGTGACGTCGTTGGCGGTCAAGCCGAGCGATTGCATGCGATCGGGATCGAGCCACACCCGCATCGCATAGTCGCGGGCGCCGAACACGGTGATCGAGCCGACGCCGTCGACGCGAGTGACCGCGTCGGTCACTTCGAGCGTGGCATAGTTGGAGATGAACAGCGTGTCGCGCGACTTGTCCGGCGAGTAGAGGTGCACGACCATCATCAGGTCGGGCGACGCCTTCTGCACAGTGACGCCGATGTTGCGTACGTCGGCGGGCAGCCGCGGGTTGGCGATGGCGACGCGGTTCTGCACCTGCACCTGGGCGATGTCGAGATTGGTGCCGAGTTCGAAACTGACCGCGATCGAGAACCGGCCGTCGGCGGTCGAGTTCGACGCGATATAGATCATGTTCTCGACGCCGTTGATCTGCTGCTCGATCGGCGTGACTACGGTCGAGGCGACGACCTCGGCGCTGGCGCCGGGATATTGCCCGGTGACGCTGATCAAGGGTGGCGCGATCTCGGGATATTGCGCAATCGGCAGGCGCAGGAAGGACACGACGCCGAGGATCGTAAAGACGATCGAAATCACCGCAGCAAAGATCGGCCGATCGATGAAGAAATGCGAGATACGCATCTACCGCCTGCTCAATGAAAGCGCGTTTCCCGGACGCGGCGCAGCGCGCAAGCGCTGCACCGCTGATCCGGGATCGTAACGAACGCGGAGTTTGGGACGATCCCGGTTCTGCAGCGCACCACTCCATCATCGCGCGTCAAGGACGCGCGATGATGGCTTCGTGTTGCGCTGCGCCCGGGATACATTACCGACTCACTCCGCCTTGGTCTGCGCGCTGTCTTTCTTGGCTTCCTTCGGCGACGACGACGCCGGCGGCGCGGCCTGCTCCTGCACCGTGGCTTTCATGCCAGGCCGCGCTCGCATCAGGCCATTGACGACGACGCGGTCGGAGGCGTCGAGGCCGTCCTTGATCACGCGCATGCCGTCGTCGAGCTGAGCGGGCGTGACGTATTTGAGGCGAATGACGTTGCCGTCATCCGCGACCAGCACGTATTTGCGCGATTGCTCGGTGCCGATCGCCGCGTCGGGAATGAGCAGCGTCGTGTGCGGCGGCGAGCCGGGCACGCGGATGCGGCCGAACATGCCCGGCGTGAACAAGCCGGCGGAATTGGCAAGCACCGCGCGGCCGCGGATCGTGCCTGACGAACGGTCGATGACGTTGTCGACGAAATCCATCGTTCCAGTGTGCGCGAAATCCGGTTCGTCGATCAGCTTGACGGTGATCGGGACTCCGCCCTGACCGTTCGCCATTTGGGTATTCGCAGTGGTTCCGGCGAAACGCTGGTAGCGCAGATACGACGCTTCGTCGAAGGTGAATTCAAAGCGGATCGGGTCAACCGACACGATGGTGGCAAGGAGCGTGGTGTTGGAACCATTGCCGCCGGTCACTAGGTTGCCGACGGAGACGCGCCGATCGCCAATGCGCCCGTCGACGGGAGCGCGCAGCTCCGAATAGTCGTTCAGATCAAGCTCGGCCTGATGAACCATGGCCTCCTGGGAGGCCACGGCAGCCTCGGCCACGCTTTTCGCCTGCTTGCGCTGATCGAAAACCTGTTCCGTCATTGTCTTGTTGCGCACCAGCTCCTGGCCGCGAGCCAGATCGGCTTCGGTGTATGCGAGATTGGCGCGCGCCTGCGCCAGATTGGCGCGCATCTGATCGAGCACGATCTGGAACGGCTTATGGTCAATGAGGAAGAGCAGATCGCCCCTCTTAACCGTTTGCCCGTCGGTGAAGTGAATCTCGGACAGATAGCCGGAGACCCGTGAGCGTATTTCGACGGAATCGACGGCGACAAAGCGGCCGACATATTCGTCCTGATCGACCACGGTGCGCTCGACCGGCTTTGCCACCGTGACGGTTGGCGGCGGCGGCGCCGACGACTGCTTCTGGGCCTCACCGCAGCCGGTAAGGCCCGACAAAGCTGCCGCGATCACGAGGGCGGCCGCCGGCCGCGCCGCAGTGACGATGACCATGGGGTCTCCTTGGGAGCGTGACCGGTCCTGGACTTGGACTTTACCCGGGGGTCGTAGCCGCCGGTTTTCGGAAAAGATCATGCTCCACGGTATTTTAGCGCGCCAATCTGGTTTGATCCACCGCGCTGTCAGATATGTTCCGCACCACAGCCGATTGCGCCTGTCAATCGCGGCAGCAATCAGCCCGTCCTGAGTTCCCGATAAAGTTACCCGGCGCGGCCAACCTGCCACTAGGAAGCTTCGTCAAAATCACGCCCCTCACAAGCAAATCCGATTCGGCCAAGAGGCGTCCACCGCAGCGCGCGCGGGTTTGCAGCCCATTCGGCGGTCGAGCGATAGGTGGCCCGTGGTCGCGCGAGCGTTGGCGGCGAACGCCAACACAAGGCGCGAAGTACCGGCAGCGTGGCTTTTGGGCCCTGTTTTTGTTAACCCTTTTGCACGTTCTGATTGAG
>Ga0210395_10003952_pt1 | contig 11371 bp, 10 predicted proteins | sample IncBWH4OmetaG_FD_150861 | JGI IMG/M metagenome (GOLD analysis project Ga0210395, IMG submission 150861) | Forest soil microbial communities from Barre Woods Harvard Forest LTER site, Petersham, Massachusetts, United States - Inc-BW-H-4-O ...
GAGGCCCAGCTTGCGGCCCAGCCTCGGCAGGGCGACCAGCGGGGTACCGCCTTCATGCAGGGTGACGATGAACTCCTCGTCGACCGGCAGCAGGTCCCGGTACCGCCAGATGCCCGGCCCGGTCGCCGTCCGCGACCTGGCCGCGGCCTGCCGGAGCTCGCCGTCGTCGTAGGTCACCGCCAGGTTGGTGGGCTGGCCGCGTCCCCGGCAGGCCGGGCAGCCGAGGAAGTAACGACCCACCGGATACTCGGCCGCACAGCGCAAACAGCGCAGAGCCTGTGCCCGCACCATAACTAAGACCTCACTCACTCATCACTGACTCATCCGGGCCCGACCCGGCGCCTGCGCTCACCGCTGGCTACCGAAGGTCCGCGTACGCCTGGCGGTCGGTTGCTCCAAACGATACAATGTATCGTGTCACGCAATTTATGTCCTGCCAATCCCAGCCCGCCACCCCTCCGGGCCCCGTGATCCAACCGTGACCGACCAGCCAGTTCGGACTCTAGTAGCGTTTAACGCAATGCAGTACCGTCTTACGAGAAACACATTTAGGTCCTGCCGTGCTCCGTCTGGGAGGACCTGGCCGGTGGTCATGGCCGATGGCGCTGGTTCGCCGCCCAGCCCCGGAAACAGCCAGTCCCCCCTCGACTGGCTCGTCCGGCGCTGGGCGCGGGCCAGCGGACCGGCGCCCTAAGCAATGCCCGGAGGAAAGAATGCGCACAGCCAGGAACGCAGGGCTCGCACTCTGCATCACCGCCCTCGCGGTCACCGCATGTTCGTCGTCGGGGTCGTCGGGTTCCAGCGGCTCCGCAGCGGTCGCGTCGGGAGGCACATTCACCTTCGCGATGGCCGACGACCCGGGGAACCTCAACCCGCTCAAGACGGTGCAGACCCCCGACGCCGACATGTTCAAGTTCCTGTATGACGATCTCGTGCACGTCGCGCCGAACGGCGACATCGTGTCGGGACTGGCTACGTCGTGGAAGACCACCGGACCGACGACCGTGTTTACCATCCGCAAGGGCGTGACGTGCTCGGACGGCTCTCCTGTCACGCCCAGCGTGATCGCCGAGGACTTCGCCTACATCAAGAACCCCGCGAACGGCTCGCCGTACATCGGCGTCGCCGTGCCCTCGGCCAACTTCACGTACCAGGCCAACGACGCGGCGGGCACGTTCACCTTGACCCTGGCCGCCCCGTTCGGGTTCCTGCTGCAATCGCTGGCCTTCTTCCCGATCGTCTGCGGGAAGGGCGCGCAGGATCCGGCCAGCCTGTCCGAGAGCGCCAGCGGATCAGGCCCCTATACGCTCAGCCAGGCGGTGCCGAACAGCCACTACACCCTGGCGTTGCGCAAGGGTTACACGTGGGGCCCGGGCGGGGCCAGCACCGATGTGGCCGGGATCCCGTCCAAGGTGGTGATCGACATCATCAGCAGCGAGACGACCGCGGCCAACGAACTGCTGTCCGGCTCGCTGAACGCCGCCGTCATCAACGGCCCGGACCGCAAGCGGCTGACCGGCAGCGGCTACTCGACCCAGCAGGCCATCAACGGCGGGATCGACCTGCTGTTCAACGAAAACAAGAGCCGGGTCACGTCAGACCCGGACGTGCGCAAGGCGCTCACCATGACGATGAACCGGCCGCAGGTCTCGTCCGTCGTGACCGAAGGCCTGACCGGCGCGGCTGGCACCAGCCTCTCCCCGGCTCAGCCGCTGGCCTGCGATGACTCCGCCGCGGCCAGTTCGATCCCGGCCTATGACCCGGCCGCGGCCGCCAAGCTGCTGACCAGCGACGGGTGGCTACCCGGCCCGGGCGGCATCCGCACCAAGAACGGCGTGAAGCTGGCGGTCACCGCGCCCTACCTGAACACCGCGGGCGGCAACGCGCCCGCGATGGACCTCATCGAGGCCGCCTGGCAGAAGCTCGGCGTCCAGGTGACGCTCGACCCGGTCACGAACGTGGACTTCTCCGGGATCGTGTTCGCTACCGGCGACTACGATGTGAGCCCGATCACCGACTTCGCCAACCCCTACCAGTCCACCCTGACCGGCCTGCTGGCCGGCCCGCCCCCGCCCACCGGCATCAACGCCGGTCACGTCGATAACCCGCAGTACAACAGCCTCAGCGCCCAGGCCCTGCAAACCTATGGCTCGGCCGGCTGCCAGCTATGGGTCCAGGCGGCCCGCGCGCTGTACACCAACGCGGACATGCTGCCGGTGTCGGTGCTGATCACTAACTGGGTCATCAAGGGGGCTACGTTCCAGAACGTGGGCGGCCGGATCGTCCCGACCAGCATCCGGATGCTGGCCAGCTAGCAAACGAGGCAGGAACGATGGCGGAGGCCACCACCGCGGTCCGCAGGCACCACACCTGGCTCATGTTCCTAGCCAGGCGGATCGGGCGATTGGTCGTCTCGCTGGCGGTAGTGCTCTCGCTGTCGTTCCTGCTCATCCAGTTCATTCCGGGCGACCCGGTCCGGCTGGCGCTCGGGCCTACCGCGCCCGCCTCGATGGTGGCCCAGCAGCGGGCCGCCCTGGGCCTGACCAAGCCGCTCGTCATCCAGTACCTGGATTACTGGCACGACGTGCTGACCGGCCACCTGGGCACCTCCATCGTGTCCGGCCAGCCCGTCGAGCAGATCATCGCGACGAGCCTGCCCAACACGGCGGAACTGGTCGGCGTGGCCCTGGTGCTCACGATGATCCTGGCGGTCTCGCTCGGCGTGCTGGCCGGAGCGCTGACGCACTACGGGCGGCGGCCGCGGCTGCTGCTCTTCTTCACCTCTGCGACCAGCATCCTGAACACCATCCCGGAGTTCCTGCTCGGTGTCGGCCTCGTCTTCGTCTTTGCTGTGACGCTCAAGCTCCTGCCGGTCGCGGGCGCTGCCGGCTGGCAGTCCCTGGTGCTGCCGGCCCTGGCCATCGCCATCGGCCCGATCGCCGGGCTGGCCCGGATCGTCCGCGTCCAGACCGACGTGGCCCTCGGCCAGGACTACATGCGCGTGGCCCGGGCCAAGCGGCTGCCGACCCGGATCATCTACCTTCGCCAAGCCCTGCCGAACCTGCTCACCGCCGCGCTCACGATCGGCGGGCTGCTGCTCGGCACGCTGGTGGCCAGCAGCGTGGTCGTCGAGAACGTCTTCGCCCGGCCCGGCCTGGGCACCGCCATCGTCCAGGCCATCTCGCAGCACGACTATCCGGTCATCCAGGGGGTCCTGCTCGTGCTGGGTGCCGCGGTGCTGGTGCTGAACCTCCTCGTCGATCTCTTGCTGAGCGCGCTGGACCCACGGTCGACCCTCCGGGAGAGCTGAACAGGTGACGATGAGCAGCAGCAGGCTACGGCGGGCGCTGGCCACTCCGACCGGGATGGCGGCGGCGATAGTAATCGCGGCCATGCTCGTCCTGGCGGTCATCGGCCCCATCGTGTGGGGCAGCAAGGCGGCGGCGATCGACGTGCCGGCGGCTCTGGAGGGCCCGTCGTGGCAGCACCTCTTCGGCACCGACCAGATCGGGCGGGACATCTTCTCGCGCACCATGGCCGCGACCCGGCTGTCGCTCGAACTGGCGGTGCTCTCCACGCTGATCGCGGTCGGCATCGGCATTCCGGTCGGGATCACCCAGGCGGTCCTGGGCCCCCGGCTGCGGCGGTCGGTGGCGGGCGTCATCTCGGCCGCGGTGGCCTTCCCCGGGCTGCTGCTGGCGCTGTTCATCAACACCATCATCGGGATCGGCGCGACCGGAGCCGTGCTGGGCATCGGCATCGCCATGATTCCCGGCTTCGCGCGGCTGGCCCAGACCCTGTCCGCGTCGATCGCCGGGCTGGACTACGTCGCGGCCGCCCGGACACTGGGGATAAGCCGGATCCGGATCCTGTTCTTCCATGTGCTGCCGAACATCGCCGAGCCGCTGACCCTGACCGGCACGATGTCCGTGGGCTGGTCGCTGCTGGGCATCTCCGCCCTGAGCTTTCTGGGGCTCGGCGTGCGCCCGCCCTCGTATGACTGGGGATCGCTGCTGGGCTCCGGCCTGCAGTACGTGTACGAGAACCCGATGGCCTCGCTCGGCCCCGGCGCGTTCATCGTCCTGGCCGGGCTGGCCTTCAACCTGGCCGGGGAGACGCTGGCCCGGGTCCAGGGCGGCACGCCGGTGGCCGGCCGGCCCTGGTCTGGAGCGGGCGCGGTCGGCGCGGCAGCCAGCGCGCTGGCGACCGCGCCGGCGGCCGACGCCCCGGTGGCCGCCGTGGCCGATGGCGAGGCTGATGCCGGGCCTGGTGGCGAGCCTGATGCCGGGGTCGGCGACGAGCCGGACGGGCCGGCCTTTGCCGGAGAGCGGGAGCCAGACCTGGTGCTCGAGGTCAGCGACCTGTCGGTACGGTTCCCGGGCGCGGCCGGCATCGTCACCCCGGTGCGCGGGCTCAGCTTCACGATCCGGGCCGGCGAGCGGATCGGCATCGTCGGCGAGTCCGGCAGCGGGAAGAGCATGACCGTGCTGGCCCTGGCCCAGTTGCTGCCCTACCCGGGCCGGGCCAGCTGGAAGTCCCTGCGCTACCTGGGCCGGGACCTGCGATCGGTGCCCGCGCCGGAGCTGCGCCACCTGCTCGGCACCTCGATGGCCCTGGTCTTCCAGGACCCGGCCAGCTCGCTCAATCCGGCCCTGCGGGTGGGCCGCCAGCTGGCCGAGGTCGTCCAGGTGCATTCCGGGCTGCGGCGGCGGGAGGCCATGGAGCTGGCCGTGACCAGGTTGCGGGAGGTGCAGATCGCCCGGCCCGAGCTCCGTGCCCAGCAGTACCCGCACGAATTCTCCGGCGGCATGCGGCAACGGGCGATGATCGCCACCGGCCTGATGGGACGGCCGCAGCTGATTATCGCCGACGAGCCAACCACCGCGCTCGACGTCACCGTGCAGCGCCAGATCCTGCTGCTGCTCCGCCAGGTCAACCAGGACTCGGGGGCCGCCGTGGTGATGATCTCGCACGACGTGTCCGTGGTCACCATGTTGTGCCAGCGGGTCCTGGTGATGTACGCCGGACGGATCGTGGAGGACATCAGCACCGAGCAGCTGCTGGCCGGTCCCGCGCACCCTTATACCAGGGCCCTGCTCGCCTCGGTTCCGGACATGAGCACGGACCGGGACCGGCCGCTAGTCACGATCGGCGGCCGCCCGCCCGCGCTCGACGCCCTGCCGCCCGGCTGCGCCTTCGCGCCGCGGTGCCCGCTGGCCGATGAGCGATGCCGCGCGGCCGATCCCGCGCTGGAACCCCTCGCCGGTGATCACCGGGTGGCCTGCTGGCATCCGCACACCGGCCGGCCGACCAGCGCATGAGTAAGCCCGGGCGCATGAATATCCTGGAGATCCGCGGGCTCACCATCCGCTTCGGCACCGGGCGCAAGACCCTGGTCGCGGTGGACGGCATCGACCTTGACGTACCGCGGGGCGGCATCTTGGGCCTGGTCGGCGAGTCGGGCTCGGGCAAGTCCACCGTGGCCCGGGCTGTGGTCGGCCTAATCCGCTCCGCGGGCGGCACGATCCGGCTGAACGGCGCTGACCTGACCGCGGGCGCCGCGGAGCGGAGGGCGGCCCGGCGCACGGTTCAGATGATCTTCCAGGACCCGTACGCGTCGCTCAATCCGCGCATGCGGGTCAGCGCGATCATCGGTGAGGCTATGCGCCTGCGCGGTACCGGGGCTGAGCGGATTCCGGGCCTGCTCGACGAGGTCGGCCTGGACCCGGCGACGGCGAGCCGGTACCCCCGGGAGCTGTCCGGCGGCCAGCGGCAGCGGGTGGCCATCGCCCGGGCGCTGGCCGTCGAGCCCGAGCTGATCATCGCGGACGAGATCACGTCATCGCTGGACGTTTCCGTGCAGGCCCAGGTGCTCAACCTGCTCCGGGACATCCAGCGCCGCAGCTCACTGTCCGTACTGCTCATCGCGCACAACGTCGCGGTCGTCCGGTACCTGAGCGACTCGGTGGCCGTCATGCACATGGGCCGCATCGTGGAGGCCGCGCCGGCCGCCGAGTTCTTCCGCGCCCCGCAGCATCCCTACTCCCGCACCCTGCTCGACGCGGTGCCCCAGCTGGCCGGCGCGGCCGACACAGCCGGCGCGTCGGCCTGGACACCAGTCGGCGAGCCCAGCGATCCGCACGAGCCGCCCACGGGCTGCCGGTTCCATCCGCGCTGCCCGGTCGGCCCGGCCGTGGCCGCCGACCGGGACATCTGCCGGACGCTCGACCCCGGCGCCGACGCGGCCTCCCGGCCGCACCGGGCGGCATGCCATTTCGCCGGGATGCTGCCTGCGCCGCCGCCTCAGGTCATAGCCGCAACCCCCGGACAGGAGCGATGAGGAGGCCTACCCGGCCGCGATGAGGCTGTCGATATCGGTCGGCGAGTTGGTCAGCCGCATCGGCTCCGTCTCCCCGACGACCACCGAGTCCGAGTGGCGGAACCCGCCCAGCCCGGTGACGTAGATCGACGGCTCGCAGGAGATCACCATGTTCCGGCGCAGCGGGCGCACGTTGAAGCTCATGTCGAGCGGGTATTCATGCCCGCCAATGCCCATGCCGTGACCGGACCGGTGCAGTATCAGGTGCCCGTATCCGGTTCGCTCGAACACCTCCTGCCCGGCGGAGTCGATATCGCAGATCCGCCGGCCCTCGCGCATCTGCGCCAAGGCCGCGTCGTGCGCCGCCAGCATCGATTCGAAATACCGGCGCTGCTCCGGCGCTGCCGAGCCGACGAAATAGGTGCGCTCGTTCTCGACGAAGTAGCCGTCCATCCGGACCGCTATGAAGTTGACCACGTTGTCGCCGGCCGCGAAGCGCAGTCCCGAGCCCAGGCCCGCGTGATGCGGCGACGCGGACGCGATCCCGGTACTCCCTTCTACCATGACCCGGATCTCGGAGTCCGGGTACCGCTCGATGAGGTGGTTACCGAGGAGCCGTGCGACCTCGAGGCACGCCGACTTGATGTGGATGCCGGGCTTGACGTGCGCACCAAAACGCTCCTGGGCCCAGTCGGTGGCCTGCCCGCAGGCCCGCATCAGGGCGATCTCCTCATCAGACTTGATGCTGCGCAGGGACCGGAGCAGCTCGGCCACCTCGGTCAGTTCGGCCCGCGGCAGCCGGGCGGGCACGCCGGGATGTAGCAGGCCGAGCTGGTCAAGCCCGAGCCGGCCGCGGTCCAGCCCCATATCGGCGAGGACCTCGGCCAGCATGCGGTCCCACTCGGTGATGAGGTACCCGCGCCTGCTGACCTGGGGGTGCTCGGCGTAGATCTCGGCCTCGGTGACCCAGCAGATGCCGCGCCCGGCGGCCAGCTGAAGATAGGTGGTCGACAGCTCGTTCAGGATCAGCTTCGGCGCCCCGTCCCGCGGGAAGATCGCCGCCACCGGACGTTCCCAGGTATCCACGTCGAGCAGGAAGTTCGTGACGTAGTAGAAGTTCTCGGGAGCGAGTACGATCAGCGCGTCGAGGTCATCGCGCGCCAGAGCCTCGCGGATAGCGGCGTGCCGCCGGGTTCCCTCGGAGTGGCTCAGTGGCATGTGCCGGGCTCCCTTCCGCGCCGATTCGCCTGCTTTCGCGCCGAGTCGTGTGGCCGAGTCTTTGCGGGTCAGCCCCGGACCCGGCGGCCGGCCTTGAACACCATCCGTACGTTGCCCGGGTAGCCGCCGAAGTCATAGGCATCCCCGGCGACGAGGGTAAGGTCCGCCCGCTTGCCGGGCTCGATGCTCCCGACGCGGTCGGCGATGCCCATGAGCTCAGCCGCGGACGAGGTGGCCGCGCGGAGCACGTCCGGCGCGGACATGCCGAGCTCGTGCATGAGCCGCAACTCGACCAGGTTGCGGCCGTGACCCTCGGCCGCGGCATCGCTGCCCATCGCGATCCGGACGCCGGCCTTGAGCGCCAGCCGGAACGACGAGGCATGAGCCTCGATGCCGTCGTCCAGTTTGGCGCGGATGGCGTCGGGCACCCGCGCGCCGGCCTCGATCGACTCGCGTATCTGGCGGGCCACCCCCAGCGTTGGCACCAGCCAGGTTCCGTTCGTGCTCATCAGGTCGACCGCTTCGGAGTCCAGGTAGGTGCCGTGCTCGATCGAGCGGATCCCAGCGCGCACCGAGTTCTTGATCGCCTCGGTGCCATGCGCGTGCGCCATGACCGCGATCCCGGCCGCCCTGGCCTCCTCGACGATCGCGGTCAGCTCGTCCATCCGGAAGTGCGCGTGCCGGGGATCGTCCCGCGGGGAGAAGACGCCGCCCGAGGCGTTGACCTTGATGAAGTCGGCTCCGGCCCGGATGATCTCGCGGACGCGCTTGCGTACCTCCTCGGGCCCGTCGACCACGCCGCCGGGTCGCCCGGGGTGAAGGGGAATGGGCGGCAGGCTGCACCCGCTCGGCAGCCAGTAGTCGCCATGCCCTCCGGTCTGGCTCAGTGCCTGCACGGTGATCTTCAGGTCAGGCCCGTCCACCAGGCCCGACCGGACGGCCTGCGCGACCCCGAGGTCGGCGCCGTTGGCGTCCCGGACGTAGGTGATACCGCAGTCAAGGGTCCGCCGCAGGTTGGCTTCGGCCAGGAAGAAGAATAGCGAGAACGGCGTCTCCAGCAGCCGGACCGTATCCAGGTACGGCAGCATGACGTGCACATGGGTGTCGATCAGGCCCGGCAGCACGGTCAGGCCCGACGCGTCGACCTCCACGTCGCCGTCCAGCCCTGGCCCGACCTGGTAGACGTTCTCGCCGTCGATGGCAATATCCGCGTCGGCTATCTCCCCGCTGGCCGGGTCGAACACCCGGCCGGACCGGATGAGGGTGCGCATCTGGAGATCCTTCCCATCGGTCACGCCATCGCGGGTCGTTTCTCGCATCACGATAGTATGTTGCGTTCAACGAGACAAGACCAGCCGCGCATCATCAGCGGCTGCTCACGCTTGTCATGCGAGGTCGCGCCGTACGCCTCAGTTCGCCGTCGACATCGTGGTGGCCAACCACTTCACCTCGACCTATCCCCCTCGTCCGGCGGCTAGCGAACCTGCAATCGTCGGTTGCAGATTCTTCCGTGACGTGCTACTGTCGGTTGCAGATACGGGTCAGGGAGGAAGGGGATAGTGATGCCAGGCCTCATGATCGATCGGGAGGTTCTGATCGAGGCGCCGGCGGAGGTGGTGTGGCGCACCATCACCGAGCCCGACCAGATGAGCCAGTGGTTCGCCACCCGGGTGGACCTCGTGGTCGAACCGGGCGCCCATGGCTACATGGAGTTCGGGGACCAGGGCGGCCCCGTCGTCGTGGAGGTTGTCGATCCGCCGACCCGCTTCTCGTTCCGCTGGAACCATCCCCGCGGGGAGGAGCCGGTGGCCGGCAACTCGATGCTGGTGGAGTTCACGCTGACCCCCGTGGGCGCCGAACGGACCCGCCTTCGCGTGGTCGAAAGCGGCCACGAGCTGCTCGCCTGGCCCGACGCGGAGAAGGAACGCTACGCCGACGAGCACCGGGACGGCTGGGTCGAGTACCTGGATCGCCTCGCAGACGTGCTGGCGGAGCGCCGATCACGATGACCGCGCAGACCGATGACGAGCTATGGTCGGCGATCGGCGACCCGTCTCGTCGCCAGGTCCTCGACCTCCTGGTCAACAACGGCGAGGTAAGCGCCAGCTGGCTGGCCGGACGGGTCCCGTTCACCCGCCAGGCCGTGTCCAAACATCTGGTCGTGCTCGAACGGGCCGGGCTGATCAGCCGGCGCAAACAGGGCCGGGAAGTTCTGTACCTAGTCGAAGCCGACCGGCTCGACCAGGCCACCCGGGCCATGGCTGAGCTGGCGGCCCAGTGGGACCGGCGACTCGGCATGATCAAGCGGCTCGCCGAAACCGCGCACGCGCAAAACAAGAGCAAAAGGAGACCGTCATGACGCATGAATCAGCAAGCTCCGGCGGGCCGGCGGCCGCCGCCAGTGCACCGAGCCTGCCCGCGGTGACCGATCGCGCGGCCTTCGAGGCCGAGGTGGACAGGCTCCGGATCCGGGAAAAGGCGCACACCCGGGAAGGCGACGCGATCGCGGCGGCCCGGCGGCGCCTGCCCATGGTCGAGGTAGACGCCGGCCTCACGCTGACCGGGCCGCACGGGCCGCTCACCCTGCTCGAGGCGTTCGAGGGACGCCGGCAGCTGATCGCCTACTACTTCATGTGGTGGGCCGGTCACCCCGCCGCGGAACAATGCGAAGGCTGCACCTGGGTCACCACCCAGGTCACGGAGCTGTCCTACCTGCATTCCCGCGACATCACCTTCGCGGTGTTCTGCCAGGGTCCCTACGCCGAGAGCGCCCGCTACCGCGAGTTCATGGGCTGGGACGTGCCGTGGTACTCCGCGCAAGACTCCCTCGACGCGCTTCTGGCCGGACGCCAGATCGGCCTGTTCCATCTGGTGTGTTACCTACGGGACGGTGACCGTGTTTTCGAGACCTACTGGACGAAACGCCGCGGCGCCGAGGCCATGGACAACAACTACGCACTCATGGACCTCACCGTGTACGGACGCCAGGAGCCATGGGAGGACTCGCCCCCCGGCTGGCCACAGCAGTGCTCCATCACCCGGACCGACGCCGGCGCGCCCGCCTGGCCGCCGGTGCCGGCCTGGCCGGGCGGACGCCCCATCGCTCAGTGGCCGCGACTCCAAGCCGGACGCTCTGACGATCTCACCGTCGGGCCCTGACGGGCCGCGGCGTGGCGTTGAACCGGCATGGTGTTAAATGAAGCTGGTAGCAGTCGAAGTTCGTGTCCGTGTCACAGCGCCCGCGAAATTCTGACCGCGGGCGCCGTCGGTTTCCAGGCCCGGCCCCGGAAGGACGGGCGGTCGCCAGAGCCCGGGATGTACACCCCGTGCATCCCGATGAGCGCCTTGGCAGGAGAGCACAGTGGCTCAGGGAACAGTAAAGCGGTTCAATGCGGACAAGGGCTACGGGTTCATCACCCCCGACGACGGCACTCCCGACGTCTTCGTCCACCACACCGCCATCGAGGCCGACGGCCACCGCAGCCTCGAGGACAACCAACGGGTGGAGTACACCGTCACCCAGGGCGCCAAGGGCCCGCGGGCCGAGCAGGTTCGTCCGATTTGAGACCGCGTTCTTTACGCCGGGACACCGGCAGTACGGGATTCGTTGCTCGTAACACCGGGCCGTGGGCCCGTGAAACTGCGCGGCTGCCAGAGGCCCCCGGACGGTAGCGCTCCTCCCCGGGGGCGGTTCCGGACTGCAGGGCACGGAGGCTCAGGGTGACTGAATTTTACGGAATCCAGGTAGGTACGATCCCTGGCTTCGCGGATGCGGGCGGCGGCAAATTCATGAGCGTGCAGGGCCTGCCGGAGCTCACCGTGAAGAACATGGTC
>Ga0210395_10003953_pt1 | contig 11370 bp, 9 predicted proteins | sample IncBWH4OmetaG_FD_150861 | JGI IMG/M metagenome (GOLD analysis project Ga0210395, IMG submission 150861) | Forest soil microbial communities from Barre Woods Harvard Forest LTER site, Petersham, Massachusetts, United States - Inc-BW-H-4-O ...
GATCGGCCGTCCGAAATTCGTGCTCGCTTCCGGCTCGCCGCGCCGGCTGTCGCTGATCAACCAGGCCGGCATCGAGCCGGATGCGTTGCGCCCGGCCGATATCGACGAGACGCCGAAGCGCGGCGAGTTGCCGCGCGCCTGCGCCACGCGGCTTGCCCGCAACAAGGCGGAAGCCGCGCTGAACATGGTGCGCATCGACGAGGAGCTCAAAGGCTCCTACATCCTCGCCGCCGACACCGTGGTCGCCGTCGGCCGGCGCATCCTGCCGAAGGCGGAGTTGCTCGACGAAGCGGCGCAGTGCTTGCGGCTCCTCTCCGGCCGCAACCACCGCGTCCATACCTCGGTGTGTCTGGTGACGCCCAAGGAGACGTTCCGGCAACGCCACGTCGAGACGCGGGTACGTTTCAAGCGCCTTTCCGACCAGGACATCGAATCCTATCTCGCGTCGGGCGAATGGCGTGGCAAGGCCGGCGGCTATGCGGCGCAAGGCATCGCCGGAACTTTCCTGGTGAAGATCGTCGGCTCCTATTCCAACATCGTCGGCCTGCCGCTCTACGAGACCATGACGCTGCTCGGCGGCGAGGGTTTTCCGATCCATTTCGGCTGGCTCAACGCGGTGTGATCTTGGCGGGGTCGCGCGCGCCGCCCATATTCTTGCCATGACTCAATTCTTGCCATGACCGACGCTAAAAGTCGCAAAGCCTGCCCGATCTGCGGCAAACCCACCGAAGAGCGGGTCAAGCCGTTCTGCTCGAAACGCTGTGCCGACGTCGATCTGCACCGCTGGCTGGTCGGCAGCTATGCGATCCCGGTGACGGAGGATGAAGAAGAGGACGAGCGGCGCGACGACAGCGGGGACGCGCCGAATTGATCCAAGCCTTGAATTGATCCAGACCTATTCTGGACAGCCGAAATTCGAGCCTCTATAAGACGGCGCTCTCGCGTAGCGAGCGCCTCAAGTGTGCCCAGGTAGCTCAGTTGGTAGAGCACTGCACTGAAAATGCAGGTGTCGGTGGTTCAATTCCGCCCCTGGGCACCACTAAAAATTAAAGCCCATTCTCGCTGACCCTTCACTCCGCGCCTGCACGCGTTCACCGGCTGCGATCCCGTCGGCGATTTCATCTCCATTGCGATACAGCCGCGCGCGCGGTTTGAGCAGGCCTCCTGCGTTGCAACCGGAAGATGATTCGTGTAAAATGAGCAGTGGGAGCTTGTAAAATGAGCAACACTCGCAGTGGGAGATTGTGAGGTCGCAGGCTGACTCGCGTCGGCAAGACGCGATTGCTGAACGAGGGTGATATGTGCGATCAAACCGTGGCAAAGCCGGATCGTCCCGATGGCAAGAGCTATGTTGACGCGGTCACCGCCGCCGGCCAGCGCAGCCGGACGCTGATCTACTTCATTCTGATCCTGACCGTGCTGACCTTTGCGACCGAGCGAAACGATTACGCGCCGGATTGGATACAACAACGATACCAGACGCGCGAACAAATCTATGCTTGCTACATCCACAATGAGTGCACCGCCGCCTTGGACAAACGGCTCATCAACGCGGGACTGATGCCTGAGAAGCACAGTGACGATGAAAGACGCACAGCACTGCAAAGCGCGGCAAAAACCCTGGAAATCGACCTTGAGAGTTTGCGGCCGGCCAAGCGTGACACCCACCCGGCCTCACCGGCCGAGAGTTCCGCGCCCACCGGCACCGACGTGGACAACTGGAACCGCCGTGAATTTACGTTGAACATCGAAGCCATGATCAAAAAGGATACGGATAACGACACCATAACTCTACCGGTGCTTGGATCCTCGATCGACATCAACGACCTTTGGATTGTGACCGGCGGAATGATGTTCTTTCTGCTCTATTTTTTGCGGACAAGTCAAAAACAGGAGGAACGCAATATCAGGTATATTCGCGCCCATAAGAGCGAATTCGATGAGTTGGTCGCGATGTATCAGGTGCTTTCGCCGCATTCGCTCGACGTGGGCCCTTTCGGAAAATCGGTGGAGTGGGGCTTCGGCCTGCTGCCGTCATTTCTCTACTTGTATTTGGCCTACGTCGATTTGACCAGCCTCGATATCAGCTTTCTCTATGTCGGACCGACTGAAACGTTCGCGGAAAATGCAATCGAACTTTTGCTGGTCGGCGCCGTCGTCTATAACAACGTTCAATGCCTGTTGAATCAACAGAATATCCGGGAACTGATCAAGCCTGCTTACTCGCGGCTTGGCGAAGTCTAACGGCGTTGTTGCCGAGAGCAGTTGGTGCGGCCGAGCGGGCCAATCCGACGCGTTGCAACGATCAAGAAATGCGGCGCGCTTGCACGGATATGTTCGGGTGACTTATGAGTCGTGATTCGGCGGCTTTGACTAGCGGCCCGGCGTCCATCCGCGTATCGGTTCATCAGCGCATCAAGATGTTCAGCAAGACCACCCGCATCTTACCGACGCTGCTGTTTCTGGCGTCCGGCGCAACGGCTTGGCCGCAAACCAACGACATTGCGCAAGCCGTCCGTCTGCCGACAACGGTGAAGCCCAGCCACTATGACATTCTGATCGTACCGGCGGCCGATGCGCGAACTTTTCATGGCATGGCACGCATCGACATCGATGTATTGCAGCCGGTACAGACTATCGTCCTCAACGCGCTGGAACTTCAATTCACCAGCGTGCTCCTGGAGAGCCAAGCGGCCGCACCGCAAAATGGTCCGCCGCCCGCTCGCAGTCCGAGCAAGATCGATATCGAGCCGAATGACGAAACCGCGAGCTTCACGTTTGCGGAACCCGTCGCACCGGGGCGTTATCGTCTGATCATAGATTACGACGGCATCGTGAACAGCACCGCGCAAGGACTGTTCGCGCTGGCCTATGACGGCGTTCACGGCCGCGATCAGATGCTGATCACCCAGTTCGAGGCAACCGACGCACGCCGTTTCATGCCCTGCTGGGACGAGCCCGCGCTGAAGGCGACCTTCACGCTGTCCGTCGTCGCGCCGGCGGATCGCACGGTCGTCTCGAACACCCCCGTCGACGAGATTGCGGAGGCCGGTCCCGGGCTGAAGCGTGTGCGGTTCCAGCAAACCCCGAAAATGTCGACGTACCTCCTTTTCCTCGGCATCGGCGATTTCGAGCGCATTGAAACAAGCGTCGGCGAGACCGAGATCAGCGTCCTAACCAAGCGCGGGGATGTCGAGAAAGCCAGGTTCGCGCTGCAGGCCGCCGCGGCACTGCTGCGCTATTACAATGACTATTTCGCGGTTCCCTACCCGTTGCCCAAGCTGGACTTGATCGCCGCGCCCGGCGTTGGCGAGTTCGGCTTCCACGCCATGGAAAACTGGGGCGCCATTCTTTACTTCGAGGACGCTTTGCTGGTCGATCCGGCATTTTCGAGCGAGGCCGACCGACAGCTGATCTTCACTTACATTGCTCACGAAATGGCGCATCAATGGTTCGGTAACTTGGTGACCATGGCGTGGTGGGACGACCTGTGGCTGAACGAAGGCTTCGCCAACTGGATGGAGAACGAAGCGACGGATCATTTCCATCCCGATTGGCAGATGTGGCTGCAAAACGAGGCGGCACGGCAGACCGTGATGCAGCAAGATGCGCTGAGCAGCACGCACGCGGTCGTTCAACCTGTCCTTAACCCGCGTCAGATCGCCTTCGACAACATCACCTACGACAAGGGCGCCGCGATCATCCGCATGATTGAGAACTACGTCGGCGAACAGGCGTTCCAGAAAGGTGTCCGCAGTTACATCGCCAAATATGCCTATGGCAATTCGACAACCGACGACCTCGTGGCGGAGCTGCAAAAGGCCGCCGCCAAGCCTATCTCGCGCGTGCTCGCAAGCTTCACGCACAATCCCGGCCTGCCTTCGGTCGAGGCCGCGGTTGCGCCTTGCCGGCAAAATCGCGCCGTCCTGTCGCTGCGTACGAAGCGCTTGGTATTGGACGAGGCCGCGGCGGGGCTGGCCGCCTGGGATATTCCGGTGGTGTGGTCGGCGGCGGCAGGCGGCAGCGAACACACCACGCCGGTCGCCGGCGAGCGGCGGTCACAAATGGCCGCTCCTTGCGGCGCGATCAAGATCAATTTCGGACAAGGCGGCTATTTCCGCTCTGAATACGCGTTCCAGGCTTGGCTTTCGCTGCAGCAGCATTTCGCAAGCTTGCTGCCGATCGATCAACTCGGACTGATCAACGACGCCTGGGCGATGGTCGAAGCCGGGCGCGCGCCGCCAGCGCGTTATTTCGACCTCATTCAGGGGGTTTCCACCGCCGGTGATCCCGCGCTTTGGCACGGCGTCATCCAGACGCTGCTGGATATCGACGGCCTCTATATCGGCCTTGCCGAGCGGCATGTTTTTCAAGGTTACGCGCGCATGCTGCTTCGCCCGGTATTTGCGCGGGTCGGCTGGGCCAAGAAGCCGGGAGAGGCGGACAATGTGTCGCTCGTGCGTGAAGATCTCGTGAAGGCGCTCGGTCAGTTCGGCGATCAAGATGTTCTCGAGGAAGCGCGGCGCCGCTTCGAACAATATCTGCAAGATCCCGCGACTCTATCCGGATCGATATTGCAACCGGTCCTGCAAGTCGTCGCCCAACATGCCGATCAGACGACCTATGACAAGATCGAAGCCCTCGCCAAGGCGACGCAAGATTCGTTTGCAAAGAAATTATTCTACGCCGCGCTCGCGACAACTGACGATCCGGCGCTCGCCACCCGCACTCTGAACATCGCGCTAAGCGACGAACCGCAGTCGGCGGCAACCGGGCTGTCGATGATCAAACAGGTCGCGGTGAACAATCCGGACCTGGCTTGGCGCTTCGCCATGACCCATACCGCGGAGCTGTCAAACCGATTCTCGGCGGAGCAGCGTTATCAATTCATCCCGGCGCTGGCCGTGCGGTTGACCAGCCCGTCCGGATTGGCCGAGCTTCGCAATTTCATCGATCGAAACATTCAGCCCGATGCGCGACGGGAAGGCGAAAAGGCCTATGCGCAACTGCGCTTTCGCATCGAGGTGAGAACGCAGCACCTGCCGGAGATCAGCCATTGGCTGATCGGATACATGCAGCGCCTGTCATCAGGCGCGCATGGCCACGGAGATTAAAAGACGACAAATTTACTGAAGATCGTTCCTGCGCACACTCTCATTTTCTAAAAAAGTCAGAAGCGTTTCGCTCGCGCCGTTCGACGCGGATCCCCGTCTACCGAATACCCTGACCGCAGCGGGCGGTGTCGCCGCGGATGCGCTCGACCAACACCGCTTGGTCGATGTGGTCGGGATTGATGCCGGTATCGTTCATGCGCCTGCGCAAGGTGTCGTTCCGCAGCCCCAGGCAGAGCGCCTGATCGACGCGGGACACCGCGAAATTGATGGATCATGAAATTCTATTTGCTTCCCATACACCTGGCCTCGCGTCATACTTGCGGCGTGATGGGTTTTGACTGGGAGCAAAATTCATGACTGATCAAAGCGATAAGTCTAATGACGTTGCTGACTATATTTCCGCAGTGACGGCGCAACTGGCGCAAATGGCGGCGTCGGAGCAATACGCCACCCTGGCGCACCTGCTGGAAATGGCTTGGCTTGAGGCGGAGCAGCTGTGTGGACGTGACTCGGTGGCGCCGCCGTGCCGTTCCGCCAACGGATAGCCGTTACCGGGCGAATCAATCGGGCAATGCCGAACGACGAATTCGGTTCGTCGAAACATTTCTTCCGGCGCTTCAGCGTTTGTCGTGCCGCCGCGCGGCGACCGCCAGGCCGAGCGCGGCGCCGAGCGATATGACGGCGCCGCTCGCCCACGGCAGTCCGGCGGCGAGCGCATAGAGCCAGGTGCCGATTGCGGGACCCGCGGCATCTTTGAGATCGTTGACCACGCCGAAAGCCGCCTGATAGGTCGCTTGCCCGGTGCGTGGCGCGAGCTCGGTGATGATCGTCTGCACGAGCGGCCCTGAAAGCATTTGCGCCAGCGCCAAGAGCGTCACCGCGGCGACGAGCCAGGGCAGGCCTGCAGACGTGAACAGGCAAACAAATGCCACGGCCTGCACCGCGCCGCTGCACAGCACGATCGAGAATCCGCCCATGCGTTCACTCGCTTGCGTGATCGGCATCTGCAGCACCACTCCGAGCGCGCCCGCATAGGTGAAAAGCAGGCCGATGCCCGACGCCGTCAGCGTGCCGCCAGCATCGGCATAGAGCGGCGTGATGGCGGTGATCCAGCTCGCGGCGATCTCCATGAGCGCCACCGGAACGATCAGCCCGGCGAGACGGGAATCGCGAAACACCGCCGTCAGCGCCAATAGCGACTCGTCGTCATCATCCTCCTCGCCCGGCGCGGCGTCAGGCGGGCGGGTCTCGATGAGAAAGATCGCGACGCCAAGAGCACCGACAAGAATCGTGATACCGGCCCCGAGGAAAACCAAGCCGAGCGAGTGCAACGCCAGTAGCGCACCCAAGGCCGGCCCCGCCATGCTGCCGGCACTCGACATCACGCGCCGCGCCGCGAAATGCGCGCGCCGCGTCTCGGCCGGCACCACGTCGGCGATCACCGTCGACGCGGTCGGATGCAGCACGCTCTCGAACACGCCGATGATGATCAGCGCGGCCGCCACGGCGGCGGCGCCGTGCACCAGATAAAGCAGCAGGAAGCCAAAGCCGACGCCGCAGGTCGATACCAGCAGGACCGGGCGCCGGCCGACCCTATCGGCAATGCCGCCGACGAACGGCGTCGCCAACAGCTCGCCGCCGGCATAGCAGCCGAGCAGCAGGCCGATATATTCGATTGGAATGCCGGCATCCTTGTGCGCCCACAGCGCAAAGAACGGCATCAGGATGCCGTCCGCCACCGCGGCGGCGAAGAACAAGGCCATGCCGACCTGAGCCGCGCGTGGCGCGCGCGCAAACGTCACAGGCGCGGAAACCAGGATTTGGAAAAATCGTTTCACGTCAAAGCTCCATACGCTCCCGGCACGACCGGCGCGGAATGCGGCCAGCCGTCAAAGGAGCGCGTTGGTTGACGTGAACGCTTACGGCGCGATGAGTGACGCGCGACGATCCGTTTATCGCGAAGCGCGTCGCTTCGCAAGTCAGCCGGCCAATCAGATCGCCGGCAACACGGCCCGCGACAGATAAAGAAACAGCGCCAAGCCCAACAGCACGAGCAAAACGGCGAGCGCGAGGTCGGAGCGCTCGCCGGGGCTTGGCACGTCGGTCTCGCTCTCGATGTCTTTGGCGGTTTTGCGGAAACGAAAGCCGGCGATGACGATCATCACCACGCCAATGCCGATGAAGGCCAAACCAGCCGCATTGGCGAAGGCCTGGCCGTGCGGCGCGGCTTGCTTCAACGCCAATTGCGGCGCAGCGAGCTGGAGAAACAAATCAAAGCGTTCGATCACGAAGCCGAATGCCATGACCGCAATGGCGGTGCGGACCCAGGCGAGAAAGGTTCGCTCGTTGGCGGCGTGGTCGCTGTAGCGCTTGATCATGTGGCTTGCCTCGGATGGCTTCTCCCGGATTATAACGCGGCAGGCGTGTAAAACTCATCCGCGGCAACGCTTCCCTTGCCGCCTCCCCGATAAACGGGCAAGTTGTGCCGTAAAGCTCGCGCGATTTGCAACGGCGGGCATGGGACCGGGGAGTGCACATATGGCGGAGCCAGCACACACGCAGCCGAGCCGCGGCCGCTGGTACATTTTGTTTTTGATCAGCGTGATGTACCTCATCACCTATCTCGACCGCGTCAACATCTCGACCGCGGCGCCGCAGATCAGCAAAGAATTCGGCTTCGACAATGTCACGATGGGCTTCATCTTCAGCGCCTTCGTGTGGGCCTATGCGCTGTTCCAGGTGCCGGGCGGCTGGCTGAGCGACCGCTTCGGCGCCCGCACCGTGCTGGGAACCATCGTCGCCTATTGGTCGATCATGACCGCCGCAACAGGCCTGGCGTTCAGCGCCACCTCGTTCATCGTGCTGCGCTTCCTGTTCGGGGTCGGCGAAGCCGGCGCATTCCCCGGCGCGACGCGCGCGATGCAGCTTTGGTATCCGCGGCCGGAACGCGGCTTCGTGCAGGGCATCACCCACAGCGCCAGCCGCGCCGGAGCCGCGATCGCGCCGCCGATCGTGCTGCTGATCATGATCAATCTCGGCTGGCGCTGGGCGTTCCTGATTTGCGGGGCGGTCGGATTGCTGTGGTCGCTGTGGTGGAGTTTGAGCTACCGCAACCTGCCGGAAGAGCACGCCATGGTGAACCGGGCGGAGCTCGAAGCCATTCGCGGCCGTGGCCCGAACGGCGAGATCAATCCGCCGCCGGTGGCGGAACAGACCGAGGTGCCGTGGGCCACATTGCTGCGCTCGGCTAATATGTGGGCGATCATGCTGGCCTATTTCACTTACGTTTACTGCCTGTGGATTTTCCTGACCTGGCTGACGAAGTATCTGATCGACGTGCGGCACTTCACGCTGCTCAAAGGCGGGCTATTGGCCTCGCTGCCGCTGTGGGCCGGCGTCGTCGGCGACACGGTCGGCGGTTTGGCGACCGATTGGCTGTTGCGGCGGACCGGTAATGCCAAGCTCGCCCGCAGCGGCGTAGCGATCACCGGCTTGCTCGGCTGCGCCGTGTTCATCGTGCCGGCCGCGCTGACCGAAGACCCTTACGTCGCCGTCGGCTGCCTCACCGCCGCGATGTTCTTTTTGGAATGCACCATCGGTCCGTCCTGGGCGGTGCCGATGGATACCGGCGGCAAATATTCCGGAACCGTCTCCGGCATGATGAACATGGCGGGCAATTTCGGCGGCGCCATCTCGCCGATCGTGTTCGGCTACCTGGCCGTGGGCGACAAGTGGCAGGCGCCCTTCATCGTCGCCGCCGGCCTGCTCGTCGCCGGGGCGGCCATTTGGGCGTTCTGGATCGATCCCAACAAGGCCATCCTGAAAAGTTGAGCGACCTCGCGAATCGCGGGCGGCGGCCGTTGATTAACGAAACGTAAATCGATGTCGGCTAGCTGTTGAGCAAGCAGAACAGCAAATAAGCAAGCCGACACGATGCTGCGGGTTTTGGACAGTTTACCGCCGGAGCTCGACTGGCGCCTGGCCGCCGTTGTGTGCCTGGCTTGTCTCCTGGCCGGCATTGCCGTCATGGTTCGTTTCCGGCGGGCGCAAGCCGGCAGGCTGAGCGACAAGGGACAACTGCTGGAGCTCGCGCTCAACAACATGACTCAAGGCGTGGTGATGTTCGACGCCAAGGCACGCCTCGTCGTTTGCAACGACCGTTATCTGAAAATCTACGATCTGCCGGCGAACATCGTAAAACCCGGCGCCAGACTCGCGGATATCGTCCGGCTGCGCGCCAGATCCGGCAGCCTGCCGAACGATCCGGACAAATACGTCGCCGAGCTCATGGAGATCATGGCGGCCGGCAAAGTCGTCAGCTTCGTGTCGGAGCTGCCCGACGGCCGCGCCATCGCGGTCGTCAACCACGCGATACCCGGCGGCGCGTACTGGATCGGAACCCACCACGACATCACCGAGCGCCGCAAGGTGGAGCAGAAAAACGCTTTGCTCGGCGCCCAGGAAGCGCGCCGCGCCGTCATCGAAGAAGCCATCGCCTGGTTCCGCGAAAGCGTCGAAGGCGTCTTGACGACCGTCGGCGACAGTGTCGCGGCGATGCGATCGACCGCGTCGGCGCTGTCGGCGATCTCCAACGACACCACCGCGCATACGGCGGGCGCGGTCAAGACGTCGGGCGACGCGTTCGAGAGCGTCGAAGTCGCCGCCAACGCGGCGGAGGAAATGTCGAAATCGATCGCCGAGATCAACCACCAGCTGGCCCGCGCCACCGAGGTGGTGCGCGCGGCGACGGCGGAAGCGCAATCGACCAACGCGGACATTGCCGGACTCGCGGCAGCGGCGCAGAAGATCGACGACGTCATCAAGCTCATTCACAGCGTCGCCGGGCAGACCAATCTGTTGGCGCTCAACGCCACTATCGAAGCGGCGCGCGCCGGCGCCGCCGGCAAAGGCTTTGCCGTGGTCGCGTCCGAGGTCAAAGCGCTTGCGGTGCAGACCGCCAAGGCCACCGACGTCATCGCCACGCAAATCGCCGAGGTGCAATCCTCGACGCAGAGCGCCGTGCGCGCCATCGGCAGCATCAGCGGCCGCGTCCAGGATATCGAGCAATTCACCGCCGCGATTGCATCGGCGGTCGAAGAGCAGCACGCCTCCACCAGCCAGATTTCGAGCAATGTCGCGGCGGCGGCATCGGGCACGAAATCCGTGGTTTCGGTGTTGCAACGCGTCTCCACCGCCATCTCGGACATGCAAAGCTCGGCCGACACCGTTCTGACGGCCTCCCAAGCCGTCGAGAAGGCCGCGGCGGATTTGCGCGGCAGCGTCGATGGCTTTTTGCGCAAAGTCGCGATGTAACGCGCTAAGAGGCGCTGCCGCTCCCGGGCTCCATCGCCACGCGCGCAAAGGTCGAAATGATCTTCACCCCGGCCCTGACCGAGCCGCGCAAGCTTCCCGCCACCTTGGATTGCCCGCCGAGGCGGCGGCGATAGCCGACCGGCACTTCCAAGACGCGCAAGCCCGCGCGCGCCACCCGCATCTGCATTTCCAGATTCCAGCCGTAGGTGAGCTCGCGCATGCCGAGCGCAAGCAACGTGTCGCGGCGGATGGCGCGGAGCGCGCACATGTCGGTGTAGCGCACGCCGTAGAGCAGCCGCGTCAAAATGCCGGCGATGCGGCCGGCGACGAGCTGGTGCCAGGCCATGCTGCCCGGTTGGCGCGCGCCGCGGGCGCGCGAGGCGATGACGAAGTCGTAACTGCCGGCGCGGATCGGCGCGACCAGTGTCGCGATGGCGGCCGGATCGTCGGCGCCGTCGCCGTCCATGAACACGACGATGTCGCAGGCAAGCGCTGCTTGCGCGCCGTTGAGGCAGGCCAGGCCATAGCCGCGGCCGACCGCGATCACCTCGGCGCCCGCGCGACCTGCCTTCTCCGGCGTGCCGTCGCGGCTGCCGCCGTCGGCCACGATCACGCGGCCAACGACGTCGCGCGGAATTTCGGCGACCACGGCCGCGATCGATTCGGCTTCGTTGAAAGTGGGAATGACGACGACAACACCGCCCGGGCGCGCGGGCGCTCTGTCGAGCATCGCTAGAGACTCCATCGCAATCCGCAACTGGCGCAGGCGTCCGGCGGCGTGTTCGACAGTAGCGCCTTGCGGAAATCGCTATAGGCTGGGCCGGTCCAGATCTCGCGCAGCGTCTGCTGGGTGGCGTCGCCGAGCGTGTAATTCTCGTAGCCGCGCTGCGAGAACGGCGCGATGCAGCACGGCAGCGCGCGGCCATTGGCGGTGAAATACATC
>Ga0210395_10003954_pt1 | contig 11367 bp, 12 predicted proteins | sample IncBWH4OmetaG_FD_150861 | JGI IMG/M metagenome (GOLD analysis project Ga0210395, IMG submission 150861) | Forest soil microbial communities from Barre Woods Harvard Forest LTER site, Petersham, Massachusetts, United States - Inc-BW-H-4-O ...
GCCCGAAAATATCGAAAATCGGCCGCATCCAAACATTATACGGGCCGCGAATCAAATGCCCTTGTCGCTGGACGCTCTTCATGTATTAGGATTCATTGGGTTACTAGGACGTTGTTGCCAGAACGTTGTTGCCTGAACGTCAACAGCATGCAGACTGACTCCACCCATTTCCCCGTGACTCCTATCGCCCTGAAAATGGGTGTCGCCATCGGCATTGGAATGCTCGCCGGCATGGAGCGCGAATGGTCCAACAAAGACGTGGGTATCAGGACCTTTGCCATCGTCGCTTTGTTCGGCATGCTCACCTCCCTGGTCGGGACGGGTGTGGCAATTGCCGGCTTGATTGGCGTGTTCCTGCTGGTGGCCGCCATGAACACGCGCAGCATTCTCGACAACCGCTCTCTCGAGATCACCACCTCTGCCGCGTTGATGGTGAATTACGTCCTCGGCGTTCTGGTCGGCCTTGGTCATATCTTCACTCCCGTAGCGGGGGCGATCGTCATGACCATGCTTCTCGCCTGGAAAACCGAACTCAGCCGATTTGCCGGAGGCTTGCAACCGTCGGAAATCCGCAGCGCCGTCCTCCTCGGCCTGATCGGTTTCGTCATTTACCCCGTTCTGCCCAACCGCTATATCGATCCCTGGCAACTGTTCAACCCCAGCGACGCCTGGATCAGCGTCATCGCCATCGCCGGAATCGGGTTCGTGAATTACGTGCTCCTCCGCATCTACAGCACGCGCGGACTTTATTTCGGAGCGCTCTTCGGCGGTTTGGTAAACAGCAGCGCCACCGTAGCCGAGTTAGGCACCAGGCTGAAGGCATCATCGATGGTCGGCCGCACCGCCACTCTGTGTTTGTTGACCACCATCGCCATGTTCGCCAGAAATCTCATCCTCGCCACCATTTTCTCGCCCGCCTCCCTGAGCGCGACTCTCATCCCGCTTGGGGCCATGACCCTCGTGGCCGTATTTTGGGTCTGGCGCGACCGAAAAATTGAAGATGTTCCCGGAACTCTCACCCTGACTTCTCCCATCTCCATCACAAAAGTGATCTGGTTTGGCGCTGTGTTCATCTGCATACAAATTGCCGGAACTCTCCTCACCAAATACTTTGGCAGTGAAGGCATGCTGGCCACCGGCGCGTTCGGCGGTCTGGTGAGCAGCGCCAGCACCACGGCCGCCGCCGCCACCATGGCTAAGCACGGCAAAATAACCGCGGCCCTTGCCGGCAGCGCCACGGTGCTTACTTCTTTGACCAGCGCCGCCGTGAACCTGCCCATCATCTGGAGAACCACCAAGGACAAAGCTGTTACGAGAGCATTGTCCATAAAAATGGCAACCGTAATCGGCACCGGAATCGCCGCTGTCGCCGTCGATCGGATTTTCCAGTTCTCTGAACTGCTGATCCGAAGGTAAGCGACTGAATATAAACAACTGAAGATAAACAATCGAAGATAAGCAATTGAAGATAAGCTACTGAAGCGACCAGGAAGTCGATACCCGCGATGAAAAATCTATGGAGAGCGCTAATCGAAGTATCTTTTATCCTCTTCCTGTTCTATGCCAATCTCCTGATGGGAGAATTCGAGCGCTCCGGCATGGGACAGAAGAAAGGCATAGCCTGGGCAATCAAAGATGTTTTCACCACCGCCAACTTTGAAATCGCCCTGATCGCTGCCCTGATCGGCTACATCCTCTTCGAATTCCTTCGAAAACAATTCTAGGCGATCGCAGGGTCTGATTCTGCGGCGGCGGTCATTCCGTAACCGGAAGGTCAACCTCTCGGATCACTACCCCGGTTCCTTCAGTCACGCCGTTCATCTTCACAAAAGGATTCCCATCAACAAAAATAATGTGTATGGGATACTGCTTGCTCAGATTTTGCGTAAGGAATTTCACCCTTTCGACGGTTGGATCAATCAGTTTGCTGTCGTCCGGCTTTCCATGCGTGTAAAAACGCAGATCAAGGGTATTATCCGATTCCAATTGGTATCCACTCATTGAAAATCCATCGTAGGGCAGTTTTCGACGCCGTAGATCCTCGTAATCGACATAGGGATTGCCCCTGTCCACGGTAAATGTCGCTCCGCTCACCGTAGCCCCTTGGTGAAACGCACGAAGACCAATAGCTACACCGGCCATCAGAACAGCAACCGCCAGTAGTTTCTTCATACTCTCAATTCTCCCAATGCCTGTTTAGCACGCCGAAGGAATGATCAGATCAAGCCCTCGAGGCGTCGCAAGCCTGATTATTAGCCGCGGAAGATACGGATTGAAGAGTACTAAAGTGCTTCGCCCGCGGGAGATCCCGACCGCGGAAGATCGCCATATCACTCATTGCCCCCGACGGGGCGCTTTGAGTGTAACCGCCCGATTACATCAACAATTGCGGGCGGCCCGTGCTAGAGTTTTCAGTCTTGCTGAAAACACTTGTCGTTCTCCTTCTAATAACCGGCGTTGGGTTAGCGGCTGATTCCCCCAAGCGCGTCGAGCAAAAAGTAGCAGATCAAAATCTTATCAACAAAGTTGAACCGATGGTGCCGCCGCTTGCAAAGACCCTGCAGATTGGGGGCACCGTGGCGCTGGACATTACCATCTCCCCAGAAGGCAAGGTCAGTTCCGTTACAGTTCTGAGCGGACATCCTATGCTCACGCCAGCGTTCGTTGATGTCGTGAAGAAATGGGAGTACAAACCATTCACGCAAGACGGGCAGGCGATAGCCGTAGTGACAAAGGTCGAATGGAGCGTACCGTCCCCAAGCCGCACGAATGCTGAGCAGAAGGCGTTAAAGGACTACTAGCCGGCGTTTCAAACTTGCTATCGGATGGTTCGCGATGGAAAGAACTCGGATGCCGAGAAGAAATGCACCGAGGCTGTCGCACTGTCGGATGATCTGCCAACCGATCGCCTTATCGAAAGAAGTAGTTCGCGCACATTCTTGGCGCACGCATTGATCTCAGAGCGCAGAACAGACGAGGCGATCCCTCTCTACCAGAAGGCATTGGAGATTCGCAAAGGAGTGGAGCATAGCGATACGGACGCCGACTTCGCCAGTGAACACGCCAATCTTGCTCGCGCCTATTTCATGGTCAGGCAGCTCGATAAAGCTGACGTGCTGTATCAGCAGTCGGTCACGATCTTCGAGGCGGCTGCCGTTGCCTTGCCGACTATGAAAGATAACTACACCGCTCGTTTGAGAAACACCCTATTGGAATATGCCAAGTTGAAGATCGCGAGAGGTGACTTGGACGGCTCGAAAGCACTGCAGCAGAAGGCTGCAGAGCTTCAGCCTCAGTAGCAGTTGTAACATCCCGACATTGTTATGGAACCATTACACTCATTGAAAACGCCGCAAGTCCCTACTCCGACGCCTTGAACTCCATGTTCTCATCCACCGAGAGCTGTGCCGGCGTGCCTGAGCCGTCGTCCCCGGACCGCGTAGCGACCACGCGAAATCCGCTCGAACTGGTCTCAACTTCATAACTATAAGGAGGACGCTGCCGCATGGTAACGGCATGGCTCGCGATCAGCTCGTCAAGAGAAGCGTATTTCCCTTCGCTCGCAAAGTACAGCCGCTCCGCCGAAGCGATCCCGATCAGATCGCTCTTTACCCCGGTGATGTTGATGGCAGCCTTCGGATTGCTCGCTCCCGCCGCAGCAGACGAACTCTGCGCCTGCCGGGAATAAATGTACATCCCGACCCCCAACGCGATAACCAGGCTGAGAAAACCAAACACGCGGCCCATTGTGCCCTCCTGCCATGTCTCTAGCTAAAGCCAATTCCACCGCGAAACCCTGCCTCAGACAAGTAACCAGAGTCCACCGACCTGCTCCCAAGCCTGCCCAAGATCTCCCTGAAACGCGCCAAATGCAGGCGGAACAACGATTCCACGCGATTTTTAGCCCGCACTTGGAGTAAAGTTCCAAGGACTATGAGTCGATCCCGACCAGATTCGCCCGCGCTGAACCCACTCGTCGTCCTGGCCGGCGTCATTCTGATTCTCTACTTTGCCCGCGCCGTCCTGATCCCTCTCGCACTCGCCCTGACCCTCAACTTCCTGCTGACCCCGATGGTCCTCTGGTTCCAAAAGCTCGGTCTGCGGCGCGTTCCCGCCGTGGCGCTGGTAATGCTGGTTTCCATCTCCGTCGTCGCCGGCGTGGGCTGGGTGGTCGCAGATCAATTGCTCGAAGTGGCCAACGATCTCCCCAAGTATCGCCTGCATATCCATAACAAGATCGAAGCTCTTCACTTCCCGCCCCAGAGCGCGCTCGGCCGAGCGGCCGACAGCGTAGCAGAAGTTGGCAAGGACTTTGACTCCAGCCCCACTCTCGCAACTCCCCCCACCGGCCTGACTGCGCAAACTTCCCCATCGAAGACTTCGGCACAGCCGCCAGCGCCCGTGCCGGTTCAAGTTGTCGCGCCCCCCGCCAGCGGTCTGCAATATCTCGGCCAGATGCTGGGCAAAGCTCTCGTGCCGCTCGGCACTGCCGGCATGGTTCTCATCTTCACCATCTTCATCTTGGTCACGCAGGTCGACCTGCGCAACCGCGTTCTGCGCCTGGCCGGAGTGGCCCAACTGAACACCATGACCCTGGCTCTCGACGACGCCGCCAACCGCGTCAGCCGCTACCTCGGGGTTCAGTTCCTCGTAAACGCCAGCTACGGCGTCTGCTTCGGAACCGGCCTCTTCCTGATCGGGATTCCGAATGCCATCCTCTGGGGAATCTTCGCCGGCCTCTTCCGCATCGTGCCCTATGCCGGAGTCCTCACCGCCACCGCGTTTCCGTTAGTTTTATCCCTCGCATTATTCGATGGCTGGGGACCGCCCGTCCTGGTCATCCTCTTGTTCGCTCTGCTTGAGCTGGTTGCAACCAATCTCGTCGAGCCCCTGCTCTACGGCGCGCGCACCGGAATCTCAGCTCTTGCTCTTCTGGTGACCACCGTCTTCTGGACCATGCTTTGGGGATGGGCCGGCCTCGTCTTAGCCGTCCCGCTCACCGTAGTCGCCGTCGTGCTCGGGCGTCACGTCCCGCGGCTTTCTTTCCTTCACATCCTGCTGGGCGACGAAACCGCTCTCTCCGTCGAGGCTCAGTTCTATCAACGCCTGCTCGCCCTCGATCAGGAGGACGCCCGCGCCATCGCCTATAAGTTCCTGCAAACCCACTCCCTCATGAGCCTCTATGATCGAGTCCTGGTTCCCGCTCTAACCCTGGCCGAACAAGACCGTCACAAAGGCGCACTGGACGAAGCCCGCGAGTCCTTCCTGTTTCTCAGCGTGAGCGAAATCGTTTCCGAGTTAGCCGTCTACCGCCCGGAAGAAGTCGCACCGAAACGCAGAGGCTTGAGATCGCGCTGGCGATCCACCGCGCGACCGAACTTGCCCTCAGCCATCGCCGAGCCCGCGCCCTCAACCGTCCGCATTTTCTGCCTCGCAGCGAATGATCAAGCGGACGAAATCACTTCCTCCGTGCTCGCCCAACTGCTCGAGCGCGCCGGCCACGGCGTCCTCTCGCTCCCCGTCGCTTCTCCCGTCGAAGAAATACTGACCAATCTTCTCCCCGAGCCCCAGGACGTAGTCTGCATCTCCGCCGTTCCTCCCTTCGCCTTTGCCCAGGCGCGCACTCTCTGCCAGCGCATTCGCATACACCTGCCGCAGATCAGAATTCTGGCCGGCATCTGGGGATTCACCGGCGACCTCGACAAAGCTAAAGACCGTTTCGGCAGCACCCGTCCCGATCGAGTCGTAGCCTCGTTAGCTCAGGCAGTCGAGCAAATCGGCGACTGGCACAACGCTACCCTAGCGTCGGAATCCGCAGCCAGCCCCGCCCTCGATCCCGCGCAGCCCCGCTAAAGTGGACGTCTTGTCGCCTCCCTGAGACTTAATGCGCCGCATGAAGAAACGGCGCTACGCATATGACCCGGAAAACCCGCTTGACAGCCTAAAACCCCGGTGGTAATGTTACGCCTGTGTTACATTGCAAGTATGTCGATTGTATTAATTGACATTAAAGTCTGATTTTCGACTCCTGCATTTGTCCCTCTCGGTTGACAGTCAGCAAATAGTTTGGACAGGAGCCTCGCCGCAAATGGGAAAGCTGATCTTGGTGCGCCACGGCAAAACCGTACTCAACTCGCTGGATAGCGCAGAGAGACTGCGCGGTTGGATGGATATCCCTCTCGACCAACAGGGCTTGCGCGAAGCCGATGAGACCGCTCAGAGGCTGTCTCAACACCCGGTAACACATATCTACTCCTCCGACCTTTACCGCGCGCGGCAAACCGCCAACGCCGTAGTGAAAGCAACCCTGGCGCCTATCGTGCATACCTCCGATCTGCGCCCATGGAACGTAGGTACGCTGGCCGGGAAGCGCGTGCAGGACATTCTGCCCATCCTCCGGCAACTCGAACTTGATCCCTCCCAGCCCGCGCCTGAAGGCGAGTCCTTTCTTCAGTTCTGTGACCGGTATTTGCGCAAGCTCGAAGAACTACTCGACATCGCCGACCGCGCTAACGGATGCATCGTCGCCGTAACTCACGTGCGCAATCTTCTGGCCGCCCCAACTCTTCTTCACGGCGGGAATAAAAGCCTCATACCCGTTAAAGGCGGTCCTAAGACAGGTTCCCTGGTTTGGGTGGAAAAAAACGGCAAGGGATGGAATCTCCGTGTGGATGAAGCTCCGGAGCCTGTCGAGGCGATGGCCGGGAACGGCGAACGTGCGCCTGCTTCCATCATGGACCTTGCCAGCTGAACCGATCAAGGCTTTGTCAATTTGCGTGACATCGCCAGAGTAGCCGAATCGATCGCCGCTGATTGCAACCGTTGAGGGTCATAACAGACCCAAGCGCCCGCTGAGGCTGACTCAGGTTGCGGGGCCAAACTCTGGCACTTCCACGCGGAGCAAACGGTAGGCCTCATCCGTCGTCCGCACAATGTGGAGATTAGGGCGAGTCTTGTCGGCGAGTATTTGGAACATGCGATGCATTCCGTAAACGTGGTCCGCGGGAGCAATCACGATACGTATATCTTCTGGCGCCGATTCAGGCGAGGTTTCAGCCAGTCGCCTTAAGGCTTCAAGGGAAACGTCATACTCTGTCACTTTTGAAAGATCAATAATGCCGCGACACGGAGGATGGGTCAGCACATATTTTGTTGCCGCTGCGTAGCCATCCGACATAACCGCATCCGTCATTCGGCCTTCGACAGTCACGCGCAGGATGTTGTTTCTTGCGTCGAACTCCAGCACAAACCCCATCGTCGCGCCATCCTCGCCAACGATTCTCCCATACGGTCCGATAGGAAGAAAAGAGCCGGTCTTAAGCTGCGAGCGGCCCGCCTTGCCCAAAATCAGGGTCAATGAGCGCAATCGCCTGATTTCGACAGCCATTGCATATCGGACCGATCGGCGTAGACTTGGGTCGGTGTAACTATGGCGATGCAGCACAAGCTGGTGCTAGCTACGATCTTCGGTGGCTCGCCTTTTGTTCTGTGGTTGGTTCTCTACCTGGTTGCACGCTACTCCGCAATCAATATGCGACGGGTTGTGCCATGGATTAGGGGCTTACGCTGGCTCACCTGGGCTACGACGGCAGTGCTCCTTCTGATGGGTCTTGTGTTGGCGCGTTTCCCTTCGAGCTACGGCTTTCTGTCACTCGGTTGTTCATCGGGCGTGATGTTAGTCGATATTTGGGCAATCACGCGGTTCCCGGCCCCCGAAACGAAGTGATCCTCGTGCCGTCAGTTGGCATAACATCGCCATCGCACTCATTGACCCCTGCCTAGGCCAATTCTCAAGGACCGCTAACGCCCATTCTCAACGGTTACAAGACGATTCGTCAATCGGTAGAATCGGACTTGGCAACACCTTGGTCAATCGCATTGGTAAGCGGAAGGCTGGCAATCACTGTTGTGCCCATTGCGTCAGACCGAATTTCAAGGGTCCCGTCCAGTTTTCTGAGACGTTCCCGCATTCCTCGAAATCCGACACCCCCTCGATCTGACAAGGCGAGGTCCGCTTGTTTCCCCGGTGGGATGCCTTTCCCTTGGTCTTGAACTTCAATTCTGATGTGCTGATCTCTCTCCCACACTCGTATCGCCGCCGAGCTACTGCCAGAATGACGATGAACATTTGTCAGGCATTCTTGGATCATTCGGAAAATCGTCAACTCCATCTCGCTCGACAGCCTGCCCAGTCCTTCCGGAAAGTCCAGATTCACTTTGACTTTACTGCGTTCCGAAAAACCGTCAACATACCAGCGTAGAGCAGAGGAAAGACCGATCTCGTCGAGCATCGGTGGGTGCAGCAGGTGAGACATCGTCCGAATCTCCCTGCTTAATTCATCCACCATAAAGGCGTTCTCTGAAACGGCTCGGGCCGCTTCGTTGCTGAGCTTTTCCGACTCGTGCCGAACTATTGCCATGTTCATGCCAAGGGCGGCTAGAAGCTGTCCGACACCGTCGTGCAACTCTCGTGCTATCCGCCGCCTCTCCTCGTCTTGTAGTCTAAGCACCTGCACAGAGAGTTCACGATAGCTTTCGGTCGCAGTCTTCAGGCTCTCGTTTGCCGCAGTCAGGTCAGTCGTCCGGTCCTTGACCGTCTGTTCAAGCTCATCATGTGCTTTCTGCAGTCGCTGTTCAGCCGACTGGCTTCGGAGCAGCGACCGCCTGTTAGCCTCGCCCAGAGCAATGATGAAGCCGGAAAAGACCAGGAACCCGACCATCCCCGAAATCTCGGTTTTTGGATCGGACAGTTCAAAGGAATGAAACGGAGGCAGGAACCAGTACCAAATGCCTGCCACCTCGATGATTGCAGTGAAGATAGCCGGACCCATTCCGCAATACCAAGCCGCAAGGATGACCGCTGGCCAAGCGGTGTGGAATGGATTACTGCCGCCCAGCAACGGCAACAGAAGTTGGCGGATAAATAAGGCTCCGATGGCGATGAGGATCGCCAGGATGTAGCGGGGTACGTCAACTTTTCCAGAAGAGGACATCGGATCCCACTGCAAGTGAACCCTACAGCCTACTATAGGATTCACTCTCTTGCCGTAAAGGGTGTTAAGCCTTGAGCGTCTGCTCGACTTTTTTCACCTCGCCCCACATTTCATTTCTCTCCCCAGCAAAATTCCGCTATCCTCTACCCCGGATGACCACGCTGCCTCTTTCCGAGCTTCTCGGCGCCACGGTGTATGACCCGTCCGGCGCGGCAACCGGACACGTGCGCGAAGTCACTCTCGCCCCTCAGGAAGACCGCAATCGCATCGCCTCCTTCATCGTCAAAACCAAATCCGGCAACCGCGTTCTTCCCTTCTCTGCCGTAACCACCATCAACGGCGACATTCACACTTCCACCCATCCCGCCGACTGGCCCGCCGCCAACGGTGCCGAAGGCCTGTTCCTTCTCGAACGCGATCTCCTCGACCAGCAGGTCATCGACATCAACGGACGCAAAGTTGTCCGCGTCAACGACGTCGACCTGCAAATCGATTCCCTCACCGAGGCCGGTCACCCTCACGCCATCCTCCGCATTCAGTCCGTCGACATCGGCGTCCGCGGCGCCATCCGCCGCCTTCTGCGCGGACTCGCGCCCCGCCCCGCTCTCCATCTCCTGCTCCAGCGAATTCCTCCCCGCAACATTCCCTGGAGTTTTGTCGACCTCATCGAAACCGATCCCGCCCGCCGCGTCAAACTCAAGATTTCCAACGAGGGCCTCGCGACTCTCCATCCCGCCGATATCGCCGACATCGTCGAAGACCTCGCTCCCGATGAGCGCGAAGCCGTGTTCCGCACTCTCGATGAAGACGTAGCCGCCGAAACTCTCGAAGAAGTCGAACCCAGCGTCCAGAAATCCATCGTCGAATCCCTCGACTCCGAACGCGCCGCCGACATCGTCCAGGAAATGGATCCCGACGCCGCCGCCGATCTCCTCGCCGATCTCCCCCAGGATCGCACCGAGCAAATCCTCGTCGAGATGAAGCCCGAGGCCAGTCAAGAGGTCGTTGAACTACTCGAACACAAAGAAGAAACCGCCGCCGGCCGCATGACCACCGAGTTCCTCGCCCTCCCAGTAACCGCCACGGTCGAGAACGCCATCGGCGTAATGCGCGAGTTCGAAGGCGGCATCGAAACCGTCAGCACCATCTATCTCGTCGATTCCCACGGCACTCTGGTCGGCGCCGTCCCTCTCGTGAAATTAGTCCTGTCCCAGTCCGACACCCCACTGCTTTCTCTAACTCAGGAACCCCTGGTTCTAACCCACAAAGAAACCAGCGACAGCGAAGTAGCCGAACTATTCGACAAATACAATCTCGTAACCCTGCCAGTAATCGACGAACACAACAAACTAGCCGGCGTAATCACCTCCGACGACGTAATCACCATGCTCCGCAGCAAACTCTAAAAGCTTTACCCCGTGAACCTCTGTACCCCCTGTGTGTAAGGTTTTGATCCGAATCCGCGCCAATCTGCGCAAAGCCGTGGCGAAAGCTGTTTCTCCCCCAACTAGCTATAATCATCAGTTCCAAGGAGACCCCTTTGCCCTTCGACGACCTCCGCCAATGGATCACAGCTCTCGACCGCGCCGGCGAACTAAAGCGCATAAAAACCGAAGCCGACCCAATCCTGGAAATCGCCGAAATCACCGACCGCGTAAGCAAATCGAAAACTGGAAAGCCCGGCGGCCCAGCCCTCCTATTCCAAAACATCAAGGGCTACCCCGGCTCCCAACTCCTGATAAACCAATTCGGCTCCGAAGCCCGCATGAAGCTCGCCCTCGGCGTCACGTCCTTCGACGAATTCGCCGACCGCATCAAAATCTTCCTCGACATGAAATCCCCCCAAGGCTTCCTCGATAAACTAAAAATGCTACCCCTCCTGACCGAAGCCGGAAAGTTTTTCCCCAAGACCGTCCCCACCGGCCCCTGCAAAGAAATAATCAAGTGCGACAATTTCTCCCTGCTGGATTTCCCCATCTTGCAATGCTGGCCTCAAGATGCCGGCCGCTTCATCACCCTCCCCTGCGTAATCACCCGCGACCCAAAATCCGGCAAACGCAATGTAGGCATGTACCGCCTCCAGATCTACGACGCGAAGACAACCGCCGCACATTGGCAGCGACAGAAGGTCGCGGCCGAGCATTATCGTCAAGCCCTGAGAAATGCTAGAAGCGGATCTGCCGATACCACCACGAAAGAGGGTGCCCCATCTTTCGCGTCCTTTGCGAAAGGTGGGAACTCCGTAGCCGTAGATCTAATGGCCCGCACCTCGGGAGGCCAAGTAGTCTCCGAGAAAAATCATCCTAAAGGCCGCATGGAAGTCGCCGTAGCCATCGGCACCGACCCCGCCGTAACTTTCTCCGCGATAGTCCCC
>Ga0210395_10003958_pt1 | contig 11360 bp, 6 predicted proteins | sample IncBWH4OmetaG_FD_150861 | JGI IMG/M metagenome (GOLD analysis project Ga0210395, IMG submission 150861) | Forest soil microbial communities from Barre Woods Harvard Forest LTER site, Petersham, Massachusetts, United States - Inc-BW-H-4-O ...
ACGCTCGACAGCCCAAGCCTCCCAGGTAAGGGCGCTTTTTCATCCAGTAGTGCTTGGTGGTCATCTCCTTCTGGCGGCGGTACGCGCTGGGCGCGCGGTGCGGGTTGCCGGGGCAGTCTTTGGCTCGGGTGGGCAGGAGGAGGGCAATGAGGACCGAGGAGTTGGTCCGTGCGGTCATACTGCTGGTCAGGGGATCAGGCTCAGCTCGCGGGCACGAGCGACGGCCTCGGTGCGGTTGGCCGCGCCGAGCTTGCCCAGGACATGGCCGACGTGTTTCTTGACGGTGTCCAGGGTGACCACAAGCTCGCCGGCGATGGCCTGATTCGACCGACCCGCCGCCAGCAGTCTCAGGACCACGAGCTCGCGGCTGGTCAGCGGATCGATCAGGCCAGAGGGGCCCAGATCAGCCGCGGGCTGCCCGGCGCCGAAGGCACGCTGGAGCCGGGCCAGGAAGCCCAGCGGGACCTTGGCTGCCTGGCCGGCGCGCTGAGCCGCGATGAGCCGGCCGAGCAGCGCGGCCATCGGTGCGCCCTCGTCAGCGAAGACCCGCACGTAGCCCTGCGGGCAGGCGAGCGCAAGCGCCCCGGCCAGGACGGTGAGCGCGCCTGCTTCGTCGCCGGCGGCCGCCAGCGCCAGCGCCCGCAGCGCGCCGATCTCGATGAGGCTGCCGGTACGGTCCTGGGCTTTCGCCGCGGCGTGCAGCCGGTCCAGCAGGGCCAGCGCCTGCCCGGGCCGGTCCTGGGCGAGCAGGACCCGGGCCAGCACCAGGTACCCGGATTCTCGGGTGTAGTCTGGCTCGTCGTCCGGGCCGAGGTCGTTGTCCTGCGTGAATCGGATCGCGGCGGGCAGGTCACCCTGAGCCAGCAGCAGCCGGGCTCGCCGGGCAGGAACCGGGTTGAGCAGGCCCGCCGGGCCTGGTGCGGCCTGTTCGGCCTCGGTGATCGCCTCGAGCGCCCCGGCCGGATCGCCGGTGGCCTGCCGGATCATCGCCAGCGTGGCCAGGCCGTTGGCCAGCGGGGGGGTGTAGACGAACTGGCGGCACAGCGCGATGCCCTCAGTGGCATGCCGGAGGGCGAGGTCGAGTTCGTCCCGCTGGTAGGCGATCTCGGCCAGCCCCGCGTAGCCTGGTCCGGCGGCTGGCGGCGGCCGGCCGGACGTGACCAGGGTGTCCAGGGCCTGCTCGCAGGTCAGCGCGGCCGCGTCCAGACGGCCCTGGGCGCGCCGGATCAGCACCAGCTGGTAGTAGCCCCACGCGATCAGCGTGAGCTCGCCGGTCTCGCGCCACCCGCTGACGCTGGACGCGAGGGCGCGTTCGGCCTCGGTGAGCCGGCCGCGCAGCCATTCGGCCACGGCCAGGAATCCGTGCGCGGTGGCGCTCAGCGCCCGTTCTTCCGGCTTGCTCTCGGCCAGGGTCTGCGTGGCGAACGCGGCCGTGGCCTCGGCGTCGCCGTGGAGCTGGGCGAGATAGCTGCGGTGCAGCGTGGTCATGGCCGGGACATTGATCAGGAAGCTGGCCGCGACGCCGGCCGTCGGCTCGAACGGCTCATCGGCCCAGCCGCGGGGCGCGCACTCGACCGCGTCCAGCAGCGGTTCTACCACCGCGGGGTCGCCGCTGTCGGCGGCCATGTGGGCCTGCGCCAGCAGCAGCCGGGGGCGGGACCTGACCACGCCGGCGGGAAGGACCGACACCCAGCGGTGGATGGTGGCCGCCTCGCCGCGGATGCGGTGGACCAGGTCGAAGTGCTGCTCGATGATCCGGGCTGCCCAGAGCATCTCCCCGGCCGCGGCCGCGTGCCCGATGGCGTCATCGGCCATCCCGTGCTCGGAGTACCAGGCCGCGGCGTTACGGTGCAACTGCGCCGCACGTCCGGGCTGCTCTTGTTGCAGGCGGGCGCGGAGCAGGTCGGCGAACAGGTGGTGATAGCGCCACCAGCCGCGCACCTCATCCAGCGGAACCAAGAACAGGCCCGCCCGCTCCGCCTGCTCCAGCAGCGCCTGGCTGCCCTCGCCGCCGGTGATGGCGTCGCACAACGGGCCGCTGAGCCGGTCGAGCACCGAGGTCTCGAGCAGGAACGCGCGCAGCTGCTCATCTTGCTGCTCGAGCACCTCCTCGGCCAGGTAGTCCAGGACGTACCGGTGGCTGCCGGTGAACGCGGCCACGAAAGCAGCGGCATCGTCTTGTCCGCGCAGTGACAGCGCGGCCAGCTGCAGCCCGGCCGCCCAGCCCTCGGTGCGGGCCGCCAGCGCCGCCACCGACGCATCGGGCAGGGCCGACGCCATGTGCTGGAACAGCTCCCCGGCCTCCGCGGGCGTGAACCGCAGGTCGGCCTCGCGTATCTCGGTCAGCTGGCCGCGTGCCCGCAGCCGGGCCAGTCCCAGCGGCGGGTCGCTGCGGCTGGCCAGCACCACGCCTATCCCGGCCGGCCGGTGCTCAACCAGGAACGCGAGCGACTGATGCACCTGCGCCGAGCCGATCACGTGATAATCATCGAGGACGAGAAGAACCTCCTCCTCTCCGGCCAGCTCGTTGATCAGCGCCGTGACCAGTCCCTGGAACGACGACGGCGCGGGCGGCCCGAGCAGCGGGGCCACCCGGTCCCCGATCCCGGGCCGCGCCCGGTCCAGCGCGGCCACCGCGTGACGCCAGAACCGGGCCGGGTCGTTGTCCCCCGCGTCCAGCGACAGCCACCCAGCCGAATGCCCGCCGCGCCGGGCCCAGTCCGCCAGCAGGACCGTCTTGCCGTATCCGGCCGGGGCGCAGACCAACACCAGCCCCCGCGCCAGGCCCTCATCGAGCCGGCCGGCCAGGCGCGGCCGCGGCACCAGGTCCGGCCGCGACGCGGGCATGTGCAGCTTGGTAGCCAGCAGGACATCCCGCTCCGGCGCCGCCACCGAAGCTGAGCCCGCCCTGGGCTGCTCAATCATCGTTAACCTGCACGCTATGCGTCTCCCGGGGGCCGTCACCGACGGCTCAGCCGTCGCTGACCTGCACACTCTACGCCTCCGCGATCCTCCGTACCGCCGCTGGAAGGACCTACAGCGAGTCGGCCTGCCGCTTCCCCAGGCCGGCCCTGATCCAGCCATTCCACTGTCCTGACCGGCGCTTTCCTCCACTTCCCCGTGGTCGCCGGCCGCAAACAACGGCCGGGCCGCGGCACCTTGGTGCCTGGCGCCTAAGCAGAAGATTCCACCTGAACGGCACCTTCGGGTGACGCCGCGCCTGTACGCCGCTCCATAGCGTGCAGATTTACCGAACCCGATGGAAGGACGCACAGATGCCTCCGCATCGCCCGGGCCCGGCAGGAACGGATCGATGAACAGCCAACATTTCGTCGATGGCCCTGCACGGCATGCATTGTTGCCCGCAGGGCGTCGTCCGGGTGCGGTGGCTGCTGGCGCAGCTGCACGGCCACCATACGGGGCAGCGATGATACGGGGTCATGCCACGAGCCGAAGGGGAGATCGTGAGTAATCCATACGCCGATACGACGGATACAGGGGCCCGCCGTGCGGCTGACATTGAAGCCAGGCCGGCCGAAGCGAGAGGGGGGCTGTTCGCGGGGCTCGGCCGGGCGGTGGTCCGTCACCCGTGGCGGGTAATAGCGTTGTGGGTCATCGCCGCGGTGGCGGTGATCGCCACGTCGCCGGGCCTGCCGACCACGGCCAGCGAAAGCAGCTTTCTGCCCAGCAGCTACGAGTCGATCCGGGCCGCGAACCTGCAGGACCAGGCGTTCCCGCAGACGGGCCAGGTGACTGGCTCCGCCGCGATCATCGTGTTCGCCCGTTCCGACAACGGGCGGCTGACCGCCGCCGAATCCGCGAAGATCACCGCGATGGCCGCGACGCTGGACGGCAGGCATATCCGGAACATTGTGAGCGTCACAGCCGGCCCGCCATCGCCGAACCGCCTGGTGCAGACGGCGCTGGTCGCCATGCCCAACAGCGTGGTCAACGGCTCGGGCACGGCGGCCGGCGACGCGGTCAAGGTGCTGCGCGCCGACATCAAGCCGCTGATGGCCGGAACCGGGCTGACCGAGGGCGTCACCGGGTCGGCGGCCCAGCAGCTCGACAGCCAGCAGTCCAGCCAGCGGGCCCAGCAGATCGTGCTGCTGGCCACGCTTGTGCTGATCCTGGTGCTGCTGCTGGTGATCTTCCGCAGCCCGGTCATCGCGCTGCTGCCGCTGGTCGTGATCGCGCTGGTCTCCCAGGTGGCGACCGGGCTGATCAGCGACGTCAATAAGGCGCTGCACCTCAACGCCGACAGCTCGATCTCCACCATCCTCATCGTCGTGCTGTTCGGCATCGGCACCGACTACATCTTGTTTTTGATGTTCCGGTACCGGGAGCGGCTGCGGGCCGGCGAGGATGCCAAGCAGGCGATGGTGAGCGCGGTCACCCGGGTCGGCGAGGTGATTGCCTCGGCGGCCGGGGTGGTCATCGCCGCGTTCCTGGCGCTGCTGCTGTCCACGCTGAGCGTGCTGCGGTCGATGGGCCCGGCGCTGGCGATCGCCGTCGCGGTCACGCTGGCTGCCGGGCTGACGCTGATCCCCGCGGTGGTCTCGCTGCTCGGCCCGCGGGTGTTCTGGCCGTCCCGGTCGTGGCGGCGGGAGCCGCAGGCAGCGCGGTTCACCGCCATCGGCCGCGCCCTGGGGCGCCGACCCGGCGTCTTCGCGGCCGTCTCCGGGCTGGTGCTCGTGGCCCTGGCCATCGCGGCGTTCGGGTACAAGCCGACCTTCGACCTGTCCTCGGCGGGCATCCCGGCCAGCGCCGAGTCGCAGACGGCGCTGAAGACCCTGGAGAAGGGCCTGCCGCCAGGCGCGACCGATCCGACCGACGTGCTCCTGCACGCCACCTCCGGCCGGACGCTGCCTGCCGCGGAACTCGCTGCCTACAGCGCCAAACTGAGGACGCTGCCCGGCGTCGGCTCGGTAGAGATGCCGAAGCTCAGCGCGGATGGGGCGACCGCCGACTACCCGGTCACGTTGTCGTATGACCCGCAGTCCACGGCCGCGGTGAACGTGATGAGGAACACGCTGGTGCCAGGCGCCCACGCGGCCGCGCCGCCCGGCACCTACGCGCTGGTCGGCGGCACGACGTCGGTATACGCCGACATCCAGCGCGCGGTCAACCACGACTACGCGGTGGTGTTCCCGGCCGCCGCGGTCATCATCTTGCTCATCCTCGCGCTGCTACTGCGCAGCGTGGTCGCGCCGTGGTACCTGATGGCCTCGGTCGGGCTCGGCTTCGGCGCGACCCTGGGCGCCAGCGTGCTGGTGTTCCAGCACCTCCGCGGCCAGGCCGGGCTGGTGTTCCTGCTGCCGGTGTACATGTACCTGTTCGTGGTCGCGCTGGGCACCGACTACAACATCTTGATGATCGCCCGGCTCCGCGAGCAGGCCGCTGAGGGCGTGGAGCCACGGCAGGCGGCGGCCATCGCCTTCCGGCACGCCGGGCCGGCGATCGGCGCGGCCGGGCTGATCCTGGCGGGCACGTTCGCCTCGCTGACCCTGGCCGGGAACACCATCCTGTCCCAGATCGGGTTCGCCGTGTCCTGCGGAATCGCGCTCGCCGCGTTCGTGATGGCCATGTTCTTCTCCCCCAGCCTCACCGCGCTCATCGGGCACCGCGCCTGGTGGCCAGGCCACGCGAGCAAGCTCCCGCGCGCGAATGATCCCGGGCCCCATATCGCCGCCGAGGTCGCCGGGCAGCGCACCGGCGGCGGGGCCTGACCGCCCCGGCGGACGCTGGCGGCCGTGAAGGCCGCCGGCGGCATCCCCGGCAGGATCGTCCTCCAGCCCTGATCCACGAGCTGCCCGACCCGGCATCGCTGATGTCCGCGACCTCCACGGTTGAGGCCCGGTAACAGGGCTACCGCCCGTGGCGGGAGCAGCTTGCGGATAGGCCCGGCCTGACATAAGCACAGCAGATGAGGATGAACGCTTTCACTGACGCAGAAATCGAGTACCTGAACAGTCAGGGGCTAGGCCGCATCGCCACGGTCGGGGCCGATGGCATGCCGCACGTCATACCCGTGGGAATCTTCTACGATCCGCAGACGCAGGCCCTCGTGATCGGCAGCAATGCAGAACTCGCGGGCATGGCTGCTACCAAGAAGTTCCGCGACGCTCAGCGTCGGCCGAAAGTGGCGGTGGTCGTGGACGATCGGACGCCGCGCTTTATCGAGGTACGGGGCGAGGCGGAAACCTACACCGAGGGTGGCGAGGAGATCGGCAAGCGCCTCAATGCCCGGTTCCGGTTCAGCCCTGCGTGGATCCGCATCCGCCCGCGTCGCATTGTGGCGCTGGGCATCGACGGCGGCCCGTTTGAACTGTCCGCGCGGGACGTTGCCTGACAAGACTTCGAGCGGAGTAGCCAGTGATGGACGCCGACGTGATCATCGTGGGCGCCGGCCCGCCCGGCCTGATGCTGGCCGGTGAGCTGTGCCTGGCCGGAGTACGGCCGCTGGTCCTGGAGCGGCAGCCGCGGCTGCGAGAGACCCCGAAGGCCAACGGTTTCAACGGGCAGATCGTGGAACTGCTGCGCTACCGGGGCCTGCTGGACCGGGTCGAAGCGGCCAGTGGCCGCCCCGTCGGCCCGGCTCCTGCGGCCCCGTTCGGCGGTGTGCATCTGGACTTCTCACACCTGGCAGATCCCCCGATATGGGCGGTGCATCTCCCGCAACGGCGACTCGAGCGCCTGCTCGGCGAACGCGCCCGCGAACTCGGCGCCGGCATACGCCGCGGACACGAAGTGACCCGGGTCAGCCAGGACGACGCCACGGTGGCCGCGGACGTGCGCAGCCCGGACGGGCCCTACCGGGTGAGGGCCCGGTACCTGGTGGGCTGCGACGGCGCGCACAGCCGGGTCCGTGACACGGCCGGGATCCCGTTCCCCGGCACCACCTATCCAGAGGTCAACCGGCTGGCCCAGGTCACCTTGCCCGATTCGGTGACCCGGCTGGGGAACGGCGACCTCGACGTCCCCGGGCTGGGCCGGATCCGCGCGGGTTTCACCCGGACAGACCGCGGCGTGTTCGGGTTCGGGTCGCTCACCTCGGGGGTTCTGCTGCTTCAGACCACCGAAGACGAGCCCGCCGAAGTCGACGATGACGCGCCGATGACCCTGGCCGAGTTCCAGGACAGCATCCGCCGCGTGCTCGGCGCGGAACTGCCCCTGGGAGACGTGACCCGGCTGTCACGCTACGGGTTCCAGGCCCGGCAGGCCGAACGGTACCGCGACGGGCGGATCCTGCTGGCCGGCGATGCAGCCCATCAGTTTCCCGCCACGGGCATAGGCATCAATTTCGGGATGCTCGACGCGGTCAACCTGGCCTGGAAGCTGGCCGCCGACATCGGTGGCTGGGCGCCGGCCGGCCTGCTGGACTCGTATCACAACGAGCGCCACTTCGCCGGGGCACGTGCGCTGCTACAGACCCAAGCCCAGGTGGCACTGCGGCGCGGACACGACCCAGCCGCGCAAGCGCTCCGGGAACTCTTCCTCGAACTGCTCGCCGATGAGCAGCCATTGCGCCGCATGGGAGCGCTTATCGCCGGCACCGACATTCGCTACCCGATGCCCGGCCACAGCCAGCACGCCCTGGCCGGCACCTTCACACCCGACCTCACCCTGCACACCGACCAGGGCACAACCAGCGTCGCGGAACTCATGCACCCCGCACGGCCCATCCTCCTCGACCTCGCCGATCGCCTAGACCTCCGCGAGACCGCCCGGGACTGGCAGCATCGCATCGACATCTGCACCGCCCAAACCGATCAGCGGCCAGCCGACGCCCTGCTGATCCGCCCGGACGCCCACATCGCCTGGGCCGCCACCACCGGCGAACCCGCCCACACCGCCGCGCCCGCGCTGCGAGAAGCGCTCTCCTGCTGGTTCGGGACACCGCGGTGACTGCGCTGCCTTCTCACAGCGCTGCCCCGGTGTTCGGCCACAGCATGTTCATGTGCTTCGTCTGCTCGTGCGGCACAGGCCCGCCCGAAGGAACCTGTCTATATCTGGCCGCGGTTAAGGAATCAGCCCGAGTTCCCGCGCCTGGGTGACAGCCTCGGTGCGGTTGGCCGCGCCGAGCTTGCCCAGGACGTGGCTGACGTGCTTCTTGACGGTATCCAGGGTGACCACGAGCTGGCTCGCGATGGCCTGGTTCGACCGGCCCGCCGCCAGCATCATCAGCACCTCCAGCTCGCGGCTGGTCAGCTGCTCGACTAGGCCCGGCACCGCCGCGGGGGCCGTGCCGGACAGGGGGCCCGGCCGAGTGTGCCCGACGTCAAAGGCGCGCTGGAGCCGGCCCAGGCAGCCGAGCGGGACCCCGGCGGCGGGGGCCGCCCGCTGGGCCGCGATCAGCCGGCCCAGCAGCGCGGCCATCGGCGGTCCCTCGTCGGCGAAGACCCGGACATGGCCCTCCGGGCAGGCCAGCGTGAGCACGTCGGCGAGGGCGTTCACCGCGTCGGCGTCCTGGCCGCAGGCGGCCAACGCCAGCGCCCGCAGCGCACCGGCCTCGATCACGCTGCCGCCCCTGTCCTGGGCGGCCGCCGCGGCGTACAGCCGGTCCAGCAGCGCGAGCGCCTCGGCGGGCCGCTGCTGGGCCAGCAGCACACGGGCCAGCACCAGGTATCCCGGCTCCCGCGGATAACACGGCTCATCGCCAGCGTGCAGGCCGGTCTCACGTGTCCACCGCGCGGCCGCGGTCACGTCGCCCTGGGCCAGCAGCAGCCGCGCCCGCTGCGCCGGGGCCGGGTTGAGCAGGCCAGCCGTCGTCGGCGAGGCATGCTCGGCTTCGCCGATCACCTCCAGCGCACCGGCAGCATCACCGGTGGCCTGCCGTATCCACGCCAGTGTCACTAGGCCTGCGGCTAGCGATGTCCCGTAGAGGAATTGGCGGCATAGCGCGATGCCCTCGGTGACATACTGGAGGGCGCTATCGAGCTCGTTCCGCTGGTAGGCCACTTCGGCCAGGCCCACATACGCGAGGCCGGCGGCCGGCGCAGGCGGGCGGCCGGGCACTGCAGCGGCTTTCAGCGCCTGCTCGTAGGTCTTGATGGCCGTATCCAGGCGGCCCAGGGCCCGCTGGACCTGGGCGAGTTGGTAGCAGTGCCATGCGGTCAAAGTGGGCTGGCCGACCTCCTGCCACCCGGCAATGCTGGGCGCGAAGGCGCCCTCAGCTTCCGCGAGCCGGCCACGGAGCCACTCGGCCACGGCCAGGAATCCCCGGGCGGTAGAGCTCAGCAGCCACTCGCCCTCGCGGCTCTCGGCCAGGGCCCGCGAGGCGAACACCGCCGTAGCCTCGGCGTCACCGCGGAGTTGGGCGAGATAGCCACGACGGATCGCGATCAGCGCGGGGACATTCACGAGCATGCTGCCGGCCCGGCCGACGGTAGGCTCGAACGGCTCCTCAGCCAGGCCTGGGGCCGCGCGCTCGGCCGCGTCCAGCAGCGGCTCCATCGCCTCCACCCGGCCGCTGGCGGTGGCCAGTTGGGCCTGCGCGAGCAGCAGCCGAGGGCGGGACCGGACCAGCTCGGCCGGGAGCGCCGATAGCCACCGCTGAAGCGTCGTCCCTTCGCCGCCCAGATAGTAGAGCTCATCGAAACACTGCTCGATCAGCTGAGCGGCGCGGGTCATCTCCCCGGCGGCTACCGCGTGCCGTACCGCGTCGTCGGGCAGCTTGTGCTGCTGGCACCAGGCGGCGGCGTTGCGGTGCAGCAGCCGCGCCCGGTCGGGCTGTTCCTGCTGCAGGCGGGCTCGCAGCAGGTCGCCGAAGAGGTGGTGGTAGCGCCACCAGCCGCGCACCTCATCCAGCGGCACCAGGAACAGCCCGGCCCGCTCCACCTGCTCCAGCAGTGACTGGCTGCCGGTGCGGCCGGTGACCGCGTCGCACAGGTCGCCGCTGAGCCGCTCCAGCACGGAGGTCTCCAGCAAGAAGGCGCGCACCTGGCCGCTTTGCTGCTCGAGCACCTCTTCGGTCAGGAAGTCCAGGACGTAGCGGTGGCTGCCGGTGAACGCCGCGACGAACCCGGCGGCGTCGGGCTGCCCGCGCAGCGACAGGGCCGCCAGCTGCAGCCCGGCGGCCCACCCCTCGGTGCGAGCGGCCAGCGCCGCTACCGCCGTATCGGACAGGGTCCCGCCGGGCCCGGCTGGAGCCTGCTGCAGCAGCGCCGCCGCCTCGGCGGGGGTGAACCGCAGCTCGGCGGCGCGCAGCTCGGCTAGCCGCCCGCCGGCGCGCAGCCGGGATAGTGCCAGCGGCGGGTCACTACGGCTGGTCAATACCACGCCGAGCCCGGGCGGCTGGTACTCCAGGAGGAAGGCGAACGACTCGTGCACCGGCTCGGCATCGATCAGGTGATAGTCGTCCAAGACAAGCAGCGCCTGGTCGTCACCGGGCCGGTCGGCCAGCTCGTTGATCAGCGCGGTGACCAGGCCCCGGTACGAGGACGGGGCGGGCGGGCCGAGCAGCGGCGCCATCCGTTCGCCGATCGCGGGGCGGGCCCGGTCCAGCGCGGCCACCACGTGACGCCAGAACCGGGCCGGGTCGTTGTCCCCCGGATCCAGGCATAGCCAGGCGACCGGATGCTCGCCGCGCTGTACCCAGTCCGCCAGCAGGGCAGTCTTGCCGTACCCCGCCGGCGCGCAGACCAGCACGAGCCCGCGCGCCAGGCCTTCATCCAGGCGTTCCGTCAGCCGCGGGCGCGGTACGAACCCCGGCCGTGGCCTGGGCAGGTGCAGCTTGGTGGCCAGCAAGACATCCCGCTCGCAGGCCACCTGCGAGGGTGCCGCGAAGGGCGGCTCAGCCATGTCCCCCACCCTGCCCGGTATCTCCGCCAGCAACCGCGAGCGCGAGCGCGAATGCGACGGCACTTCCGTGCCTCGCCGCCCCGGAAGATTCCACCCAGCATGTCCACTTTCGAGTGACGCCCCGCATGCCGGGCCTTCGTTACCTTCGGCTCACCGACCTGTCCAGCGCCGATGACAGCAGCGCTAGCGGCGAGTCCTATCTCTAAGGAGGCCTCACATGAAACAGATCCACAGGGCCAAGCGCCATCGCGGACCGGCCAGCGGACGGCAAGAGCCGCTGACCGCCGACCCGCGCGACCCGGACATCGTGCACGCCCACCGGATCGCCCGCCGCCGGCGTCCCGGTGCCGCCCGGCAGCGGTCCGGCAGCCACCACCCCGCCGCGCCGGTCCCCGGCCGGTAGCAGGTCATGGCCAGCTCCCTGGTCCTGCTGACCACGCAGGCAACGGCACTGGATGACCCGCTGCCATGCCGCCGCGAGAACCCGCAGCTGTGGTTCTCGGACCTGCCGGCCGACCTGGAACACGCCAAGGCATACTGCCAGCCCTGCCCGATAC
>Ga0210395_10003959_pt1 | contig 11357 bp, 8 predicted proteins | sample IncBWH4OmetaG_FD_150861 | JGI IMG/M metagenome (GOLD analysis project Ga0210395, IMG submission 150861) | Forest soil microbial communities from Barre Woods Harvard Forest LTER site, Petersham, Massachusetts, United States - Inc-BW-H-4-O ...
CGAGACCTCACTGTCCGGTTACATCCTGGCCGAGGCGTTCGAGGCGGCCGAGTTCCCGCCCGGGGTGTTCAACCTGGTCACCGGGAACGCCGAGGTGGGCGAGATGCTGGCCGCGCACCCCGGGGTGGACACCGTGGCCGTGGCCGGGCCGACCCCGGCCGGGCGGAAGATCGCCGCGATCTGCGGGCAGGCGCTCAAGCCGGTGACCCTCGAGCTGGGCGGCAAGTCGGCCGCGATCGTGCTGGACGACGTCGACCTGGAGGCCACGGCGGCCCGGCTCGGCTCGCTGTGCTTTGCCAACTCCGGGCAGGCCTGCTTCACCATGTCCCGGGTGCTGGCCCCGCGCAGCAGGTACGACGAGGCCGTCTCGGCCCTGGTCTGGCAGGCTTCGGCGCTGGTGGTGGGCGATCCGCAGGCCGAGGAGACGACCATGGGACCGCTGGCCAACCCGCGGCAGCGGGCCAGCGTGGAATCGTGCGTGACGGCGGGGATCGGCGCCGGGGCCCGGGTGGTGACCGGCGGCCGCCGCCCGGCCACGCCGGTGCGCGGCTACTACTACGAGCCCACCGTGTTCGCCGGGGCGACGGCCGGGATGTCGATCGCCCGGGACGAGATCTGCGGCCCGGTGGTGAGCGTGATCCCGTACGACGACGAGACCGAGGCGGTGGCCATCGCCAACGACTCCAGCTACGGGCTGGCGGGCAGCGTGTGGACCGACGACCCGGAGCGGGGCATGACGATCGCGCGGCGGGCCCGGGTGGGGACGTTCGGCGTGAACCTGTACGTGCCGGATATCGGGGCGCCGTGGGGCGGGCGCAAGGCGAGCGGCATGGGCAGCATCTACGGCCCGGAGGGGCTGGACGCCTACCTGGCCACCAAGTGCGTGTTCCTGCCCGCGACGGCCGGCACGGCTGGCCCGGCGCTCGGCTAGGGCGCGCCGGGGTCGTCGGGGCCTAGTTCAGCGTGTCCCGCCGCCCGGGATCACGGTCCGGCGCGGTCGCAGGATCACCGCAGCCTCGCGCTAGCCAGGCTCCGTTCTGCGTATGTCCATCAATGACTCAGCGGACCGCCGGAAGGCCACCGGCGGTCCGCTGAGGCGTGTCGTTACCTGGTCCCGCGTCAGGCCTAATGTGACGGAGCAGTACCCAGGTCCAGCTCCTCCTGGCCGGCGTCGGCGGCCGCCTCCGCGGCGTGCGCCTGGACCCGCTCCGGGCCCAGGCGGCTGCTCACGGCGAAGTAGAACACGATCAGGCTGAACACCGCGATGGCCCCGAGGTCCCACCAGAACGGCAGGTGGGCGTGGAGCTTGAGGCCGAGGAACGTCTCGAACCCGCCGGGCGAGCCGGTGTTGCCCACGGCGGTGGTGATCCCGCCGACGTAACTGCCGCCGAAGATGGAGAAGATGGTCAGGCCGACGATCCACGGGATCGCCCACGCCCCGGCCCGGAAGTCCAGCGGCTCCTGGTTCGGGTCGATCCGGCGGGCGATGAAGTACAGGATCAGGAAGAAGACCACGGCGGCGTCGATCTTGATGTTGTTGGCGGTGCCGCTCCAGTAGATGATGAACCCGGAGACCACGAAGCTGAACGGGGCGACGACGTGCAGGGCCGGGGCCTTGTACGGCCGGGCCCGGTCTGGGTCGCTCCTGCGCAGCGAGACCGCGGCCACCGGCGCGAAGCTGTACATGAACGACGACGCCGCGGTGATGGCCCCGACCAGCCCCGCCCAGCTGCCGAACGGCAGGAACAGGATGCAGCCGAAGACGCCGCCGAAGATGATGCTGAACCAGGGCACGCCGCGCCGGTCGATGGCGGAGAACACCGGCGGCACGTACCGGGTCTTGGCCAGCGAGTACGACAGCCGGGAGGCGGCGCTGATGTAGACCAGGCCGGTCCCGGCCGGGGAGACGACCGCGTCGATGATCAAGATGGTGCCGAGCCAGCCCAGGCCGACCGAGGTGGCCAGGGTGTAGTACGGGCCGAACGTGCTGACGTTAGGGCCGAACGGCTCGGACCAGCCGTGGGCGATGTTGGCCGGGTTCAGCGCGCCGGTGAAGCACAGCTGCAGCAGGATGTAGAGGGCGGCGCCCATCAGCATGGAGCCGACCACCGCGATCGGCACGTCCCGCTTGGGGTTACGCGCCTCCCCGGCCAGCTGGGCAGCCTGCTCGAAGCCCTCCAGGGCGAACACGATGCCGAGCGGGATCGCGATGAACACGCCCTTGATGCCGTAGGGCAGGAACCCGCCGCCCGAGGTGAAGTTCGAGGCGTGGAAGACCTTGCTCATGATCAGGATGACGGTGGCGAACGGCACCAGGATCTTCCAGTACATGGCGACCGTGTTGGTCCTGGCCATCCACTTGATGCCGAACAGGTTCACCGCCGTGAACACGAACATGAAGCCGATCGCGACGAGCAGGCCCCTGGCGGTGAGCAGGCCCTGCGAGTTTTGCAGCCAGGGCCAGAACTTGGCGTCGAGGTACCCAAGAGTGGCCTCGACCTCGATCGGCGCGACGGCCATGGCCTGCAGGTAGGAATAGGTGCCGGCGAAGAAGCCGCCCAGGGTGCCCGCGTGGATCCAGGTGAACCGCGCGGTGCTGCCGGAGATCGGGTAGGTGGAGCCGAGCTCGGCGTAGATCAGCGCGATGCCGATCAGCAGGATCACGCCGATGACCCACGAGATGATGGCCGCGGGCCCGGCTACCTTGGACGCGTTCAGCGTGCCGAGCAGCCAGCCGGAGCCGATGACTGAGCCTGCCGAGACCATGAACAGCGGCAGCAAACCTACGTCCCGGCGCAATCTGGCCGGTGTCCCAGAACTTTCCGCACTTGTACTCATGCCGATGCCCTCCACCTGGCTCATTGGCCATCTACCAGACCATAGGTGGCAGCACACTAGCACCAGACGCGGCAAAAGTCGCCCATTGACAATTGGTGCTTGATGCCATATTCCTTTTTCCTTTTAATCGCAAGACATTACTGGTCACAGGATCCTCCCGATTTCTATTGCGCCTTGGTAACGGACGGCTGGAACCACGGACCGTTCGGCCCGATGCCGTTGGGGCCGAAGCGGAGCGGGACCTCAGCTGCGGGCCAGGACCTGGGCGGCGGCGAGCAGGGTGGATTCGGCTTCGGTGACGCGGGTGCGGCGGGCGGTGTTCCAGCGGCGGGCGGCGGCGACGCGGCGGCTGATGCGGCGGGCGTGGTCGCGGACGCGGCGGGGGCTGGCGCCGCCCAGGCCATCCAGGGCCAGCACCGCGGACATCGGGTCGGTGGCGGCGGCCAGCCATTCGGCGGTGACCGCGACGGGCGCGCCGGTGATGTCCTGCGCGGCGGCGCGGATGGCGGGGGCGGCCAGTTCGGTGCCGCCGCTGCTCAGGGTGACGGCCACGGCCCGGCCGACTACGCGGTAGGCGGTGCGGTAGTCGAGCCGGAAACGCAGCGCCAGGTCCTCGGCCAGGTCGGCGGCCGCGGTGAAGTGGCGGGCGGCCTGGCTGGCCAGGACGTCGGCGTCCACGGTCAGCCCGGCGGCGACTGCGCGGCCCAGCCGGATCAGGCGGCCGGCCAGGTCGAGTGCGCCGGCCACCTCGCCGTAGGCGTACAACCAGTTGTCGGTGCGGGCGGACGGGGTCAGGCCGGTGGCCAGCACCCCGGTGAGCCTGCCGATCAGGGTGCCGGCCCCGCCGCGCAGCACCGGCAGCGCGTAGGGGTTGCGTTTCTGGGGCATGAGCACGCTGGCCCGGCACAGCGAGGCGTCCAGGGTCAGGTAGCCGAACGCGGGACTGGCGAAGATCTCCAGGTCGGCCGCCAGCTGGCCGACGGTGGCCACGGCCAGGGCCGCGGCCACCGTCACGTCGCCCAGCAGGTCGACCGACCACATGGCGTCGCGCGTATGCGGCCCGGCGGCGGCGAAGCCCAGCCGTCCGGCCAGCCGGGTCCGGTCCACCGGCAGCCGGGTGCCGCCGACCGCCCCGGCACCGCCGGGTGAGGTGTCGGCCAGGACGTAGGCGGCCTGGATCCGGTCCAGGTGCCGCACCGCCTGCTCGGCGAAGCTGCCCAGGTAATGGCCGAACGTGGACGGCTGGGCGGGCTGCAGGTAGGTGTGATCGGCCCACAGGGTGGCGGCATGCCGACGGGCCTGGCCGGCCAGTTCCCCGGCCAGGTCGGCCACGTCGCCGTGCAGGCCGAGCAGCTTATCCCTGACGGCCAGGCGGAAGGCGATGCGGCCGGCCTCGCGGCGGGTGCGGCCCAGGTGCAGCCGGCCGGCGGCCGGGCCGAGGGCGCGCTCGAGCTCCCGTTCCCGGCTGTTGTAGGCGTCGCCGTACACCGGGTCGTAGGGGAAGTCGGCGGCCGGCTTGTCGAGCAGGTCGAGCAGGGCCGCGCACAGCGGGGCGGCCTCGCCGGGAGCCAGGGCACCGCAGTCGACCAGTTCGGCCAGGTGGGCCAGGTCGGCCAGGGTCAGGCCGCGGTGCAGCAGCGGCGCGTCGGCGATCTCGAGCTCGTAGCCGGCCTCGACCAGTTCGGGGGCGGGGCCGCTGGTGATGCGAGCCGCCGTGCCGAGGTAGCCCTCGGGCGGCCTGCCTTCCGGCTCGGTCACGGCGGCCCCCCGGCGAACAGGGTGGGAGCGCCGCCGCTGACCAGGAAGACCTGGGTTCCCTCGGCTCGGCCCGAGCGGCAGTCGGCGATCAGCGCGGCCATGGCCTTGGCCCCGAAGACCGGGTCCAGGAAGACGCCCTCGGTGGTGGCAGCCAGGCGCGCAGCGGCCTGGCCCTCGGCCGACGGCTGGCCGTAACCGGAGCCGATCCAGCCGCCGCGGACCTCGGGCTCGGCGGGGGTGACGTGCAGGCCGGCTAGTTCGGCGCCTTGGGCGGCCAGGTCACGGACGCGGTCTGTGGCTTCGTCTACGGGCCGGCTCACGGTGACCCCGATGACCCCGTATAGCGCGTTGGTCAAGGCGGCGCCGGCCACCAGGCCGGCCTGGGTGCCGCAGGACCCGGTGGCCGTCCACACGGCCCGCGGGCGCTCGCCCAGCGCGTCGAGCTGAGCGGCCAGCTCCAGGCTGGCCCGGACGTACCCGAGGGCGCCGAGCGGGGTGGCGCCACCGCGCGGGACCGGATACGGGCGGCGGCCGGCCGTTTTCAGCTCGGCGGTCGTAGCCTCGATGCCCGCGTCGACCGAGGCGCGGTCCTCCTCGCCGGTGAACCGGACGTCGACGCCGAGCCAGCGCAGGAGCCGCATGTTGCCTTGGGCCTTGAGCTCGGCCTTGAGCTCGGCCGGCTGGCCGTAGCAGATCACGTGCGGCTCGATCTGATTCCGCAGGCAGGTCAGGGCGGCCAGCATGGTCCAGTTCGACTGCGGGCCCGCGCCGGTGACGAGACTGTCGCAGCCCCGGGCGCGCAGGTCGGCCAGGATGTATTCCAGGCCGCGGAGCTTGTTGCCGCCCAGGCCCACCCCGGCCAGGTCGTCCCGCTTGAGCAGGATGGGCACGCCCAGCTCGCGGGACAGGCGGGGGGCGTGGTGCAGCGGGGTGGGCTCGAGGACCAGCGGGATCCGCGGCAGGACAGCCAGCGGCCCGGCCGAGGCTGGGGCCAGCGCGTTCACTGCCGTCTCCCGGCGCAGCTGCGGCGCACCCGGTCGGCGAAGGCGGCGGAAGACCCGAGCGAGGCACTGACCTGGAGGAGCTCGTCGAGTTCAGCGTCGGAGATGGCGTCCAGGCGGGCGTCGGCGCGCAGGGCGGTGCGGAAATCCTGGCCGGCGTCGATGCCACCCATCGCCGCGGCGTAGACCGTCTCGTGCGCGGTGTGCTTGCCGAGCCGTTCGGCCAGGGCGCGCATGACCGGCTCGGACAGCAGGTAGCCGCGGTGAGCGTCGATGTTGCTGAGCATCCGGCCGGCGTCCACGCGCAGCCCGGCCAGCATCCGCGCGCCCGAGCCCGCGCAGGCCGCGAACAGCATGCCGGTCTCCGGGACGACCAGCCATTCGGTCTTCCAGGCCCGGCCGTCCCGCTCGTGCTCGGTCACCATCGCGTCCAGGGCCAGCCCGGCCTGGGCCCGGATCACCCGGGACAGGGTGACCAGGTGCTCGGAGATCTCCGGGTTGCGCTTGTGCGGCATGGTGATCGAGCCGACCGTGCCTGCGGTGAACGACTCGGACAGCTCGCCTATCTCGGGCCGCTGCAGCTGGTAGACCTCGTTGCCGATCTTGCCCACGGTGGCCGAGATGGCGGCCAGCAGCCAGATGAACTCGGCCACCCCGTCCCGGGCGGTCAGCCAGGGGATGTCCGGCGTGCCGAGGCCCAGCTGGGCGGCGAACCGGTCCAGCAGGTCAAGCGCGCGCTCACCCCAGAACTCCATCGTGCCCAGCGCCCCGCCGAGCTGGACCACCTCCCAGCGGGGCCGGCCCTGCTGCAGCCGCTGCAGGTGCCGGTCGAGTTCGGCGGCCCACACGGCCGCCTTGAACCCGAACGTGACGGGCAGGCCGGGCTGCCCGTGGGTGCGGCCGCACATCGGCGTGTCGCGGTGGGCCGCGGCCAGCTCCAGGGCCCGGTCGCGCATCAGGGTCAGGTCCCGTTCGGCGATGTCGCCCAGGGCCCGGAAGACCAGGGCGAACCAGGTGTCGGACAGGTCCTGCACGGTGGCGCCATAGTAGACCCACTCCCGGGCGCCGGCGGGCAGCGTGTCCCGCAGAGCCCGGATCAGGCCCATGGTCGAGTGGCCGGTGACCCGGGTCTGCTCGGCGATCAGGTCCAGGTCCAGCTTCGAGGTGTCGGCATGGGCGCTTATGTCCGCCGCGGCGGCGGGCGGGATCAGGCCGGTCTCGGCCTGGGCCCGGGCCAGAGCGGCCAGGATCCGCAGCCAGGACTGGGTCCGGCCCTCGTCGGAGAACAACGCGGAGGCCTCGGGCGTGGTCCAAAGGTGCCCGTAGACGGCCGAGTCCGCGGGATGGGAGCTGTTCATGGCACTGCCGCGGAGGCGGCGGCAGGAGCCGGGGCGGCGGGCAGGCCGCAGAGCAGGCGGAGTGCGGCGCGGACCTCGTCGAGGTTCGCGCCCCAGGGCACCACTGCGGTCGCGCCGTGCACCTCCAGGCCGCGCTCCAGCAGGCAGCACTTAGTGAGCACCGGCTCCGGCCCGGGCTGCCGGGCCGCCCCGGCCTTCGGGCACAGGTCGACCTGCGGCGGCGGCCCGCCGTAGAAGTGCTCGTGGAACTGCACCGAACGCTGGCAGCCGATGAGCAGCCAGTCGTCGTGGTAGGGCGGGTGGGTGTCCAGGAAGCTGACCTGCGGCCCGGCCGGCAGGCCGCTGCCCCGGCAGGGCAGCAGGTAGTGCGGGGCCGGGTGGGCGGCCACCAGCTCGCGCACGTCCACCGCGTCGAGCACCAGGTCAAGCGGCGGCAGGTCCTCGTCGTAGCCGACCACCTGCTCGGCCATGGCGAGCAGCTTGGGTGGGTGCGGGGGCACGACTTCGGTGACCCGGACGCGCACCGGCGCCGGCCGCCAGATGAAGTTGACATGCTCGAAACGGCCCTGCACCACGTAGGCCAGCACCCCGTCGCGGCGGTGGGCGAGCGCTGCCGCGGCCAGCGAGGTGGCATTGCCGACATCGGCCCCTGGCGCTTCGATCCAGGCCGTCTGGGTGGGGCCGGACAGTACGCGCAGCTCGGCCACGGGCGAGAACAGCCGGTCCGGATCCTGCGGTCGGACGGCCACGAGGGCTGTCTGCCCGCGGTTACGCAGGGCCAGGTAGGCGGTCCGCCGGTAGATGTCCCGGCCGCGGAGCAGGTCCTCGATCGCGGCCGGGGTGAGCGGGATGCCGACATCCTGCACGGACAGGCCGCGGTAGGGGCGGGTGATCGTGTTGGGCTCCGGCAGCCCGAGCCCGGGCCCGGCGGTCATGTCAGTGCTCTCATGCCAGTGTTCTCATGTCAGTGTTCTCATGTCAGTGTTCTCATGTCAGGGCGCCGGCCGCGACGGTGTCCGCCCGCAGTCCCAGGCGCAGCGTCTCCAGGGCCAGCACGCTGGCCGGGGCCACGTTGCCCAGGTTGATGTCCGCGCCGAACTGGCGCACGAACCAGGCCTGCTGGTTCTTGCGGGGGGCCTCGAAGATGACCTTGTCCACCGGGACGGAGCCTGTAATGGCCTCGATCAGGTCCTCCCGGATGGCCTGATCGGCGCGGTAGAGGCCGACGGTGCCGCTTTCCCGGCCCTCGGCGATGACCAGACAGGCCCCCGCGTCGAGGTCGCGGGCCATCTCCTCGCCCCATTCGGCCGGGGTAGGCGGATAGTTGCCTTCCTTCGCGCCGGTCTCCGCGAGCACCGCGAAATCGGCCGCCAGCTCCCTGATCAGGGCCTGCTTGCGGCCCGGCGGCAGCGCGCGCAGCCCGTCGGAGACTTCCACGTGGGAGATGCCGACCGCCAGGGCCCAGTCACGCAGCTCGGCCACGCGGTCCTGCATCGCGGCCACCTCGAGCAGGGTCCCGCCGAGCGACACCGCGCAGCTGTGCTCGGCGCACAGGCCGATCTTGTCTGGCAGGCACGGATCGATGTAGCCGATGCCCCAGCCGACCTTCACGATGTCCACCAGGTGCCCGGCCTGGCCGAGGAAGGACCGGGTCCCGTCCGGAGTGAGCCCGCTGTCCAGCACGTGCGTGATCCCGCGCGACCGTGGCTTGGTCGCCCGGGCGGGCAGCTTGAGGAAGGTGGGACACTCGGGCACGCTGCGCCTCCCGCTCTATGGTGTGGTCGCACCATAGGCACGGCGCCGCCCGAGTTTCGCTGTCCCCGGGGGACGAGGTTACCGGTGTTCGTTGACCTTTGTGGTCCGGGCCCGCGCGGGCCCGGTGGGGCCCGCGCGGGTGCGTGTGCTACGCGTTCAGCTCGGCGCGGACCAGCGCGGCCCCGTCGGCCAGAGCGCGCAGCTTGCCTGCGGCAATCATCCTGGGCAGGTTGATCAGCCCGCAGTCGGTGGACAGCCCGAGCCGCTCGGCCGGAACGTACTCAAGCACCTGCCGGATCCGGTCGGCGACCTGGTCGGCCGACTCGGTGACCGTCGACTTGACGTCGATGACGCCGGCCACGAACGGCTTGGTCCAGTTGTTCTCGGACAGCGGCTTGAGGTCGTCCGGACCGGTCCGGCCGACCTCGTAGTTCAGCGCGTCGATGTTGGCGTTCAGCACGTGCGGGAAGATCGCGTAGGCGCGTTCCGGCGCAGGGGCGTCCGAGGCTCGCTTGTCCAGAACGAACGCGCCGAACTCGGTCTCGGTCTGGTCCGGGAAGTAGGCGGGCGTGCCGGAGTAGTTACCCCAGCAGGTGTGCACCCAGAACTGGCAGTTCACGCCCTCAACCGCGGCGTTGAGCGCCTCGATCTCCCAGTCGCCCATGCCGTACGGCCAGACGAACTCATCCAGCTGGATGATGTCGCAGCCGTTGTCGGCGAGTTCCTTGAAGTCCTCGTTGAACGCCTTGGCCAGGGCCAGGGCGACCTCCCTGGTGTCCTTGTAGTGCAGGTTGGTGGTAGCCGCGGCGATCACGCCCAGGCCGGTGTAGGAGACCTTGACCGGCTTGTTGGTGGCCTTGCGCACCGCCCGCAGGTTGACGATATGGAACGGGTACTCGCGGCGGACCTCGCCCACGCAGGTGGGCGAGTACAGGGTGGAGTAGATCGGCAGGCCGATGGGCGGCCCGGTCAGCTTGTAACCGGACACGCGCTCCAGGTAGTAGTACAGGATCGTGCCGTACGGGGAGTCGCCGCCATACACCTTGCCGTCGCTGATCACGTCCAGGCCCGCCGCCTCCTGGTCGTGCACGATCGCTCCGACCACGTCCTCGAATGCCTCCTTGCTGATCGAGTCGTGGATGAACTCTCCCCTGGGCAGGGTGGCGAACCCGTGCCCGTCGTACCACCGTGGGTTCGGATAGTTGCCGACCATCGTGGTCGGCAGCAGGATGTCCTGACCGCCGATGAGCATCGTCGTTGATCCTTCCCGGTCGCAGTGCGGGTTAGTGCGAGGAGCGTAGGCCGGGCCAGGTGAGAGTTTCTTCCCCACCGCGGGACCGTTCCTGTTCCGCCGCTCCGCATGGGAGGCTGAAAAACCGCCTCCCGGCCCAACGGGGTGACGTCGGGCCGCCGCTTCGTCTCGCAGTGACCTGCACCGTAACGGGCGTGGCCGGTGATGCTGAAGCATGCGGATCGCGGCAGGAGTAGGCGGCGAGGTCACCGGCACGCAGATGCCCCCGTCGGACGTGGTGGAGCAGGTGGTGCGGGCCGAGGCCGAGGGGTTCGGCTCGGCCTGGACGGTGCACTTCTCGCGCGGCCTGGACGCGCTCGGCCTGCTCGCGGCGGCCGCCACCCGGACCAGCCGGATCGACCTCGGGGTCGGTATCGTGCCGACGTACCCCCGGCACCCGCTGGCGCTGGCTCAGCAGGCGGCGACCGTCCAGGCGCTGAGCGGCGGCAGGCTGACCCTGGGCGTGGGCGTGTCGCACCGGCCGGTCATCGAGCAGCTGCACGGCCTGGCCTACACCAGCCCCGCCGCGCACATGCGCGAGTACCTGTCGGTGCTCGTGCCGCTGCTGCGGGACGGCAGTGTCCAGTTCCGTGGCACGTTCTACCAGGTCGACGGCGGGTTCGTGGTGCCGGGTACGAGCCCGGTCCCGGTGCTGGTCGGGGCGCTGTCCCCGCTTATGGTGCAGGCCGCCGGAGAGCTCGCCGACGGCGTGGTGACCTGGCTGGCCGGCCCGCGCAGCCTGGGTGAGGTGATCGTGCCGCGGCTGCACGCGGCAGCGGCCGGACGGCCGGCGCCCCGGATGGTGGCGGCGCTGCCGGTGGCCGTCTGCGCCGACGCGGACCTGGCCCGGCGAGAGGCCGACGAGGTCTTCACCCGCTACGGGAGGTTCGACAACTACCGCAGGCTGTTCGAGCGCGAGGGCGTGGCCTCGCCCGGCGAGGTGGCCCTGACCGGGACCGAGAGCGACATCGAACGCCAGCTGAAGGGCCTGGAGGACCTCGGCGTCACCGAGCTGTGGCCGGTGCTGTTCCCGGCCGGCGCCGACCCGGACGTCACGATCGAGCGGACCCGGGCGCTGCTCGCCGGGCTCAGCCAGCCCTGATCCGCCAGTCGACGGCGATGCTGCCCTCCGGGCCGGCCAGGACCGGGTTGAGGTCGAGCTCGGCGAGTTCCGGGTGGGCGGCCATCAGGTTACCCACGGCCACGATCATGGCCGCCACCGGGGCCAGATCGGCCGGCGGACGGCCGCGCAGCCCGGCGAACACGGCCGCACCGCGCAGGTCGCTGAGCATCGTGCGGGCCTGGGTTTCGTCCAGCGGCGCGACGGCCAGCTGGACGTCCCGGAGCGTCTCGACC
>Ga0210395_10003961_pt1 | contig 11355 bp, 8 predicted proteins | sample IncBWH4OmetaG_FD_150861 | JGI IMG/M metagenome (GOLD analysis project Ga0210395, IMG submission 150861) | Forest soil microbial communities from Barre Woods Harvard Forest LTER site, Petersham, Massachusetts, United States - Inc-BW-H-4-O ...
TTCGAGCCCCAGAATCGTCACGTGGAATCCTTGAAAAATGGCGATTTGACAATATCTTACCGGCATCCACTTTGTGCTGTATCCAACCCCGTTTTCGTGTACAACGAAAAGCGATTCTTCGGTGCTTTTCGCAAGCGCTTCGAAAGCTCATCTGAAAGCCCTTTAGGCATGGCCGAACCAGCCCGCAAAACCCCTCAGGCGCCCTCCGATTACGACGCCGAGTCGATCAAGGTGCTCAAGGGGCTCGATGCCGTGCGCAAGCGGCCGGGCATGTATATCGGCGACACCGACGACGGTTCCGGCCTGCATCACATGGTCTACGAGGTCGTCGATAACGCCATCGACGAGGCGCTGGCCGGCTACGCCAAGGACGTCGTGGTCACGCTCAATCCCGACGGCTCCTGCACCGTGCGCGACGACGGCCGCGGCATTCCGGTCGACATCCACAAGGGTGAGGGCATTTCCGCCGCCGAGGTCATCATGACCCAGCTGCACGCCGGCGGAAAATTCGACCAGAACTCGTACAAGGTTTCCGGCGGCTTGCACGGCGTCGGCGTTTCGGTGGTCAACGCGCTATCGGCCTGGCTCAAGCTCACCATCTGGCGCGACGGCAAGGCGCATTTCATGGAGTTCCATGACGGCGACGCGGTCGCTCCGCTCGCCGTGGTGGGCGCCGCCCACGACAAACGCGGCACCGAAGTGACGTTTTTGCCGTCGAAGAAAACCTTCACCATGACGGAATTCGACTTCGCCACGCTGGAGCATCGGCTGCGCGAGCTCGCGTTCCTCAATTCCGGCGTCACCATCGTGCTGTCCGACATGCGCCACGCCGTCGAAAAGCGCGAGGAATTGCGCTACGAGGGCGGCGTCGAGGCCTTCGTCAAATATCTCGATCGCAACAAGACGCCGCTGGTGCCGCAGCCAATTGTCATCAAGGCCGAGCGCGAGGGCGTCAGCGTCGATTGCGCGATGTGGTGGAACGACGGCTACCACGAAAGCGTGCTCTGCTTCACCAACAACATTCCGCAGCGCGACGGCGGCACGCATTTGGCCGGATTCCGCGGCGCGCTGACGCGCCAGATCACCGGCTATGCCGAATCCGGCGGCGCCGCGCGCAAGGAGAAGGTGGCGCTGACCGGCGACGATTGCCGGGAAGGTTTGACCGCCGTGCTCTCCGTCAAAGTCGCGGACCCGAAATTTTCGTCGCAGACCAAGGATAAGCTCGTGTCCTCCGAAGTGCGGCCGGCGGTCGAGGGCATCGTCAACGACATGCTCAAGGCCTGGCTGGAAGAGCATCCGAGCGAAGCCAAAATCGTCGTTGGCAAGGTGATCCAGGCGGCGGCGGCCCGCGAAGCCGCGCGCAAAGCGCGCGAGATGACGCGCAAAAGCGCGCTCGGCATTACCTCGCTGCCTGGAAAACTCGCCGACTGCCAGGAGCGCGATCCGGCAAAATCCGAGCTGTTCATCGTCGAGGGCGACAGCGCCGGCGGCAGCGCCAAGCAGGGCCGCAACCGCGAATTCCAGGCCGTTTTGCCGCTTCGCGGAAAGATCCTCAATGTCGAGCGGGCGCGCATGGACAAGATGCTGTCGTCCGAGCAGATCGGCACCCTGATCACGGCGCTCGGCACCGGCATCGGCGCCGACGAATTTACCGCCGACAAGCTGCGCTACCACAAGATCATCATCATGACCGACGCCGACGTCGACGGCGCCCATATCCGCACCTTGCTGCTGACGTTCTTCTACCGGCAGATGCGCGACATTATCGACCGCGGCCATCTCTACATCGCCCAGCCGCCGCTCTACAAAGTGTCGCGCGGCAAGTCCGAGCAATATTTAAAGGACGAGCACGCGCTGGAGAATTATCTGATCGACACCGGGCTCGAGGACACCTCACTGCGCCTGTCATCGGGCGAAGTGCGCGCCGGCAACGATCTGCGTCAGCTCGTCGAAGACGCGCGCGTGATCCGCAATCTGCTGCGCGGCCTGCACAGCCGGTACAATCGCCAGGTCGTCGAACAGGCCGCGATCATGAGCGTGCTCAATCGCGACATTTTCGGCGACCCGCAGAAGGCCATGGCCGCGGTGCCCTATATCGCCAAGCGGCTCGACGCGCTGTCGGAGGAAACCGAACGCGGCTGGCAAGGCCAATTCACCGAAGGCTCGGGCTTCCAGTTCGAGCGCACGGTGCGCGGCGTCAAAGAGGTCGCCGTCATCGATCAGGCGCTGCTCGGCTCCGCCGACGCGCGCAAGCTCGACGAATTTGCGCCGTCGCTGCAAAAAGTTTTCCCGCGCCCGACCCCGCCCGCCATGCTGCGCAGGAAGGACGAGGAAACCGCCATCCACGGCCCGGTCAGCCTGTTCGAGGCGGTGATGGCGGCCGGCCGCAAAGGCATCGCGCTGCAGCGCTACAAAGGGCTGGGCGAGATGAACCCGCAGCAATTGTGGGAAACCACGCTCGACACCAACGCCCGCACCATGCTGCAGGTCAACGTCAAGGAGATCGACGAGGCCAACACGATCTTCGACGAGCTGATGGGCGACAAGGTCGAGCCGCGGCGGGTGTTTATCGAGGCGAATGCGCTGGTGGCGAGCGTGGATGTGTAGGCGTTTCGCTCAGAACAAATCGAAATATTCGTTCTGCTCCCACGCCGTGACTTCGGCATCTCCGCCGGCCTCGGCTTTGAAGCGCGCCAGCTCGGCTTCTTTGATGTGGGCGAAATAGTCCACGAAGGCTTCGCCGAAAGCTTTTCCGAACAGCTCACTTGATCGCAGCGCCGCGAGCGCTTCGCCGAGGTCTTTCGGCAAAAGCGGTGCCTTGGTCTCGTATGGCGTATCCGCCGAAGGGCCGGGATCGCGCTTTTGCGCCATGCCGTCGAGACCCGCATGAATCTGCGACGCCATATAGAGATACGGGTTCGCCGCCGGCTCGCCGATGCGGTTTTCCAGATGCGTCGACGGATCGCCGGGCTGGCCGAGCACGCGCACCATGACGCCGCGATTGTCGCGCGCCCAGATGGCGCGGTCGGGCGCCAACGTATAGGCGCGGTAGCGCTTGTAGCCATTGATGGTCGGCGTGGCGAAGGCGGCGGCGGCGTGGGCGTGAATCAGGAGGCCGGCGAGGAAGTTTAGGCCGATCACGGACAGTCCCTCGCGTGCGTTGCCGGCGAAGGCGTTGGTCCCGCGTTTGCGCTCGAGCAGCGACTGGTGCAGGTGCCAGCCCGATGAAAACAGATTTGGCTGCGCCGGCCGGCACATGAAGCTTGCCAGCAACCCGTGGCGCCGCGCGATTTGTTTGGTGGCGGCGCGGAACAGGATCATGGTGTCGGCGGCGTCGAGGCCTGTCTGCGGGCGGAAGGTGAATTCGCACTGGCTCGGGCCGAGCTCGACTTCCACCGAGCGCAGCGGCATGCCGAGCGCCGTGATGCCGCGGCGGATCGGCTCGAGCGCCGCGTCGACCTGATCGAAGCGGCTTTCGGTGAGATATTGGTAGCCCTGGTTGAGCAGGCTCACCTCGGGCGCCCGCGACGGCCAGGTGGCGTCCTCTGGCGTCAGCCGCGGATTTTCCAGCTTGAACAGATGGAATTCCACTTCGAGGCCGGCGAGGTAATCGAAGCCGGCGGTCTTCAATCGCGCAAGCGCGTCGCGAAGAATCTGCCGCGTCGAGAACGGCACCGGCTTGCCGTTTGGGAAAAACATATCGCAGAGAAACCAGCCGGTATTCGGCGCCCCATTGTTTGACGACCATGGCAAAATTTGGAACGTCGCCGGGTCGGCGATCATGACGAAATCGCCGGCGCCCTGCATTTCCGCCATGTCGAAGCCGCCGCCGGGCGTGAACACCGGAAAAGCGGTCTTGTGCGCGGTGTCCTTGGCCAACAGCGTCGTCGTCATGGTGACGCCGGCTTGCATCAGGCCCGGCGCGTCTTCGGCCACCACGGTCTTGCCGCGCAGCACGCCATGCTGGTCGGCAAACGAGAAGCGCACCAGTTCGAGCTTGTGTTTCTTGATCGCAAGCGCTGCCGCCCTGGCGGCGCGCGCTTGTTCGCCGGTCCACAGGCCGTGCCGCTCGACAAAACTCATCGCCGCGCGACGTCCGGCCATTCAGTGCCCGTTGGCCCAGCTTTTGGTCTCTTGCCGGCTGGCGTCGGTGCGCTGCCAATAGCCCTGCCAATCGCCGGCGGGGCCGATGCCGTCGACGCAGGCCGGGCCGGTGATTTTTTTCGCCGCCGCGGCATCGAGCACCATCATCGGCTTGCCACCATTGCCGGATTGATCGAGCGCCTGGCGCAGCAAGCGGCGATAGGCGCTGATCGCCTTGTCGGAGGTGCCGAGATGCTCCGCCGTGCGGTCCTGGATCGCGCCCATGGATTCGCAGGCCCATTGGTCGTGCACGTTGATGTCGGCGCCCATGCCGGTAAAGGTCGCGTGCTCCTGCTCGTGGGCGTCAAAGCCGTAATCGTTGCTCTTGTTCTTGCGCGGCACGTAATCCGGCAATTCATAGAGCTCGAGGCGCTGGCGGCGCATCTCGTCCTTGTTAACGGCTGAGCCGAACGAGGTGAAGATCGCGTACCAATAGTGCCGCACGTCGTCGATCGGCACGTGCCATTGCGAGATCGTCATCTCGCGGCTCATCGGAATGATGAAAGCGTTGGGAAAGATCAGATTGGTCACGCGCACATGGGCGTTGGCGTCGGAGATCTGGCGCAGCGTGATCAGCCGAAACCCGTAATCTGTCGGCTCGATCTCGATGCGCGGCCGCGGAAACTCGCGCATGATCTTGGTCATCGGTATGTCGGAATCTTTCGAGGTGTCGCGGAACATGCGGCCGTAGCCTTTGTCCGGATCCTCGTCCTCGAAAAAGCGGTGCAGGAACGAGGTGTGCACCGGATCGATGCCGACTTCGAGCGATTGCAGCCAGTTGCAATCGATCATGCCCTTGAACGCGAAGGTGTGCGTCGACGGCGCGACGAAGCAGTCGAATTGCGGGAATGCCGGCGGCTCGCCGGGGCCGAGATAGGCCCACAGAATGCCGCTCTTCTCCACGACGGAATAGGATTTCTGCTTGATGTTGGCGCACAGATTGCTGTTGTCCGGTTCGGCAGGCGTCTGCAGGCATGTGCCATGGACGTCGAATAGCCAGCCGTGAAAGGCGCAGCGCAAGCCGCCGTCTTCGAGTCGGCCATAAGCGAGATCGGTGCCGCGATGCGGGCAATGCCGCCCGATCAAGCCGTAGTGGCCCTTGTCGTCCTTGAAGGCGACGAGGTCTTCGCCAAGGAGCCGCACCGGTTTGACCGGCCGGTTGCCGGCAAGCTCGTCGACCAAAGCCGCCGGCTGCCAGTAACGGCGCATCAGATTGCCGGCGGCGGTACCGGACGCAGTGCGGGTGATGAGATCGTTCTGTTCCGCGCTGAGCATCAGCAAAAATCCTCGTCGTACATAACGATGATCGCTTCCCGGGCGCAGCGCAGCACGAAGTGGTGCGCTGCAGACCCGGGATCGTCACAAACTCAGAGTCCAGAACGATCCCGGATCAGCGGTGCACCGCTTCGCGCTGCACCGCATCCGGGAAACTAGCATAACTTATCAATGCCCCGGCAGCACCAAGACCTTCGGGCTTTCCGGCAGCGTCGTTTTCGACACCACGACGGAGGGGATGTCGGCCTGCTCAACCGGCCAAAGCTGGCGCGCGCGGTCGAGGAAGCGCGCCAGCGTGTATTGGCTGAAAAAGTGCATCGGGATGATGATTTGCGCTTTCAGCGCGGTCAGCACTTCCATCATGCCGTCGAGGTCGAGGGTGTAGCTGCCGTCGACCGGCGCCATCACCACGTCGACCCGGCCGATCTCGTTGAGCTGCGCTTGTGTCAGCGTGTGGTGCAGATGGCCGAGATGGGCGATGCACAGATTGGCGATCTCGAAAACGAAGATAGAATTGCCGTAGCGCTCGGTGCCGCCGCCAAAACTGCGGATATTGGTCGGCACGTTGCGCACCCGCACGTCGCGATATTTTACGTCCCAGATCGCCGGCTCGGTCTCGCTCGGCCCCCAGCCGCGCAGCACATATTTGATCGCCGGGTCGGGGTGGTCGGTGTAGTGAGTGTCGTGGGCGTGGTTCATAGTGACGATGTCGGGCAGGATCGGCGGCCGCACATAGTCGTTATAGTCGGTCGCGATCCGCACCAGCTGCGGGCTCTCGATCAGGAACGTGGCGTGGCCGATGAACGTGAGCCGCACCTGGTCGGCATTGAGCGCGGCGAGATCGAATGCGGCGGGAATGACGCGCGGTCGATCGGCCGCGACCGGGCCGGGACAATTCTGCGCCACATCCAGCGTCGGCGCCGGTTTCGGCGTCGGCTGTTCCGCCGTTTGCGCTAAGGGGGTAGCGGGAAACGCCAGACTTAAGAGCGCCGCGACAACGACGCCCTGGATGCCGGCAAAAACACTCAACCGCATCACTGCGACAACTCCCATCCGCGGCGCAATCGTGCGCGGTCAGACGGGAGAATTTGCCACGGAATGCGGCGTCAAACTATGACGGTTGGTAGGCAGCGGCGAAAGATCAACGGCCCGACGTGATCACGCCCCGCGCGGTGACGACGACCCATTGGCCGTCCTGCCGCTTCACCGCTTCGACCCTGCCGACGCCGGGCAAAATGCTGCCGGCGCCAACTTCGAACAGGCTGCCGTTGCGGCCTTCGACCAACGCACGGTCGCCATGAACGTCCTGCACGACCCAGTCTTCGACGATCCTGTCGACGATCTTCGGCTCGGCCGGCGGCGTGGTCATTGGCGCAATCGAGCCCGTGGTCTCGGACGTAGCGTTGATCTTGTTGAGCCGGTCGACGGCGTCGGCGATGTGGGCGAGCTGCGCCGCCGGATTGGTCGCCGCGCGCTCGACCCGGTCGAGCCGCTCGGCAATGGCAACGAATTGGGTATTGGCGTTGCGGATCGAGCCGTCGAGATTCGATTTCATGGCGGTGAGTTCGGCGAGTTCCGATTTCATCGCGCGCAAAATGCTGCTCGCATCCGCCGTATTTGCGCTCGGGGCCGCTTCGGGCACCAGCCGCCCGACGCCCGCGCCGGTCAACGAGCCGACGAACGAACCGACGGCCGCGGCGACTGCGATCGTTGCCGCCAGCAGCGCAAACCGCCATGAGCGCGGTTGCGCCGCAGGAGCGGCGGGTGCGCTCGGCTCTTCCTTTGCCGCTTCGCCGTACGCCGCCTCGTCGTCCGGCGGCGGCGGTGCGGGTTCGGCATCAAAAAAATCATCCTCGATGCCGCCGCCGGCATCGAGTTTTGGCGACCACACGACGGGCAATTTGTGCTCGGTCGAACCGCCGGCGGCGGCTTGCGGCTCTTCGCCCGGACCGCTGGACGGCTCGCTGGCGGACGGTGGTTGTTCGTTATTTTCGGGTTTTTCCGCGCGCTTGCCCATGTTCCGGATCCTCCGCCTGGCGGTTGATCCGTCGTTAACGAATTATGGTTAGCAATTGGTTACCGCAGGGCTCCGCACAGCGATGAACGGCCCTCAATTTGCCAAGCCTTCAATCCGACAGGCCGTTGTCGCTGGCGAGGTCTTTGAGCGAGGTTTCCGGACGCGCGCCGATATGCTGGATCACTTCACCGGCGGCGAGCGCGCCGAGGCGGCCGCAGGTGCGATCGTCGGCGCCACGGGCGAGACCGGAAAGGAAGCCGGCGGCAAATAGATCGCCGGCGCCTGTGGTGTCGACGACGCGCGCGACCGGAAAAGCCGGCACCGCCTCGATGCCGTCGGGGCCGATCACCAAACAACCCTTCTCGCTGCGCGTGACCACCGCGGTATCGATGTCGGTGCGCAGCGCCTTGACCGCGGTATCGAAGTCCGCGGTTTGATAAAGGCTCGTCAACTCGGCCTCGTTGGCGAAAATAAGATCGACGGTGCGCGAGCGCATCAATTGCAAAAATTCGTCGCGCCAACGGTCGACACAAAACGCGTCCGACAGCGACAGCGCCACGGTGCGCTCCGCCTGGTGCGCGATTTTCGCCGCCTTGAGAAACGCATCCTTGGCGTTCTTCGGATCCCACAGATAGCCTTCGAGATAGACGATGCGGCTCGCCGCAATCATGTCTTCGTCGATATCGGCGGGATGCAGATCCTGGGCGGCGCCGAGAAACGTATTCATGGTGCGCTCGCCGTCGGGCGTCACCAGCACGTAGCAGCGCCCGGTCGAGGCGCCGTCGGACGCCGGCGGTGTCGCAAAGGTCACGCCGGCGGCGCGGATATCGTGGCTGAACGCGCGGCCGAGCTCATCGTCTTTGACCTTGCCGACGAACGCGCCGCGCCCGCCCAGGCTCGAAAGCCCGACGATGGTATTGGCCGCCGAGCCGCCTGAGATTTCGACCGCCGGACCCATCGCGTCGTAAATCTTCTCGGCGCGCGCCTCGTCGATCAGCGCCATGGCGCCTTTGTTCATGCCCTGTTTGAGCAGGAAGTCTTCCTCAGTGCGGGCGATCACATCGACGATCGCATTGCCGATGCCGAGAACGTCGTAACGGGCTGAAACCATGAGAAATCTCGCGCTGGGACGCGGCACTATAACGGCCGGCCCTTGCAGGGCAAGCCAACGCCGTGGCAATTGACGCTGGTCCGCCCCGGAGACCGTCCATGGCGTTTAAAGAGCTGGTTTTTTCAGGCGTGCAGCCGACCGGCAATCTGCACCTCGGCAACTATCTCGGCGCTATCAAGCGCTTCGTCGAGCTGCAGGACCGCTACGACTGCATCTATTGCGTCGTCGATTTGCACGCGATCACGGTGTGGCAGGATCCCATCGAGCTGCCGAAGGCGATACGCGAAGTCACCGCGGCCTTCATCGCCTGTGGGATCGATCCCAAGAAAAACATCGTGTTCAACCAAAGCCAGGTCGCGGAGCACGCCGAACTGGCCTGGGTGTTCAATTGCGTCGCCCGCCTCGGTTGGCTCAACCGCATGACCCAGTTCAAGGAGAAAGCCGGCAAGGACCGCGAGAACGCGTCGGTCGGCCTTTACGCCTATCCGACCCTGATGGCGGCCGACATCTTGGTCTATCGCGCCACCCACGTGCCGGTCGGCGAGGATCAGAAACAGCACCTTGAACTGTCGCGCGACATCGCGCAAAAATTCAACAACGATTTCGGCCAGTCGATCAAAGACAAGGGTTTTGGCGACGCATTCTTCCCGCTGCCGGAGCCGGTGATCACCGGCGAAGCGACGCGGGTCATGTCGCTGCGCGACGGCACCAAAAAGATGTCGAAGTCGGACGCCTCCGACCAGTCGCGCATCAATCTCACCGACGACGCCGACGCGATTGCGCAAAAAGTCCGCCGCGCCAAGACCGATCCGGAACCACTGCCCACCGAAGAAAAGGGTCTCGAGACCCGGCCCGAAGCCGACAACCTGGTCGGCATTTTTGCCGCGCTCGAAGGCACGACCCGCGCCGCGGTGCTCAAGCAATTCGGCAACGCGCAGTTCTCGACCTTCAAGGCAGCGCTGACCGATCTTGCCGTGGCGAAGCTCAGCCCAATCAATTCGGAAATGAAACGGCTCCTCAACGACCCCGCCGCGATCGACGCCGTGCTCGCGGACGGCTCGGCTCGGGCACAGAAACTCGCCGGCGAAACCATGAAGGCGGTCAAGGATATCGTCGGTTTCGTGCGCTCTTAAGTCGCTCGACCGCCCGCGCCTACACTTGAACTTCCTGGGCAATTCGCCACGTAATAGTGTGCTAGTGTGGAATTACACGAGTCATGGCGCGGACGGATTGGGCCGACGCCAAGTGACTGAGGACAAACAAAAATGTTCATCCAGACCGAAGCGACGCCGAACCCGGCGACCTTGAAATTCCTGCCCGGACGGGCGGTGCTGGAGGGCTCGACGCTGGACCTGCGCGACGCCGAGCAGGCGGCGCAGTCGCCGCTGGCCGAACGGCTGTTCGGCATCGCGGGCATCAGCGGCGTATTCTTCGGCTCCGATTTCATCACCGTGACCAAGAGCGCCGGCGAGTGGCAGCAGCTCAAGCCGATGATCCTCGGCGCCATCATGGAACATTTCATGTCGGGCGCCCCCTTGCTCAACGCTGGTGGCGGCGCGGCGGGCGACGGCGAAGAGTTTTTCGATGCGGCCGATGCCGAGACCGTCGCCACCATCAAGGATCTGATCGAGACCCGGGTGCGGCCGGCGGTGGCGAACGACGGCGGCGATATCACCTTCAAAGGTTTCAAGGACGGCGTCGTTTATCTCAACATGAAAGGCGCCTGCTCGGGCTGCCCGTCGTCGACGGCGACGCTGCGCCATGGCATCCAGAATCTACTGAAACATTTCGTCCCCGACGTCACCGAAGTCCGGCCGATGTGATCGGGGCAGCGCGCGACGACTAAGTGCGCCCATGCGCCTACTCGCGATCGATACGGCGCTAGGGGCCTGCTCCGCGGCCATTCTCGACACCAACCAAGGCGGCATCATCGCGAGCGCGAGCTTGCCGATGCTGCGCGGCCATGCCGAAGCGCTGATGCCGCTTATCCGCCGGGTCATGGATGAAGCCGGCACGGCCTTTCGCGATCTCGACCGGGTGGTGGTAACGACGGGACCCGGCAGTTTCACCGGATTGCGCGTCGGCATTGCGGCGGCGCGCGGTATTGCGCTCGCGATCGACAAACCAGCCGTGGGCCTGTCGACGCTGTCCGCTTATGCGGCGCCGTATTTTGCCGATGATGAAAAAGTGCCTGTGGTCGTCGCCATCGATGCGCGGCACAGCCACGTCTATCTCCAAGTTTTTGCTACCGGCGGCCGCACCGTCACCGGCCCGCGGCTGGCGCCGCTCAGTGAAGCAGTACGCGCGGCGGCCGCAGCGCCGGCGCGCATCGTCGGCTCCGCCGCACAACTGGTCGCCGACGGGCTTGCGGTCACCGACGCAACGCCGCAGCGCGTCGACGCCGCCGGCGCGCCCGATATCGACTGGGTGGCGCGGATGGGCGCCGCGCTGCCGGAAGGCCAGTCGCCGCCAAAACCGCAATATCTGCGCGCCCCCGATGCGCAGCCGCAAAACGCCGCGCAACTGCCGCGCCGATGATGCGCTTCATCGCTCGTCTGTTCGGCCAAGCCGCGCCCACTTTATCTGAAGCGCGGCCGAACGATGCCGCCGCGATCTCCGCCCTGCACACCGCCTCGTTCCAGCGCGGTTGGGGCGAAGACGAAGTCTACCGGCTGCTGATCGAAAAAACCGTCGTCGCCCATCGCGCGATAAGCAGCACAACCATGATCGGTTTCATTCTGTCGCGCATGGCGGCGGGCGAAGCGGAAATCCTCTCGATCGCAATCGCACCGCGTCAGCGCGGCCGCGG
>Ga0210395_10003962_pt1 | contig 11355 bp, 10 predicted proteins | sample IncBWH4OmetaG_FD_150861 | JGI IMG/M metagenome (GOLD analysis project Ga0210395, IMG submission 150861) | Forest soil microbial communities from Barre Woods Harvard Forest LTER site, Petersham, Massachusetts, United States - Inc-BW-H-4-O ...
CGAGGAACTGGGGCAAACTCGCGCCACCTCTTCGATGATGATCACGGTGGCGAGCGCGTCCGCGCCCTCGCCACCGTGCGCTTCTGGGATGTGCGCGGCGTGCAGGCCAGCGCCGGTCAATGCGCTAGCGCCTCGGCCGGGAACCGGCTGTTGGCGTCCACGTCCGCGGCCGCCGGTGCGATCTTGGCCTCGGCCACGTCGCGGACAGTCTCGCGCAGCAATTCATACTGCTCCGGCACGACGTAGGTCATCGCTTCGCTCCCTTGCCTGTGGACTTGCCAGTGGAGTCGCTGTAGTCGTAGAAGCCGCGGCCGGTCTTGCGCCCGAGCAATCCAGCGGAGGTCATCCGGCGCAGCAGTGGCGGCGCCGCATAAGACGGTTCCTTATATTCGGCGTACAGCGAGTCCGCGATCGCCGGCAGCGTGTCGAGCCCGATCAGGTCGGAAAGCTTCAGCGGGCCCATTGGGTGAGCGCAGCCGAGGGTCATGCCGGTGTCGATGTCCTCGGCGGTCGCGTGGCCAGCCTCCAGCATCCGGATCCCGGCCAGCAAGTACGGCACGAGCAGGGCGTTGACCACGAACCCTGACCGGTCGGGAGCGGTGATAGCGGTCTTAGCTAGCGGCCCTGTGACGAACGCCCGGGATCGGTCGGTCGTGTCGGTGGCGGTCATCACGGACGGGATCAGCTCGACAAGCTTCTGCACTGGCGCGGGATTGAAGAAGTGCAGACCAATCACTTGCCCGGGCCGATTAGTGGTCCGGGCGACCTCCACAATCGGGATCGAGGAGGTGTTCGTAGCCAGGATGGCATCTGGCCTTTTCACCACGGCGTCCAACTCGGCGAACAAGATTGCCGCATCACGGTCGCCCGCTGTCAGTTTCCCGGGGTCAGCGCGCGGTCCAGCGACTTCTCGATGCGCGCATGTCCGGCCGCGGCGGCCGCGCCATCGATCTCGCGGACGACCACGTCCAGGCCCGCGCGGGAGCAGACCTCGGCGATCCCGGACCCATCAGGCCGGCTCCGACGACTCCGACCCGCATGATGTCGCCCATGGTCTCCCCTTAGGGTGCAAAATGATACTTAGTATCGCTTGAAAGATACTGAGTATCGCTCGCCGTGACAAGTAGCCTGCGAAAACGGGTAAGAACGGGTAAGGAGGAGCGGTGACACGCAAGCCATCGGCGCGAGACCTGCTCGCTCAGGCCGCGTTCGACCTGTTCGACGAGCGGGGGTACGACCAGAGCACCGTCGACGACATCACCGAACGAGCGGGGCTCGGGCGCGCCACGTTCTTCCGGCACTACCGGTCGAAGGAAGACGTGATTTTCCCCGACCATGACCGGATGCTCGACCAGATCCGGGAACGTCTGCGGACCTCCACCCACAGCACCGCCCTCGCCGCGGTATCCGAGGCGGCCCGTCTGGTGCTTGTGCACTACCTCGACGAGGGTGACCTCGCCCGGTGTCGCTATGCCCTGACCAGTGCCGTGCCCGCCCTGCGCGACCGGGAGATCGCCAGCGTCGCGCGGTACCAAAGGCTGTTCCGCGAGTTCATCGTCGACAGGACGGGTGCCACCGCCGGGCCGGATCAGCTGCGGGCCGAGTTGGCGGCCGCGGCTGTGGTCGCCGCGCACAACCATGTGCTGCGCCGCTGGCTGCGAGGCGAGTCGGCCGACCCGCTCACCGAACTCGACGAAGCCATGCGAATGACCATGGACCTGTTCACGACCTCGGCAGGGCTCGGGACCGGCGACGGTCCTGGTGGCGACGCTGAGGGCACCATCATCGTCGCGTTCCGCGCCGGACAGGATCTCGACGCGCTACTGCCCGCTCTCCGGCGCCTGACCGAAGCGCCGTCGCAGCGATGACAACCAGCGACGGCGGCCTGCCGCCGATGCGCACTAAAAGAAGGCCCGAGCTCTATTCGGTGCGATTGATCTGATGGTATGCCTGACGAAGAGCGTCACTGGCGACGCTCTTCAGGCCAGTCAGGAGGCTGTCCATGAGATCACGCCTGATGCGAGGCAGACCCCTGGGATGGCTGGCGGCGATCGCGACGATCGCTCTCGTGCTCGGGCCGGGCGCCGCTCAAGCCGCCGCGCCGGGCGCCGCTCAAGCCGCCGCGCCGGGCGCCGCTCAAGCCGCTGCGCCGGATCACGGCGCGGCGCCAGGGCGGCTTGCGCTGGTGACCGTGTCCAACCCCCGCCCGGACCTGGTCAGCGGCGGCGAGGTGCTGGTGCGGGTCGATGTCCCGAAGCACATCAACCCGGCCGACGTGCGGATCTTTTCAGGCCGCCAGGACGTCACGTCCAGCTTCCAGGTTCAGTCGGATGGGAGCCTGCTCGGACTGGTCACCGGCTTGACGATCGGCCGCGACCGGCTCGTCGCCTTCGCGCGTGGACAGTTCGCGTCGGTGACTGTGATCGATCACTCCATCAACGGGCCGGTCTTCTCCGGCAAGCAGCAGCTTCCGTATGTCTGCCAGACGACCTCCTTCGGCCTGGCCCCCGCGAGCCCGCCCGACTGCTTTGCGCCGACCATGGTCTCGTACGTGTACAAGAACACCGAAGGCGCCTTCGTACCGCTGGCCGATCCCGCGACCGTTCCATCCGACGCGGCGACGGCGACGGTGAACGGGACGAGCGTGCCGTACATCGTGCGGGTCGAGACAGGTGTGATCGACCGGGCCGTCTACCAGATCGCGGCGCTGTACGACGGGCAGGCCCCGACGCCGCTCCAGCCCGACACGAGCTGGAACGGCAAGCTCATTTACACCTTCGGCGGCGGCTGCAACTCCGGTTACCACCAGGGCACCGACACCGGCGGCGTGCTCGACGATGAGTTCCTGTCGCTGGGTTACGCCGTCGCGTCGTCTTCGCTCAACGTGCTCGACAACAACTGCTCGACGATCATCTCGGCCGAGGCCGCGATGATGGTGAAGGAGCACTTCATCGACACCTACGGGCCGGTGCGGTTCACCATTGGCTGGGGCGGCTCGGGCGGCGCCATCCAGCAGTACGACATCGCCGACTCCTACCCACGCATCCTGGACGGCATCATCCCGAGCATCTCCTTCCCCGACCCGCTGACGACCGCCGGACCGGTCACCGACTGCAGGCTGCTCGACTCGTTCTTCGCCAGCTCGACCGGCGCGTCGTTCATGACCGCGCAGAAAACCGCGATCTCCGGGTACAACGACTACACGACCTGCGAGTCGTGGGATGCCACGTTCGCTAACAGGTCGACGGCCACCGGCAGCTGCGACCCGACGATCATCCCGCCGGCCGAGCAGTGGAGCCCGACGAACCCGAACGGCATCATCTGCAACTCCGATGAGCAGATCGTCAACCAGCTCGGAGTCGATCCCGCCACCGGCTTCCCGAACAGCCCGCTGGACAACGTCGGCGTACAGTACGGGCTCGCCGCCCTTGATTCTGGCGCCATCACGCCGGCTCAGTTCGCGGCGCTCAACGCCGGCATCGGCGGAATGAACTTCGCCGGCGCTCAGGTCCCGCAGCGCACCGAGGCGAGCACGACGGCGCTGCGTGCGGTCTACGCCGACGACCTGTTCAACAGCGGGTCGCTCGGGCTGCGCACGACGCCGGTCATCGACCAGCGCCTCGACCTGGACTTCGCCGGCTTCGGTAACGACATCCACACCACCGACTGGTCGTTCATCATGCGCGCGCGGCTGCTCGCCGCCAACCGCACCGACGGCAACCAGGTCATCATCGAGAACCAGCCAACGGTCGCCGAAATCAACGCGGCCGACACCTACGAGCTGGCCGAGATGGACGCCTGGCTGACGAACATCGAGAACGATCACTCGCACCGCAGCCAGCAGTGGAAGGTGCTCGACGACAAGCCGACCGGGCTGACCGACGGCTGCTTCATGTCGGCTACCGACCTCGTGCACCAGACCCTCACCGACCCGGCCACAGGACAGTGCGGCGCCGCCTACCCGGTGGCGTCCGACCCCCGCCTGGTAGCAGGCGAGCCGTTGACGATGCCCGACCTGAAGTGCAGCCTGAAGCCGCTGAACTTCCGCGATTACCCGGTGACCTTCACGGCGGCCGAGCAGGCCGAACTCCGCCAGGCGTTCCCGACTGGCGTCTGCGACTACAACCGGCCGGGCGTCGGCGTTCGGGCGCCGATCGCCAGCTGGCTCAGCTACGGCGACAACCCCGATGCCGTGGTCGGGCCGTTCCCGCTGAGACCGCCGCTGACCGGCTGACGCCGACCGCCAGACGCCCTGGCTAGCCGTTTGCCCCTGACCCTCGAACCCTCATCCTGGGCCCACTGCCCCGCTGAGTCACGCTGATGGGGGAGGGAGGCGACACCGTCCGTTCGGAAAGAAGATCGATTTTTCGGAACGAATGGTGGCGCCTGTTCAGCCGTCAGCATCGGCTGGCGGGGCCTTCGGGTGAAGGCCGGATCAGGTCTCGATGCGGACGGATCCGGTCAGCGCTTCAGGCGCAGACTTCTGGGACGTGCGGGCAACCGCCGTGGCGAGCTCGTTGCGGCGGACCAGGAGATAGGTCACCGGGACCGCGGCCAGGCCGATGGCGCCGCAGGCCCAGAAGGCCCATTGGAAGCCGCTGGTGAGTGCCGCGGCTGGCGCGGCGCCCTGGTGGAGCGCGGCGGCGGTGCGAGTGGCGGCGATCGTGGACGCTATGGCGATACCGATCGCCCCGCCGAGCTGCTGGGAGGTGTTGATGAGTCCGGAGGCCACGCCGCCCTCGTGCTCGGCGACCCCAGCCAAGGCGGCGATCGAGACCGGGATGAAGGCGAATGCGGTGCCGACTCCGACGATGAAGAACGGTCCGGCCAGGCTGGCCCAGAACTGGCCGTGCACAGGCACCTGGGTTGACCACAAGATGCCGCCGCCGATCATCGCCATTCCGGCCGCCATCACGAGCTTGGCCAAGCCGCGGGTGACCAGCGCCTGGGACACGCCGGCGAAGGCGACCGAGATGAGCGCCATCTCCAGCCAGGCGAGCCCGGCCTTCAGGGCGGAGTAACCGAGCACCTGCTGCATGTACAGGGTGCCGATGAAGATGTACGCGAAGAAGCTGGCGCCGAGCAGCACGCCGACCGCGTTCGCGCCCGCCAGGGTCTTGTTCTGGAAGATCCGCAGTGGCATCAGCGGCGCTTCCACGCGTGTCTCGATGACCACGAAGGCGGCGAGCAGGGCGCCGGACACCGCGAGCAGCGTCACCGTTCTGGCCGTACCCCACCCGGCCTGCGGGGCGGTCGAGATCGCGTAGACGAGCAGCGACAGGCCGCCGGTCACCGCGACCGCGCCGAACGGGTCGTAGCGCCGACGTGCCGTGGCGAGCCGGCTCTCCGGCACAAGGCGCGGTGCGAGCAGCAGCGCCGCGGCTCCAATCGGGACGTTGAGAAAGAAGATGTACTGCCAGCCGACGTAGCGCGTGAGCAGCCCGCCGGCCATCACCCCGACGGCCGCGCCGCTCGCTCCGATGGCGCCCCAAGCGCCCAGCGCCTTGTTGCGCTCGGCGCCTTCCGGGAACATATTCATCACGATCGACAGCGCAGCCGGGAGCACGATCGCCGCGCCGAGCCCCTGCAGGAAGCGCATCGGGATCAGGAACGAGTCCGCGGTCGCCAGCCCGCAGCCCAGCGAGGCCGCGGTGAACACGAACAGGCCGGCCATCAGGATGCGGCGGCGCCCGAGGAGATCCGCGGCGCGGCCGCCGAGCAGCAGGAAGCCGCCGAAGGTGAGCGCGTAGCCGGTGACGACCCATTGCAGGCTCGATTCCGGCATGTGCAGCTTGCGGCCGATGGTCGGCAGCGCGACGTTGACGATCGCGAGATCCGCGACCGTCATGAAGAACGAAACGGCCAGCACCGCGAACGCGCGCCAGCGATGGACCTGATCTGGCCCTTGACCCTCCTGGCGGGCGATCACGCCTGAAACCTGGTGGCTTGACATGCGGGCTCCCTGATGTGTGTGAGGCGGGGCCTCATCTGCGTTCACCTCTACAGATCCGGGACGTGCGGAAAACCGACCGGCGAAGCGGCGGGGCAGATAATCCGCCGCCGGCCGGTGACTTTCGTGGCCGGCCCGGATCTGTACTAGGGACGGCAGCACGTGATTTCGGGAGGGAGCAGTTATGGCAGTCAGCGAGGATTTCGCGCGTCTCACCGACCCGTTCAGGCCTGAGTTGCTGGCGCACTGTTACCGCATGCTTGGCTCGGTCCACGACGCCGAAGACCAGGTGCAGGAGACCATGATCCGTGCCTGGCGGTCCTACGGCGACTTCGAGGGGCGCTCGTCGCTCCGGACCTGGCTGTACCGGATCGCGACCAACGCCTGCCTGCGCGCACTGGAAAACGGCGGCCGCCGGCCGTTGCCGTCCGGCCTTGGCGGCCCGGGCGAGTACCCGGACGCTCCGCTGGCTTCGGCGCGTCCGGAGGTTCCGTGGCTGCAGCCCATTCCCGACGCGCTCGTGAGCGGACCGTTGGCGGATCCAGCCGAGATCGCCGCGTCGCGGCAGGGCACGCGGCTGGCCCTGATCGCCGCCTTGCAGTATCTGCCCGCCCGGCAGCGCGCCGTGCTGATCCTGCGCGACGTGCTGCGCTGGCGGGCCGCGGAGGTTGCTGAGCTGCTCGGCACGACGACCACCGGGGTGAACCGCACGCTGCAGCGCGCCCGGGCCCGGCTCGAGCAGGCAGCCCCCGACCAGGACCAGATTCACGAGCCCGCACACCCGCAGGACCGCGCCGTGCTCGACAGGTTCGCCGCCGCGTTCCAGAACGCCGATGTCACGGCGGTCGTGCGGCTGCTGCGCGAGGACGCCGTGTTCGAGATGCCGCCGGAGGTGACCTGGTTCGCCGGGCGTGAGCTGATCGGACGCTTCCTGCGGTCCCAGGTCCTCACCGAACCCGGCCGCTTCCAGATGATCCCGGTGGCCGCCAACGGCCAGCCCGCCCTGGCCGCCTATATGCGCGGCCACGACGGCGGGTATCAAGCACACTCGATATGCGTGCTCACCATCGTCGCATCGCGCGTCACACGGGTCACCTCGTTCAACGACCCGGCCCTGTTCGCGCCCTTCGGCCTGCCGCCGGCCATCCCGGCCGTCCCGGCTGTCCCGGCCGCCGCGGCCGCCGCGCTCCCGGCACCCAGCCGATGACCCCGGCATCCCCGACGGCGTGGCCGGCCGAAGGTGCCCGGCTGCTCGAACCGTCGATCAGCTACGCGCTTGGCGCGGCCCTGGCCGTCACGCCGGAGTTCTTGTCCCGCCCGACGCCTTGCCGGGAGTGGGACCTGCGGATGTTGCTACGACACGCGTGCGAATCCCTGGCCGCGTTCGGTGAGGGCATCGAAGCCGGACGCGTTGGCCTGGATGCCGCCGCGGAGGACGAGGCCCTGCTCACTGACCCGGCCCGGGCGTTCCGCGATCGCGTCGGCCAGTTGCCGGGCGCCTGGACCGGCCCCGGGCACGAGCGCCACGTCGTCGACATCGCCGGATGCCCGCTGGCGGCCGGCGTCATGGCCGCCACGGCAGCCCTCGAGGTCGCCGTCCACGGCTGGGACATATCCCGGGCGTGCGGTCAGCGCCAGCCGATCCCGCGCGCCCTGGCCACCGGCCTGCTGGCGATAGCCCCGGTGCTGGTCCCCCGCAGCGGCCGCCACCCACTGTTCGCGGCGCCGGTCGCCGTGGCGGCCACGGCCGGCCCGAGCGACCGGCTCACCGCCTTCCTCGGGCGCTGCCCGGACATAGCGCCCCTTGGTAATTGGCCGGGTTGACTTGGCATACACCATGACCACTTGGTATGCACCGTGACAAATTCCCCGCCCGGTATATCCCGATTTAGGTGGGGGCGACGTGGCTACCATGTATACCAAGTGGAGCCGCCACGCCCCCGTTCGGGGAAATGAATGTGAATTATCCCGAACGGAGACGTGGCGACTCCCCAGCGGTTACTCTCGACCCCCGTGCGGGACGCCGGCTGCGGACAGCGGCGGCGTCGTTCGCCTGCTCGCCCTCGGTAACAGTCCGGAACCGGTCCGATGCAAGGAACACCGGCTGCACGGGTGCCTGTCCACCAGGTGAAATTGAATTGCCGCTTATCCGGTTTTGTGAAACATCTTTCTTATGTTCCACATGGTGTGGGTCTGTTCTGGGGGCATTGACCGGCTTCGCTGGGCGCCGGGATGATCGCGCCGCTGGCGCGCGTACGCGACTGGGGTGAGGCACGCTGGCAGAGCTGGTGGTCGATCATCCGCATCGTGCCGCAGGCGGGACGGGCGGTCACGGTCGCCGCGCTGCTGAACCTTGTCATTGGCGTGCTGCCGCTCGGGTTCGTGGTCGCCACCAGCGTGGCGATCGCGCGGGTGCCCGGGCTCCACCGTACTTATGGCCGACCGCATCGCCGTGCTCGAGCAGGGGCGGCTGGCCGAGTTCGGATCGCACCGGAACCTGATGACCGCGGGCGGGCTGTACGCCGAACTGTTCGCTCTCCAGGCCCGCGCTTACGGCTGACCGGCCATAGTGGACCTTGGGTTCCGGCCTCCCGGCCGAGGGCCGGTGGGCGCGGTAACCGAAGGAGGTGGCTCGCTGTGACGACGATCGAGATCCCTGCGGGGTCTGCGTTCGGCCTAGACAACCTGCCATACGGCGTTTTCGAAGCCCCCGGCGTGGCGCCTCGGGTCGGGGTCAGGGTCGGGGACAGTGTCATAGACCTGGCGATGCTCCTCGCGGACGAGACGTTCGCCGCGCCCGCTCTCAACCCGTTCATGGCGCAGGGGCAGGCCCGGTGGACACAGGTGCGGGAGCAGGTGACATCACTTGTCTCGGGCGGCGCCGTCCCCGCCGCGGCGGTGCACGCCGTGCTCGACGTGAAGCTGCGGCTGCCGTTCGAGGTCAGCGACTACGTCGACTTCTACGCCTCTGAGCACCACGCGTCCAACGTCGGGCGGCTGTTCCGTCCCGACGCGCCGCCGCTGCTGCCGAACTGGAAACACCTGCCTGTCGGCTATCACGGCCGGGCCGGCACGGTCGTCGTCTCCGGCACCGACATCGTCCGGCCCTGCGGGCAGCGGAAGGCGCCGGGGGAAACCGCGCCGACGTTCGGGCCGAGCCTTCGGCTGGACATCGAGGCCGAGCTTGGCTTCGTCGTCGGCACCGGGTCCCCGCTCGGCTCGCCGATCCCGGTGGACGACTTCCCCGGCCACGTCTTCGGCGCGGTGCTCGTCAACGACTGGTCGGCCCGCGACATCCAGGCCTGGGAATACGTCCCGCTCGGCCCGCACCTGGGCAAGAGCTTCGGCACGTCCATCGCACCGTGGGTCGTGCCGCTGGCCGCCCTCGAAGCGGCCCGCGTGCCGCTGCCGGGGCAAGACCCGGAACCGCTGCCGTACCTGCGGGAGACGAGCCCGTGGGGACTGGACATCGACCTGGTTATCGCCTGGAACGGTGAGGAGGTCAGCAGGCCGCCGTACCGGGAGATGTACTGGTCCCCGGCCCAGATGCTCGCCCACATGACGGTGAACGGCGCGTCGGCCCGGACCGGGGACCTGTTCGCGTCCGGCACGGTCTCCGGCCGCGGGCGCTTTCAGCGCGGCGCGTTCATCGAGCTGACCTGGGGTGGTGCGGAGCCGGTCATGGTCAGGGGAGAGTCGCGGACGTTCCTCGAAGACGGCGACGAGGTGGTCATATCGGCGACGGCGCCCGGCACGGGCGGCGGCTGCATCGGCTTCGGTGAGGTGCGCGGCACGATCTTGCCGGCGCGTTGTTAGGTGCCGCGAGTGGTGCGGTAACCTCCCGATCACATGAGACCGGAACAGACGCTGGACTGGATGCGGGACGGCACCGAGCGGCTGCTCGGTGCCGTGGCCGCCCTGGATGACGCCGACCTCGACGAGCCGTGCCTGCTGCCCGGCTGGAACCGCCGCTACCTGCTGTCGCACCTCGCGGCGAACGCCGGGGCGCTGCGCAACCTCGTGTACTGGGCGCGGACAGGGGAGGAGCGCCGCATGTACGCCTCGCCGGAGCAGCGAGACGCGGACATCACGGCCGGGGCGCGGCGGCCGGCCGGCGAGCTGCGTGCCTGGGTCGCGTCGTCGGCGGACGCGCTGGCCGGCGACCTCGCTACGCTGCCGGAACCAGCCTGGGACGCGCAGGTGATCACCGCGCAGGGAATCACCCGGTCGGCGGCCGAGATCCCGTGGATGCGCGCCCGCGAGGTGTTCGTACACGCGGTCGACCTGGCCTGCGGCGCCGTCGGCGAAGCCGGCGCCGGCGGCGCCGGCTTCGCCGACCAGCCCGCCGCCTTCCTCGGCGCCCTGCTCGACGACGTGACGGCTCGCCGCGGGGCGGTCGGCACCGGGCCCGCGCTCGTGGTCAGCGCCACCGACACCGGCGGGCGGTGGCAGGTCGCGGGCGCCGGCGCGCCGACGGCAGTCAGCGCGCCGCTGGCCGTGCTAGCCGCCTGGCTGACCGGCCGCCCGGCGTCGTCGGCGTCGGCGCCGGCGCTGCGCGACGCGCCCGCCCTGCCACCCTGGCTGTAACGGGAGCATCCACCCGCGAAACGCGAACCTCCCCGGCCCGGCTTGGTGGCCGGACCGGGGAGGCGGTTACGCGGTTACACGGTTACACGGTTATACGGCTAGGTGGTGCAGGTGGCGCCGTTTACCGTGAAGGCGGTGGGCGCCGCGTCGCTGTTCGTCCAGGTTCCCTGGAAGCCGAGCGTGACGTTGCCGCCTGCCGCGATGGTGTTGTTGTAACTCTCGTTGGTAATGGTCACGGCCTCACCGGACTGGCTTTCCACGCCGTTCCAGGTGTTGGTGATCTTTTCGTCACCTGGGAAGGTGAACTTCAGCGTCCAGCCGTTGATCGTCGATGTGCCGGTGTTGTTGATCTGGATGTTGCCGGTGAACCCGCCCGACCAGTCGTCGGGTGTGTAGAGGACCTGGCAAGAGGAGCCACCGGAAGCGGGGCTGATCGTCCAGCTGAACGACGCCGACCCGCTCGCGCCGGTGGTATCAGTGGCGGTGACCGTGACCGAGGATGTCCCGGCCGTGGTCGGTGTGCCGGTGATCAGGCCGGTGGTAGAACTGATCGACAGGCCCGCCGGCAGGCCGGTGGCCGCGTAGGTCAGCGTCTGCCCTGAAGCGGAGTCTGTCGCCTGGATCTGCAGCGACGCCGCCGTGCCGACCGTCCCCGTCTGGGAGCCGGGGTTGGTCACCGTGACGGTGTTGGTCGTCGTGGTGGAGATCGTCCAGGTGAACGACGCCGTTCCAGACGCCCCGGTCCCGTCGGTGACGGTCACGACGACACTGGAGGTGCCGGCCGTGGTCGGGGTGCCGGTGATCAGGCCGGTGGAGGA
>Ga0210395_10003964_pt1 | contig 11351 bp, 12 predicted proteins | sample IncBWH4OmetaG_FD_150861 | JGI IMG/M metagenome (GOLD analysis project Ga0210395, IMG submission 150861) | Forest soil microbial communities from Barre Woods Harvard Forest LTER site, Petersham, Massachusetts, United States - Inc-BW-H-4-O ...
CATATCTTTTGGATATCATGGTGGTGTGGATGTCCGGCAGCTCCGGTACGCCTTGGCACTGGCAGAACACCAGCATTTCGGCCGGGCAGCCGCGGCGGTCGGCATCGCTCAGCCGCCGTTGTCCAAGGCCATTGCTCAGCTCGAACGCGAGGTCGGCGCCAAGCTGTTTGATCGCACCAGACAAGGCGTGTTTCCCACCGCGGCCGGCGAGGCTCTGCTGGCCCGGGCGCGTCGCATCGACCAGGAGCTCACCGCGGCCGCCGTCGATGCGCAACGAGCCGCGCGGGGAGAAACCGGCAGCCTGCGCATCGGTTTCAACAACTCCGCGCTGCTATCGATGCTTCCGCCGGTGCTGCGCAGATTCCGGATCGAACACCCGGAGGTGCGGCTACAGCTGCAGGAGATGGTGACGGTGGAAAGCAGCCGGGCCCTGGTGGCGGGTGAACTCGATGTCATCATCTGCCGCGGCGCCCCACGCGGCCGTGGAGTCCAACACCTTTTCAGCGTAGAGGTCAGCCGCGACTACGTGATCGGCATCGTGAGTACCAGCCACCCGTTCGCCGGCCAGCAACGGATCAGCCTCGATCAGCTGCGGCGCCAGCCGCTCGTCGTCGCACTGCCCGAGGATGAACCGGCCGTCATCAAGACGTTGCGCGACGTGCTTCCTGACTTAGGTGCATGGCCCGGCGTCACCCACGCGGGTGACACGCAGACCATCATGGGCCTCGCGGCGTGCGGGTTCGGCGTCGGTCTGGGCCCGCAGGACATGCGCACTGCGGCGCGCCCAGATACCTGGGTGGTCGATATTCGTCCGCGAGTCGCCCTGCCCAGCCTGACGTTGGCATTCCGATCCGAGCACCGCTCTCCGAGTCTGACTGCCCTGCTCGGTGTCGTCGCCGAAACCTGCCCTGTCGCGCGCTCAGCGCTGTTGCGGCTCCGTCAACCAAAGCTGTGACGATTCAGCCGGTCTGGCCCTGACTGCCTACAAGCGCTGAGCGCTGTGTTCAACAAACAACGGCGTCGCTAATCAGCAACACAGCCGCCAGACATCCGACGAGTCAGAAGGCGTCTGTCATTGGGTCCGCCATCCTCCGCCGTTTCAAATCGGAATCCGCCACGGAAAACCGGAACCTACAATGGGTGTACGTCAGCGCCCGGGCTGTGGCCAAGCTCGCCGCCCGCCAACGGCGATGGCCGCGCCCAGGTGATCACTTTGGCGCTCGTCCTCGGGGCACTGGAATCACGCACTCTCAAGGACGCCTGGCGTAATGCGACACCCAGTTGGAGCCACCACGCCAGCAGTGCCGATTACCTGCGCTGGCTGGCAGCCAACGATTACCCCTTGGCCGCGGTGGAGGAAGTCATCACCGAGGCCAAAGACGCCGAAAGCGTCTACGCCCATTATCTTTCCGACGCGGTAAAGGAGTAACACGAGCAGGTGGGGTCAGGGCTTCGGCTCTGGCCCCAACCACCCCACCCCACAGCTACGTCCACGCGCCTAACGGCGGCGGTCGGCTCGGCCCGGAGTGCGCCGACGCCCGCACTGGCCACCGGATGATGAACGCAGCGGAAGGCCCTTCGACCTACTCGATACGAACGAGTCGACACTGTAGCGAAGTCAGTCGGTTTCTTTGGTGATGTGCTCCCACTTGGCGTATTCGGCGAGTCGGGCGGCCTGGGTATCGCGCACCCAGGTCAGCCCGTCGGTGTTGATGGCGAAATGCTGTGGCGGCTGGTCGATTCCGGTGATATCGGCGACGGCGCCCATGGACTTGGGGATGTTGCCGAAGTGTGCGTCGTCGAAGATGGTCTGCATCTTGGCGTAGGTGTCGTCATAGGCGTGGATGCGCTCAGCGGTCTTGACGTTGTCGAAGAATTTTGTCATGTAGCCGGCGGGCTCGACGAGCGTGATTTTGACGCCAAGCGGCTCGCATTCCATTTGGAGGCCTTCGACGAGACTGCGCACGGCCGCCTTGGATGACGCGTAGACGGTCATGGTCGGGAAGCTCAGGTGCGCGCTCATGGAGCCGACGACTAGGACGTGACCGCCCCGGCGCGCGCGAAACTGCGGTAAGACCGCCTGCACAACGTTCAGCACGCCGACCACGTTCGTCTCGTACTCGGCGCGCAACTGCGCGGGGGTTACCTCTTCTATCGCGCCCACCTGTCCGTATCCGGCGACATTCAGCAGGGCGTCGAGCTGGCCGAACTTCTCGCCGGTCAGCGCCAGCGCGGCATCGATCGACGGGCGGTCGGTCACGTCTATGTTCGTGACAACGGTGTTTTCCAGTTCTGCGAACCGCGGATTGGCAGCAGCCACGTTGCGCATCGCGGCCACAACGTTCCATCCGCGGTGCGCGTACTCGAAGACGGCGGCCTCACCCAAACCGGAGCTGGTGCCTGCAATCAAGATGGTCTTGCTCACGGATTAACACCTTCCTCATCGATGACGGTATTTGTCGGCGTCTCATCGTGGCGATGACATCGGTCGGCCGTCGATGTGCCGGCGGACACCATTGGTGCCTCGACGGTGTCCCCGCAGACATCGCCATTAATCCACGGCTTGGCAGCATGACAGTTCCGGGAAGGACGAGCGAGTGGAGAGCTCCGCAATGACGAGGCCTGACATCAAATCTGACGCCCGACGCGTCGAGAGTGCGATCTGTGGCGGTGGTGTGGCGATCGTTCAAGGCGATGTCGGATACGGCATGTTGACAGCCACACCTGAGGCAGCGAGTCGCACCATCTCATTGAAGCGCCGAGCTGACCACAAACGTCACGGAATGATTGGCAACGCCGAATTTCGCCGTGACGCAATGAAGCTCGACAAGCGTCAGCATGACATGGTTGACGCGATCACAGTCGACTTTGACCTGCCACTCGGTGTCATCGGTCCCGTCCGGAAGGACCATCAGATCATTGCCGGGATCGAGCCGAACACGCTACGTGCGAGCATGGTCGGAGACACCATGGCGATGTTGCACAACAATGGCGCGTTGGCTACCGAGCTCGCACGCCTGAGCCTGGAGTCGAACATTGCGTTCCTGGGCTCTTCGGCCAACATCTCAGGAACAGGAGTCAAGTTTCGGGTTGAGGACATCCAACCAGAGATTGTCGAGGGCGCGGACCTCGTCGTTGACTACGGGCTGGCTAAGTATCATCTGTATGAGGTTTCGTCGACGATGATCAATTTCGACTCGATGCAGGTCATTCGGACCGGCTGCTGCTACGAACTGATCAGCGATATCCTCCAACGCTACTTCGACTTTGAATGCCCTCCAGCCCCCGGCGTCGAAGCATTGCCCCACAGTCATCTTCAGGATCCTGAGGCAAGCGCTCGTTAGCGATGTGCCCTAGCGCATGGGGTGGTTCTAACGGTAGGGCGGTGTCCGAGTGGACACCGTTGACACTCTGACGGTATCCGCTGGCACATCGACGACCCACCGACGCGCTGGCAACAATGAAACGCCGGCCAAACGTTCTACACGAGAGGTTAGACGATGAAACCTGAAGATTCCCCACGTGACCAGCATGCAGAACTTTCGCTGCAACAGGTGGCTGACAGGCTGGCGATCCGAGAACTGGTCGACGCGTACGCCTATTGCGCCGATCGGCGCAATGCTGCCGGCCAAATGGCACTTTTCACCGAGGACACAGATTTCCTCGTGTTCATGGACAGCTCCAGTCCCACACCGACCCAACACCTTCGCGGCCGAGCAGCGCTCGCGCCGGTGTTCGCCGACCTGAACCAGTATCAAGCCACCATGCACTTCAACGGTCAAGTCACCACGATGCTCGACGGCGAACGGGCGTCGGGGGTGGCCTACTGCTTGGCCCATCACGTCAAGGTCGACGGGTCGACACGTACTCTGATGATCGCCGCGATCCGCTATCTCGACTCATTTGTTAAACAAGGCGGTACCTGGTTTTTCAGTCAACGCAAGCTCATGGTGCAGTGGATCGAAACCCGTGTGATCTCGACGGACTGAGCCCGTCGAAATCGCGTCACCGCGGCGTGGAATCGACCAGATAGGACGACGGTGAGTACTCGAGTTTGGCAGCGCGAAGATCGCACCGATCTCTCGTTGCCGGAGGTGGCTGATAGGTGTGCCATTCGTGATTTGGTCGATGCGTACGCCCAGTGTGCGGATCGGCGTGATGTTCCCGGTCAGATGGCGTTGTTCACCGAGGATATCGATTTCATCGTCTACGCGGATCGCGGCGCTCCCATGCCCCTTCAGAAACTGCGAGGACGGGCGGCGTTAGCGCGGATGTGCCACCAATTCGACGCGTACCAGGCGGTAACGCACATCAATGGCCAAAGCACCACCCGGATCGACGGTGCACGTGCCTCGGGAGTGACTTTCTGCCTGGTTTGCCGCGTAAAGACCGCAGGGGTGGCGCGCACCCTCATGACCACGGCGGTCCGCTACTTGGACTCCTATGTCAAACGGCACGACACATGGCTGATCCGCCAGCGCCTAGTTTTGATCGACTGGACCGACACGCGAACGCTGGCACCGGGCTGATATGGGTCGTAGACGCCTGGGGATCTGCACGCGTGGGACTCACGCTGCCGCGTCAGAGCTCCACTGGCGCCATTCTGCAGAAATGTCTTGCTAAATCATCGAATCAGACGGACCCGCGGCGACGTGCTGATCTGCCAGGCCGCGCGCGAGATGTGTCGCGGCGACGCCGAATGCGACGGTCAATGTCAGGTCGAACAGCAGTTCCAGCGGTGTCGATGCTCGGTGTCGCAGTTGCGGATCACGGCCCCGCATTGCAGGTGCGTGATACGTCCTGCGAGAGTTGGTGTTCGGGCTCAGTAATCGGCATCGTCCCCGGCCTTGACGCGTAAGAGGACACTGTTGCAGGCGGTCGCGCGCGCGTAGCTACACGACCCGCGGTGGTGGAAGCACGACGGCGGTTTGCACCGGTCGCCACGGGAACGCGCCGGCGTCGCCGGTGAGCGTCCCGAACTGTTGATCGCCGAAGTGCACGGCAAATCCCACGGTGTTCCCGGTACGGAGTTCGGCCATGAGTCGATGACGCGCGTGAGGTACTGCGGCTGGATCGACGTCGGGATCCGACGACCATTCCGGGTGAAACAGCTGTGCCGGTGTATGGAAACAATCGCCAAAGGCGATGAGGCGGTTGCCATTTGAGGCAGTCACCACATAGGACGTGTGGCCCGCGCTGTGACCCGGTGTGACAAGGGCTGTGATACCTGGTGCGACTTCTTCACCGTCAGCGATCAACCGCAGCGCTGTGTGTGACCGCAGTGGCTGGATGAACTCGCGTTCGCCGGGGACGCCTGCTGGCCGTTCCCCACTGACGACCGGCTCCCATTCGAGGGCGGCCACCAGATAGGGCGCGTTCGGGAATGTTGGTTCGCACTGTCCCGAGTCGGAGTCAACGAAGGCCCACCCGGTGTGATCGACATGCAGGTGGGTCAATGCGAATATGTCGATGTCGGCGGGAACTAGGCCCACAGCCTCCAACACATCGAGGAACGCCCCGCAGTTGACCCGACTGAAAGAATCGGCCGCAGCCGCTGCCCCGAACCCCGCGTCGATCAGGATATGACGCCGGTCACGCTCGACCAACAGTCCACCCGCCGACATCACGACCCAGCCCTGCTGATCGAGTTGCTCAGGATGTTCGGCCCAGTATGGAGGCGGGACGGTTTTGAGGAACGCATGCGGCGCTAGAGCCATGGCACCGTCAGAGATGAATGTGAACGTGACGTCGTCCATGCGGTAGCGGCGAACCGCGGCCTGTGTGTTCAGCCGTCCGATCGCATTCTGTGCCACGATCGCGACGCTACGAGGCAGCGGGGGCTGGCGGCGCTTCCAGCGACCGTGTGTCGTAGCAAAAGACCCTGAGCCGCTGGAGCTTGCCCGCCTGGATGACCCAGTGCTCGGCGAGCCAGAAGTCAGCGCCTAGCGTGGTGCGCGCGTGCAAGAGTGCGGCTGCGCGATCACCGTCGGCCGATATGCTCTCCAACCGCATGCTACCGAAGTCGATGGCGGCAGCTAGTTGCGGCAGAACTCTATTGACGAATTCGTCTGCCCCACGGTGCACCCCGCCCCAGGGCAGCTGCGGTGAAACATCGGCGATAAAGTCGGGCGCCATGGCCTTGGGAAACGCGTCGATGTCACCGGCGAACGAGGCGACGTAGAGTGCTCGGACGAATTCCCGATTGCGCTCGCTGTGCTCAGGTGAAGTCATGCGGTTCTCCAAGTCCTAGCCGGCATGGCAACGGCTCACGCGGGTGGGCCTATCGTCGCGGATGCGCGGATGGTCGTCCATGTTCGGCAGCACACCACCGACACTGCCTCGGTGTGAACCCCCACACCGACGGAACTGGGCCTACGCTCCACTGCGGACCACCAGGCGATAGCACATCTCGATCTGCGCGGTCGCGCTGTCTCGACTGGCCGCGACACCTTGGCGAACTGCAATGCGACAGGCCCGTTACGCAAGTCGTCGACGCAGTCTCACGCTGATGCGACGAACGGTTATGAATCTGCTTGGTTGGAGCGCCGATAGGCTCCGGGTGAGGTGCTCATTGATTTTTTGAACGCCTTTCCGAACGCGAACGGCGAGCCGTAACCGACCCGCGCCGCGACGGAATCGATGGGTAGGTCGGTTTCGCGTAGCAGCCGGGCAGCGACCGTCATCCGCCAGCGGGTCAAATAGGTCATCGGCGGCTCGCCCGTGAGATCGCGGAACTGGCGGGCAAACGCAGTCCTGGACATACCGCCCGCCGCCGCGAGTTGCGCAACTGTCCACGGCCAGGCCGGCTGCTGTTGCATGTTTTCGAGCGCAATCCGGATTGAGGGGTTCTGCAGCGCACGGGCCCAGCCCTGCGCGCCGCGCTCGGCTTCGCGGTCGTACCAGGCCCGCACCGTGTAAATGATCAGCAGATCCAGAAGGGCCGGCACAGCGGCGCCGAGGCTGGGACCGTCGCGCTGCACTTCCGCGTCGAGAAGGCCGACGACCGAGCGCAGCGGCTCGCCAATGGTGGCCCGCGCCGGTAGATGAATGACCGCCGGCAGCTGGGCGATCAGCGGATGCGTCTGGCCCCGGTCGAGCGCGTAAGTCCCGCACAACAGCACAGTGTCTGGACGCTGACCCGGTATCGGGGCTGGGATCGGCCAGTGCTCCTTAGGTGCAGTCGAGCACACGGCTTTCAGCGGGGTGTCCGGATGATCGGCGAGGGTGTACCCATCGGCTGTCCTGGCGAACACGACGTCTCCTACACCGAGCTTGACCGGTGCTGAAACGATCGGCGGCACAATCCAGGCGGTCCCTTCTAGGACGACGTGAAACCCGGCCCCCTGATTGTTGAATCTCAGGCCCCACTGCCCGTACAAATCAGTGCGTCGCGCGATCGGCCGACCGGTCCGCACGGCCGTCATCACTTCTCCCACGACGTCCACGACAGTCCCGTTTCTGACCAACTGAAATTGTCCTGATCGTACCGAGCTGAGCCCAGGGTCGGGACGATCAGACATCAATTGAGGCGTCCTGGTTATTACAGGGCGGTCCGTCCGGCTATAGGTTTGCGAGAACACACCGATGCCGGCTGGTCAGTGGAGATCGGTCGGCATTGCCAGACCCGGGCGTCTAGGTCGACTCGATTTGCATCGGAGTAAGCAGTGACGTCTCCCGATCCCCGACGCGACAACCACGGCAATTCCTGCAACAGCCGCGATCCGTTGCCAACCAAAGCAACGTCGGGGATGGGCTGCCCTCGCTCCGATCGGCTATCCCGACCGGTCGTCAAAACCGATGGCTATGTAATCAGAGGCGAGCCGCATCCGCGTAGCGATGTCAATTTGGGCGACGTCGATCGCCTGAACCGAGACAAGGTGAAATGTTGAACCAGCTGCCTGCCGTCGGCTTACCGTCCACGAAGTGGACATTGTCGTCGAAGCACGCCATCGGTGTGGTGAAGGATCTCACCGAGCGAGCTGATGCGTTGGTGGATGATCTGGTAGGGACCATCGTGGTTACCCCCAGGCTGTCCGATTCCGCCTGGCTGCCGCCCCCGGTCGGCCAGCAAACGACTTGCGTCGCAAATGTCCGGTCGATTGTGGGGGCGGTGGCGGTCTCCACGGCGTTTGATCCGGAATCGGCAATGAAAAACGGAGCCGACCGCGCTCGTCAACGGATGGCAGTGTCTTCGATGATCGAGGGCGATCGAATTGCCTTCCGCCGGCTGTGGCAGATCTTGGTCGACGAGGCGGCCCGTCATCCAAACGTAGATGATCCAGCACTGCACAGCATGTTGGTGAATCTGCATGCCGCCGACGATCTGTACGTCACCGCGATGTTCGCCGGTTATCGTGACCAGCATCAGCGGCAGGTGCTCGAGGAGCTGTCGCAGCGCTCGTTGATGTTGGACACGCTGCTTTACGGCCACGCCCACGACGCGTGGAGGCTTTGGGAGGTTGCCAACTATCTTCGGCTGCCCACCGAAGGTCCGTTCGTGGTGATTGCGGCAGAAGTTCACGATGTGGGATACGAGGCCCTGCCCGAAATCGAGTCGAAGCTGCGGAGCCTGGACGTGTTTTCCGCTTGGCGGCTGCTGCCTGACCTGCATGTCGGCGTCGCCCACGTGGCCTCCGAGCACCATCTCGACAGGGTCCTCGCGTTGTTGACGCGGATGGCCACCCACCGGGTGGGTGTCAGTGCTCCTTTCGACGATCTGAGCGACACCCGGCACGCGTTGCACTTCGCCAAGGTGTCGCTGCGCGGCCAGGTCAAGGCTGGCGTGAAGGTGGCGGTGTTCGATGGCTCCATGTTGGCCACCGCCGCCGTCAGTGCCCCAAGTGTCATGGTGAGATCGGCTGCCGCAGCCCTGGACGGTTTCGGCGACATGTCCGACGAGGAACGCGAGATACTCTTCGAGACGTTCCGGGTCTGGCTGGACAACGACGCATCGGTGCCCGCCAGCGCCGGCATTCTTTTCTGTCATCCCAATACGGTGCGCAAGCGGCTGCACCGAATCGAAAAGCGCACGGGCCGATCCTTGTCGCGGCCGCGGGATGTCATCGAACTTGGTTTGGCTTTGGAAGTGCATAGCCGGCTGATGTGGCCGAATGCCGCACAGCCGCCGACACGGTGACGGCGCATCCGCCCGGAATGCCAGTGGTCCGGGGCAGCGCCGGTCGTCGAGTCAAGCGCTAGTCCGCGGTGGTGTGCCTGTAGGTTGCAAAACTCTCCGTGTCATTTCCCAACCCCCTGAAGTGCGGGTTTGCCGAATTGCATAGCATATGTCGGAATGGGTTTTTGCATTCAATATGGCGGATCCCATTGCCGTATCGGCACTTTCGGTGCCGAATAACGCCGGCGCTTCTTCTTCGACGCTGCAGGAGTTCGGTGCCGACTTGGTCGACGTCGCTAATGTTCGTGAAGAACTAGCTGTGGTGTCTCAGGACATTGGTGACACGGAGTTACAACGCTGAGCGACCCGACGGAGAATAAATTCCGTGCACGGGCGGCGCCCCAACCCTCAGAGTGCTCGTAGGCCACGCAGGGTCCTTCTTATCAGTTCACGTCGTTCGTCGATTGTCATCGAGTCACCGAGGGGGGCGTGCACCCGCAAATAACCCTGTGTCACCAGGTCGTCGACCAGGAACCGCGTCGCACCGAGCGGCAAGGACAGACGAGCGGCGATTTCTGCGACCGTGGTGCTGTGCACGCACCACGTCAGGATCTGGCCCCGCACATCATTTCTCGGCCAGCGCGGCGGCTTCGCTGTGGTGTTCAGCGTTTCGACCGGAGCCTCGAGTGCCAGTTCGACACCAGAGTCGATACGGTCTGCCGTCAGCGTGTATGGCCGGACCGAGCTCGGCTCGTCCGCGGTTTCCGGTTCTGTGAACAAGTCGCCGATCGGGTCGCCCTTGCCCTCCGACTGCTGATGCGCGTCGGTGTGCTTCTCCCGGATATGTGGCGAACTATGCGGCACGTTGTGGTTCTTCAAGAACCACAAGGTCTGGTCGGCGTGCACCGATGCGCGCACCTCGCTGGAGACGACCTTGAGTACGGTGCGGTCCGTGTCGATGACGAATGTGGTCCGTCTGACCGGCAGCAGCCGGGCCAGCAGGCCACGGCGCCGAGTGTGCCGGCCACGCCAGCCCGCCTCACGCGCCACGACGGATCTACGCAGCTTGGCGAGCCTGCCTCGGCGCACCCCGAACAGCTCGGACACCACGCCGTCCGCGTCGGAGAGCAGCGGATAGTCGAACGAGCGCTGTTGGGCGAAGTGGGCCTGCTTGTCGACGGTGTCGGTGCTGATGCCCACCCGCTGGGCGCCCACCCTGGCGAATTCGTCACTCAGGTCCCGAAAATGACAAGCCTGTGCTGTACAGATCGGTGAGGACGCTATTGGGAAGAAGAACAGCACAACCGGCCCTTCGAAAAGGAGCGCGGACAGCGTCCGAGGCCGACCGGTGTGGTCGTACAGAGTGAAGTCAGGCGCCTTCTCGCCCGCGATCATCGGCAAAGAGTAACGCGGGGAAGCTCTGCGCGACGCACGACTCGGATAATTCGGTCATCGCCGAGCAACTGCCAGCTAGGAAGGCGATGGGCTCGGCCGCGCCGAGGATGCCGGGAACTATCCTCGGGCCGGGACGGGTTTCACGCGCTGCGCCATTACTATGCAAGTTTGCTAATCCGGCACGGGGAGAGCGTGAAAACTACGCAATCCCGTCTCGGCCACGTCAGCGGGGTCGAGACGCTGGACACGTACTCCCACCTGTGGCGGGATTCTGACGACCGGACACGGGACGCGATCGATTCGGTACTCGGCGCTGAATCTATTGCGGACGGGCTGCGGACGGAAAGCGGTTCCACTAGCTGAACACGCAGGCTACAGGTCTGGGGCGGGCGAGTTGGCCTGTAAGCCGGATTCTGTCCCGCGCTATCTGGTAGCGCGGCGGCGACCATCCATCTGGACACACCGTCGCCGGGTGCCTCAAGCGGCCTACCCGCAGGCTCGGGCGAGCAACCCTCTGGCGCCTGCGCGACCGCACCGTAGTGCGGTCTTCTTGGCCTTGCTTCGGGTGGGGTTTGCCGAGCCATTCCGGTCACCCGGAATGCTGGTGCGCTCTTACCGCACCGTTTCACCCTTACCACCACAAGGGTGGCGGTTTATTTTCTGTGGCACTTTCCCGCGAGTCACCTCGGATTGCCGTTAGCAATCACCCTGCTCCGTGAAGTCCGGACTTTCCTCGACTCGACGTGCGAGCCGCGGCCGCCCAGCCAACTCGTCCGCGCTAACACGGTACTAAATGCGCAATGCGGGGGCCAGCGCCTGTCTATGCGGCATGTAATTCCGA
>Ga0210395_10003965_pt1 | contig 11350 bp, 7 predicted proteins | sample IncBWH4OmetaG_FD_150861 | JGI IMG/M metagenome (GOLD analysis project Ga0210395, IMG submission 150861) | Forest soil microbial communities from Barre Woods Harvard Forest LTER site, Petersham, Massachusetts, United States - Inc-BW-H-4-O ...
TTCGGCGAGGGCGGCGCCGGATCCTTCCGGTTCAACTTCGCCACGCCACAGCCCATCCTGGCCGAGATGGTGGAGCGCATCGCCGCGGTCCTCGATGATCCTGCAGGCGGGTGACCCTCGCCCGAGGCTGCCCCGAGGGTCCAGACCAGCGCGGTCAGGCCAGCGCGATCACCACGGACAGCACAGCGATGAGCGCGATCAGCATGTACGCGAGATACGCGTCCAGGCGCCCGGACTGCAGCCGCCTGGCCGCCCGCGCCACCGCCAGGACCGGGCGCAGCAGTGGGCGGTACAGGTACCACCCGACCACCTCGATCACGTCCGACTCGTATCCGACGTGGGCGGCGCTCTCGACCGCGTCGATCCGCCGCACGTCCGTCCGGGTGTGCAGCACGCTGGCGAGCACTCGGCGGGTCGGGTTCGCGAAGCCGAACGCGGTGTAGCGGGCCGATCCGGTCACGCCCGCCGTTGCCGACCGCCAGGCGGGCACCCGGCGGACCCGGAACAGCCGGCGGCCGGACAGGCCCAGCGTGAGCAGCACCACGATCAGGAACAAGCACGGCATGGCGATCCACAGCCATGATGGCGAGAGGATCGAGAAGCCCGCGAACACCGGCTGCAGCACCCACGGCGACTTCAGCGCCCCGCTGGTCACCGGGGCGGGCACGATCGGCGCGAGCCCCGCGGCAACCATCCGGATCTCCAGCGGCGTCAGCGCGGCCAGCGCCAGGCAGGCCGCGCCGAGGCCAACGATCGCGGCGCGGCCACCGACGCGGACATCGCCCAGGTCCGGGTGAACGGGCCGGGGCTGCCCGAGCACCACCATGCCGATCAGCCTCACGAACGTGACCCCGGCGAAGCCCGCCGTCAGCGCGACCGCCGCCCCGGTCACCGCGAGCACCAGCCGGAAGCCGAGCCCGGGCACCCGGAACTGCTGCATCAGCGCCTCGAGCAGGAACCATTCGGAGACGAACCCGGCGGTGGGCGGCAGCCCGGCCAGGGTCAGACCGCCGATGGCCAGGCCGGTGCCGCGCCACGGCGCCAGGCGCGCCACGCCCCGCAGCGCGTCGAGGTTGTCGGTCCCGGCCGCGGACTCCATGCCGGCGGCGGCGGTGAACAGCAGCGACTTGGCCGCCGTGTGCGCGATCACCTGCAGGCTCGCTGCGAGCAGCCCGGCGGCGACCAGGAGCCGGTCTCCCATCGTGGCCCCGACCAGGGCAACGCCGAAGCCGGCCAGGATCAGCCCGGCGTTCTCCACGCTGGAGTACGCGATGACCCGCAGCAGCCCGTTCTGCACAGCGGCATGCGCGATCCCGAGCACCGCGGTCAGCGCGGCCAGCACGAGCAGCGCGCCGGTCACCCACCCCGGCGGCGGGCCGAGCACCGCCAGCGTGCGCCACATCCCGTAGAAGCCGACGTTGACCGCCACGCCGGCCATCACAGCGCGCGCCGGGCCGGGCGCCGCCGCGTAGCCGCGCGGCAGCCAGACCTGGAACGGGACCAGGCCGACCTTGACGGCGAAGCCAGCCAGCAGCAGCACCTGAGCGGTGGTGCGCACCCCGCTCGCGGGCACGTGCGCAAAGCTGGCCACGGCCAGCGACCCGGACCGGGCCGCGAGCAGCAGCAGGCCCGCGAGCAGGGCCATCCCGCTGACCTTCCCGAACGCGAGCGTGACCTGCGCGGCGGCGGGCCGATCCGGCTTGCCGCGCTCGAACCCGGCCAGCAGGTAGAACGCGACCGTCAGGATCTCCCACGCGAACAGCAGCGTGAACGCGTCCCCGGCGGTCAGGAACACCGCGACGGCGGCGAGCGCGAGCGCATAGCACGCGCCGAGCCCACGACGGCTGGTGCCGCCGCGGCGCGCCCAGTCCGCGAAGCCGAGCGACACCCACGCAGCCGCGCCGAACGCGATCACCAGGAACAGCCCGGACAGCCGGTCGGCGGACAGCCCCGCGGTGCCAGGCCCGAGCACGCCGGCCGGCCACACCTTGGCCGGGTGCCCGGCCAGCGCGCCAGCCCCGCCGGCGACCAGGCACACCGAGCCGGCCGCGCCGGTCAGGTACGGCAATGCCGCCAGCCCGGGACGCCGCACGCCGGCGACGAGGTCGACAACGGCCGCAACGGCGAGCAGCGCGAGCCCGGCAGCCAGCCAGGCAGAGAACCCGGTCATGACCGTGCTCCTTCGCCGGCCACGGCCGGCAGCCGCCCCAGCGCGAGCAGCAGCGCATGCAGGATGCTGAACGGCGTCGGCGGTGCGCCGGGCAGCCAGACGTCGACGGGCACGGCGCCGCCGATCCCCCCGGTCACCCCGTACGAGGAGCTGGCGAGCCCGCCGCTCACCGCGTCGGTGCCGACCGCGATCACGATTTTCGGCGAAGGCATCGCGTCAAACGTCTGCCGCAGCGGCTCGGTCATCCCCCGCGCCCCGGCCCCGGTGACCAGCAGGATGTCCGCGTGCCGGGGGCTCGCGGTCAGGAAGATGCCGAGCCGGTGCGCGTCGTAGACCGGGTTGAACAGGGCCAGGATCTCCCATTCCTCGGTTCCGTCCGACCCGGCGTCCACGTGCCGCAGGTGCACGGAGCGGCGAAGCGCAGCGGTTCTGGTCTTCAGGCCGTAACGCAGCGCGGCCAGCCGGTCTGGCGTCTCCGCGAACTCGGGAACCACGAGACCACCGCGCGACAGCGCGGCGGCGGCCGGCCCGTCGGTCCAGCCGAACACGTCCGGCCGGGCGGCGACGCAGCGCCCGCACTGCACGCACCTGCCCTGGTCGAGCCGCACCGCGGCGTCCGCGCTGCTGATCGCGCCGGTCGGGCAGAGCCGGTCGAGCCGGTCATCGGCGTCGGCGGGCGCAACCACCGTGGCCGGCCCGCGCACGGCAGCTGCGTACGGGTCGGCCTTGGCCGGCCAGCGGGTGGTGACGACGCCGTCGCGAAGACCTCGCAGTGCCCACATCTAGCGCGTCACCCCCGCCACAGACAGCCCGAGGCTCGCCTCGATGAACGGGAAGTCGGTGAGGATGTCGCCGGCGAACAGCTCGTGCATCAGCACCAGGTTGTGGAACGACCCGGAGCGCGGATGGCACCGGGTGATCAGGCCGTCTTCCAGCCGCACGTCATACAGCACCTCACCCTGCGGAGCCTCGGCCCAGCCTGCCGCGCGGCCGTCGGCCGCGTCGCACCCGGCCCGCAGCGGCCCGTCCGGGGCCTCGGCCAGCTCGTCGGCCACCTGGCGGAGCAGGTGGAAGGACTGGGCGACCTCGTCCCAGCGGACCCGCAGCCGGTCCAGCGCATCGCCCGCCGGCCGGGGAGCCGGCTGGCGCAGCCCGAGCGACGGGTACGCGTCGTACGGCCGGAACTCGCGGGCGTCGTCGGAATACCCGGAAGCCTTGCCGACCGGGCCGAGCGCGCCGTGCTCACGAGCGCGTTCCGGCCTGAGCGGGCCGGTGCGGCGCAGCCGGTCCAGGAACGACGCCGTGCCCATCAGCGCGGCGACGTCCGCGGTCACCGCCTTGTCCAGCGTGCCGATCTCGGAGAGCAGCTCACCGGGCCCGGTCAGCGGCAGCCTGCTGACCCCGCCGGGCACGACAACCCCGCGCCCGAACCTGCTGCCGCAGGCCTGGCCAACCAGCCGCAGCACGCGTTCCTTGTGCCAGCCGAACCGCGCGGTGGCCGCGGCGAGACCGGCGGCGTCGGCCAGCCGGACCGCGACGTCCAGATGACAGGCCAGCCGCTCGAGCTCGGCGTGCAGAACCCGGACCAGCGCGGCCGTCCAGGGAACCTCCGCCCCGCAGATCCGCTCCAGGGCGTGGCAGTACGCGAGCGCGTGCGCCACCGTCGCTGTGCCCTCGACGCGTTCGGCCAGCAGCAGCCCGTCGGCCGCTGTCATCCCCTCGAACCGCTTGTCCAGGCCCCGGTGCTTGTAGAACACCCGCATGTTCAGATGCGGTATGTCCTCGCCAGGGGTCTCGACCAGGTACTCGATCGACTCGAAGACACCGGAGCGCACTGGGCCGTGCGGGATCGTGAACAGGCCGGGACCTACGACGTGCAGCGGCAGGGCGCGCGGGTCGGGCTCGATGGCCGCCGGGCCTCCGCTCTCCCCCGGCCTGGGCCGCAGCGCACCCTCGGGCGGCTGCGGCAGCAGCAGCGGCTCGGGGCGCGGATGCCCCTGCGGGATCACGCCGAACATGTCGGCGATCTCACGCTCGTACCAGAACGCGGCGCCGAGCAGGGGGGTCAGCGCCGGGTAGCTCGTGGCCGTCGCCGGCAGGATCGTGTCAGCCGCGATGACGCCGCTGGCGTCGGCCAGGTGCGCCGACAGCATCAGGCCCTCGGGCCGCGCGGTGCCGAACAGGCCCGCGAACCTGCGGCCGGCGGCCACCTCGTCGGCCAGCCGCTCCCACAGCGTGATCAGCGTGTCTGAAGCCAGGCTCACGTGACCGCCCCCAGCTGGTGCACGGCGCGGGATAGCAGCCCGGTCAGCTCCGCGGGGGGATGGACGCCGAGCACGAGCAGCGCGGCGACCCCCGCGACCACGGGGACCACCATCCAGGCGCTCGGCTCGCCGCGTGGCAGGTCGGCCGCCGCCCGGCCGCGCGCCGGGACGAGCAGCATCCGGTTCGCGGCCACCGTCAGCCCGAAGAACGCCAGCGTTACCAGCACGATCAGCACGGCTGGCGTCGCGTAACGGGCACTCGAAAAACCGCCCTGAACGATCTCGAATTCGCTCCGGAAGATCCCGAACGGCGGCATCGCGCACAGCGCGAGGATCGCGATCCCGAACAGCGGCCCGCTCCACGGCAGCAGGTCAAGGCCGCCAGATATCCCGGAGATGCGCTTGCTGCCGAACTTGTGCACCAGCACCCCGGCGCCCATGAACGCGTTGCCCTTGGCCGCGGCGTGCGCGAGCACGTGCAGCAGCACCCCGGCCAGCGCGATCGGGGCGCCGAAGCTCACCCCGATCGCCAGGATGCCCATGTGCTCGACGCTGGAGTAGGCCAGCATTCGCTTCACGTCACGCTGGTCGAGCAGGTAGAGCGCGGCGAGCAGCAGCGACGCAACGCCGAAGACCAGCAGCACGTCGCGCGGGAAGGCCGGGCCGAGCGCGGCCGCCGCGACCTGGTAGTAGCGCAGGATCGCGTAGAAACTGACCGCGAGCAGCGAGCCGGACAGCAGCGCGGACACCGGAGTGGGCGCCTCGGAGTGCGCGTCGGGCAGCCAGGTGTGCACCGGGAACAGCCCCATCTTCGTGCCGAACCCGAGTACGGCGAGCACGAACGCCAGCCGCACCGGAGTGTGCGGCAGCCGGGCTCCCGCGTGCAGCAGCGGGGTGAACGAGAGGTCGTAGTGCTGGCCGAGCACCTGGGCGCCTGCGTAGTAGGTGAAGATCGTCGCGAGCAGCGCCAGACCGAGGCCAGCCGACGCGATCAGGATGTACTTCCAGGCCGCCTCGGCCGCGCCGTCGGTGTTCTCGATCGCGACCAGCAGCGCCGAGATCACGGTGGTGACCTCGACCGCGATCCACAGCAGCGCCAGGTTGTTCATCATCGGCGCGGCCAGCATCGACCAGGCGAACAGGTTCAGCCCGGTGTAGAAGCGCCGCGAGTACCGGGAGAAGCCCGGGTCGCGGCTGCGCCGGCTCGGCGCCAGGTAGCCGATCGAGTACACCGCCACCGCGCCGTACAGGAAGCTCGTGGCCATCAGGAACACGACACTGACCGCGTCGATCCGCAGGTAGGACAGGTAGTCGAGGTCCCGGTGCGCGGCCGCGGGAACCAGCGCGAGCACCAGCCCGAAGCAGGCCACCCCGGTGACCGCGGTGACCGCCCCGGCCACCCGGTCCGGGGCGCGGAGCGAGACCGCCGCCGCGGCGAACGGCAGGATGAGCAGCAGCAGGATGATTGCGAGCATCCCCTACCCCCGCAGGCTGGTCAGGTCGGCGGTGGACAGCGACTCGGCGCGGCCGTGGTGCACCCGGATCAGCAGCTCGAACACGACGACGGCGACCAGCAGGTCGAACAGGAACGCCACCTCGAGGATCAGCGGCAGCCCGGCTGCGACGACCAGCGCCGCGAGGGAGATGCCGTTCTCCAGCGACAGGAAGCCGATCGCCTGCGACGCCACGTCGCGGCGCGTGATCATCAGCACGAACGCGACCAGCGCCACCGATACCGAGATCTCTAGCGCGGTGATCGGCAGGACGGAACTATGAATGTCAAGGGCGCGGACCGAGAAGAAGCCGAACGCGGCGACCGCGATGGCCAGCAGCACGGTGTTGGCCAGGCTCAGCGACCCGCTGCCGGCGATTTCGGTCCAGCCTTCGGCCGGCTCGTCGTGGCCTGCCCGGCCGATGCCGCGCAGCAGCCGGCGCAGCACGATCGGCACGATCACGACCTTCAGCGCCGCGGACAGCGCGGCCAGCACGTACAGGTCCGGCAGGTGGCGCACGGCCGCGACCAGGACCGCGAGCACCGAGATCAGGCCGGACTGCACCGCGTAGAGGCGCACCTGGTCGCGCAGCAGCGCCTGCCGGAACATGCCGAATTCCGCCAGCAGCACTCCGAGCGCGATAACGCTCGAGCCGCCGGAGTAGACGCTCGGCGCGGCGACCGCGGCCGTGGCCGACATCAGCCACCCCCCAGGTAGAGCGTGAACACGCCGAGCACGGCGAGCAGGAACGCAGCGGAAACGAATTCAGTGATCTTGAAAAGACGCAGCTTGGCGAACGAGTTGTCGATGACGGCCACCACGATCCCCAGCACCACGGCCTTGCCCACCAGCGCCACGATCGCCAGCGCCACGTCCCCTGCTTGGGCGGTAGCGGCCAGGCCCCACGGCGCGACGAACACGTTGAGCAGGATCGTGTAGAGGATCAGCTGCTTCATCCACGAGCCCCACTTCAGCAGCGCGAAGTAGGGGCCGGAGTGCTCGAACGGCCGGGCCTCCTCGATCATCCCGAACTCGTTGGTCCCAGTGTGCGTCTCCACCGGGATCCGGCCGGTCTCGGCCAGGATCACCATGAACAGCGCGGCCGCGGCGAGCAGGTGCGCGGGCCGCACGATCTGGCTCGCCGACGAACGCACGGTGGCGGCCAGCGCGTACGGCAGGTCGGTGCCGGTCACCAGCGCGACCACGAAGATCACGAACAGCACGACGGGCTCGGTGATCGCGCTGAACGTCTTCGCCCGGCTGGCGCCGAGCTGGGCGTACGGGCTGCCGGTCTCCGAGGCGGCGATCGCGACCAGGAAGCTGGCCAGGGCGAGGATGAGCCCGCCGCCGAGGATGTCGCCCATGTAACCGAGCGGCAGCCCGAAGCTGGTCAGCACCGGGATCAGCAGCGGCACGGTCAGGTAGCACGCCGCGGCACCCACCGGCGCGGCCAGGAACACCCAGCTCGCGCCCTCGGGCGCGAGCGCCTCCTTGTGCAGCAGCTTTGCCAGGTCGTAGTACGGCTGCAGCACCCGGGGACCCCTGCGGCCCTGCAGCCGGGCCTCGACCTTGGCGATCACGCCGGAGACTCCCGGTGCGGCGACGCCAATGGTCGCGACCTGAAGGAACTGGATGACCGGGATCGGCAGAGCCGCGCTCACCGGTACGCTCCCGCGGCCTGGACAGGGGGCTGCGCGCCCCCGCTACCTTTGCCGGGCTGCTCCGGCACCACGTCTGACACTGACAGCCTCCGTAAGCCAGCCGGTCTCCCGGACTAGGTTGCAGAGGCCATTAGCGGACGGTCCCGCGGTTACGGCGAGCCTCATCGCCGACTACCCATTCTGGGGGACAGCCCGCCGCACCTGCAAGTTCGGGCGGCCACGAGACCCGCGCGCTCAGACGCAGCCGGAACATTCCGGATAATTGAGAGAGCTGCCGACTTAGGAGCCCTGCCGCGATGACGATAGCCAGCCGCTTCTTCGGGCGGACGATGAAACTGCCGCCCGCGTCGAACCACGAGGTGCAGGTCGAGCGCGACCTGCGGGTGCCCATGGCCGACGGGGTGCAACTGCTCGCCGACCGGTACCTGCCGCACGGGGACGGGCGGCCGCCGCTGGTGCTGGTCCGCTCGCCGTACGGGCGGCGCGGCATCTGGGGCATCTTGTTCGGCCGGGTGCTCGCCGAGCGCGGCTTCCAGGTGCTCGTCCAGAGCTGCCGCGGGACGTTCGGCTCCGGCGGCACCTTCGACCCGTTCGGTCCCGACGAGCATGACGACGGCCTGGCCACGGTCGCCTGGCTGCGCGAACAGCCCTGGTACCCGGGATCCTTCGCCACGACCGGGCCGAGCTACCTGGGCATGGTTCAGTGGGCGATAGCTGCCGACGCCGGGCCCGACCTGAAGGCGATGTGCCCGCAGGTGACGACCTCCGACTTCCGGGCTCCGTTCTACGGCGGCGAGGCGTTCTCGCTCCAGACGGCGCTGACCTGGGTCAACCAGGTCGCGAACCAGGAACGGCGGTTCGCGTTCGTCCGCCAGTCGCGAGAGGACCACAGGCTCCAGCCGCTGTTCGACAGGCTGCCGCTGGGCGATCTCGACCGGCTGGCCACCGGCGGCCACGTCGCTTACTACCAGGACTGGCTGGCCCACAACGATCCCGGGGACGACTACTGGAAGGGGCGCCGGTTCTCCGACACGCTGGACCGGGTGGCGGCCCCGGTCAGCATGGTCGGCGGCTGGCACGACATCTTCCTGCCGTACCAGCTGCGTGACTACGCGGCGCTGCGCAGCGCCGGGCACGAGCCTTACCTGACCATCGGGCCGTGGCGGCACGCCGACCAGCAGGCGGTGGCCGCCTGGGCCAGGGACTCGGTGGCCTGGCTGCGGGCGCACCTGCTCGACGACCGGAGTCTCCTGCGGCCAGACCCGGTCCATATCTTCGTCACCGGCGCGGAGGAATGGCGCGACCTTCCGGCGTGGCCGCCGGACACCCAGCCGCAGCGCTGGCACCTGCAGGCGGACGGGGCGCTCGGCACGGGGCCGCCGGCCGCCAGCGAGCCGGACCGCTACAGCTACCACCCCGGCGACCCCACACCGAGCCTGGGCGGGCCGGTCGGCCTGCAGGGCACGGCGCGAATGGACAACCGCATGCTCGAGGCCCGTTCCGACGTGCTGACCTACACCAGCACTCCGCTGCCGGCCGACCTCGAAATGTTCGGCGAGGTCACGGCAGACCTGTTCGTGCGCTCCAGCCGCGAGCACACCGACTTCTTCGCCCGGCTGTGCGACGTCGACCCGGCCGGCGCGTCGATCAACATCTGCGACGCCCTGCTCCGGGTGACGCCGGGCCGGCCAGCTGCCGAGCCGGACGGCACCATCCGGCTGCAGTTCCCGCTCTGGCCCGCTGCCCACCGCTTCCGTCGCGGCCACCGGCTCCGGCTCCAGGTCTCCAGCGGCGCGCACCCCAGGTACGCCCGCAACACCGGCAGCGGCGAGCCGCTGGCGACCGCGACCACGTTGCTCGGCGCGGACCAGCAGGTGCACCACGATCCCGGGCATCCGTCAGCGGTCACCCTGCCCGTCGCCGCGTCTGTCTAGGCGTTCCAGCCGTTCCAGCCGGGCCAGGACGCCGCGCAGCGACTGCTCCCGGCCGGCCAGCTCGGCGAGCGTGTCCGCCGCCTGCCCGGCCGTCTGCTCGCGAAGAACCGCGGCCGTCTGCAGCGCTGTTGCCAGGCGGTCAGTGCCGCCGGAGCAGCGGCGGCCAGGGCGAGCTGCCTCGTCGCCTCGGCCAGGCGCTGCCGCGGTTCGATGGCGGGCCCCTCCGCCGACGCCTCAGCTTCAGGTTAGCTCGCCCGCCGCCGCTTCTCCCGTCCCGCCGCGGCCAATGCGGCGCGGCAGCGGCCATTCTCCCGGTCTTTCGCCTCCCTTCTCACGCCCTTCCTCCGCAAAACACGGACCCATTTCCTTCACCCATTAACCGGCGATCCCATCACCGTGCCGGACTGAATGTTTACGCTCCGCCGCGCCAGGCGATATAGCCCCTGCCATTAACAATGGCTGCCAGCCAATTATTAGGTCAATAAAGGTTAATGAACTGGCATCACGCACGGGGGGAATACTGCATGCTAGGGCAATGGAGTGATCGCCTGCGGAGGCGAATCTCGCACCGCGCGGCGATCGCGCTAGTCATGACGCTGTCCGTTCTGGTGGGCGCCACGTCCTATGCTTTTGTCGGCTATCTGCACCCATCGGCGGCCGGCCCTTCGGCCTGCAGGCGCCAGCCAATATCGGCCACGTCTGTCCTTTCCGGCTCACCGGCCGAGCTCGCCGCCGAGGTGGCGAGCTCGCTGCTGGGATGCGCGTCCAGCGTCGTCGTTGCCAACGACAACCCGGCGTCTGTGGCTGCGGCTTTGCCGCTGGCCGAAAAGGCACACGCGCCGCTGCTGCTGTCCTCGCCGCTGTCCGCGACGGCGACCAGCATCGTTTCGTTCCGCGGCGCCCCGGCAAGCCGAACACAGTCGGCCAGTTCCGCGAGCACCCTTGCCGCCCTGCGGGAGATCAACGACCTGCACCCGCGCAACGTGCTCGTTGTCGGGCTGAAGACCAGCGAGCTTTCGGCGGAAATGCCTGGGGCCAGGGTGACCTCTAACCCGGCCGGGCTGGCGGACATGTCGCAGCCCAAGCCGCTGTCCCACTCGCTCGTCCTGGTGTCCAAGCAGAACGCCGCCGTCGCGATGGCGGCCACGGCAACCGCTGAGGCGGCCGGCGCCAGGGTGGTGGCGATGCCGGGTTACGACCCGCGCGGCGACTCGGCCGCGATCACAACGATCGCCAAGGACAAGCCGCGGGACGTCCTCGCGGTGGGCAGCGGTTTCGGGCCGGCGAGCCGGCTGGATTCCCGGCTCGCCGTGGTCAGGACCGGTGTGCAGCTGCCGGACGGCGGTCAGCTCATCGTGCCCATGCACCGGCTGGTCGCGCTCTACGGGCGCCCGGGGACTCCGTCGCTGGGGGCCCTTGGCGAGCAGGGCATCAGCGCCAGCGTCACCAGGATCAAGAAGCTCGCAGCGTCCTACCAGGCGTACAGCAAGTCGCCCGTCGTCCCGGCGTTCGAGATCATCACCACTCTCGCCACGTCCACCGCGGGGCCGACCGGGGACTACTCGTACGAGACTCCGGTGGCCACGCTGCGGCCCTGGGTACGCGCCGCGGCCAAGGCAGGGATGTACGTGATCCTGGACCTGCAGCCGGGCCGGGCCAGCTTCCTGCAGCAGGCCAAGATGTACCAGCCGCTGCTGGAGCTGCCGAACGTCGGCCTGGCTCTCGACCCGGAGTGGGCGCTGAAATCAAACCAGCTGCCGCTGCGGCAGATTGGCAACGTCGGCATCACACAGGTGAACAGCGTCGTCGACTGGCTGGGCGAGCTCAC
>Ga0210395_10003968_pt1 | contig 11343 bp, 7 predicted proteins | sample IncBWH4OmetaG_FD_150861 | JGI IMG/M metagenome (GOLD analysis project Ga0210395, IMG submission 150861) | Forest soil microbial communities from Barre Woods Harvard Forest LTER site, Petersham, Massachusetts, United States - Inc-BW-H-4-O ...
CGCCACCACGGTTGAAGTCTGCGAGCAGCGCGACCGCAAGGGACTTTATGCCAAGGCACGCGCCGGCATTCTCAAGGAATTCACCGGGATCTCCGATCCCTACGAAGTTCCGGCGGACGCCGACGTAACCATCAACACCGGAGAACTGTCCGCCGAGGAAGCCGCGCAAGAAATCATTCTGCATCTGGAGCGGGAAGGCTTCATCGGCGTGAACCGTCCGGGAGAATAAGACCAGAAGGAATCGACTATGCCAGTAATCGCGGCCAAAATTCTGGTTGGCTTTGTGGTGGGAATCCTGATCGGAATGACCGGGGTGGGGGGCGGCGTTCTCATGCTCCCCGTTCTGATCTTCGGCTTGGGTTATCCGCCAATCGTGGCTGTCGGTTCCGACGCGATATTCCAATTCTTCACCAAAATCCCGGCCGGACTGCTCCACATGAAAAATGGAACAGTCCGCCGGAAGGTCGTCTTCGCGTTGGCGCTGGGAAGCATTCCGGGCTCCTTCGCCGGAGTCAAGCTGCTGATGTACATCCGTCTCCTCTACGGAAACGGGGTGAATACCTTTATCAAGCTCGCAGTGGGTGTGCTGCTCATCGTGATTCCCACGCTGCTGCTCCTCCAGAAGAACATCGAAGACCGAATCGCGAATCGTGCGCCGACGATGAAGGGTTTCGCAGGGATGGCTGCTATCGGCCTCACCGTCGGTTTCATCGTGGGCCTAACCTCGGTCGGTTCGGGCAGCATCATCATGATGCTGCTTCTCTTGTTCTACAGTTTCCCGCCCAAGATCAATGTTGGAACTGACGTGGTGCATGCGGTCGTACTCTTCGGCGTGACGGGATGGCTTCAATCCAGAGCTGGCAACGTGGATTGGAGACTGGTGGTTGCGCTATTGATCGGCTCCATTCCTGGTGGCTTGCTTGGTTCGCATTTGGCCACGCGGGTCCCCATGCTCTGGCTGCGCCGCATGCTATGCGTTTTGCTCTTGATCACTGGGGCTCGCATGTTGTGGCCTGCTTAACAAATTCATTCCAAGGGATTCCATGACTTCCGCCTATTCGGACATTCTCGCCCGCATCGAAGCCGCCTTAGAAGCGGCTCGCACGATCTTCGCCCGCTTTACCCCGGGGGCGATAGAAACCGAATACAAGATCGGCCACGATCCCGTAACCGAAGCCGATCGCGCGGTCGACGCCGCCCTGCGCCAGATCCTGCTGCGCGACGGCGAAGGCTGGCTCTCGGAGGAAACTGCCGACAATCCTTCGCGCCTCGACAAGGACCGCGTTTGGATCGTCGATCCTCTCGATGGCACTCGCGAGTTCGTGAAAGGTCTTCCCGAATTCTGTGTCTCGATCGGTTTCGCCGAAAACGGTAAGCCGGTGGCGGGAGGAATCTACAACCCAGCCACACAGGAAACTTTCCTGGGGGCGATCGACGCGGGCGTGCTCTACAACGGCCAACCCTCGCGTCCCAGCCAGCGCACGACCCTGGACGGAGCGCTTATCCTCGCCAGCCGCAGTGAGGTAAAGCGCGGCGAGTGGAAGCAATTTGACGGCGGTCGATTTAAAGTCCAGGCGATGGGCTCTGTCGCCTATAAACTGGCGCTGGTCGCGTCCGGCCTCGCCGACATTACTTTTACCCTTACCCCCAAGAATGAGTGGGACGTAGTGGCGGGAGCGGCCCTGCTGCGGCGGGCGGGTGGTTTCGTAAGCACCTTGGAGAAAACTGAATTGACCGTGAATCGCCGTGATCCTCTTCTGTCGGGCCTGCTGGCCAGCGGACCCTTTCTGCGGGACGAACTCATGAATCTTGTGGAACCGCACCTTCGCGCCGCCGAACCGACGCGCTCGATCTGACTCCGTCCGGAGCAATCGCTTGATAGTTTCTTCGGTTCCGGAAACGCACTTTCCGTCACCCCGTCGTGTTCTCACTCCGTTAACAGGAACAGCGCAACCCAACACGGATCGCCCAGTCGCATGGCTTATGATAGAAAACTCGTGAGGTTCTATAGGCGCTCCGAAACCGGGTCCACTGAACGGAAGTATGCGTAAGCTCGAGAAAATCCAGATTATCAAGAATGTCGGGTCGAGTTGGTTTGCCCTCGGGGTCAACGTCCTGGTGGGAGTTTTTCTTTCTCCTTTTATTCTCCACCGGCTGGGGGACACGGCCTTCGGAATTTGGGTTTTAATTTTTTCGCTGACCGGCTTTTACGGCATCTTCGATTTCGGCATTCGCTCTTCCATCATCCGCTACGTCTCCAAGTACACCGCGACCCATGACGTCGACGAAGTGAGCGGCCTCATCAATACCGCACTGTTCACCTACACGTGTGTTGGGGCTTTAAGCGTCGTCATTACCCTGGTGGGATGCGTTTATGTGGACCGTGTATTCCACGTCCAGCCCGAATTTCACTCCAGCGCGCAATGGCTGCTGCTCATGGTGGGAAGCTCCGTGGCCCTCGGGTTCCCGCTGGGAGTCTTCGGCGGAATGCTGGAAGGTTTGCAGAAATTCTACATTCTCAATTGGACCAACATCGTTTCCAGCCTGTTCCGTGTGGTGTTGATCGTGTACTACCTGAACCGCGGTGCCGGATTGCTGACGGTAGCGCTGATTACGGTTGGTTTGCCCTTGCTGGCTTCGGTGGTTCGCGCCGTCGTGGCGTTGCGCTCGTTGCCGGTCACCTTCGCCTGGAGGTACGTGGAACGCAGTTCCTTCCGCCACATGGCGAATTACAGCGGCGTGACGTTCATGATCATTGTGGCCTCCCGCCTGCGATTTAAAACCGACGCGCTGGTCATCGGGACATTCCTGTCTTCGGCCGCCATCACCTACTTTTATGCGGGTTCGCGTCTGGTGGACTACGCCGGCGAGGTGGTGAGCAGTCTGGCGCAGATTTTCGTTCCCATGTCGAGCCAGTCCGACGCCGCCGGAAACATGACTCGCCTGCGCAAGATTTTTATCGCCGGAAACCGTGCCTGCGCCTTCACCACCTTGCCCATGACCGCGGCATTCATCATCATGGGCCGGTCCATCATTGAAGTGTGGCTGGGTAGGAAGTACGTCGCGCAAGGCTATGCCGTGATCTTGACTTTAATCGTCCCCTACACCCTGATGTTGGTGCAATCGGCCTCGTCGCGCGTTCTGTTCGGCATGGGCAAGCACGGGAAATTCGCGGTCGTGACCCTGATTGAAGGCGTGGCGAATCTCGTTCTGAGCGTTTTGCTGGTGCGGCCCTATGGCATTCTGGGCGACGCTTTCGGCACTGCGCTTCCTCTGGCAGGAACCTACATTCTCTTCATGCCTTATCATCTTTGCTCGCGGCTGGGCATCCGGGTGTCAACCTATTTGAAGGAAGCGTTTCTGCTGCCGATCCTGTTGTGCGCCCCCATGGCTGCCGTCCTCCTGTTTCTGCAGACGCGGTTGGAAGCTCACACCTACCGTCAACTCATTCCGCAGTTGCTGGCAGGCGGTTTGGTTTATGCGCTCGGCCTCACCTGGGCCTACATGACCGGCCGGGCCCTGCACGTTAACGATCTTGGAGCCCGCGCCGACGAACTGACTTTGGACCCCGTAATCGTGCCGGCAATCGAAAATTATGACGACGTATAGCGCTCAACTGGCTGCTCGCTTATTCAAATTTCTCGAGACTCGTCCGCAGGTCGCGGCTGAGGCGAGTCGATCCGGCCTGACTGCCCCTCGGGTTGTGGCAAGATGATGCTGAATCTTACGGCGCAAGGTCTGGAACGATGAACGACATTTACGTCATTGGCGGCGAACTCCGGCGGTCGATGTTTCGCAAACTTGAGGAATGGCAGTCTTCTCAAAAAGGAGTGATCGTCCAGGTAAATGCGGAGCGGAAAACCTCTGAGCCGTGCGTGGAGTATGTCTCGCCGCCTGAGGTGTGCGCCGCAGATCTGCCGGCGGTGTCGTTCAAGTCCGCATTTCTTTCCGGCAACAAACTTTATACTTGCACTTCGACCGAAGTTCTAGTCTATGAAACGCCCGGGTTCCGTCTGTTGCAGTACATTTCTCTGCCCCGTTTCAATGATGTTCACCACGTCTACCCGACGCGAGAAGGAACCTTGCTGGTCGCGGTGACCGGCTTGGACATGGTCGTAGAACTCAGCCCGCGCGGCGAACTGATCCGAGAGTGGAACGTACTCGGCGAAGATCCCTGGCAGCGTTTCTCGCCAGAGATCGACTATCGAACCATTGCCTCCACAAAACCGCATCGCTCCCACCCCAATCACGTATTTCAACTCGAGGACGAGATTTGGGTTACGCGCTTCGAGCAGCGGGACGCAATTTCATTGACGCGTCCCGGCCGCCGCATCGACATCTCGGTCCAGCGGCCGCACGACGGTTATCTTTTCGGCGATTCGATCTACTTCACCACCGTCGATGGCCACATCGTGCTGGCCAACCGCAAGACTCTGCAGGTCGAAAAGACTTTCGATCTCACCCGGATGGGCGGCCCGCCGGAGCAAATTTTAGGCTGGTGCCGCGGCCTGTTGCCCGTCGATGAGCACCTTCTATGGGTCGGTTTCACGCGAGTGCGGCCCACCAAATTCCGCGAGAACCTTGCGTGGGTTCGAGGTAGAGGGGCATACGAGCAAATTCACCGGCCCACTCATCTGGGCCTCTATGATTTAGAGCGCGGCCTCTGCGTGGATGAGATCGCACTCGAACCTTTTGGCGTAGGCATCGTATTCAGCCTGTTCTGGGCAGCGCCCACGGGTCGGGCGGCCACACTCCAGAAGACCTTGCCGCAAGTCTCGCCGCTTTGACGGAGTGATCTAGATTCCTGCGACCATCGTTTGCGGTGAAACCAGCGCCGTCCCCCCTTCCTTGTTCTTGAAGCGTGAGACACGAAAGGGTACTGACCTTCGGAGATGTACCTCTGTGACCGAATAGGCCCTGATCAATCGTTATCTGCCCTCATCTCGAACACCTCGTTAGAGTCTGCTTAGGACTCGAACGATGGTCCCCCACTCCGTTCCGAGGTGTTTTAAATGCGCAGTATGCTCACGCTCTTGAGAGTCACGCCCAGCAGGTTTTTCGACAGAGTTCAATTTTCACAACTGCTCTCACTTACTATCTTGCTGGCGCTCGCCGTGGTTATGGCTGGCTGCGGCGCGGCCTCGCCGACGAACACAATCGCGCCGAGCAAAAATGCGGCCGGCCAGATCGCAGTTTCCCTTCCACCGGCGCAAGCCAAGGTAGGTGTTGCATATAATGCGGTGCCCTCAGTCAGCGGTGGCACGGCTCCCTACCTGTTCGTCCCAGCGGGTGGAACTCTGCCTCCAGGAATCTCAATGAGCATCCGGACGGGTTCAATCTCAGGGGTGCCCACCGTCGCAGGTGATTACAGTTTCAACTTGGATGTCTCCGATCCCCCGCGAACCGACCATGGCACGGTTGCTGTCCACATCATCGTCGCCGCGAACAGCATTCAAAATCCCCACATCACCCTTTCCCCGAGCACTACGACCGTTGTTTCGCAGGGGACCTTGCAGTTCAGTGCGAGCGTTACCGGAACCTCAAATACCGCGGTCGTGTGGAGCGCAACCCCTGGGACCATTTCCAGCTCCGGCCTTTTCACCGCGCCTAAGGTCAGCAGCGACACTCCAGTTACTGTCACCGCTACTGGCGCGACCGACGGCACTCTTCGCGCTTCGGCGACCTTGACGGTGACGCCCCTGGCAGCACTGGCCATTACAAGTTCCGTTCTGGCCGAGTCCAATGTAGGAATGTCATATAGCGCATCCCTGTCAGCCACCGGCGGCGTACTGCCTTACCAGTGGAGTCTCTCTTCCGGGGCCTTGCCCTCTGGATTCCAGTTGCAAGCTTCCGGCGTCGTATCCGGCACAACTGCGGTCAGCGGCTCGTATACCTTTACAGCCCAGGTGAAAGACTCGGCGGGAAATAGCTCCACTCGCCAATTTACGCTTCCGGTTTCTTCGCTCTCAGCCAGCGGCTTCGATGGCCCGGCGGAGTTGCCGCGCGTTTACCTGCAGACGACTATGGCGAATACCCCGGCTCCCGGAACCACCGTCACGGTCAAGTCCGGTGGCGACTTGCAGTCCGCTCTCAACAGCGCGAATTGCGGAGACACAGTTAGTTTGCAGGCGGGCGCAACCTTTACTGGAGTATTCACTTTCCCGGCTAAGAGCTGCGATGACAACCATTGGATTGTCGTCCGGACCAGTTCCGATGATTCCACGCTGCCTGCGGAAGGCAGCCGTCTTACGCCCTGTTACGCGGGCGTTGCCTCGTTGCCCGGCCGCCCCGCTTTTCAATGTGCTTCCACCAGCAATGTTCTCGCGAAGTTAGTAATGGCAGGGCACGGAAATGGACCCATCCTCTTTGCAGCGGGCGCAAATCATTATCGCCTGGTGGGTCTGGAGGTCACGCGCGTGGCCGGAACCGGGATCGTCTACGCTCTGTCGTCCCTGGCAGTTGGCGGCTCAGCTAACAATCTCATTTTTGACCGGATGTGGCTGCATGGCACTGCGCGCGATGAAACCAACAAGGGTGTAGAGCTGGGCGGGAGCGCGTCTGTAAGCGTGATCGACTCTTTTCTCACCGACTTCCACTGCATTTCCTACACCGGATCGTGCTCTGATGCCGTTGCCATCGGTGGTGGTACGGGCAATCCGGTCGGCCCCTTTAAAATCTCGGACAACTTCCTGGAGGCCGCTGGAGAAAACGTGATTTTCGGCGGTGCCGAGGCCACGATCACACCAGCCGACATCGAGATAAGCCGAAACCATTTCTTCAAGCCCATGACCTGGATGAAAGGGCAGCCCGGCTACGTCGGCGGCGCCGACGGCAATCCCTTTGTCGTCAAGAACCTTTTTGAGCTTAAGAATGCGCAGCGCGTGCTGTTGGAAGCCAACATCATGGAAAACTCATGGGGCGGTTTCTCGCAATCGGGATTCGCCGTCGTCATCAGCCCAAAGAATCAGGCTGCAAGCAATTCCTTGGCTAATCTCTGCCCGATTTGCCAGGTAACCGATGTGACCATCCGCTATAACACCATGAGCCATCTGGGCGCCGGACTTCAAATCGCCAACGCATTGTCCGACAACGGCGGCGCCGCACTCGATGGCCAGCGCTACAGCATCCATGACATTACTATCGACGACATTAATGCCCTGAAATACGCAGGCACCGGACGTTTCGCGGAGGTCATGACCATGGCCCTCGCTCCCCTCCTGCAGAACGTCGCCGTCAATCATGTGACTGCGTTTACCACGTCAGGGATGCTTAACGTTGGTGGCCAACTCAGTCCGCGGATGGCGAACGTCACTTTTACCAATAACATTTTTTACGCCGGCCAGTACCCCGTTTGGTCGACCGGGGGCGGAGTCACAAACTGCGCCTATTACGACAAACCAGTGACCACCTTGGACGCCTGCTTCGGCACGCATTCGTTCGGACGTAACGCTGTGATTGCATCCCCGTCGGCCTTCCCTCCGACTGTGTGGCCATCCGGAAACTTTTTCCCAGCCACTAGCAGTGCCCTGCAATTCGTCAATTACAGCAACGCTAACGGCGGAAATTATCACCTCTTGAGTACAAGTCCCTACCACAACGCGGGCACCGACGGCAAAGACCTGGGAGCCGATGTGAGCACGATCCTGTCGGAAACCGTGGGCGTTTACTGAACTTCCACTTCCTCTGCAAGGATGAAATGAGCAACGGGCTTACCGTTGCTCATTCATTTTCTCTGGCCTTTGTATTCGCTCCGGGCTCGGCGAAATTGTCCTTGGATACGCAGCAATCGCTGGCCGACCCGGTCCTTTCCCGGATCGCCAATGCTATGATGAGTCGATCGTGATCGACCTGGAACCGGCGCATTTGCACCGATCGAATCCTTGCCGGGTCGTTCAGCTTTCCTGGGAATTGTGGGAGACCGAGGATGAAGGGGCTGAGTCCGGTATTCTTCGCGGCAGTCTGTGTTCTGTTTTTTTCTTCGTGTGTAGTTGACTTGGTCGCCGCTTCAGGTCCCACCTCTCTGGATCGCTTCGATGGGCCCGCGGAATTGCCCCGCGTTCTGGTGAAGAGTTCTTTGGCCGACACGCCCGCTCCGGGGCACGTCCGCCTGGTTCAACCGAGCCACAACCTGCAGAAAGCGATTGATGCAGCAGAATGCGGTGACACCCTGAAACTACAACCGGGCGCAGTTTTCCAGGGTTTGTTTCGCTTTCCCAACAAGTCCTGCGACGACGCCCATTGGATCGTCCTCCGCACCGCCGCGGCGGACGAAACCTTGCCCCGCGAAGGTGTCCGCCTGACGCCGTGTTATGCGGGTGTGGCTTCGCTGCCCGGCCGGCCTGATTACCATTGCTCCGCTCCACAGAACGTAATGGCCAGGATCGAGTTTGCCGGCAAGACCGGAACCGGTCCCATCCTCTTCCTGCCCGGCGCCAATCACTATCGCTTCATCGGTCTCGAGATCACTCGATCGAATCCCCAAGGGTCGATCACAGCGTTAGCCGGCGTAGAAGAAGGCGGCACGGCGGATCATCTGATCTTTGATCGGGTCTGGCTCCACGGTACGGCGCAAGACGAAACCCGGCGCGGGGTTGCCCTGTCCTCAATGACGCAGGTCGGAGTGGTTGATTCCTTTTTCACCGACTTTCACTGTGTCGCCAAGACGGGTAGCTGCACCGATTCGCAAACCGTGTCGGCTGGTGGCGGCGACCATCCTGAAGGGCCCTTTAAGATTGAGAACAACTTTCTCGAGGCCGCCGGCGAGAACATAATTTTTGGTGGGCGCCCGGCAAAAACCACTCCCACCGATATCGAAATCCGCCGCAATCACCTCTTCAAACCCATGACCTGGATGCCGGGCCAGCCTGGGTTCGTTGGCGGTCTAGACGGCCAGCCCTTTATTGTGAAGAACCACTTCGAAATCAAGAACGCGCAACGCGTTCTCTTCGAAGACAACTTCCTCGAAAACGTCTGGGGCGGATTCTCGCAGACCGGCTTCTCGATACTGCTGACTCCCAAGAACGCGGAGAACAAATGTCCGATCTGCCTGGTCACCGATGTTACGATCCGATTTATCAAGATCGTCAATGTTGGCAGCGTATTTCAGATCGCCAATACCCTGTCCGACGCGGGCGGCCCGAGTTCAGGCGGAGAACGCTACAGCATTCACGATGTTCTCGTCGATGGCGTGCGCGGCAAGGATTATCAGGGCTTTGGCCTTTTTGCCATGATCATATCGGTCGGGCCACCGCTTCGTGACGTCCGCATCGAGCACGTAACGTCTTCCTCAGTGCCCCGTTTTCTCATCTCGTTTCTCGCAACCAACCCGCAGAAGATGACGAACTTTACTTTTGCCAACAACATCCTTTCCTCCGATCAGAGTCAGCAGCTTGGCTCGGCTGGTGGAGGTCCGCAAAACTGCGCATTTCAGCCGCAGAAACAGAGTACAGCCGGAGTATTCAAGAACTGCTTTGAGAATTCAACTTTCACTCACAACCTGATTGTGGACGGTTCCGACTGGCCCGTGGGCAACATTTCGGTAAAGGATCTCAGCGCCGCCGGAATCCGCGTGACCCACGAAGGCAACGTCAACCGCTACGCCCTCTGCCGTCAAAAAGAGGAAGGGTGCAAGAAACCTTCCCCAGCCATCGGCGCCGCCACCGACGGCAAAGACATTGGCGCCGATGTCGATACGATTGAAAAAACGGTAGAAGGGATCATCTAGGCAGATTGGAACGAAAATGGCAGAATATCGCGACCCGGCTGCGATCCATGGATGCCGCCGAGATCTCTTCCCGGCTCCGCCAGGAGTTCGACAAACGCGCTGACTTGTTTCGATTCCGCGCCGGCTTCACTTTCCACGAAAATTCCGCGCTCCCGGCGGCTGGCGGCCGTTTCTTTTTCGACTCCTCGCAGATCCCCGCAGTTCTGCAGGAACTGCGCGCACGCCTTCCGGAACAGGTTGATGCGATCGTCGAGGAAGCCGAGCGCATCTGCGCGCACCAGTTCCATCTTCTCGGTTACTCAAATGTGGATTACGGACGCAACATCGACTGGCACCTCGACGCCGTGCATCAAGTGCGATCGCCCAAGAAACCTTTCTTCCGGATCAATTACTTTGATCCCGCCCAGGTCGGGGACGCCAAAGTCACATGGGAATTAAGCCGCCACCAGCATCTGGTGACTCTGGCCAAGGCTTACCGCCTAACCGACGATCCCCGGTTTGCCGTCGAGTGCTTCGCGCAATGGTATTCCTGGCAAGAACAGAATATCTATCCGCTCGGCATTCATTGGAGTTCCAGCCTTGAGGTCGCGTTCCGCAGCCTCTCCTGGCTTTGGGTTTCATTTCTTCTCGAAGGTTGTGAGGTTGTGCCGCGGACATTTCCCGTGGACTTGCTGCGTGCGATCTCGATCAATGGCCGCTACATCGAGCGTTTTCTTTCTACCTACACCTCTCCGAATACCCATCTGCTGGGCGAAGCCGTCGGATTGTTTTTTCTGGGTACGCTGTGCCCGCAGCTTTCCCGCGCGCGCAGTTGGCAGCAGACGGGTTGGCGGATCATTCTCAAAGAGGCGAAGAACCAGGTTCGTCCCGATGGTTTTCATTTTGAGCAGTCCACGTACTATCACGTTTACGCGCTCGACTTTTTTCTGCATGCGCGCATGCTGGCTGCGAGCAACCAGATCGAAATTCCGGAATGGTTTGATCAGACGCTCCTCAGGATGCTCGAAGCCCTGCGCCTGCTGAGCCAGTCGGGCTCGCCGCCAAGCTTCGGAGATGATGACGGCGGCCGCGTCTTTAACCCAAGGCGAAATCTGCGCCAGCATCTGCTTGACCCGCTCTCGACCGGCGCCGTCCTTTTCAATCGCGGAGACTTCAAGTCCGCCTGCGGACCTCTGCGCGAGGAAACTCTCTGGTTGATAGGGCCCGAGGCCGTCCACCGCTTCGACCAGATTCCCTCCAGCACGGCGGCTAAACTTGAGATCACAATTAGTGATCTCAAGCTTGGAACTCGGAACTCGGGGGCGCTTCCCGAAAGCGGCATGCACGTGATGCTCGGTGCCGACGATTCATCCGGCCAGTTGGTGATCGACGCCGGACCACAGGGCACGCATAACGCGGGTCATGGCCACGCCGATGCTCTCAGCATTCATCTCTCCGCAAATGGGCAGGAGCTACTCTGCGATCCGGGCACTTTCGAATATTGCGGCGACGGCATCGGGCGTAGTTGGTTCCGTTCCACCGCCGCTCATAATACGCTCGCGGTTGACGGCCTCGATCAGGCGGAACCTCGCGGCCCCTTTGCCTGGACTTCCCTGCCCCGCACAAACGTTGACCGTTGG
>Ga0210395_10003969_pt1 | contig 11343 bp, 9 predicted proteins | sample IncBWH4OmetaG_FD_150861 | JGI IMG/M metagenome (GOLD analysis project Ga0210395, IMG submission 150861) | Forest soil microbial communities from Barre Woods Harvard Forest LTER site, Petersham, Massachusetts, United States - Inc-BW-H-4-O ...
GGCGGAAAGATTCGTGTCTTCCCCGCGCACAACATCGTCTACGTAGTAACCGGCACGTTCCTCCTGCTCTTTGGATGGATGGGGTTCAACCCGGGCTCTACCATGGGAGCAACCGACCTTCGCATCTCCGTCGTAGCCGTGAACACGAATCTGGCTGCGGTCGCAGGCTCCGCCGCTGCAATGCTCTTGTGGTATCTCTGGTTCGGCAAGCCCGACATCACCATGGCCTGCAACGGAATGCTGGCAGGCTTGGTCGCGATCACGGCGCCGTGCGCTTTTGTGTCTCCCACCTCATCGGTAGTAATCGGAGTACTCGCGGGATGCCTGGTTTGTGCAGGTGTTCTCTTCAACGACCGGGTTCTGAAGATCGACGACCCCTGCGGCGCGATTTCCGTCCACGGATACTGTGGCTGGCTCGGCGCGGTCAGCGTCGGTATTTTTGCCGACGGCGCCTACGGCGCGGGATGGAACGGCGTCGGAGCAACCTCGTACCTTGGAAGACCCGGCTTAGGCGTGACCGGTTTGCTCCATGGCGATACGCGTCAGTTCTTCTGCCAACTCATGGGAGCAACTCTCTATGCCGTCTGGGCGTTCGGTGCAACCTACGCTGTCTTCTGGGTCGTCAATAAGGCGAAGAGCATGCGAGTAGCGCCGGAAGTGGAAGAGGAAGGTCTCGACGTCCCCGAGTTCGGCATGCCGGGCTATCCCGAAGACGCGATCGTGACTCCGTACTGACAGCTGAGGAAGTTCAAATCTTAAGAATGGCGGAGAGGGAGGGATTCGAACCCCCGATACCCTTTCGGGTATGCCGGTTTTCAAGACCGGAGCCATCAACCACTCGGCCACCTCTCCGGCTATTACAGTTTTACTACAGTTCCGCGGGCTTGGGTCACTCCAGCGTAACTCAGCACAGGACATGCGAAGGTTGCCTGGAACACCGCTGTAGCGCAAGCAGGCGATGGTCGATCTTCTTGCTTAATGTATTTTGACCGACAAGGCACAAGTTGGAAGCGCTGTGTCGCCGCTAGCCATGCGCTTTCGGACAACTATCCGGGCATTGACATCGCCATCGTACCGGACCCGATAGAATCTCTCGGCCTTCACCACGATTTTCTCATCCTTGATCTTGACCTCAATTGGGTCACCGACAACCATGTTCTTGGGTAATTGATCGTGAGCAACTGCCACGTATGCGAGGTCATTTACCTGAATAACGAAACAAAACTCTTGTACACCGCCATTCAGTTCTATGAGCTTCGTGGTTTGAAATACATCCTTGGCACCAGCACGTGTTGAAGTGTCGATGAGCATGACCACGATGATGATCGATCCGAAAACACGATGCTTCACTTCGGTTGCTCCTAGGCGAATTGTGCGAAGAGCCTATATTAAACTTCGCAGAGCGTCGGGTGTCCATACCCACTTCGATGGCATTCGTCCTTAGTAAGTTCAATCACGGGAATCGCCTTACAAAACCAGGCAGGCCTCATCGAAGGACAATCGCGGGTTGCGCGGATTGAGCTTAGTCCCGTCTCCGTAGCCCAAATTGCAGAGAAAATTCGCTTTCCACTTTCCATCGGGAAAAAACTCGGCGTTGACTTTGGCGGCGTCGAATCCGGACATCGGCCCGCAATCGAGGCCAAGAGCGCGGGCAGCCAGTATGAAGTAAGCGCCTTCAAGCGAGCTATTTCGGAATGCCGTGGCTTCAATGAGTGCGGGGTTGCCATGGAACATCGAACGCATATCTCTCTGCGGAAAGAGCTTTGGAAGCTTCTCGTGAAATTCCGTATCCCAGGCGATGATGACGGTGACGGGAGCAGCCATGGTTTTCTCGAGGTTGCCGGGCGCAAGAGCGGGACGGAGACGCTCCTTGGCTTTGACCGTAGTGAGAAAGACATAGCGCGCTGGCATGGTGTTGGCGCTCGTCGGACCTAGAGCGGAAAGTTCATAAGCTTGACGCAGCAACTCGGAGGAAACTGTTTGAGGAAGCCACACATTGTGGGTCCGTGCCTCACGGAAAATCTGGTCAATGCAATCGTTGGAGACGGCAGTTCTTGCTGGCATGTCGAAGTCTCTCCTGATGAAGCGAGTGGTTATTGGTGAATTGGATTGTGCGGGAATGAGGTTGGATGCAAAACGCAGGCCGAACCTAGCGAAGACCAAACGCCCGCGAATGAAACTCCATGACCTCGGTGAAGTGAGCCAGGAAATACCCAAGGCTGTGGTCGCCAGGGTAGGGTTGATACTCGTGCGGCACTTTTTCCTTGAGCAGTTGTTCGTGTAGGGCGGCGGCGCCTTTTTCGAAGCCGTAGTTGTCATCCTGTCCGCAGTTGAAATAGATGGCCATGCGTCGCAGAGCCGCCTGGTTCCGGTTCGCCAGAACGAACGGACTATTCTCCTTCCAGTGTGCGACCTCAATCGGACTTCCGAAGACCGTCGCCAGCAGCTTTCCCATCGGCGCGCCGGACTTAGCCGCAGTGTCGAGTTCTTGCGGAGTTTCCGTGATCAACGCCGCACTCTGTGCGCTGACTGCCGAGAACATTTCCGGATGTGCGAAAGCAAAACGCAGCGCTCCATAACCGCCCATGGAGATGCCGCTGATCGCTCGATTACTCCTACCCTTGCTGACGCGGTACTTAGTTTCGATCAACGGAATGAATTCCTGCAGGAAAAAATCGCCGTAGCGCACCGAGGCATCGGCAGAATTGATGTAGAAAGTTCGTCCGCCTTCGGGCGCAACGATGAGAAACTCTCCGATTTTGTGCTGGCGACGGAGATCGTCGAGCAGCGTCCATCCTCCGCTGTTGAAGAGGGTTTGTTCGTTGTCGCCCAGGCCGTGCAAAAAGTAAAGCACGGGATAGCTTTGCGAAGGACGCTTGCTTGCGCCGGCATCATAGCCCGCCGGAAGGTAAACGCAGTAGTGGACCTCATGTTTCAGAATCCGGCTGTTCAGCGCGTTGCAGTCGATGCGGCTTTGCGCGTGGACTGGAAGTGAGGCCGCCAATGCGGCGAACAGCAGGATGATGCGAAGAGAACGATCCATCGCTTCAGTTTACTCGTAGCGTAAGGCCTGCACGGGATCGAGCCGGGCCGCGCGTCCCGCTGGGTAAAGGCCCGCCGCGAGACTCACGAAAAAAGAAAATACGATGGCAAATGCCACCAGCCACAAGGGGACCGACCAGAAATGTTCCGGCGGAAAAGATTGGCTCTTGAGGTAAATGTTCGTACCCAGATTGATAACCTGCCCGATCGCCCAACCCAGCGCGACTCCTACGATGCCGCCGAGAATGCCCATGGCGCCGGCTTCGGCGAAGAAAAGCCGCTTCACATCACGGTCGCTGGCCCCGATGGCTTTCATGATTCCAATCTCGCGGCGGCGCTCGAGGATTGCCATCACCAGCGTATTTACAATCCCGATGAAAGCGACCGCCAGAGCCAGGCTGCCAAAGATCCCAAGAAACACGTCCAACACCTTGAAAAATTGCTGGATACTGCGGCTGGCGTCGAGAATCGAGAAGGTGTTGAAGCCCATCTTCTTGACCGTGTCTTCCACCGTCTGGATCTGGCTGGGATTTTTCACGCGCACGCTCACTGAGGAATAAACCGGCTCATCGGTGGCCGCGCGCGAAATTTCCCGCAGGTCCGTGGGCTGCATCACATGCAGACTCTCAGCTAGCTTGAGCGGAAGAAAAACCCGCGCCCGGGTTGGGCCTCGCATGCTTTCGGGGTCAAGATCGGCGACTCCGACAATCTTCAGCTTCTGCTCGCGCGAAATCACCGAGTAAGACGCGCCGGCAAGGCTCTGACCCGCTGGAGCTTCGGATTTGTCATTCGCAGCCTTCAAAGGCGCGGTTGGCGCTGCCTCACGCTGGGCATAGCGCATGGTCAACTCCTTGCCGAGAAGCGGAGCGGCCAGTTCCGCCACTTTGGTTTCGTCAACGCCGGCCTTTGGCGTTTTTCCGAGCAGTTCTTCAGCGAAGGCCTTCTGCAGAATCGCTTCCGGCGCCGTGGCAGACGAAAAAAAATGTCCCTGCACCGCCTCGAACGCGTCGTTGGATTGGGCAGACGGAGGCAGCGCCGCTACCATCGTCAAATGCGGTTTGTCTTCGTAGCGCAGCTCAGTGATAAACCGGATGTCAGGATACGCCTCCAGCACGTTAGGCAGACGCTCGATCTCCCGGCGCGTAGGCTCGTCGAGAATTCGGCTCTCGGCAGGGGCAGGCCCGTTGCGTTCTTCTTCGCGACCGAAGTTCCGCAGATCGCGCCGGGAAGTGACCACGACCGTATCGAACAGACCAGACTTCATCAAACGCCGCGACGCGAGCTGTTGCAGACCGATTCCCAGAGAAAGCATCGCGACCAGCGAAGCCACGCCCACCGAGATGCCGATGGTGGTCAGCGAGTTTCGCAGAACCGATTCGCGCAAATTGCGCAGGGCGAGTTCGGTCAGATCAGGAAGCTTCACGGTCGCCCTCCGTTCTCTGGACCACCGGCAGCAACGACCGAATTCGATTCCTCGCCAACCAGTTTGCCATCCGCCAGGAAGATCAGGCGATGAGCATAGCGCTCGGCCAGAGCCCGCTCGTGCGTCACCATCACGACTGTCATTCCCAACTTCTGGTTGAACCCACGGACCATATTCATGATTTCGGTTCCAGTGTGGCTGTCGAGATTACCTGTAGGCTCGTCGGCTAACAGCAACTGAGGACGGTTGATGAGAGCACGTGCCAGCGCGGCCCGCTGTTGTTCCCCGCCCGAGAGTTCGCTCGGCCGATGGTTCATGCGCGCTTCGAGGCCGACTCTCGCGAGGGCTTCGCGTGCGAGGCCGTCACGCTTCTCGCGATCGACCTCGGCAAAGCGCATGGGCAACTCGACGTTTTCTGCGAGCGTCATGCTGGCGATCAGGTTGAACGATTGAAAAACCATGCCTACGGTGTGCAGCCGATACTTGGCTAATTCCTCGCGCGAGAGTTGCGCCAGATCGCGATCCTGGACAATCACGCTACCCGAGGTCGGACGATCCAGGCCAGCAACCAGATTCAAGACTGAAGATTTTCCCGAGCCAGAACTTCCCAGCAGCGCAACGAATTCGCCAGCCGCCACGGCAAGCGTTACGCCGTCGACAGCCCGGATGAGAGTCTCGCCCATGCGATAATGGCGGCAAAGTTGGTCCGCATGAACCGCGGGAGCGCCATTCACCGAGCTTCGGCCTGTGTTGCTCATGAAAGCTAGCGAACCTCTCCCTTGAGCACACGCAAGGCATCGGCGGTTTTGACATCGCCGTTGCGCGCCGGACCGGTGCTGCCGTTCCCGTCTGCCTCGAGCTTGCCGCCCTCACCTGGCGCAAGAAAGAGGTTATGCTCCAGTCCATGCTGCCGGGTGTAGAGATCGTAGTAGCGGCCTTGCGCTTCATAGAGCTGTTCGTGTGTACCTCGCTCGATGATTCGCCCTTGTTCCATTACCAGAATCTGGTCAGCGCGACGTATGGTCGAAAGCCGGTGCGCGATCACGAATGTCGTTCGGCCTTGCATGAGATAAGAAAGTCCCTGCTGAATCATTTGCTCGGATTCTGAGTCGAGGCTCGAAGTTGCTTCGTCAAGAATCAGAATGCGGGGCTCGGCCAGAATGGCGCGGGCAATCGAAATTCGCTGCCGCTGGCCGCCCGAGAGCTTCACGCCACGCTCGCCGACCACGGTGTCATATTTCTCAGCGAAAGATTCGGCGAACTCATCCACGCGGGCGATTCGACAGGCGCGCAGGAATTCTTCTTCGCTCGCGCCGGGACGTGAAAACATAACGTTCTCGCGAATCGTTCCGTCAAACAGAAACGACTCCTGCAAAACCACCCCAAGACGCGTGCGATACGAATCGAGCCGGACCGTGCTCAGGTCCGTGCCATCTACAAGAATTCTGCCTTTAGTTGGCACGTAAAACGCCGAAATCAGCCCGATCGTCGTCGATTTTCCTGAGCCCGAGGATCCCACCAGCGCCGTAACCGTACCGGGTTCCGCGCGGAAAGAAATATCATGCAGAACTTCGTGAACGCCGTCGTAGCTGAAACTTACGTCGTCAAACTCCACGGTGCCGCGAATGTCGCCCAGCACCACGGAGCGTTTCGGGTCCTCGTCCTCGGGACGTTCATGCAGGATTTCCTGAGTCCGCTCTAACCCGGCGAGAGCTTCGGTGAGCTGTGTTCCAATTCCCACGGCCTGCGCCATGGGTGCAATCAGAAAAGCCAACATCGCCGTGAAGGAGACGAGGCCGCCAATCGACATGGTCCCCGACATAATCTGGCGCGCGCCCACATACGTGACCACCGCACCGACCACACCTAAAAGCACGCTGGCGGAGAGGCTCATCACCGACGTTGCGGTGAGCGTGCGCATGATGTTTTCCAGCAGGCGTTTCACGCCATGCGCGAAGACCGCCTCCTCACGCTCCTCTGCGTGATAGCCCTTGATGACGCGAACGCCGCCGAGCGATTCCGTGAGCCGGCCTGTGACCTCAGCGTTTATTTTGCCGCGCTCCCGGAAGATTGGCCGGATCGTGCCGAACGCTTTGGCCAGAGCAACGCCGAAGAACAGCAAGAATCCCAGCGCGAGGGAAGTCATTACCGCACTGATGCGAAGCAAAAGCACAAGCGCGATGGCGGAGGTAAGCAGTCCACCCGCAAAGTCGACCAGGCCGGTCCCGAGCAAATTACGCACGCCTTCCACATCGCTCATGATTCGCGACACCAGCATGCCGGTTTTGTTTGCGTCGTAGAATGCGACCGGAAGCCGCGAAATGTGCTTCTGCACCCTCTGGCGCAGTTCGGTGATCAGGCGCTGCGCCTCCTTCGATAGCAGTTGCGTCAGCGAGAACGACGTGATTCCCTGGATCAGCGTCGCCCCCAGAACCACCAGGACGAGCCGGTCCAGCAAGTGCAGGGAGTGCTTAGGGATGACGTTATCGAACAAGAACTTGGTGGAGTAGGGTAGCACCAGGCTAGCGACCCGGTTCACAATCATCAGCAAGAAGCCAACGCTCAGCAGGCCGATGCGGGGACGAGTCAACTCCCAAACGATAGGGAGAACGGCACGCAGTCGCTGGACTTTTGGGGGCTTCTGGGCTGCTTTAGGGTCGGTACTCAATCTTTGATTGGACTCCGCCAGACTTCGATTCGCTTCATTATTACTGCATTGTGACACGTCTGGGCGGGGCGTTGTATCCTCGGGGCGTGGCACGTCCGCCTTCTCCGGAGCGCTCTCCAACCGTGGGCCTGTTGCTCGGGCTGGCCATCACCCTTGCGGCTGTCGTGGCCTACTCCGCACACATCACCTGGCAAGTGGCCGGTCTGCGCAAGCTTCAGTCCGATCTGATCGACCGTAACCGCAAGGATTCTCTGCAGTTGCTCCGCATCCAGAACGACCTGAATCTGCTTGCGGTCGCCATGCGCGACATGATCGACAATGACGAGCCTTACCCGCTCACAGCCTGGTCAGCGCAGTTCCAGCGCATTCGCACCGACCTCGATGATGCCATGCGCCTCGAAGCCGGGTTGGCCCCGACCAGTCGGACAGCCGAGCAAAGCGCTTCGCTCAGCAGTTCGTTGACGCAGTTCTGGGATGCAGCGGACCGCGTGTTCGCGTTGGCTGCCTCAGGCAAGGCAAAAGACGCGAGAGTGCAGATTCAGCTTTCGCTTCAGGCGCGGCAGGCGGCCTTGAGCACGGCCGTGGCCCGGATGCTGGTGCAGAACAGCGAAAACGAAGAGCAGGCGGCGCAGCGAATTGTTCAGATCTACAACGGGGTGCAGCGGCAGGTGTATGTGTTCCTGGCCGCGACCCTCGCCGCGATCCTGCTGACTGGGTTTTCCATGATCCGGTGGAACCGGCGGCTGTTTGCGCGCATGGCTGAACTATCGGAGCGGCGCAGCGAACTGGCGCAGAAATTGATTGCCACGCAGGAATCCACCCTGCGCTATATTTCGCGCGAGCTGCATGATGAATTTGGACAGATTCTCACAGCGATGGGATCAATGCTTGGCCGTGCCGGAACTCACGCTCCCGAAGGTTCGTCCCTGCGTGGCGACTTGCGGGAAGTCAACCAGATCGCGCAGGACACGCTCGACCGGGTTCGAACCCTTTCGCAGGCGCTGCATCCGGTAATGCTCGACGAGGCCGGGCTGGAGACTACGCTCGACTGGTACATCCCCACCGTGGAAAGACAGACCGGGATTGCCATATGCTACGAGAAGCAGGGCGCGCCGTTCGACGTAAATGGAAGCGCAGCGGTTCAAATCTACCGCGTGCTGCAGGAAGCATTAAACAACGTGGCACGCCACTCCGGCGCGAAACAGGCTTGGGTGCGATTGCGTTTTCTGCCTGCGACGCTTGAGTTGGAAGTGGAGGATCACGGTGTAGGCTTCAACCACAGGCCTGCGAAGCATGGCATCGGACTCGTTGCCATGCGCGAGCGCTCGGAATTGATGGATGGACGATTAATCTTTGCGACTCCCGCCGCCGGCGGTACTCTATTGCACCTGACGGTGCCCCGCGAGAAAGTTGGGTCCCGAGACGGAGATCCCAGGGAGCAAGATCAAGGTCAGAAAAGCCAAATATGACAAAGAAGATCAGTGTGTTGCTTGTCGATGACCACAGCCTGGTCCGGCGTGGCTTTCGACGGATATTGGAGGATGAGCCGGATATCGTTGTGGTCGGCGAGGCAGGCGACGGGGAAGAAGCGGTCAAGCTGACGCGCCAGTTGAAGCCGCAAGTTGTAGTCATGGACTGCGCATTGCCGAAGATGAACGGACTCGATGCAACGCGGCAAATTCTCGAAGACTTGCCCGAGACCGCTGTGCTCATGCTTAGCATGCATTCGGAGAACACCTGGGTGCGGCAAGCGACCGAGGCCGGCGCCAGTGGATATATTCTAAAAAACGCGATGAATCTGGAACTGGGATCAGCCGTGAGGCGCGTGGCTGGCGGGAAAACAATCTTCGATCCCCAGGTCGAGCAACCCTCGTCGCTCAAAGGCGAACGCAGCGGTGGGCTAACGCCACGCGAGCTCGAAGTCCTGCAGATGATCGTGGACGGCAAGTCGAACCGGGAAATAGCCCTGGTGCTGGACCTCAGCGCCAACACGGTTGCCGTCCATCGCGCCAATATCATGAACGCGCTCGGCATTCACAAGACTGCCGAGCTTGTGGTCTACGCGATTCGCTCCGGGCTGGTGAACGTTCCGTGAAACGCAGATCTTTTCTGCAGGGCATGGCGGGTCTGGCGTCGGTGTCACAGTTGCCGCTGCTGCGGGCGCTGGCCGCGGCTTCTGGAACACCGCCTTCGCCCGGCTTTCGTCTGGTTGATGTAACCTCGAGCGCCGGCATTCAGTTCCAGCACAACAGCGGTGCCTTCGGCGGGAAGCTTCTGCCGGAAACTTTGGGCTCCGGCTGCGCCTTTCTCGACTACGACCGAGACGGCTGGCAAGACATTCTTCTGATCAACGGAATGGATTGGCTGGGCCACAAGCAGCGGAGCTCCACGCTGCAGTTCTACCACAACAACAGGAACGGCACTTTCACCGACGTCACCTCCCGCGCCGGACTGAATGTCGAAATGTACGGCATGGGTGTGGCGGTTGGCGATTACGACAACGACGGATTTCCTGACATTCTCGTGACCTGCGTGGGGCAGAACCGGCTATTCCACAATACCGGCCACGGAACTTTCACGGATGTGACCAGCGCCAGCGGATTGGGAAAGCGCCTGGGGTTCAGCACGTCCGCTCTCTGGTTTGATTACGACCGCGACGGCCGGCTCGATCTTTTTGTTTGCAACTACGTCAAGTGGTTGCCTGAGCACGATGTGTTCTGCAGTCTCGATGGCAAGCACAAATCCTATTGCACGCCGGAGGCGTATCGCGGCGAAACCTGCTGGCTGTTTCACAACCGCGGCAACGGCACCTTTGAGGACGTTACCGCTTCCAGCGGCGTTTTCGACAGCAGTTCCAAATCTCTGGGCGTTGCCATGCTGGATGAAAACCAGAGTGGCTGGCCCGATCTGTTGGTCGCGAACGACACTCAGCCCAACAAGCTGTATCGAAACCAGCGCAACGGCACATTCAAAGACGCCGCAGTCGAGGCTGGGCTGGCCTTCAGCAGCGAGGGCAAGGCGCGGGCCGGCATGGGTGTGGACGTCGGCGATTTCACCAACTCCGGCCGTTCCGGTGTGGCTATCACGAACTTCGATAACGAAATGACCGGCTTGTACGAGTTCAGCGGTAAAGCATACGAAGACATCGCCGCGCAGGCAGGGGTTGGACTAGCTTCCAAGAACAGTCTGGGTTTTGGATGCGTTTTCCTCGACGCGAATCTTGATGGCTGGCTAGATCTCGCCGTCGCTAACGGCCACATCGACGAGACGGTGCGCAACATTCGCGGCAATGTCGGCTACGCCCAGCCGCCACAGCTCTTTCTGAACGATGGCAAGGGGAGTTTTCACGACATCGCCGCGGAAGTAGGCAGCGGATTCGAGCAGCCGAAGGTGGGACGCGGACTAGCCTATGCTGACTTCGATCGCGACGGCGACCTCGACCTGCTGCTGACTACCAACAACGGTCCAGCCTACCTCTACCGGAACGACCAGCTGGCCGGGAACCGCAGCATTCGTTTCCGGCTGGTCGGCATCAAATCGAACCGCGACGGAATCGGTGCGACGATCCGCATTGTCTCCGGCGGCTTGAGTCAGTCGCGCATGGTAAAGAGTGGTTCCAGTTATTTATCGCAGTCCGAACTTCCAGTTACGTTTGGATTGGCGAAACGCGATCGTGTGGAGCGGGTCGTCATTCTCTGGCCGAGCGGGAGAACTGAAGAGTTTACGAATCTAGCCGCCGGACGATGCTATGAATGCACCGAGGGTAAGGGAATCTCGCCGCAGGATGGGTATTGATCGCTTTCCATCGAAGTCGTTTCAAGGCCGTTACTTTTAAGGCCAGCCTTTCAACGGACTAAGGTTCCGCTCGTGGTCAAATCAATGTCCACCGACTCGCTGACTCGCAGAAAAAACGTGCTTGGATTCTTCATGCCCCAGTTCGTGTAAGGCACTGCAAAGTGCAGGGTCGCGGTCCAGTGGTCTGGAAATACCTCGACCTCTGCTGGGACGGTTAGTTCATGGTCCGATCCGTGGATGGCGAAGATTCCGTGTACCCGCACGGAAGACTTTCCTTGTAGCGCCACAGTCCCATCGACGCGATCAGGACGAAATGTAATTTCCGGATAGCGGTCGCTCTCCAGCACCTCCCGATGCATTTTGTGATCACGCATTCCGCTGCCACTCTCACCGCTTTTTGCATCCACTATGATTT
>Ga0210395_10003970_pt1 | contig 11343 bp, 10 predicted proteins | sample IncBWH4OmetaG_FD_150861 | JGI IMG/M metagenome (GOLD analysis project Ga0210395, IMG submission 150861) | Forest soil microbial communities from Barre Woods Harvard Forest LTER site, Petersham, Massachusetts, United States - Inc-BW-H-4-O ...
ATGCTTGCCAGCAAGCAACTAATGTTAGCGCATGTGAGCACGACGGGAGAGATCGCGAACGCCGGAACGGAACGGACCGGAACGCCCGCCGCGCAGGCGGCGGAGCCGCGGGAGCGGCGGAACCTGATCTTCGCCATCGTCTCCATCGGCTTGTTCATGGCCTCGATCGACCAGACCATTGTCGCGACCGCGCTGCCCTCCATCGAGCACGACCTGCACGCCACCATTAACTGGAGCGGCTGGACGATCTCTACCTACGCGCTCGGCCAGGTCATCGCAATGCCCCTGGCGGGGAAGATCAGCGACATGTACGGCCGCAAGAAGGTCTTCCTGATCTCGGCGGCCATCTTCACCGTCGCCTCGCTGTGCTGCGCGTTCGCGCACAACATCACCTTCCTGCTGCTGCCGCGGTTCATCCAGGCGCTCGGCGGCGGCGCCTTCATGCCGTCCGCCACCGGCATCGTGTCCGATCATTTCGGAAAAGAACGGGACCGCGCGGTGGGCATGTTCACGTCCATCCTGCCGGTCGGCGGAATCGTCGGGCCCGTCGTCGGCGGGCTATTCGTCAGTTACTGGTCGTGGCGGGGCATCTTCCTGATCAACGTGCCGATCGGGATCCTGCTGATCCTGCTGACGGCACGGTTCATCCCCGCCTCGGCGACCCGCCCCGCCAGCCGCGTCGACATCAAGGGCATCCTGATGCTCGCCGTCATGATCGCGACGGCCATGTTCGGCATCACCTACCTCGGCAGCGGGCAGGTGCCGTTCTACAGCCCGGTGTTCCTCGGCTGCGAGGCGGTCGCCTTGGTGCTCGTCTGGCGTTTCATCAGGCATTCCCGGCGGGAGGCGGCGCCGTTCGTGCCGTACCGGCTGCTGCGCGGGCGCGGGTTCGGCGTCATGAACCTGATCAACTACGTGTACGGCGCCGCCGCGCTCGGCTTCTCCGCGCTCGTGCCGCTGTACGCGCAGGAACGGTACCGGATCGCGCCGCTCGGGGCGGGGACGCTGCTCACCGCGCGGGCGGTCGGCATGATCGCGGTCGCGGGCGTCGCCTCGCTGGCGCTGCGCCGGACCGGTTACCGGTGGCCGATGGCCGCCGGGTTCCTGATCCTGGCCGGCGGCCTGGTGATGATGTCTGTCGCGGCGCCGGTGTCGCCGTACGGGTGGCTGGCGCTGGGGGCGGCCATCACCGGGTTCGGCATGGGGCTTTCGGTGCCCGCCGCCAACAACGCGAGCCTGCAGCTCGCCCCGGACCAGGTGGCGGCGATCGCGGGGTTGCGCGGCATGTTCCGGCAGTCCGGGGCGATCACCGCGGTCGCGGTGACCACGGCGCTCGTCGCGCGCAGCGCGGATCCCGGGGTTATGCAGGCCCGGGTGTTCCTGGTGTTCGCGGCGTTGCTGCTGCTCCTGCTGCCACTGGTCGTCCTGGTCCCGGACCATCACGGGAACTGGTAGCGCGCGGACCGATTGTCACCTATTGCCGCCAGGCTCCCGGTCGGCCGCGGCCGCGCTCAAGAGCCGGCCGGCTGGTTGAAGATGACGACGAGGCTGACGATCTTGCCGTCGCGGACGCTGAAGTAGTTGGACAGGATGAGCTCGTCCGGCAGGTTGGTCTTGTCGTACTCGCCGTCATAAGCGCCGCGGACGATCGTGTCGCCGTGGTGGTCGAGGACCTCGCGGACGTCAATCGTGACTTTGTCCCCCGTCATGTCCTTCTCGACCCAGCGGCGGACCGCGGCGGTGCCCGCGAACTCGCGGCGGGCGTCGTTCACGTAGGCGTCGTCGGCGAAGGTCGCCATGATGGCGTCGGTGTCGTGGGCGTTCACGGCGGCGATGTGCTCGGCGACGACTCCGGTCAGCTTGGTGGTGATCATGCTCCCTCTCCTCATCTGGTTGGTGACGTCACCAGTCTGCCGGCTGTCGCTCGGGGAGGAGCAAGGGCGGGCCCGCCGCTTGTTTCTCCCCCGGGGGGAGGTATCAGACTTAGATCATGGCTGCTGCCGCCTCGTTGCCGATCGGCGATTTCTCCCGGGCGACGCACATGAGCGTGAAGGCGCTCCGGTATTACCACCGGGTGGGGCTGCTTGAGCCCGCCGACGTCGACCGGTTCACCGGGCACCGCCGCTACACGACGGCGCAGATCCCTACCGCGCAGGTCATCCGCCGGTTCCGGGATCTCGACATGCCGGTGGACGAGATCAGGGAGGTTCTCGCGGCGCCCGATGTCGCGGTGCGGAACAAGCTGATCGCCGACCACCTCAGCCGCCTTGAGGCCACCCTGTCCCGGACCCAGAGCGCCGTCGCATCGCTGCGGGACCTGCTTGACGAGCCGGCCGATCCTGGCGAGGCGGGGATCAGCCACCGCGCCGTGCCCGAGGTCCCGGCCGCCGCCGTCAGGTCCGTCGTTGACATGGCGGACATCGGCCCGTGGTACCACGGAGCGCTCGGCGAGCTGCGGGCCACCCTCGCCGCGCAGCGCGTCGCGGCCGACGGCCCGCCCGGCGGCGTTTACGCTACCGCGCTGTTCACGCAGGAGCGCGGCGAGGCCACTGTGTTCATCCCCTGCGCCCGGACGGTCCGTCCGGTCGGCCGCGTGTCGCCGGTCGTGGTCCCATCCGCCGAACTGGCCGTGATCGTGCACGCCGGCCCGGAAGCCGACGTCGACCGCTCCTACGGCGCGCTGGCCGCGCACGTCGCCCGGCACGCGCTCGGGGTCGACGGCCCGATCCGGGAGTACTACGTGACGAGCCGCGACGACACCCCCGAGGAGTCGGCGTGGCGGACCGAGATCTGCTGGCCGATCTTCCGGACGGCAGCGGCCTGACGGGGGCGGCCTGACGAGGGCGGCTTGACGGGGAGTCGCTCTCAGCCGACATTCAGCGAACGCATCGCTACCTGGTGATCAACGGAATCACGATGGTCGTCCGGGAGAGCCTGCGCCCCGCCAACCTGCTGTCCCTGGCCGCGGGCCTTGGATCGCCCGTCCCGGCGCGGCCGACTTCGTGATCGTGCTCGGGCAAGGGCTGCGCGCCAACGGGACGGTGCCGCCGATGCTGGCCAGCAGGCTTGACCAGGGACGCGCCATCTGGGAGCGGCTGGCCGCGCGGGCTCCCGACGGTGCGCGGCCGGTGCTGATCCTCTCCGGGGGCAAGGGCGGCGACGAGCGGGTCTCCGAGGCCGCGGCGATGACCGCGTACCTCCTGCGGCGCGGCTTCCCCGGCGACGCGATCGTGCTTGAGGACCGGTCCCGGAACACCGAGGAGAACCTGCGTTTCAGCAAGGCGATCATGGACGAGCGCACGCCTGACTGCCAGTGCGTGATCGTCACCAGCGACTTCCACGCCTTCCGGGCCGCGCTGATCGCGCGCCGCCTGGGGATCCGCGGCCAGGTCGCCGGAGCCCCGGTGGCCCGCTACTTCCAGCCGAGCGCGCTGCTGCGCGAGTTCGCCGCGGTGTTCCTGCGCTACGGCCTGGTCAACCTGGCCATCTGCGCGTTCCTCGTCGCCGCGCCCGTGGGCACCGTCGCCCTCCACCAGCTCGGCGTGCCCGGCTGATTCCGGGATCTAGGCCTGCTGACTCTGCTCGCTCGGCGCGCTGGGCTGAGCGGGCACCTGGGCTGATTCGCGGTTGGTTACGTTGAATGCGAGCTTGTCGCCGTCGCGGGCCACCGTGACGTGCTGGCCCGGCAGGAGCCGGCCGTCGAGGATCCGCCCGGAGAGCTGGTTGTCCACTTCCCGCTGGATGGTGCGGCGCAGCGGGCGGGCGCCGAACTCGGGCTGGAAACCGCGGTGCGCGATCCAGTCGACGGCGTCCGTGGTGAAGTCCACCGTGATCGCCTGCGCGTGCAGCCGCCTGGTGGTCTCCTCCAGCAGCAGGCTAGTGATCTGCCGCAGCTGTTCCTCGTCCAGTTGCCGGAACACGATGATGTCGTCGATCCGGTTGAGGAACTCCGGCCGGAACGCCTCCCGCAGCCTGCCCATCAGCCGCTCGTTGAGCTGGGTGTCTTCCCCGTGGCTGTCGGGGCCGTCGAAGCCGAGCCGGCGCCGGCCGATCAGGTCCGAGCCGAGATTGCTCGTCATGATCACGACCGTGTTCTTGAAGTCCACCGTGCGGCCCTGGCCGTCGGTCAGCCGGCCGTCGTCGAGGACTTGCAGCAGGATGTTGAAGACGTCTTGATGCGCCTTTTCTATCTCGTCCAGCAGAAGCACGGCGTACGGGGTGCGGCGGACCGCCTCGGTCAGCTGGCCCGCCTCCTCGTAGCCGACGTAGCCGGGCGGCGCGCCCACCAGGCGGCTGACCGTGTGCCGTTCCTGGAATTCGCTCATGTCGATCCGGATCATCCGGTCCTCGCTGCCGAACAGCGCCTCGGCGAGCGCCCGGGCCAGCTCGGTCTTGCCGACGCCGGTCGGTCCGAGGAACAGGAAGCTGCCGATCGGACGGTCCGGATCGCCGAGGCCGGCGCGCGAGCGGCGGACCGCCTCCGCGACCGCGGCCACCGCGTCGTCCTGGCCGATCACCCGGTGGTGCAGGTGCTCCTCGAGCCGGAGCAGCCGGTCCTTCTCCTCTTCGGTCAGCTCCGTGACCGGGATCCCCGTCGCCCGGGAGACCACCTCGGCGATGTCCGCGGGGCCGACCTCGGGCACCGTCCTTTCGGCTGGCCCGCTCTTGTCGCCGTCGGTCCCGGCTTCCAGACGCTGGCTAAGCTCGGTGATCTGGTCGCGCAGCGTGCTGGCCTTGCCGTAATCTTCGACGGCGACCGCTTCGTCCTTCTCCCGGCGCAGCTGCTCGAGCTGGTGCTCGCGGTCGCGCCGGTCCTTGGGCGGCGTCATGGTCCGGAGCCTTTTTCGGGCGCCGGCCTGGTCCATGAGGTCGATGGCCTTGTCCGGGAGGAACCGGTCGGCGATGTACCGGTCGGACAGCTCAGCGGCCGCGATCAGCGCCTCGTCGGTGAACCGGACCTGATGGTGGGCCTCATACCGGTCGCGCAGGCCGCGCAGGATCTCGATCGTGTCCGTCACGCTCGGCTCGGGCACCAGGATCGGCTGGAAGCGCCGTTCCAGGGCGGCGTCCTTCTCGATGTTCTTGCGGTACTCGTCGATCGTCGTGGCGCCGATGATGTGCAGCTCACCGCGGGCCAGCGCGGGCTTGAGCATGTTCGCCGCGTCCATGGCACCCTCGCCACCCGCGCCCGCGCCGACGACTGTGTGCAGCTCGTCCATGAAGATGATCAGCTCGTCGCTGTGCGCGCGGATCTCGTCGATGACCTTCTTCAGCCGCTCCTCGAAGTCGCCGCGGTACCGCGTCCCGGCCACCATCCCGGCGAGGTCGATCTGGACCAGGCGCTTGTCCCGCAGCGTGTCGGGCACCTCGCCGTCGACGATGCGCTGCGCGATGCCCTCCACGATCGCGGTCTTCCCGACCCCGGGCTCGCCGATCAGCACCGGGTTGTTCTTCGTCCGGCGGGACAGCACCTCGATGGTCTGCTCGATCTCCTGCTCGCGGCCGACCACCGGGTCGATCCGCCCCTCGCTGGCCATCTCGGTGAGATTGGTGCCGAACTGGTCGACGGTCGGGGTGTCGGACGGCGGCCGGCCGCGCCCCCCGGCGCCCGGCCGGCCGGCCCCGGTGGCGGCGTCCTGCAGTGCCTGCGGGGTGATGTGAGACTCGCGAAGCAGCCGTCCGGCGGCGGACTCGGGGTTGAGCGCGAGCGCGAACAGCAGGTGCTCGGGACCGATGTAGGTCGAGCCGAACGCACGGGAGATCTGCCGCGCGTCGAGCAGCGCCCGCTTGGCCGACGGTGTCATCGTCGGCGGGACATCGGTCGGCTGGCCGACCTGCGAGTTTGCCGCGATGTGGCTGGCGATGGCGTCCGGGTCGGCGCCCGCCGCGGTGAGCAGCCGGCGGACCGGCTCCTGGCGGGTCGCGGCCCACAGCAGGTGATCGGTATCCAGGTCGGCGTCACCCCACTGCGCCGCCTGGGTCGCCGCGTCCCGCATCACTTCGCGTGCCTGCTCGGTCAGCAGCTGGCCGATATCGATCCGCTGCGCCGGCCGCTGCGGCACCGAGCCACCGAAAAACCGCGCGAGCATTTCGTCGAAGGGACTGGCTCCGAATTCACCGGAGCCGAACGGGTCGAATGCCATGACGAGTTCTCCTGACTGGCGTCGTTGAAGTCAGGGACACTCACCCCCCGCGGGCAAGCGCCCGGCATGGCCGGGCCGTACCCGAGCGGCCGCAACGCCAAACAGCCAGGGCTAAGCCTTGCTGACCAGGGCGATCCAGTTGCCGTCCGGGTCGGACACGTAGGCGCGGCGGTGACCCGCCATGTGGCCGCCTTGCGGCTCGACGAGGATCGGTGCGCCGGCGGCACGGAGGTCCGCAACGGCGTCGTCGGTCGAGTCGCACCAGAGCACGAGCTCGAGCGGGTGGCCGGGGGTCGGGGCGGGCAGGCCCTGCTCGGCTACCCGGTCACGGTGGCTCAGCGCGATGGTCACGTCGCCGATCCGCAGCTCGACGTGGTCGGCGGCGCCCGTCGCCGGGAGCCGGAACGTCTCCACGGCGCCAATCTGGTCGCGGTAGAAAGCGACCGCGCGCTCGACGTCGGCCACGTACACGTTGGGCATCACGGACGAGAAGGCCATTGCGTTCCTCCGGATCTACGGGTCGCGCTCTTTCACGCTACCGGCAGGCTTTACCCCTGCCACGCATCGCATGGGCGCGAATCCGACAGCGGATGTTCGCGTCTTAGTCCCGGGTGTCGTACACCGGGACGCGAAAGGTCTGCGACGATAGCCCGGTGCAAGAACTGCTCGCCCGCCCGCTGGCGCGGCTCTGGCGTGCCGCCGGACCGCTGCGGCCCTGGCTCGCCGGGCACCTGCACGCGCGGTTCGGCATCGGGGTCACCGGGGTCGTGCGCACGGCCGACGGGCGGGTGCTACTGCTGAAGCACCGGTTCTGGCCGCCCAGCTCGCAGTGGGCGTTCCCAGGCGGGTTCGCCAAGCGCGGCGAGACGTTCGAGCAGACGGTCCTTCGCGAGGTCCGCGAAGAGACCGGCCTGACCGTCACGGTCGGACCGCTGCTCGAGTTCCGCATGGGTGACCGGTACCGCGTCCAGGCGTACTACGGGGCGACGCTGACCGGCGGCCTTGACGGCCTCGTGGTGGACCGCGGAGAGATCCTCGAGGCCCGGTTGTTCACGCTGGACACGCTGCCGGGCGCGATGCCGCCGATGCACCGCGAACTCGCCAGGCGAGCCTTGCGGCCGCGAAATGTGAACGCGGGATTAGCTGACGCGGGCGCGGGGACCACGGGACCGTTAGGGATGTACCTGCTTTTTCACTAGTCGCGGCGGGGTCTGACCGGTCAGTCCTTGTAGTCGGGGGCGATGCGCTCGACGAGGCGCAGCATGGCGTCCCAGGCGAGGTTCGGCTGGTCGTCGATGGCGTAGTCGTCCGTGCCGCTGGCGCCCTGGAACTGGCGGGCCGTGTGCTCGCGGATCTCTTCCGGCGGCAGCACGATGGCCGTGCCGCCGGCCAGCGTGTCGACCTGAATCTGGCACGAGCGCTCCAGGTAGAACATGCGCAGGAACGCCTGACCGGGGGTACGGCCGACGGTAAGCAGGCCGTGGTTGCGCAGGATCAGGGCCGAGTGGTTCCCGAGGTCGGCGACGAGGCGCTTCTTCTCGTCGTTGGAGACCGCGATGCCCTCGTAGTCGTGGTAGGCGACCCGGTTATAGAACTCGAGCGACATCTGGTTGAGCGGAAGGAGCCCATTCTCCTGTGCGGCGACCGCGCAGCCGGCCCTGGTGTGGGTGTGCAGCACGCAGTGCGCGTCCTCGCGGGCCGCGTGGATGGCGGAGTGGATCACGAAGCCCGCCGGGTTGACCTTCCACGGCCCCTTGGTGATGAGCTCGCCGTCGAGGCCGATGATGACCAGGTTGGAGGCGTTGATCTCCTCGTACAGCAGGCCGAACGGGTTGATCAGGAACCGGTGCTCCGGGCCGGGGAGGCGGACCGAGATGTGGTTGAAGATGAGGTCCGTCATCTTGAAGTGCGCGATAAGCCGGTAGACGGCCGCGAGTTCCCGGCGCAGTCGCGCCTCCGCCGCCGCGGTCGTTTCCGTGGTGCCTGGCTTGTCGATTTCAGTGACGGTCATGCCCGGTATCTCCTTGGAATGCTGTTTGGACGATCTTCGATTCCGAGCGTTTCACATCCGCGACGCGATCGTAAAGCGAGCCGAAGTGAGTGGATTTGGCGGGCAGCTATCCGAATGCTCAGTGGTGAGGATGCGACGCTCCGTACAATCCGGTCATGGTTGGTGGCCAGTGGGGCGGTTTTGGCCCGGATCACCCTGACGGGCCTGGCTGGAGTGAGCCAGGCGGGGACGGCACCGGGCGTCGTCGGCGACCGCACCGGCACCGGCGTGACAGCCGCCGGGACGGCTGGGACGGCCGGGACGGCCGGGACGGCTGGCGGTGGGGACGGTGGTCGCTGTTCGGGCTCGGCGTCACCGGGGCCGGACTGGCCGCCGTGGTGCTCGCCGTCGCGGTCGGCGTCGGGCAGGTGAGCAGCGGCCGGGCGTGCGCGGCCACGTTCTCTGGTTCGGCTGGGTCGGGGGCGACGGCGTCAGAGATCGCCACCCACTACGTGTACAACGGTGCGGGCAACTGCTCCTACGCGAGTCCGCCCGCGAACGGCATGTTCGTCGCGCTGTCCCCGGCGGAGTACGACTCCGCGGCGGCGTGCGGCGGCTACCTGCGGGTCACCGGGCCGGACGGGTGGGTCACCGTCGAGGTGATCGACCAGTGCCCGCCGTGCGCCACCGGCCACCTGGACCTGAGCGAGACCGCGTTCGCCAAGCTGGCGCCGCTATCGGCCGGGCTTATCAACGTGAGCTACAGCTACCTCGTCAACCCCGCGCTGCCCGGGCCGATCACGGCCGAGGTCAAGGCGGGCTCATCGCAGTACTGGCTCGCGCTGAATTTCGACAACACGGGCAACCCGCTGGCGTCGGTCGAGGTCAAAACCGCCTCCGGCTCCTGGCTGGGCCTGTCGCAGGCCAACTACAACTACTGGATCGCGCCGTCGGGCGCGGGGAACGGCCCGTTCACCGTCCGGCTGACCGACACCCAAGGCCACCAGGTTACGGTGGGCGGCATCACGCTGTCGCCGGGCGCCGTGCAGAGCACCGGAACGTACATGTACGGCGCGGGCGCCAGCACGACGACCGCGCCGGTGACCCCAACAGCGGTCCCGCCATCAGCGTCCTCGGCCAGCACCTCGCCATCTCCGACGGCGCCCGCCACGCCAGCACCATCAATCACGCCAGTGGCGCGGCGCTCGGCCGCTGACAGCAGAACGGCCACGGACGTCCACGCGAAGGCCATCGCGGTCGGCCAGCCATCCCCACCGCCATCACCGCCCCCGACGGCCCCGCCCACCTGCTGAACACTTTCCATCGCCGGGTGTCTTTGTGCTTGCAGTTTGGTAACGCGTGGATTGGCTTGCCCGTGCTGCTTGTCCCCAGGGTTGATCTTGCGCTGGCCGGGATGTCGGTGCGGGCGGCCTGGACCGGCCCGCGGGATTGTGGGTCAGATGCGGGGCCGCCGCGCCGAAACGGGCAAACCGGACAGGCAAACGGGACATTTCACCCGTTTGAGGGGTCCAGGTCGGGATCGTGGGTCATCTGCGGCGCTATTCGCCGTGCTTGACCCACGATCCCGAAAACAGGTACTAGAGGCCGGGTGTGAATCATGGCAAAATGGGATATTCCTACGGCGTCAGAGGGTGCCGCACCCGTTTTGACCCACGATCCCGGCCGTGTCCGGCGGCCGGCCGGCTTGCCCGCAGCCAGGCGCTCAGAACGGAGAGCCACGGGTTATTCTCCGGCAAGCACTTTGCATCGCGGAGCATGGAACATTCCCGGGCGTATAGGTCGTGATGGTCACCGCTGACGCAAAGACGACTGGCGCGGTCGTCAGCGATGCGAAGACGAGCCGCTTCTTGCTGTTATTGGGCGCCGTGGCGGGCTAGCGCAGCGGCGTGACGGAGGCGTCTACCACGGTCTCGCAGTCGGCGGCGTAGCTGAACGTCGCACGGATTCGCTCGCCCGCCAGGACACGCGGCAGCCAGTGCGGCGCGTCGTCCCACATCCGGTCGAACGGCAGGGCCGCGACCGGGAACCATTCCGGCCTGATCTCGGCGCTCTCGGCGGCCTCGCCGGCCCAGTCGTCGCAGGTGAAGATTTCGACGTCCATGTCCCAGGTCGGGCGCACCGGGAAAAGGAACGTGACGTGCGCCGCTTTGGTGAGCCCGCCGGGCGCCACCCGGATGCCGGACTCTTCCTTGACTTCCCGCGCGGCCGCCTCCGCCGCCGACTCGCCCGGCTCCACGTGCCCGCCGAGTCCGACGATCTTGCCGGTACCGAGCCCGGTCTTCTTGTAGCCGAGGAGCACCTCGGGCACGCCGTCGTCGCGCGTCCGCAGCAGCAGGCACAGGCAGGTGGATGACAGCGGCACGTGCTCAAGTATCGCAGAGCCCCGCCGCCGACGGCCGCGCTCACTGCCGACGCTTGGCGCCCGCGGCTGCGTACGCGGCCAGGACCGCGGTGATGGCTTCCTCCGCGGACGGCAGTTCCGCCGCGCGCGCGACCGCTGCCGTGCGCAGCCTGTCCGCCAGCGGCTGATCGGTGAGTACCGACCTGACCGCCGCGGCCAGCCGGACCGGGTCGTCCGGCGGCACCAGCAACGCGGCGTACTCGCCGGTCAGCGCGGGGATACCGCCGGCCCGCGCCGCGACGATCGCCACCCCCGCCCGGAGCGCCTCCTGGAGCACGAGCGGCTGCCCCTCCCAGCGGCTTGGCAGCACGAACACCGCGGCGGCGCGCAGCAGCGCCGGAACGTCGTCACGCTGGCCGAGGAAGGCCGCTTCGACACCGAGCGCGGCGGCCCGCGCGCGAAGTGCTCCGGCCAGCGGCCCGTCCCCCGCGACTACGACGAGTGGCGGCGGCTCCAGGCCCCGCCAGTCGGCGGCCGCCTCGAGCAGCGTGCCGAACCCCTTCTGCGCGACCAGTCGCCCGGCCGCGAGCACGACCGGCCGTCCTCCGGCGACGGCTATCACGTCCCCTGCCCCTCCGCCGCCAGCAGCCTCCACGGCTCCAGCCTCGGCAGACCCGGCCGCCGAGCGGGGCGCCACGAACGGGGACGGGAACGGAGACGGGAACGGGAACGGAGACGGGAACGGGGACGGCGAAGGCAACGGAGACGGAGACGGAGACGGAGACGGAGACGGGAACGGGGACGGCGAAGGCAACGGGGACCGCGAAGCCGACCGGGACGGCGCGGGG
>Ga0210395_10003971_pt1 | contig 11341 bp, 12 predicted proteins | sample IncBWH4OmetaG_FD_150861 | JGI IMG/M metagenome (GOLD analysis project Ga0210395, IMG submission 150861) | Forest soil microbial communities from Barre Woods Harvard Forest LTER site, Petersham, Massachusetts, United States - Inc-BW-H-4-O ...
TCTTGGAATATCATCAGCGATGCATTCTATCAAAAAGGGCTCTCCTTTAGCCTTGCATCTTCATGGCAAGATCTGGCAAATGGCTTGCTGCTCGCATGCGGTTGGGGACTTGGTTATTTTGGTCAGCCACACATTTTGGTTAACTTCATGGCAATTGATGATGTCACTAAAATCAAATATGCAAAACGCATTGGCATCACTTGGCAAATCATTGTGCTTTTAGCGGCAGTGTTTGTGGGTATCATTGGCGTTGCCTATTATCCAAATCTTGAAAATAAAGAACTCATTTTCATTCTGATGTCCAAAGATCTTTTCCCATCACTTATTACCGGATTTGCACTCTGCGGTATTCTTGCCGCAACGCTCTCAACCATGGATAGTCATATCCTGATTTCAGGATCGGTTATTGCGGAAGATCTCTATGCACAATGGTTCAAACGCAATGCGTCATCAAAAGAATTGATTTTTGTTTCTCGCTGCGCCGCGCTCTTTGTATCAGGCATTGCGCTGTATATCGCATGGGAAGAAAGCCAAACGGTTATGAGTTTGGTGACCTATGCATGGTCCGGCCTTGGTAGCTCATTCGGGCCGCTGGTGATTGGTTCACTCTATGCAAAAAATATTAATCGCTATGGCGCACTCGCCAGCATCTTTGCCGGTGGTTTAACGGCAGCTATTTGGCCAAGCTTGAATTTTTGGATTCCTGATTTACCGCTCATTCCTGGCTTTATTGCAGGATCTTTGGCATTGTATTTGGTATCTGTTTGTACAAGTAATAGAAAATAATAAGTAAAGGATACCTATGAAACGTATACTCATGCTGTTATTAACCAGCTCATGCTTTATGATTGCCACTCCGGAATATGACGTTACAGTATTTTTCTGCAAAAACTTTGGTAAGCAAGAATTAATGACGCCCAATCTTCCTCTTAATCAAGATCTCGCCTACAAATTCAACTCCAACACACATGAGTATAAATACATGCTCAACATAAAACTTCTCTCCATACTCAACAATAAGGCGAATCTTGAATATCTTATAAATAGACAAGAACCAAGCCCGGCAACCTCTCATAAAGCCTATCGAACTATTGAAGTTGATACTGATTCACGCCAAGAGATACCGTGCTTATTAGATACTGATAATGCTCAGTTATATGTGCTCATAAATAGCACTCCTAAAGAATCATCTTCATGCGTCATCCAATAAAAATAGGGATTGTAGTTAAATTATTCCTTTTATAGACCTGCTCTCATTGTCATGCTAAAATGCTGCAAGTTTTTACATCACTATAAAAAGGATTTCCATGAAACACATACTACCAATCATCTTACTCTTCCCCTTTGCGCTCCAAGCGATGTCCGGTGATACAAGCGCGGCAAACATTGAGCAGGCTCAGAAAAAAACCGCTTACAGGATAGTCCTTCAGGCTCGTTTGGACAATACAAGAAATGAGTGGGCAGAACAAACTTCATATTTTCCTGCTCAAGATGGAAAACTGGTTAATCCTGTGCTTCCTTCCACAAAGGTATTAACCGTATCGGGCGCAACGGCGACAGTGAAGGTTACTGCCATCAATGAAAATGCAGCGAATATCGAATGCACACTGCAGTATATGCATACCACGAGGTTGGCTCGTCTTCTTTCCTGTTTCGCTCATCAAAACACTGAGGAAACCGTAACGCGCACTGTTACCGTGGATATGGGTGAAGAAACTCATCTTGAATTTGGTAATTCCACCTACCCACAAAGCAAAAAATCTTCTCAAGTGATACCGCTTGGATCTGAGTACCTGGCAGGATTACAATTGCGGATGTGGAAAAATTAACGAGAACGTACACGCATCATTTTGCGAAATCCTAAATCAAGATAAAGGTGTGAAAGTGCGCCTGCTGAAAAGAAAAGTGCATCAAGCATAAAGGCATCTTTGCATGACGCAAACGAGCAGCTGCAGAGCCATGCCACGCCAAATGGTAATCCAACTACCACCCACCAGCGATGAAACAATCCGCGATGCCGCACGAACATCGGCAGCGCCATCAAGACTCCCACCAAACACAACCCGACGGTGTTATTCCGCAATAAAAATATGAGCATAAAAAGAAGGAAGATACGATAAAAAACGTATCTTCCTTTACTGCCAATATCGATATCGGGAAATAGAGATCCGATCATACAAAATCCAAACCACTCAATCGCGGCGTTGAGCGTCGGGTTCAATCCTGAGCAGAGCAATAAGAGTGAGAAGTAGGCGATAATTCCACCACATAAATGTTTTCGATATCCGGGCATAATAATCTCCGTATTCAATACAATTTTCACTCACTATACCGCGAGCTCAATCTGAGAAGCTATATCTTACTGCAATTTTTCATGAATAGATGACATGATCATTGAGAATATGTATAGTATATCGCGTTATTTCCTTATACATTCTCATGAAAGGCTTTTCTTTTGAAACGAACATTATCACTTCCTGTCCTTCCTACTTCGCTAAAGCTTCCAAGGACAGGCCTGAGCCTTGGCGTAGTAGGAATCTTACTCTGTGCATCCGCGCTCAATGCAGGCCCAGTACTAAGCGTTCTTGACCCATACCCATCCGAGATGAAAATAGAAGCAATTGCGACGTTTAAGAGACAGTATTACACAGACCAGCTAGTCGAGAGAGACTATACGGGATATTTGTACCTCGAAAAATCTTTCTTTTCATTGAAACAACCAACCGAAGTGTTTAAACAACTGGCATCTTATAAGTCAGACCTTTATGCTACCGCGCTTGCACTCCAAAATGTGACCCGCAGTGGCATCAACGTGGAATGTACCACAACGCATAAGGAGGACTCTACTAAAAAACATGTCTGGCAGTTGACCATTCCATTAAATCAAGACTTCAATGAAACCAAAGAGCTTGATCTATTAGATGATGCTGGTGAAAAGATTAGCGTAACCATCAAGAGCACTGTTACTCAATAACCATTAAAGGACGATCATGAAACGAACATTATCACTCATCTTGCTCTGCGCATCCGCACTCAATGCAAACCAAGATAAATTGACCTCCACCGCATCGGTCATTGATATGGAAACGAAGGCAACGCTTGCCTCTTGCACCATGTCTTGGCGGATTAAAAATAAACACACATTCATTCCTGAAGACAATGCTCAAAAAGCCAATAGTCAATGGGACGAAAATGGCAGATTAACAGGAGATTTTGAAGGTTGCCAACTGCTCTTAGAGCCACAAATATTCGATGGACCAAAAAATATGGTGCACATGCAAGCTCATGCAGGCATAATAAAAAAAACTAATGATGGCGTTCGTTGCCATTATCGACGTCCGAATTCAAAATGGGTCACCGTCGGCGAATCATCTGCCGAGGATCTGTTTGAACAAGGCCACCCAGATGGTGCCAACTCCCCTTTTCACACCCTCGCGCTCGTTATTACCAATGTCATCGAGTAAAGACAGGTAACTATCACAAACTAAAAAGCCTCCGGAAATTTCCGAGGGCTTTTATTTTTAGATCGCTATGGCGTTTTTTCCTTATAAGCAAATCCCTCCTCCGTTCGCCCTGAGTGTTGGTAATTTCCGAAGGAAATGACCAATGTGCGAAGGGTTGTGGATAAAATAATATTCCTCATAAAGGAATTACCTTATTAAAAATCCTTCGCACATTTCTCTCCTACGCTTCGCGCAGGAATAGAAACACTCAGGACGAACGGGAAAAGGAAAATTTACGTTCATAAAAACTAATTGAGAATGATCTTTATGAGATGTATACTTAAACAAAAGAATATCATTATTTTCAGGAGGGAAGTATGGAATGCAAAAACCCATTGCCTATGCAATATAGCGAACCAGACGCAGACGTCAAAGCTCAAAACAGAATGCTATATTTCCTCGCTCACCATCAGGAGAATCATCCTTTCGGATGAATACGATGGAAATCACTTCTTCACTCTAGAGCTCAAAGCCCTTGAAAGAGTCACCTGTAATCCGAATATTATTCTTGAACTCAAAAAGACCAACATCAACATCCTTCTATTACGCAACACGCATTCACAGGAAACATATCCCATGTGGAAACGTAACTAACTCGCACAAACTAAAAAGCCCCCGGATTAATGTCCGAGGGCTTTTATTTTTAAATCGTTATACGAGTTTCATCAAGCAAGTTCCAGGATAATAGAAGTTCAGAACCATATGATAATCGGCGCCATCGCGCACCATTTCACGCGCGCCCCATTGGCAGAGGCCTAAATGATGGCCATAGCCACGTCCTTTGATCACTACCACATCTTTATGCATTTCGATTTCATACACAAAGCTTTTTACCTCTCTGAGCATGGAATACCATTTTTTGCCTGAGATATGATCTTGACCTTTACGCCCCGTGATAGCCACTTTATCGGTCAAGCCAGCGCGGTCACGTTTTGCAATCTCAACTTTTTTGATTTTAGTGATATGCGAAAATTCAGCCTTGATGATCTTTTCAAGATGCGAGATTTCATACTGAGCTTCCCAATGGAAAATCTTGCATCGTTTGCAATGAGTGCACGGATATTCGCGCGCAAGATACGGCGCTTTTTTGAAATCGAAATCACGGATGTGTGCGGGAATAATACCGCCGCAACAGGCATCAAACATCGCAAGAATGGGTTGATCATCATGACCTATAAATAATCCTCTGGTTGCGGATACTGCACGCCAGACTTCAGGGTTATCATGCACACCCGTATAAGTTTGGTGCACATTAGTGTTACGCATGTGATAGGGAAGTTTTTTTGTTTGCGCGCGCATGATCATGGCGATTGCATAGGTGCGTGACGTGATGGCAAAAGCCTTATTGACCTCTACCGGCCAGCCAGGCCAACTTTCTGTTTTAAGTACTGAATAGATATATTCTTCAAGATCGATCACGTTGATGAGCAACCATGATGCTTGATACGGCACGATAAACATCGAACCTTGGTACGTGCTATCATTAATAGTAATTTTGCCATTACACGGAATAATATGAAGCGTTTTGGGCACACAGCGGCGCTCATTAATGTACAGTGATCCACGCGCATGGCCAATGGATAACGTCGGATCGGTGTATGGTGCGGTGCGCGTTGGGATTAATTCATCGCTCACTAAAAAACCATCATCACTCGAGAAGAGCCATTCATCATTATCGTAAAGATCATGTTCATCAAGTAAAATACGCACGTTGAACGTGCGTTCTCTTTTCTCTGGTTGCGCAGTAAGTTCCTGTTCACTGGCGACTGCCACGTCATAAACGGCATCGGGATCTTGTGCGCGCTCTTTTGGTTCTGAACCGCCATAGCTCATCATGGCAGACAGTGCAATGAGCACGCTGCACATGAAAGAATAATAGTTATAACGAAATACCATACGTGCGCAACATATTCATAAAGGGTTCGGGAACGATGATTTTATCATCAATGCCCTTATTGGCTAATTTATCGGCTTGTTTATTGTCATCGCGCAAGACGTGACCCACATCATAGTTAACGTGCGCAAGCATTTCCTTTGCAATACCATGTACTATGCGAATGTAATCATTGCGAATGGCATATTCACCCTTTATTTGTCGGACAAGCAGTAGCGAATCGGAGATGATCATGAGCATATCATCGGGATGCATGAGCGCATTGACATGGTGTAATCCCAGCAACAATGCTAAATATTCTGCTTGATTGTTCGTTTTAATACCCAAAAAATAGCCGTTCATAAAAACTGGCTTATTATCTTTTAAAATATAAACGCCCGCGCCAGAAACACCTGGATTGTTGCGGGAAGCTCCATCAATATACATTTTCCAATAATGAGGATGTTTGGTTTCGTGCGTATGTTCCATACTTTTTAACTATCCTTATTAACGGGTTGCTCAGATCCTAAGGCCTCAGGCATGTATAAAAAGCGATAACATCCTTCGCACTGTAAGAGTGCATGCCGTTTGAGTTGCGATAAACGCTGTTCAGGAATATCGGTAAAACATGCGCTGCAACTGCCTTGCTGCACGGGAACTACCGGATCTTTAACGCGCGATTGCATTGCACGATATTTTTCAAGCCATTCTTCAGGAATGCCTGTCATATGCTGTGCACGTTCAGCCATTTTTTGATCATATTGCATCTGTACTTGATGAGCCTTTTCATCGAGCGCTGCAATTTCACTATCAAACTGCGCTAATGTGTTATCCAGCTCTTGCTTCTTTGTTTCAAATGTTTTGTGTACAGATTCTAAGGTATTCCACACCTGCATAAGCGTTTGCTCATGATCATGTTGCTCACGCTTGATCGCTTCGATCTCACGCTTTGCGAGGGTATATTCTTTGGGGGTATTGATATCATCAAGGAGATGTTTTTTATCACGCTCTTGTTGATCGAGCTGTTTCATATGCAGTTCATGCATATCAACTTCTTTGCGTACCGCATTCTCTTGTTGCTTGAGCTGCTCGACCATGCGGGCAAGTTCTTCTTTTTTCTGCAATAATGCCTGTTTTTGCTCTTGGAACTGTTTGACTGTTTCTTGAAGATCCTGGAGCGCATTATCAAAGGCTACAAGACTCAGAAACTGCTTGAATGGATTGTGGCTCGTCATACGATTTCCCGCTTTTTTTTCCGCCTTCGTTTCACTACGGCGTGATTCTACACAGCATTCGATTGGTTAGCGCAAATTTTTTATGTTATTTCCGCACTCACCACGCCGTAGCGCTGCGCGCGTAGGCGGGTGGTGGGCCCACCAGGACTTGAACCTGGGACCTCTCGGTTATGAGCCGATTGCTCTAACCAACTGAGCTATGGGCCCGCCCATGATTTTTTTGCAGTAAACTCAGATATGTTATCTAAGCTAAGATATAGACCTGTATTAGAGTAAAGGAAATTGACCTTATTGTGAAGCAAAAGTTCGTGGTTATGAGGATGGTAAATAGGCTAGATATTCTACTCCTTATCCCTCGACACAATTTTCAAGAATGATCTCGGCTTAACGAAGAATCTCAATTTATGAAAATCACTCGGGACGAACGGAGAAAAAATCTTTCTCTTTAGTCTTATAAGAAGGTAGCCTCTCCCCGTTCGTCCCGAGTGTTTCGAAGAAACGTGTCGAGGGATAGGGGATCAAGTTCATGCTATTGTAAGGAGAAAGTCCTTCAATCGCTCGCTATACGCCCACTCATTATCATACCACCCGACGATCTTAGCCATCGAGCCATTCGCCTCGGTCAGCAAACCATCGATAATAACCGAATGAGGATTGCCACTATAATCGCTTGAAACGAGTGGCTCAAGGGAAAGATCCATGATACCTTCCATCGGCCCTTTGCCGGCCATGCGCACTGCGTTATGAATGCTATCGACCGTCATCGGCTTTGCCGTTTGTATTACCAAATCGAGCACTGAAACCTTGCCAATTGGGACGCGTAACGCAAATCCCTGCATCTTGCCATCAAGCTCCGGCATGACTTTCCCCAGCACTTTCATAGCGCCAGTACTGGTTGGGATAATATTCAAAGCGGCCGCACGAGAACGGCGTACATCGCCGCCAACACTCACATCCAAAAGCACCTGGCTATTGGTGTATGCGTGCACGGTCGTCATGAATCCTTGTTTGATGCTAAAGGCATCATGGAGGCATTTAACCATTGGCATAAGTGCATTGGTCGTGCAACTGCCCAGTGAAACGATTTTATGTTTTTCGGGGTTGAAAGCGGCATTATTAACGCCGGGAATGATGGTGATATCTTCATCATGCGCAGGGGCTGAAATAAGCACCGCACGCGCGCCGGCCGCGATATGTTTTTCTGCTTCTTGGCGATGGGTAAAATGGCCACTGCAATCGACTACCCAATCAACATCATACTGTTTCCAGTTGATCGCATCGGGAGATGATTCAGCTAATAATGGCACCGTAACGCCATCGAGATGCAGCGTGTGATCCGCTTCAAGCGAAACCGCACCATCAAACGTGCCCATGAGTGTATCGTATTTAAAGATGTAGGGGATCGCTTCACGATCGCCCGGTCCGATATTGATTGCAACTAATTGAATTGATTTGCGTGCCTGCTCATCTTGCAATAATGTACGCACAAAATTGCGTCCGATTCTTCCAAAGCCATTGACTGCTATACGCATATATTCTCCTTATTATTTGGTATGCCATGATAAGACTTTCTTGAGCATACCATGCTCTTGATCCGCCGTTGCAACGGGTGGCTCCATAAGCATCGGAATAGTGCATAGCTGTGGATGTAATACAAATCGTTGCAGCGCTTCATCACCAATCTGACCATCGCCAATAAGATGATGGCGATCCATATAGGAACCCAATGCTTCATGCGTATCATTCACATGCAATAACGCAATGCGTTCAATGCCGATCGTTTGATCAAGCAACGCGATGAAATCATCTTGGCCTTGCGGATTTTTTACATTATAACCGTATGCAAATGCATGCGCGGTATCAATGCAGAACATAATGCGTTCCGGATAATCAACCTTTTGCAGCACCTGCTGAAAATCACGCAGATCTCCGCCGATAGACATCTTTCCATGCGCCGTATTTTCAAGCACGATTTTGATATCATGCTCATCTTTTAGAATGCCATTGAGAGCATGCACTAATGCATCAATTCCCTGCATGCGATTGGCAGCGCCTGTTGCAGATCCTGGATGCAAAATCATATGCGTAAATTGCAATTTCTTGGCCCAATATAACTCTCTGGTCAACACATGATGCTTCGTGCGCGTGACGCTCGCAAGATTGATCCAGTATGAACCATGCAAATAGAGCGTATTAAATGAAGGCCGATATCGGCGTAAAAAAATATCAATATCGCGCCGCGCAAAAGAGATAGGATCTTTTGAACCGCTCGGGCGCAAGAAACATTGAAAGAATGGAAGCGTTAAGGCAACCGCACGTTCTGCTACTTGGCAGAGCTCTTTTTGTAATCGTAAATGTAATCCAATATCACGCACAGATCACCTAAAGCCCAAGTTCTTTGCGCAGCAGTGCGCGATCGAAATACGGTGTTAATGCGGCAATAAATTCCTCTTTAATACGCACCAAACCTTCTGGCGTATTTGCTTCAAAGCGCATACTCAATGCCGGCTGCGTATTGGATACACGTACAATACCCCATCCATAATCGGTATCCACGCGTGCACCATCGATTTCAAGCAATAAGACATCGGTTTTTTTTCTGAAATGTTCGCGGACGGCTTCAACCACCGCATGTTTACGATCATCCGGACACTCAATGCGTATTTCAGGCGTGCTATATCTTTTAGGAAATACCGTGAGTAATTCATCTAACGTTTTAGGGGTATCTTGAAGCAATGCAAATAAACGCATCATCGCATAAACGCCGTCATCATAGCCAAAGTAGTCATCTTTAAAGAAAAAGTGGCAACTTAATTCGCCGCCAAGCAGCGCATGATATTGGCGCATATGATCTTTTACAATTGCGTGTCCCGTTGGAGACATGCGAGGAACGCCGCCCCATTTGGTGATCAGCTCTGAAAGGCCTGAAGAACTTTTAATATCAAACACAATCGAACTACCCGGATGTTTTGCCAAGATGCGTTCCGCAAAGAGTGCAAGTACTTGATCACCGGGTACCAGAAATCCTTTTTTGGTCATCGGCACCATGCGATCAGCATCGCCATCGAGTCCGATGCCAAGCTGTATATCGGTTTCTTGTAATATTTTTTTTACATCCGCCATGTTTTCTTCTTTAACTGGATCGGCTTCATGATGCGGATAGGTGCCATCAACTTCGCAGTAGAGTTGTTTGATATTGGGCCATTGCATGCGCGCAACCAAATCGGGTATTACCGATCCGCCTGCGCCGTTACCGCAATCGATCACCACTGATAATGGCATGCCAATGAGTTGAGGAAAGTGATTAGCTAACCATTCGATATAGGCTGGTACAATCAGCTCTTCTTTCATGATCCCAACATGCGTTGTTTCAATGCGTTTTTTTTCTTTAAACAGATCCCGAATAGCTTTGACTTGCGTTCCCCACACTAATCCCTTACCCAAACATATTTTAAGGCCATTATATTCACCGGGATTATGAGATGCAGTCACCATGAGAGCCGCTTGAACGTCACTCGTATATAAAGCAAAATAAAGTGCAGGTGATGTGCATAATCCTACGAATAATACATCAAGCCCAGAATCGGTTAATCCACGCACAAGTTCATCTTTAATCTGCGGGGAACTGGTGCGCCCATCCATACCAACTGCAACGGTACGTACATCGGGATTATGCTGAACAAAATAATAGGCTAAGGCACGCGCAAGATCATATACTTGATTGATATCAAGTTCAGTGCCAACTTTCCCTCGAATATCATATTCACGAAATATCACATCTAACATTTTCTAATTCCTGATTTCTAATCATATTTATTTGGTTCGATACGCTTCGCTACTCACCACGAACGGGAAGAGATCATCATTTCCGTTCGCCCTGAGTAGTGCAAAGCACGTATCGAATGGGTAACGGAATATAATCATATCGCGTTCTTTAATTTATTTTGAGTTCACAGTTTCGTCTTATTTATTAAGTACCGTTAATTGTATATGATTATAAGACTAAAAAATACCCCGAGATGACATAGGAATAATACACGAATGATTCCCGTACGATTACAACTTAAAAACTTTCTCAGTTATGGTCCAACATTACAGACGATTGAATTTGCAAACTATCCGCTCATTTGTTTGTCAGGGAAAAATGGTCACGGTAAATCAGCACTTTTAGATGCAATCACGTGGGCATTATGGGGCCAAGCACGCAAAACATCGGCAACAGTAAAAGCTGATCAAGGATTAGTACATCTTGGTCAAACGCAAATGATGGTGATTTTCGATTTTGAATTCAATCATCAGCTTTATCGCGTGAAACGCGAATTTTCAATTACCTACGGAAAGCCGCTCGCAACGCTGGAATTCGGCTTATTGGATGCGGAAAAAAATAGCATGATCCCTCTCACCGGAAAAACTATTCGTGATACGCAAGCAACCATAGAAAATACTCTCCATCTTTCGTTTGACGCATTCAGCAACTCTGCATTTTTGCGCCAAGGATCGGCAAATGAGTTCTCTAAAAAATCGCCCAAAGAACGCAAAGATATTTTGGCATCCATTCTTGGGCTTGATCAATATGATGCAATTAAAAAGTTGGCGCTTGAAAAAATAAGAGGCATTGTCAGTGAATATCAAGCAATAGAACGGCTCGATCAAACGATCACGCAGGAGCTTGAGCGCACGCCGGTGATGATAGCTGAGATCGCGCAAGCAACCACCATGCTCACCACTAT
>Ga0210395_10003972_pt1 | contig 11340 bp, 5 predicted proteins | sample IncBWH4OmetaG_FD_150861 | JGI IMG/M metagenome (GOLD analysis project Ga0210395, IMG submission 150861) | Forest soil microbial communities from Barre Woods Harvard Forest LTER site, Petersham, Massachusetts, United States - Inc-BW-H-4-O ...
TCGGTGCTAAGAAACAGCAAACTGAAGATTCCAGGCAAAGGCCTATATGAGTGTCCAATTTGGAAGATGGAATTTCGAAGGCCAGCCGCCTAGTCCGGAATATATCGAGAAAGTCAGCGCAACGCTCGCTCCCTACGGCCCCGACAGTGACGAATCGTATTCGAATAGGGGCCTACGGATTCTGTACCGTGCCTTCCACACCACCAAGGAATCACGTCGCGAGACGCAGCCGCATATTTCCTCCTCCGGCGCGGTGATTACCTGGGATGGCCGCCTGGACAATCGCGCAGATCTCATCAACGAGCTAAGAGATGTTGTGGCCTTCGATTCCACTGACGTTGCCATCGTCGCATCGGCCCATGACAGATGGGGCGCGGACTGCTTTGCAAAGCTCATCGGAGATTGGGCGATCTCCATCTGGAACCCCGGCAATCGCTCGCTGATCCTGGCCAAAGATCCCATCGGCACACGCCATCTCTACTACTCTTTCGACAACGATCGCGTTACTTGGAGCACGATTCTCGATCCACTCGTCCGGCTTGCAGGTAAAACCTTCACTCTTAACGAAGAATACGTCGCCGGCTGGTTCTCTATGTTTCCGGCCGCGCATCTGACACCCTGTGTCGGAATCCATTCGGTCCTGCCGTCCTCGTTCGTGCTTCTGCGACCCAGCAAACACGTTGTCAGCAAGTATTGGGATTTTGAACCAGAGAAGAGAATCCGTTACCGCACCGATGCGGAATACGAAGAACATTTCCGTAGCGTCTTCAGCATTGCTGTCCAGCGCAAACTTCGTTCCGATAGACCCATTCTCGCAGAGCTCAGCGGCGGCAGGGACTCCTCCTCCATCGTCTGCATGGCTGATACGGTCATCGCCCGCGGGGTCGCCGACACCCCTCGCCTCGATACCATCTCCTACTTCGACGACGCCGAACCTAACTGGAATGAGCGGCCCTACTTCACCAAAGTTGAAGAAAAGCGCGGTCGCACCGGCTGGCACGTCAACGTCGGCGCACAAGATCCGGAAAAAATCCACACGTCTGCGCCGCTCGAATCTCCTTATGGCCGCTTCGCCCCAACTCCTGGGTACGATGGCCGCACGTCTCCGCAAGTCAGGATGTGTCTGGCCTCGCAAGGAAATCGCGTCGTGCTTTCCGGCATCGGGGGCGACGAAGTTATGGGCGGTGTACCAACCCCTGTGCCCGAACTCGAGAATCTCCTCGCAGGAGCACATTTCGGCGCCCTTGCTCATCAACTGAAACGTTGGGCATTGGAAAATAGAAAACCGTGGTTCCTTCTGTTCTGGGAAGCGGCCCGCGATTTTCTCCCTCCCGTGCTCGTGGGTGTCCCGAAACGCATGCGGCCGGCCCCATGGCTCCACCCCGACTTTGTGAAGCGCCATCGGGCAGCGCTGACCGGTTATCCTTCCAGGACGAAACTATTCGGTCCTCTGCCGAGTGTGCAGGGCAATTTGAGCACACTCGATGCATTGCGAAGGCAACTGACGCGCACCGCTTTGCCGTTCGAACCACCCTACGAGAAACGCTATCCCTATCTAGATCGCACACTGCTGGAATTCATGTTTGCGATTCCACGAGAACAACTCGTCCGCCCAACGCAACGACGTTCGCTCATGCGCCGCGCACTCGTCGGTATCGTGCCGGAGGAGATTTTAAGCAGGAAGACGAAAGCATTTGTTTCCCGGTCGCCGATGGTAACCATCTCAAACGACTGGGCTCATTTCGCGGAAATGACTCAGAGCATGCTTATCAGTTCGCTCGGGTTTGTGAACCCGGAACGGATCTCGGACGTCCTGCAGAAGGTTCGGCGCGGTGAAGAAGTCCCCTTGATCACCTTGAGACGAACGTTCTTCCTCGAAGAGTGGCTCAGGGATCTTCGCGCATTAGGGATCATAGACCCGGATACAACCTTGAATCCCAAGTTGAGATGGCAGGCTTCCACCCAAGGCTAGCCTTTATAGAGCTGAAACAAAAGCGGTCGCGCGAAACATGTCGGATCGAATGGGAAGCAAAGGGAGCACATCATGAGCGTTCAATTTGGAAGATGGAACTTCGAAGGCCAACTGCCTGCCCTGGACTACATCGAGAAAGTCAGTGCGACTCTCGCTCCCTATGGCCCCGACAGTGACGAATCGTATTCGAATGGGAGCATACGGATTCTATACCGTGCCTTCCACACCACCAAGGAATCACGCCGCGAGAAGCAGCCACACGTTTCTCCATCCGGTGCGGTGATCACGTGGGACGGCCGCTTAGACAATCGCGCGGACCTCGTCAGCGAGCTACGCGACTCCTTGACCTTCGATTCTACGGATGTCACCATCGTCGCCGCAGCCTACGAAAAGTGGGGCGCGAACTGCTTCGGGAAGCTGGTCGGCGATTGGGCGCTGTCCATCTTTAGTCCCAACAATCACTCGCTGCTGCTGGCGAAAGACCCAATCGGCACGCGCCATCTATACTACTCGCTCGACGACAAGCAGGTCACCTGGAGCACGATTCTCGATCCGCTTGTCCTGTTTGCGAGGAAAACCTTCTCGATCTGCGACGAGTATATTGCCGGCTGGTTATCCTCTGTACATCCTGCAGCGCATCTGACGCCCTACATCGGCATACTTGCTATCCCGCCATCCTCGTCTATTCTCTTCCAGCCTAGGAAGCACAGTGAGAGAAGGTACTGGGATTTCGATCCGGACAAGAGGATCCGGTATCGCACTGATGTTGAATACGAAGAACAGTTCCGGAGCGTCCTCGCCACAGCAGTAAGACGCAGACTTCGCTCCGACAGACCCATCCTTGCCGAACTCAGCGGTGGCGTGGATTCGTCCTCCATTGTTTGCATAGCTGATACTGTCATGGCCCGAGGAGGCGTTGACACTCCGCGAGTGGACACCATCTCGTGGTACAACGACGAACGTCCCAGCTTGGACGAGCGCCCGTATTTCACCAAGGTGGAAACAATGCGCTCCCGCACCGGCTGCCACGTAGACCTCAGTGCACAGAGGAAAGTAGGAGCTGAAGAAAAACCCAATTCACAAGTACAATCGACGTCAGAATTTCAAAACGATTCGTTCGCAGCGACTCCAATTTCCAGTAAGGTCTCGGTACTCTTCGAACAGTATTCGGCATACATGCGGCTGCAGGGGCACCGTGTCGTGCTCTCTGGGCTGGGAGGAGATGAGATCACGGGGAGCGGGGTGCCAAACCCCACGCCAGAACTTCAAAATCTCCTTGCCAGAGCAAAATTGAGGACCTTGCTTCGTCAAATGAATGCCTGGTCTGTCAAAATCGGAAAATCTCAGCTTTCTCTGCTCTGGGAAGCTGTTAGAGGATTCCTTTTCTCACTGACTCGACTCAGTATTTCAATAGACGCACGCCCGGCCCCCTGGTTCGATCGGGACTTTGTCCGCCGGAATCATGCAGCTCTTCATGGTTATCCATCCCGATTAAGACTGCTCGGCCCCCTGCCAAGTTTCCAGGAAAACATACAGAAATTGGATGCTGAGCGAAGGCTACAGTCGTACAAAAGCCTAAGACCAGACCTGCTCTGCGAAGTTCGGTATCCCTATCTTGACCGGGACTTTCTCGAGTTCATGCTTGGAATTCCGCGAGAACAGATCGTCCGAGTAGGTCAACGGCGTTCCCTGATGCGTCGCGCCCTTGCTGGGATTGTCCCCCGCGAGCTCCTGAACAGGAAGGGGAATGCACTTGTTGCGGAAGCGCCGCTCCAAGACGTCGCGATTGGATCGGCCAGACTAACAGAATTGGGGCAGCAGATGCTCAGTAGTTCCATCGGAGTTGTGAATCCAACTCGATTCCAGGAGGCGCTGCAGAAAGTGCGCCTTAACGAGAGAGTTCCCATGGAAAGCCTCAACTGCTCATTGACGATCGAGTGGTGGCTACGTCACCTCAATGCCCAGGGGGTCTTGACGAACTCCATCTCAAAGCAGGCCCAGGAGTTCTCACGTCATGCCGAGCAAAGTGAGAGTCGCCCCTCTCAATGGTTACCGCACATGACCAATCTCTTCGCACGCACCTGCAGGGCAAAAGACTCTAAAACGCCTGCTAGACCGACAAGTTCAACTAGCTAGTTGATAGACGAACACCACGAGAAAGAAAGGAGGTGAAATCAATGAAATACCAAACTCCAGAACTGATTGCTTTGGCCTGTACGATCAATGCTGTTCAGACTATTGCGAAAGGTCAAATGGACGTGCAAGACTCTCCGAATCTTAACTGGGAAGAATCAGCTGCATATGCAGATTGGGAGGACTAACCTAAGAGTCTGTCGGAGCGTCGAATGTGCTGGCGCTCCGGCAGTTTCATTGCCCCTGTGACGGGGGAAGGTTTCACAAATTACGAGTCCTGAATCATTTGCTCTTATCGTCCTTTTTTTGCCTTGTTTAAGTCGCACCGGCATATGGATGGTCCGGCGTCCACCGGGTCAAAGTCCTCCTCACTCTTGAGCCAGACTCGGAAAGAGTTCACTGATTCGCCCTGCGGGGCCAAGGGACCCAAAAAGAGTTGTAAACATCTGGTCGCCAGCATTCAGCTGAGACTATTTCGGCTCAGCCTCTTTCAAGTATTTGTCAAACCACTTGATCACGCGATCGCAGAAATCGAGTCGATTGAAGTAGCTTCTGGAGAAGTAGCTGTCGTCCTCATACTTGGCGTACTCGGCCCCTTTCCCAAGCCTTTGAAGAGCCACAAAGGTTTGATCGCTCAGCAGTGCTGGAATGCTACCGCTTTGGGCTGTCTGAACAATCAGTAAAGGCGTGCCGATTTTGTTCAGATAAAAGACCGGGGAGCTCTCAATGTAACTGTCTCGAAATTGCCAAGGTGTCCCTCCGATATTGCGTTCGATGCCATTCATTTCAGATGTTGTGTACGATTTACTGATGTCGTCTTTGTGTAAGTATAGGTTATACATATCTGCCAGTCCGCCCACCTCAATGCCAGCCTTGAATCGCTGGGTCTGCGCTAATACTTCCAGTGTGCTGCTGACCGCGCTCCAAGTACTAGATCCCATCACGCCTAGCCGGTCGGGATCCGCGATTCCCATCTCGATGACCTTGTTCACACCGGGCAGTACCGTTTTCACCAGATCGGTCATGGGCGTTCCGTCATGTAGCGGCGAATCTGGCAGGAGCACAGCGTAGCCACGGGTGGCTAGCAATTGCATGTTCATGCCGGCGGCCCAGTTCGTTGTGGACCGAACAAAACCGAACTTCGAGAATGTCTGGGAGAGCCATTCTCCGCTAGCAATGACAACAATAAGCGGATACCGTTTACCGGACTGATAGGCGGAAGGCAGGAGCAGAGCCCCATGCAGCCTCTCGCCGTCGTCGCTCAGCCAGTCAATGACCCGAGCGGAGCCAAGTCCATATTTGTCGATCTTGGGGTTGAGATCAGTCAAACGGTGAGGGGTCTCGAAGGCTACATCGCTCAACCACAAGTCGAACCCATGTTGCGCGTCTTCCGCTGCGTAGACCACCTCGCGGCCGCCGGGCGCCACGGCATAAGCGTCCCAGAACGACGCGCAGGTGAAACACTGACCTCCTTCAAGTAGCTTGGTAGTCTCTCCTGTCGTCAAACTAATCTTAAAGAATCCTTCGCGAGTTTGGTCATCGTCTTTGGCCGCGACAACAATCGACCTACCGCCATCGATCGTCTCCAGCATTGTTGTGGATTGCGGGAGCGACTGCCAAGACATCCGATGATCTGGAATTCGAGCAAGTTCTTGGGCTCGATCTTGATTAACGGCAGCTTGCCATAGGCTTCCATTCACGATGAAGTATAAACGGCTCCCGGTCTTATCCCACCAAGCCATCTTTGAGGTATAGATAACCGATGACTGGGGAGTTGAGAGGTGAGTGATGTTTCGCGGGGATCCTCCGCTTGCGCTAACGACGTAACAATCATTCATCAGTTCCTGATCTGCCCGACCTGAATGAGGCCTCAAGAGAGTCCCATCCGCGGAACGGGAGAGCGTGGCCCCGATTATTGTGCTGCCGACGCGGTAGCTCAAGAGCTTGCCATCAGGCGACCAACTGAAATCGCCCTCACTCCAAAGACGGATGTCCTTCGCGACAAAGCGTTCTTGCCTCGTGGCGAGCGTGACGACGACGAGATCATAAAATATTTCATTTCCTGGCTTCTCGAAACGTCTCGGGACCGTGTAAGCGACACGCGATCCATCTGGCGACAACCTATGAGTCGTGATTCTCTGAGTGTGAACAACGACGGTGGTCTTGCCTGTTACAACGTCCACCATCACTAGACTGCGCAAATTGCTATCCAGGTCCCAGGGATCTGGTTCCCAGTTCTCTCGCTGTGCAGTGGCGCTTGATTGGTATAGTTGCAACATTGGACCTAGCGATTTGCCCACGGCATTCTTACGATCCTCTGAGTTGGGGAGATTTCTCTTTGCTGAGACACCTGTGGAAGACACTTCCGGCACCGTGCCGATTACTATGCTGCGGCTGTCGGCCGTCCATTCCATCGGACGCCACTCCTTAAGTTCGACGTCACACACTTTCCTCAAATCGTTCTTTGTCACATCCCATATCCAGAGGTATTCCTGACCACTCCCGTCGCGATCCGACATAAAGGACAAGAACTTCCCGTCCGGCGACCAACTCGGGAGGCGGCTGGTGTCGGCGTCAACGGTCAGGTTGTTGCCCTCACCCGTTTCGATATTGAGAACCCAGATTTCCGTGTGTCGCGGGTGGCTTGGAGTCTGATCGCGCAGGTCTACATCCCTGTCGCTGCGCTCGTCTTCAACAACGTATGCGAGCCGCTTGCCATCCGGAGAGAACTGGAGCAGAGTCCACTGCGGAAAAGAGCGAATTTGAAGAGTATTCTCGACCGGCAATGCATTTGCCTGTTGCGCAGATGCGATTGTGGAACCCATGCCGCTCACGTACGCTATGGCGATGACAAGTAACGAGATGATTTTCATATTATTTCGAGAAGATGGAGCTCTCGATCGCGTTTGATTGGAGTCATAACAGCGTAGTAGATTGCTTGGAAAACCGTTCTTCGGAAAAGCGCCATTCCTAGGAACCGGCCGGAGGAAAACGAGCACCGCGGTCTTCCTCTCTGTGACCATTGTTGCCTTTTCGCGGCCAAGGCTTCAAAAGACTAACTTGAGGGCAAACTGAATCGACCGCGGACCACCCATCTGATACAGGGGACTCAGAACACCTAGCGAATTCGCGAGGGTCGCCGTAGCCTGCCCAAAGGTGGTCTCGCCAAAGTTAGCATTGATCGTCCCGAAATTTGGATGATTGAAAATATTGAAAGCCTCCGCGCGGAATTGCAGTCTGACCTGTTCGTGGATTGGGAAGTCCCGCCTAATTGCCATATCCATTTGCCATGCGCCGAAGGCGCGCACAAAATTGCGCGGCGCATCTCCTAGGCCAGTAGCGGGAGTGGTGAAAGCGTTCGGATTGACGGCACGACCTCCTGGACATCCCTGCCCAGGCAAGAGATCGCCTAAGCCTTGAAGAGCAAGAGCACAGTTGGAGCCATGCAAATAAATAGGCTCACCCGGGACTACATTCAACCCGTCGTAAACCACTTTCAGGGTTGCGGGATCAAAAATCTGATTTCCATACAAGGTTACCGGGAACCCAGTTCTCGCCGTGAACCGATTGTCGATCCCCCAGTTGTGCACGACGGCGTTCGCGAATCCGTTGCTACCGGTGTGCGGCACATCGTACGAAAAAGCGGTAGAGAGATTGTGTTGGACGTCGAAATCGCACGGGCCGCGTTGCCATCCCAGGCTATAGTTTTGTGACCCGTAGTCGATGCAGTGCGACCAAGTATACGAAGCCAGAGCCGTTAGTCCGCGGCTTAGCCTTCGCCGAAATTGAATCTGTAGCGAATCGTAGTCCGAACTCAGTCCGCTCTGAACAAATATAAACGTGGTGTAGTTCGGGTTGCTGGTGGCAGAGAATTCGTTTTCCGCCAGCAACCGCGCCGCATGCGAACCGACATACGACACGGTTAAGGCTTGCGACTTGCCCCACTCTTGCTCAATGCTGGCGTTCCACTGGAGCGTGTACGGAAGCTGCAGATGGCTGGCAAAGCCGATCGGAGTTGTGGCGTATGGCACCACAGGCGGGTTCACAATGCTTGGAGCTAGCATTCCTGCATTTACTGGCAAGGATGCGAACAGAGTATTTTGGGCGCCGAATCCCGGACCATTGAAACTGAGCGCCCCCAACTGCTGACCCGTATCAAAGAAGACACCACCTCCCCCCCTTGCCACGGTCTCTCGATCGGGCGTGTTACGAAGGATATATGCAGCACCCAGTCTGGGCGCAAAATTGTACCAACTCGTGTGCCACAGTGGTGTGCCTTGGGGGGCCAACATCCACATATCAGGGCTTGAACCTTGAATTGTATAGCCATTCAACCCGCGCGTTACGCCTGGGGCTGGATTCACTTCCCAACGTACTCCCGTGGAAATACTCAACCGCCGTGATACTTTCCATTCGTCTTGAGCAAACGCGGAGAAGTTCAAATACTTCAGATAATCTGGAGACTGGACATTCACAACGGTCAGCGCGTTGTTAGTTTCGACGTAGGACTCACCCAAGTAGATATAGGAGACATCAGGACTAGCTTGGGCAGCAAACGGCGTCAGCCTACGATAGTCCGCACCAAATTTGATCTGGTGACGTCCCGAAACGAGACTGAGCGTGTCAACAAGATTCCACTGGCGCTGGGCACCGGAATAAGGCAGCTGATCTAGCACCGGTTCATATCCGCCGGAGAGTATCACGAGGCCAGCTCCCGATCCGGTGCTCAAGCCTGAGAGTTGCACCAGATTTGCGGGCACGCTTCCTCCGAACGCGTCGATGTCAGCGTGATTCATCGTCTCGTTCGAGCTATAGTTGAGGCGGAACTCGTTATTAAGGCGATTTGTGAAAACGCTAGTTGCACCACCTGTATACGTCCGCATTGTATAAGCTGAGATATTTATGCCTGACGGAGCGCCGGTAGTTCGGCTCGTCAAGCTCGACTCTGTCTGACTGAATCGGAAGAATAGTCTTAGTTTGTCGCTCACCACATGGTCGATTCGAACGCTCGTGGAATCGAGCGAACCTGGAGTAGTCCAGCTTGCGATGAATTCGGAAATACCACTCCCCACATCCGGCCCGTTGGGCACTGGAAAGGCATTCAACGCCTGCTGCAGTGCTATGGGAGCTGGCGTTTCTCCGGGCGGGCAAGCATCCGCCCCTCGCGTGCAAAGGTCCGGCACGTAGTTGATTGTCGCTGCCTGTGGCGCAGCCAGGCGCAGTCCTTCATACGAAGCAAAAAAGAACGTCTTGCCTTTTCCGCTATATACGGCTGGAATCTCGACCGGACCCCCGACAGTCCCGCCGAAATCATTCTGCCTAAGGTCAGGCTCGGTTTTACGAAAATAGTCATTAAACCAATCGTTTGCATCGAAGACCCCGTTCCGCAAGTAATCGTAGCCCGTGCCGTGCCATTGATTGGTGCCTGATTTTGTTTCAAAGGCGAACTGTCCACCGGGGTTGCGTCCGTATTCCGCCGAGTAGGTGGAACTTTGCACGCGAAATTCCTGAAGAGAATCTACGGAAACTAAAGATTGAGTAGTTCCCAATGCGGTCGCCGCTGAAAGGGATCCGCTAGGACCCGAAAAATAAGTCATGCTCGTGCCCGCAGGCGTTCCGACATTTGCACTCACCCCATCCACTGTGTAGTAATTTGATTCTGGCCGCTGGCCATTTACGCTGAACTCGCCAGTTTGGCCCAATGCTGAGTCGCCATTTTGAGGTGTTTGCGTAGCCGTTCCGGGAGTGAGCAGAATCAAATCCTGGAAGCTGCGGCCATTCAGCGGCATGTTTTCCACGTATGTGTGGTCGATCACCGTGCTCACAGACGCGTCCGTGGTATTGATCATCGACGCGCCACCTTCGACGGTCACTATGTCGAAAACGGCCCCTATCGGCAGGGTAAAATTGATGGATAGCGCGTCTTGGATGTTGAGAACAATATCGGGCTTGATGAGTGTTTTGAATCCCACCTTGGAAACCTGAAGGCGGTACGGTCCTGGCGGGAGATTCGGCATCACATAGATACCGTCCTCATCGGTCTTACCTGAGTACTTCACGCCTGTGGCGTCGTTTATTACCAGAATGTCGGCCCCGGCGATCACCTTGTTCGACGGATCGACGACGAGACCATTGATGACCCCATTGGTTGATTGCGCGAGAAGTGTTGCGGTCCATATCAAAGCACAAGCGAAAACCAGGACGACATAGGGGAAGCGCATTTAGGCTCTCCAGCGATCAACGGGGTTCTAACCCCTCTCTTGTTCGCAGGACAATCGGCGCGGGTACCACGTTGGCTTTATTTTAAGACGAATCGGTAACCAGGAGGTGGCAGAACGACCGGGCTAGGGATGGTTCGGATCAATTCTGAGGTAGGCAAACAGAAGTGATCTGCCACTGGGCTTGTGGCTACCGCCGTTCGGTTCCACAGTTACAAATACGCCATCAATTTGTGCTAGTGTCTTGGGGTCGTCACACTTCAAAATCCAGCGTTTCCTAGTGGCACTGTCTTCATAGAAAATGCCTAGGTTGACCGCGTGTTGTTGGTCCGGCCCTCGCCGACCCCAGGCCTGAAACGTATTCGCCTTCTCTGCCTCAGTCTGGTGGTCTAGATCGTAGGCGTAGAAGATCAGCGACTTTCCCCGCGTGTAGAAGACCCGTCCATAGGGTTTCTTAGTCTCGCCGGTGCCCGCAACGTCATAGACCTCTGCAATGTAGAGATCACGCGCGCCTATCAGCTCCCGGATGTCCCGGTCGTGCGAAAGGAACTGGTCTTGCTGCTCAAGCGCCGTCTCGCGATCTTGTAGCAGGTGGGTGAGATCGTTGGCCTTGGCCTCTGATGCTTTGGCACGAGCTGCGTCTTGGGCAGACTGTTGGGCCAGGGAATTCAATTTCTCCTGGAGCGCATAAGAATTGTCTTGGGCGGCGTGCAACTTCTGCGCCAGATCTGCTCGCTGCTGTGTTAGGTCCAGTCGGCTTGCGTCGCCTGCGCGCAGATCACTCTCCAATCGATCCTCTGCCGCCTTCATCTGATTGATTTCGGCCGATTGCTCTGCCAATTGGTGGCGGAGGTCGGCGATCGTTTTGTCCCGTTGCTTGATCTGTGTACTCGCGATTTCACGTTCATGGCCCGCATCGCTCAGTTGTTCTTCCAGAGAGACTTGGTTTTGCACCTGCGGCGGGGGGGGGGGATTTTGTGCAACGTCGGTCGAGTGGTGGGGTCGAATGGGATAAGC
>Ga0210395_10003973_pt1 | contig 11338 bp, 10 predicted proteins | sample IncBWH4OmetaG_FD_150861 | JGI IMG/M metagenome (GOLD analysis project Ga0210395, IMG submission 150861) | Forest soil microbial communities from Barre Woods Harvard Forest LTER site, Petersham, Massachusetts, United States - Inc-BW-H-4-O ...
GCGAGTTCCGCGCTAGAGACCGCCGAACCCGCCGCCGAAGGCTGAGCGCTCGTGGTTCTTGCGCATCTCGTCCTCGTGGATCCGGTCGATGCACACCGCGATGGCGATGACGAGCGCGTCGTCGGCGCCAGGCGCCACCTCGACCCCGTAGGCGTCCCGGACAGAGAACCAGCGCCGGGAGATGCGACCAACGACCTGGTGGCCGTCGCTGAGTTCCCAGTCCTTGTCGGTGAAGTTCCCGACCGCTTCCAGGCGCTGCCCGTCGGTGAGGTCTATCTCATACCTGTGCCGCACCGGGGAGAAGAACGCCGGCCGCACGGTCGCGACGACCCCGTTGCCGTTCTCGATCTCCATCGTGTCGCGCATCGCGAACAACTTCTTGCGGATGAGGATAAGAACGTTGCCGTGGGCGTCCTTGAGCTCGAAGGTTTCGCGCAGGCTGAGCGCTCGCCCGTCGACGAGGAAGACCCGGTTCCCGTTCTCGTCCTCGATCCAGAAGTCGGTCGTGATGGAGAAGATCCGTTCCTGGACCAGATATCTCATGACATAAGGCTATATGCCTGATCCGCCGCGGCTGATCTCTTCCCAGCGGTCGAGCATGCCGGGGATTTCCCTGTTCAGGAAGTCGAAGAACGCGGTGTGCGCGGTCAACCGGCCGCCGGCCGGGGTGCCAGCGCCGACGAGGTCGACGCCCTCCTTGAGCATGCTGCCCCAGCGGTCAAGCGCCTGGCTTTGCAGCCGCATCACTTCGCTCCACACGTCCGCGGGCATCCGGTAGTAGTCGCGGCGTGAGCCGGGTACCCGGTCCTTGTGCACCAGGCCGACCCCGGTCAGGTAGCGCACCGCGCCGGACACGGCGGCCGGGCTGATCTGCAGCATCTCGGCGAGGTCCGCGGCGGTGAGCCGGTCGGAGTCGCTGACAAGGAACGCGACGAAGACGCGCGCGGGCATCGGCGGGAAGCCGGCCGTTATCAGGACCGTCGCGAACCGCTCAACGTACTGGAGCAGCGGATCGCCCTCGTGCTCGTGGGCTTCCACCATGTGACCAAGGGTACAGGATTTCTAGCAAATTCCTAACATTCACAATCTTCTGAATGTTGCTAAGCTTCTGTTCAGCTTGCGGGGGACGACCCCCGCACCCCCGATGGAGGAGCGCTGCTGGCTTGCGGGGGGACGACCCCCGCACCCCCGAATTGAGGAGCGGTAGTGGCAAACGCTATTGCGGCGACCGGGCTGCGTAAGCACTTCGGCCCGACCAAGGCCCTCGACGGACTCGAGCTGACCGTTCGAAGCGGTGAGGTGCACGCCTTCCTTGGCCCGAACGGTGCGGGCAAGACCACCACGATCCGCATCCTGCTCGGGCTGCTGCGCAAGGACGGCGGCGACGTCACGTTGCTCGGCGGTGACCCCTGGCGGGACGCGACGACGCTGCACAGCCGGCTCGCCTACGTGCCGGGCGACGTGACGCTGTGGCCGGGCCTGACCGGCGGCGAGATCATCGACTTGCTCGCCAGCCTGCGCGGCGACGGCGGCGCCCCCAAGCGCCGTCAGGAGCTGACCGAACGGTTCGACCTGGATCCGTCGAAGAAGGCGCGCGCCTATTCCAAGGGCAACCGGCAGAAGGTAGCGCTGGTCGCGGCGCTGGCCAGCGACGCCGAGCTGCTCGTGCTCGACGAGCCGACGGCCGGGCTCGACCCGCTGATGGAGGCGACGTTCCGCGAGCTCATCGCGGCCGAGCGGCAGGCAGGCCGGACCGTCCTGCTGTCCAGCCACATCCTGGCCGAGGCCGAGGCCCTCGCCGACCGCGTGACGATCATCCGGGCCGGCCGGACGGTGGAGACCGGGACGCTCGCAGAGATGCGCCACCTAAGCCGGACTTCCGTGGACGCCGACCTCGACACTCCCGTCGTCCTGGACGGGCTGCCGGGCGTGCACGACGCGATGATCGACGGCACACGGTTGCGATGCGAGGTCGACAACGCCGCTCTCAACGCCGTGCTCAGCCGCCTCACTTCGGCGGGGGTCCGTACCCTGACCTGCCGCCCGCCCACCCTTGAGGAGCTTTTTCTCAGGCATTATTCGGAACGAACCGGGCCGGCTCAGCAGCGATGATCAACTCCCTGACCAGCACGCCGGCGTTGGTGAAGCTGGCTCTGCGCCGGGACAGGATCATGCTGCCGGCCTGGTTGTACGTCATCGTGATCGGCGTCTGCGCGAACGCCTATACGTTCAGCAAGCTGTACAAAACGCCGTCCTCGCAGGCGGCCCTCGCGGCGTCCGCGCGGAGCAATCCGGCGTTGCTGTTTCTCTATGGCCGGATGAACGGAACCTCCGTCGGCGCGCTGACCGCCTGGCGGTTCGGGGTGTGGGGCTCGCTGTTCGCCGCGATCATGGCGATCTTTATCGTGATCAGGCACACCAGGGCCGACGAGGAGGCGGGCCGCCTTGAGCTGATCGGCTCGGCCCGGGTAGGCAGGCAAGCCCCGCTCGTCGCGGCGTTGCTGACGTCCGCGCTCGCCTGCGTGGTACTCACGCTGCTGTTGTGCGCGCTGCTGCCGGTGATCGGCCTGCCCGCCGCGGGTTCGGTCGCGCTCGCGCTAGCCATTGGCACCACCGGCCTCGCCTTCACCGGTGTCACCGCCGTAGCGGCCCAGTTGACCTCCGGGGCACGCGCCGCGCGGGGGCTCGTGTTCTGCGTGCTTGGCCTGGCGTTCATGACGCGCGCGGCCGGCGACGCGGCAGGGGCCGCCGGGCCGTCGTGGCTCACCTGGGCGCTGCCGCTCGGCTGGACCGAGATGCTACGGCCGTTCGCGGGTGAGCGCTGGTGGGTGCTCGTCCTGCCGCTCGCGATGTTCGCCGCGGGCACCTGGCTGGCCTTCGTACTCGCCGCGCGCCGCGACCACGCCGCGGGCCTGCTGCCCGACCGGCCGGGCCGCCCCGAGGCGTCGGCGTTGCTGCGCGGACCCCAATCGCTCGCCTGGCGGCTGCAGTGGACGTCGCTGGCCGGCTGGGCGGCGGGCTTCGCGATCCTGTTCGCGGTCTGCGGGGCCGCGGCGCAGGGGATCGGCTCGCTGTTCGGCTCGAGTAAAGCGGTGGAGAAGGAGTTCCAGCAGCTTGGCGGGCAGTCCGCGATCGTCAACGCCTACCTGGCCGCGCTGATGCTGCTGGCCGGCTTGTGCGCCGCCGCCTTCGCGGTGTCCGCGGTGCTCAGGCTACGGACCGAAGAGACAGCGTCCCGCGCCGACCCCGTGTTGTCTGGTTCGGTCGGGCGTGTCCGCTGGGGATGCAGCCACGTGCTCGTTGCCGTCGCCGGGTCGGCGGCGCTGCTCGCGGTGGCAGGCATCGCCACCGGCCTCGGCTACGGCCTGCGCGCCTCGGCGCAGGTGAGTGTCGGCGGCGAGGTGGCCCGTATGTTCGGCGCCGGAATGGCCGAGTTGCCGGCGGTGCTAGTGATCGCGGCGATCGCGGCCGCGGCGTTCGGCCTGCTTCCGGACGCTTGCGTCGCGGTCGGGTGGGGCGTCCTTGGCCTCGCGGTGCTGGTCAACCTGTTCGGCCAGTCGCTCCAGCTGTCTGGATGGGTACTGGACATCTCTCCATTCACGCATGTGCCCAGGCTGCCTGGCGGCACTGTTGCCGCGCAGTCCTTGGTGTGGCTATGCGTCATCGCGGTGGCGTTCGGCGCGGCTGGCCTGGCCGGTCTGCGCCGCCGCGACATCGCTTGATGCTCGCCGGTGACAGCGCCGAACAATGGATACGCGGGAAATACCGCGATCGAGGCTCGGTTGGCGCTACGTTATGTCTCAGACGGGTAACATCCACGCGTGAAATGCCCGGATTACCGAGCGTTTGCCCGGTAAAGTCCGATTATGACCGCCGATATGCCCGTTCCGGTAGCGAACGTGAGTGTTTGTCGAGATGATGTTGTGACCTTGCCTGAACCCAGGCAAGGAACCGCAGGTACGTCAGACACAGAGGTGACCGCCATATGAGGAGCGGATGGCCGCATACCCAGGATGACCATGGGGGGCTTCCAGCGGATCAGCGGTCGGCGCCGTTCGGCCCGGACATCTCATGGCCAACCGGGTACTCCAACCTGGAGTACCGGGACGGCGACTACCGCTACCCGGCGCAGCAGGCACCGGCACCGGCGAACCATGGCGAGCACCCGTACGCCGCCTTCTCGGCGGACGGATACGGCGCACCGGGCGGCTATCCCCGATCTTCCGCCGACTTCGGTTACGGCGACCCCGGCTACAGCGACCCTGGCTATGACGGTCCGGCTGCGCAGGACGCCGGCATCGCGGGCACCCGCACCGTACGCGGCTACGTAGAGACACCCCCGGCGCAGGACTACGCGCCGGCCGGGTACGAGTACGCCGCGGCGGACTACGACGAGCCCGGTCAGATCGAGCTGGCCTATCCACTGCCGTACCGCGAGCAGGAAAACTATCCCGAGGCTTACAACGCGGCGGACACGTACCGCCAGCCCTGGGACTACGACCAGCCGCTCCGGTACGAAGGCGACCTGAATCCGCGGAGCCCGCTCCCGGGGGGTCGGCCCCCCGGGCCAGCAGGGCAACCAGAGGCTGTTGACGGCTATGGGCGGCCGGGCTCGTATCAGGACCCGGACGGCTACGGCCAGGACAGCTACGGCCAGAGCGGCTACGGCGAGGACACCTACAGCCAGGACGCCTATAGCCAGCAGGGGTACGCCGTCGGCGATTACAACGGCTCCGAACTGTCGCGGCCCGGCATCGACGGCCCCGGGTACGACCTGTCGGGTTACAACGGTTCCGCCCCGTCTGGTTACAACGGCTCTGACTTGTCCCGGCCAGGCATTGACGGCCCCGGGTACGACCTGTCGGGGATCATAGGGACCGGCGACTTCGAGGCGGTCGGCTACGACGACCCGAGCTACGGCCGGCTGTCCTACGACGACCCGCGCTACGACGACCCGCGTTATGGCGGCCCCGCCGCGGACACCGGCCGCGACGACACCCCCCGTGCCCGGTTCGACGAGACGCGCTACGACATGCCCCGCTTCGACGAGACCCGGCTGGACAGCCTGTGGCTCTCGAGTGAGGACGTCAGGAAAGACGAGCCCATCGGGTACGGAGACGATGGCTTCGAGGCAGAGAGCCCCCTCCGTTCCGGATATTCAGATCATGGATTCGACGGCGGGACGGATTGGTCGCGACAGCTGTCGGCGGCGGGCTCGGGCAGCCACCGCCTGGATGAGACGCGGTACGACCTGCGGGCCGCCGACGTGCGGATGGCCCCCTCCTTCGACGAGACGCGCATCGATAACCTGCGCGAGCTGTCCGACCTCCGGCGGTCCCGCAGTGGCCTGCTGGCCCCCGAGCGCCAGCCGCTGAACTGGCCGAACGAGACCAGCCTCGACGCGTTCACCAGCCTGGACCTCGACGACGAGCCCGTGCAGGAGCTTCCCGCCGCCTTCGTTCGCACAGCGGAGCGCCGGGACGACGCCGACGAGGACACCGGTACGCGGCGCGCGGGCGGTCGCCGTCGCGGCCGCAGCGGTGATCGCCGCCAGTGGATGGCGCTCGGCGCCATCGCGGTGGTCGCGGCGGGCGCCATTGGCGGCGTGCTGATGAAGTACGTGTTCTCCGGGCCGAGCGGGCCGGCGCACACGGTCGTCGCGCCGAACCAGGCCGGCGCCTTCACCCGGATGCCCAGCCTCGAAAAGCAGATGAAGGTCGACGCGCTCCGCGACGAGGTCATCAAGACCAGCGCCGGCCAGGCGAGCGACGTGCAGTCCGCCGTGTACCAGGAGGGCAGCACCGCTCCCGGAGGCAACGCGCAGATCTTCATGTTCGTGGGCGGCAAGCTATCAAGCGCCGCGCCCGCCACGTCAATCGCCAACTTCACCCAGACCTACCGGGGCGCCACGATCGTGCCCGCCGGGTCGATGGGCGGTGAAGCGGCGTGTGCGTCGGAAACCACGGCGACCGGCGAGAGCGTCGCGATGTGCGTGTGGTTCGACAACGATAGTTTCGGTGAGCTCGTGTCGCCGACAATGACGACGGCGCACCTCGCGAGCACGCTGGACGCGGTCCGCCCGGACCTCGAGCTCTACGCGAAGTAGGTCACGGGCGGACTAGCGTCCGCGGGCGGCTGGCTGTTCGTTTACTGCCGGCCGCCCATGACCATCGGTCGGCCAAGCCTTCCTAGTCATCCCCGTCCGAGGGGGTGTCCCCGTCGGACGGCTTGGCACCGTCCGCGGGCGGGTTCGGCTTGTCGGCTTGGTTGCCCGCGTCCGCGGGCTTGTTCCCGTTCATCTGCATGGCGCCGTCCGCGGGCTTCTTTCCGCCCGCAGCTCCCGCGGTGCCCGCGGCTGCTCCTGCGGACGCTGCCGCCCCAGCCGGGCGCCGCCTGATGGAGAGCCTGGTGACCGCGAGCACGAACGCTAGGGCGAGCACCCCAAGCCCGATGAGCTGAGCGCCGACGACGGGTGCGCCCAGCGGCAGCGCGGACGTGTTGGCGACCGTCTTGGCGCTGGCTCGCTGCGCGGGCTTGGCCGAGCCGCCAGCAGACTGCGGCGAGGAGGGGCTCAGCGTCGGGAACAGGCCGCCCGCGTTGCCGCCGGGGCTCAGCGTGGAGCCGGAGCCGTTCGAATTGTTGGAGCCGTTCAAGAAGGGCAGGTTGCCGACCGGCAGCGGATTGGAATTCGTGGTCGTGCCGCCCGTGCCCGACCCGCCCGCGGCGGCCGCCTGCACGGCTATCGCCACGGTGGCTTTCGGCTCGGTGGTCAGGTGTGCCGCGCTGCCGGTGACCTTCAACTGCACGGACGTCACCGAGGTGTCGGTGGCCGGAACCACCACTTGCGCCTCAAGCTCCCGCTGCGCCGATGTCGAGTCGATTTCGCCGAGATCGCAGGACGCGGTCCCGTCGTTGCTGCCGCAGCCGAAGTTGAACACACCAGACACGATCGTCGGAGTGGCCGCCAGGCGCACAGTCGCGTCGGGCACGTTCCCACCCTCGGTCCAGGCGCTTACTATCCACCGGGCCGTCTGGCCGCGGTCGATGCTGGTCTGGTAGCGCTGGATGGCGACGCAGAGGCTGACCGAGCTGGTCGTATAGGGCGACAGATGGTTCGGGTCATTGGTCACCACCGGGAGCGGTCCCGGGGTCCCCGTCGCTGCCGCTGCCGCGCCCGCATCGGCTCGGCTGGCCGAGTCGGTCGTGACGTTCGACGTGCGCGTTGCGGTCGATGTGCGCGCGGTGCTGGACGCGCGCGTTGTGCTGGCCTTGCTCTTCGTTGCGCTCTTGGTTGCGGTCTTGGTTGCCGCCGTCTGTCCCGTGCGTGCCTTGCTGGCCGTGCTGAGCGCCGGGGCGGCGGCGACCTTCGCGGTGCTCGACTTGGTGGTACTGGAGGACGTCGTCGCGGTCTTGCTTGCTGTCGGGCTCGCGGTTGCGGTTGAGCTCTTGCTGGCGGTCGCCGTAGTCGCGGTGCCGCTAGCGGAGTCCTTGGACGTCGACGCGGTGCTTGCACTGTTGCTGGCGATGGCGCTGCTGGCGATGGCGCTGCTGGTGACGCTCGGGCCGGTGGACGCTGACGCCTCCGGGCTCGGTGAGGGATCCACACTCGGGCTCGCCGACCGTGACGCGCCCGTGCTCGTTGAATCCGCTGTCGACGACGAGTCGCTGGTGCTGGTAGTGGTGCTGCTGTTCGTGGCGCTGCTGGTCTCGCTCGACGTCGCGCTGCTCGTTGGGGTGCCGGTGTCGGTCGGCGTCGCGCTGCTCGTCGGGGTGGTGGACTTGCTGGGGGTCGCGCTGGTCGTGGGGCTGTTAGTCTTACTCGGCGTGGCGCTGGTCGTGGGGCTGCTGGTCGTGGGGCTGGGCTTCGGAGTCGGGCTCTTGGTGAGTGTCGGAGTCGGCGTCGGTTTCGTCGGTGTCGGCGTCGGGCTGGGCGACTTGCGCAGTGACTCGCACTGCTGGCTGGTACCGCTAACCGTGGCCAGCGCGAGCGCCGACGCGGCGCTCGGGGCGCTTGACTGAGCCGGGGATGCGGCCACCGTGTAACCAACGGCCGCCGCGACGAGAACGCCCCCCGTGATGAGGCTGACGCCCACCGGTCGAACGTGCGCGAAACGCATGAAGACCCTACCAGTCCTGTTCGTTGCTGCTCCGGAACGACTTATTCAGTATGGAATGGCTACATCCGGCTAAAACGCCCGGCTCGTGCGGTACGCCCACCATTGCACACCAAGCTCGGGGCCTGGCGCCACTGTCTCTACTACCCAGCAGTCTCCGACCTCATCACGAACCGAGGGACCGGATGGTCGCGCTTTTACCGAGGACAGTATGGCTGCTCTTTTTGGACGCAACGGCTGCTCTTTATGGTTCCCCGCCACGTCAGACGCGTCCTGATAGGCTGCGCCGGGCGGTTCGCCTCCGTGACCGAGGTGGTACGGAGTGTGCAATCGCTTGCACTGCGTAGCGATGTAGGGCGGGGTCGGCCAGCAAAATTTGACCAGATTTCATCCCGGGGATCTGAGGCGATCCGGGGGGCGGCGAGGCCGGAAACCCCGGTGTCGTCGGCGATCCAGCAACATGTGACCTACGTCATAGTTTTGTTTCATTCATTTGGGCACACGCGGGCTGCAATCGGTTGTTAACTAGAGTCACATAGCACCCAAGCGTGAGATGGTTGCCCCCCCCGCAACACGTCGCCTTGACCCGCGATACCGTCCACACGCCCCTGCCGTCGCTACGGTGCGTCGCACCGGCCGGCAGCGTGACGGGTGATCGTCGAGCGCCTCCCCGACCCTGAGCGCGCGCTAAACACAAGGGTTACATTTTTGTCCCCCCGTTACACCGCAACTCATGCTAAGTCCCCTCTGCCCCGCAACGCCAACCTGCCCGCGCGCAAGCGCATATCGCTGGTTGCCGCGACCGCGGTCGCGGCAGCAGGAATCGGCGCGGTCACGGCTATGGCGGGCACATCCCACTGGACCAACGCGGTGAGCAACATCGCGCAGGCCCACCATGCCGCGTCCGCGGTCGCCGGAACGGCGCACCTCGACGCCTACGTTCCCCGACCGGAAATCGGCATCGCTGGCACCCTGGAGTTGGGCGCCGCCCACGCGCAGGGAAACACCACGGCCTTCGGGAACATCTCCACCGGGCAGCACCAGGACGGCGGCACGACGCTGGCCACCGTGCAGCACCCGACCCGCGCCACGGCGTTCGGGAACATCTCCACCGCGGAGCGGTCTGCCGGCACCACCACCACTGATTCAACCGCCACCGCGCCGAAGGCGCCCGCACCCGCGGCGCACGCGACCGCGGCCACCGTGACGCCGGCTCCGGCGCACGCCGCTGCGGCTCCGGCCCACGCCACCACCGCGGCTCACAGGGACGCTGCCCCCGCGCACGCCGCTGTGGCCCCGCATCATGCGGCTCCGGCCCACACGGCGGCCGCACATGCGGCCCCCGCGCACGCAGCGCCCGCGCATCACGCGGCCCCGGCAGCACCGGCAGCACCGCCTAAGCCGTATCTGATCTACGACTCGGTGACGCCGTCTACGGTCCCGGCGGGGCAGCCGATCGCTACCTACGCCAACGGCGCCTACGCGGCTTCGCCCTCGTCCGTCGGTGGCCACGGGAACGTGCTGTGGATCGACACGAACGGCAGCGACCCCGGGGCGAACGCGCTTGACGTGGAGCCGGGCGACGCCACTCCCGCGGGCGCCGCGCAGTGGGTCTGGACCAAGATGCGCGCCGACCATGGCGCGACGGCGATCGTCTACACGATGATCTCCGACTGGTCGTCGGTCAAGGCCAACATCGGTGCGCTTCCGAGCTGGATGCAGGGCCATGTCCGGTACTGGATCGCCGACCCGACCGGCGTTCCGCACGTGCTGCCCGGCGCCAACGCCACGCAGTGGTACTGGGGCAACAACTACGACATCACGACCGCGAACCCGGGTTTCCAGAGCTAACACCAGCCCTGGCCCGTTCTCCCGAGTGCCGCCGTCCCTGGTGGGGACGGCGGCACTCGGCGTTTACCGGCAGCGGCCGGATCCGGTCGGAATCCTGGTGCTACGCGATCCTGGTGCTACGCGGCGATCGTGATGGGAGTACCGGCGGGCAGGCCGGCCAGCCGGACGAGGTCGTCTATCGGGAGGCGGATGCAACCGTGGGAAACTGCCACTCCCGAGGACCCGATGTCGGCGCCTAGCGGCCCGTGAATGCCGATCACGGCGTCACCGGAGCCTTCCCAGTCGGCGATCGCGTCCGAGTGGGCGGAAGTGACGAGGATGAACGGCCCGTACCCGGCTCCCAGTGACTGCTCGTAGAAGGCGACGAAGAACTGGCCGGGTGGTGTGGGGTCGGTCCCGGTGCCGATCCCGGCGGGCGCGTTCAGCACGACGCGCCCGGAATACGAGCATCTCCACGTGCTTGGTGGACAGGTTGACCACGATCCGGTAGGGGGTCTGCGAGAAGGTCAGGTGCGCGCTGCGCAGCCAGGCGGTGGACCCGTTCGGCCGGGTCGCCAACCGGACCTTCACCCATCCTGGTTTCTGGGCGATCACAGGAAGCGAGGACGGTCGGCCGTACCAGGTCGCGAGCACGGTGCCGTCTGGGTTGCCGCCAGGCCTGGTGTAGCGCGGGACGGCGGTGGCCAGGGTCGCGACCAGCGTCGATCCCCCTCGGACCGGTATCGTGTCCGGTCGGCTCGCCTGCGCGGTCCGGGCGCGCGGGGCAGCCCGCGTGGCCGCCTTGGGGCGGCTGGCGTCGCGTGCCCTGGCGAGGAGCTCGCGACAGCCAGGACGGCCATGGCGACGCCGGCCGCGATGACCGCGGACACGATTCCGAGCGCGACGCGGGAACGGCTCGTGGTCCTGGCGACGCGGGCCGCCGCGGCAAGCATGTCATTCCATATCTGGGCCATTTGGCTTCGTGTCATTCCGGATCTTGGCAGCGGGCCACGCGATTGCGCAGCCGAGTCAGGGTGCTATTGCGGCAATAGCGAAATTCTGATGCTAGTGATGCGCTGCTGACTTTTCCATTAGCGGAGTGACGATAGCACGGGCTCAGTGCTGAGATGGCTGGCAGGCGGCATGTTTGTGGTCTCAGGGACGTCGGGCGGAAACTATTCATTTCTTCTGGTTAAGCTGCTACGTCCGTATCGGCCAGGCTTGTGCGAGCGCGCGGGAATTCGGCCCGTATAAATGCGCGACACCCTGCGATCGCCTTTATCGTCTGCTAAGTTTCGGTGCGTTATATGCCCGGGGGTGTGCGCGACCTCCAGACACTGAAATCAACGGACGATATATGCGCGCCATGCGAAAGTGGAACGGGATGCGGGCGG
>Ga0210395_10003974_pt1 | contig 11338 bp, 7 predicted proteins | sample IncBWH4OmetaG_FD_150861 | JGI IMG/M metagenome (GOLD analysis project Ga0210395, IMG submission 150861) | Forest soil microbial communities from Barre Woods Harvard Forest LTER site, Petersham, Massachusetts, United States - Inc-BW-H-4-O ...
ACCAGAGGCGCGATGCGAAGGCGAGGGCGGGTCGGCGCAAGCCACCCGCCCTCGCTGCTTTGCGTGTGAGCCACGTCACAATCTCCACACCCGTACTTTGATGCGGGTATCCAATGACCGATAACCGTACGACGCCCCCTAACTGTGCAAACGCCCCACCATAATGCAACGTGCCCCCTCAGACTACGATCCGGCCGAGAACGGACTCACGGCTGCGACGGCCGTGCTGGAGGGGCTGCCCCTGCCGGTGCTGGTGCTGGATCAGCGCGAACGCATTCGATTCGCCAATGCCCCCATCGTGCATCTGTTTGGCTATGCGCTGGTGGAATTGATCGACAAGCCCGTGGCGTTGCTGTTTCCGGCGGAATTGCGCGCTGCTGAACCGTATCCGTTCAGCCAGTGCCTGGCAACCCGGTTCAAGACGCCGGAGGAATCCACCGTGCGCATGCAAGGGGTGCGCAAGGACGGCAAGCGCCTGGCCTTTTGCCTGAAGTACGGTCGCTTCGACACCAGCTCGGAGCCCTTCGCGGTCTGCGTCATTCAGGACGACACCGGGACGGGTATTCAGAACCTTGCGCTGACGCAGCGGCGCCTCAACGAGGCGCAGCGCATCGCCAAAGTCGGCAGCTGGACCTGGGACTTCCCGACCGACACCCATTGGTGGTCCGACGAGCTGTACCGCATGCTCGAAGTGGAGCCCGACACCGGGGAGCGCCCCTACGATCGATTCCTGGCGATGGTGCATCCGCAGGACCGGCCGCGTCTGGCTCAGGCCCGCAAGCGAACTCTGGCGGGCGAGGACGGCGACCCGGCCGATGTACGGATCAGATTGGCCAGTGGCGAGGAACGAGTCATTCAGGCCCGTGGGCGAGCCACCCTGGACGCCCAGGGGCGCCCGCTGATTGCGCACGGAACCCTGCAGGACATCACCGAACAACGGGTCACGCAGACGGCTCTGAAGCTGACCGAGCTGCGCTATCGGGAGACGCAGCGCCTGGCGAAGATCGGCAATTGGGAATGGGATCTGACCAATGGCAAGAGCTGGTGGTCGGATGAGCTGTACCAGATCCTGGAAGAAGACCCGGCACAGTATCCGGCGGATTTCGACCGCTTCCTGCAGCGGGTACATCCGGCCGACCGGGCCGACCTGCAGCGGCGCCAGTCGCGGATCGCCATGGGGCCCAATGCCTACAAGGACTCCGAAACCCGCCTGGTCCTGCGCAGCGGCAAGGAGAAGATCGTCCAGCACTCCGTGGAGGTGCGCACCAACGAAGATGGCCAGCCGACGGCGGTGGTCGGAACCATTCTCGACATTACCGAACGGCGCGCGCTCGAGGCCCTGGTACGCGACAGTGAGGCCCGCTATGCGGGTACCGTGGAACTGGCGGCCGTGGGCATCGCCCATGTGGATCCCGGCGGCAAATTGATCTGGACCAACAGCTCCATGCACGACATCCTGGGATACAGCAAGCAGGAACTCGAGTGTCTCACCGTCTGGGACATCTCACATCCGGACGATGTGCACGTCACGGATCGTGAGCGTGCCCGCATGCATGCGGGAGAGCTGGACTCCCTGCGCACCGAGAAACGCTACATCCGCAAGGACGGCGCCGTCATCTGGGTCAAGATCTCCTGTGCCGCCCGACGTGATGCGAATGGCAAACTCCTCTATGACATCTCCGTCGTCGAAGACATCACGCCGCAAAAGGCCGCCGAGGCGCGCATTCAGTACCTTGCCACGCATGACGCCCTGACCGGCCTGCCCAATCGCGTGCTGTTCACCGAAACGCTGGCGCGCAGCATCGAAGCCGCGCGGGCGGGCGACCGGCAATGCGCGCTCATCTTCATCGATCTGGATCGGTTCAAGATCGTCAACGATTCGCTGGGACATGACGCCGGCGACCAGCTTCTCAAGGAGGTCGCCCAGCGCATTCGCCGCTCGGTCGGTCCTTCTGATGTCACGGCGCGCTTCGGTGGCGATGAATTCGTCGTGCTGCTGGGCCAGGTTTCGGACCGCGCGGTGGCCGCCGCCGCGGCCGGCAGGATTCTGTCTGCCTTGCAGGACCCGGTACGCATCATGAACTATGACTGCCGGGTGACCGCCAGCATTGGCATCGCGATGTTTCCCGGGGACGCCGCCGAGGCCGCCACGCTGATGAAGCACGCGGACATGGCCATGTACCTGGCCAAGGAGGAGGGCAAGAACAATTGCCAGTTCTACTCTTCGGTGTCGGCACCGATGTCAGTGGAGCGCATCGTACTGGAGACCCACCTGGTCAACGCGCTGCAGCGCAACGAGTTTTCGCTTCAGTATCAGCCGAAAATCGCCATCGCCACCGGCAGGATCTGCGGCGTCGAAGCCTTGCTGAGGTGGCGCAATCCGCAGCTGGGTCGAGTGCCGCCGAGTGCCTTCATTCCCGTGGCCGAGGACACCGGTCTCATCGTTCCGATAGGCAAGTGGGTGTTGCGAACGGCCTGCGGACAAAGCGCCGCCTGGCGGCGCGCGGGTCTGCCGGCGCTGGGCATGGCGGTGAACCTGTCGCCGCGTCAGTTCAAGGACCCGGGCCTCGCCCGGGATGTGACCGAGACGCTGCGGGAGAGTGGCCTTGAGGCGCAGCTGCTGGAGCTGGAGATCACCGAAGGCATGATCATGAACAGCATTGATCAGGCGGTGCAGGCGGCCACGGTCATCAAGAGCATCGGCGTGCGTCTGGCCATCGATGATTTCGGTACCGGTTACTCCTCGCTCTCGCAGTTGAAGCGCTTTCCCATCGACACCCTGAAGATCGATCGATCCTTCATCCATGAGCTCCCGGACAACTCCGAAGACATGGCCATCACCGAGTCCATCATCAGTCTGGGCAAGGCACTCGGGGTCAACGTGGTCGCCGAGGGAGTGGAAACCACCGCACAGGAAACTTTCCTGCGCAACCATGGCTGCGATGAAATCCAGGGCTTCCTCTATGGCGAGCCCTGCGATCCTGATGATTTCGTAAAGCTCTTCCAGAAAATGAGCGCGCGCGCTTAAAGCTCAGTGCGCCGGTCCCTCCAGAACCCCGGCCACCTTGAGGCGGATTTTATACACCGCATCGCAGGCGGCGATGTAGAGCGTCTTGCCGTCCCGGTCACCGAAGGCCACGTTGGTCGCGCAGATCTGTTTCTTCGGCTCCGCGCCCAGCACCGGCAGATTGATCGTGCCCAGCAGTGTTCCGGAGGGCGCCGTCACACGCACCAGGCCAGGGCCGGCACCGCCGGTTGAGTAAATGTTGCCCTGGGAGTCGCAGCGCATGCCATCCCCGATGCCGGCACCCTGCGTAAAGAGCGTCCCCTCACCGAGGGTGTCATCGGGTTTCACCACGTAGCGCATCATCTTGTTGAAAGCGCTCAGATACAGATACTTCTCATCCGCGGAAAGCGTGATGCCATTGGGAATTCCGCCCAGCTGTTGGTCGGTCAATAACTGCACGGTGCGCCCGTCCTTGATCAGCCATACGGCATCCTGGAGTTCCTTGAGCGGGCTTTTCATGGCCCCGCGCAGCCCGAAATCGTTGTCGGTCATGTAGACGGCACCGTCGGACTTGATGGAGATGTCGTTGGGACCATTGAAGCGCTTGCCGCCGACTCCCTCGGACAGCACCGTATGCCGACCATCGGCCTCCAGGCGCATCACCCTGCGGTCATCATCGGCGCACCAGAGGATCCGGCCCTGGGGGTCGACTCCGGAGCAGGATGGGCCGATCAGCAGCACATGCGAACGCCCGGCGCGGGTCTGAGCACCCACGTTCTCGACGTCATCACCGGAATAGCCCGCCTTCTCCATGAACACCGAGACGGTGTTATCAGGCGCGATCTTGTACAGGACATTATCGAGCAGGCCGCCCACCAGCAGGAAGCCGCTGCCATGGTCATCGCGCACCCAGGTGGTTCCTTCGTTCAGCCCAAACCCCGAGGCCACCCATTCCACCTGGGCGTCGGGCGCGATCAGGGCATCCAGGCCAGGGTCCAGGCGCGAGATGCTCCAGGGCTTCGGGACAGGCGCCGGGCCGTCCCCGCGCATGTTTGCCATCTGCGCTGGCGCCGCCGCGGCGTACAGCATGCAGGCCAGTGCGATGCTCATCAGGCGTACTGAATGGGACGACATCACCGATCTCCGCGATTTCGTTGGCATGCTGCCGCACTGCGAGATGCAACTGTTGCTCTCGGACGCATAGACTATGAACTGCCCCGGTCCATAAATAAAATTTCGGTCAGAACAACGATGAATGACACCGGTACCGCTTACGGGCATCGAAAGCATCTGGCGGGCCTGTTGGTATGCGCAAGCCTGCTGCCTTTCGGCGCCCGGGGCCAAAGCGCCACCGACGGAGCTGATACTTCGGCTCCAGCCGCCGAAATTCAAACCGAGGAGCTGAGGGCGCCGCTGCTCATGAAAAGACCCGCGCTCAGCTATCCTGAGGAGGAAATGCACCGCAATGGCGAGGGTTGGGTACAACTGGGTTTGATGGTGGACCCCGTCGGCAAACCCTTCGAGGTGACCGTCGTGGCATCCAGCGGCGACAAAGTCTTCGAAAAGGAGGCGGTCCGCGCCGTCGAACAGGCCAGCTATCAGCCTGGCATGTTGAATGGCCGGCCGATCGAGTCCGCCACGCAGCTGAAGATCGTGTTCAGATTTTCGGAGCCGAGCACCGGGGCCAGCGAGGACTTCGTCCATCAGTACGTGAAGCTGCAGAAGGCCGTTGAGGCCAAAGACAGATCGGCAGCGGACAGGGCGCTCAAGAACCTCGAGGTCAGGAACCTGTACGAGGATGCCTACTTCGGCCTGGCGACCTTCATGTATGCCCGCCAGTGGGGCGATGAGGCCCAGCAGTTGTCCGGTCTGCGGCGGGCCATCGCCTATGAGAGCACGGCTCATTATCTGTCCGCGCAGCAATTCCGATCAGCTCTGGTGCAGTGCCTCGCGCTGGAGGTGAAACTGCATCACTATGCGGAGGCGCAACACCTGTGGGCCAATGTTCTGCGCTCTGGCATAGAGCCGGGGGCCATAGAGAAGATCAAGCCCATGATGCAACAGCTGAGTCGTATCCGGACCTCCGAGGGCGCCTACGACATCTCCGGATCCCTGCCCGACGGCACATGGGGTTTGGACCTGTACAAAAGGAACTTTCACTTCAAGGTCAGCGCAGGACATATCGCCTATGTGAAGCTGCGCTGCTCCAGAGGCTTCGTTCGCTTCGCGTTCGATCCGGACATCCAGTACAGGATCAATTCGAAGTACGGTGATTGCGAGATGGAGCTTGAGGGTGAAGTGGGAACCCAATTCACTCTCACTCAGTTCTGATGACCCCGGGGACCGGGGATCCCGATGGTTCGCGAATATTATGGACGCCATTCAATCGAGGCAATGAATCCCGCCGAATCAAAGCCGTAATTGGGATTGGTCAAGTACATGTCGGACATGTGTTGATCGACGATGCCCAGTGAAAAACGCCACTGTGGATTGGGCTGGTAGCGCAGCCCCAACCCCATCAGGTAGGTGAAGGCAACCTGGTCCTGCTGGCCGTAATAAACACGGCTGGCATCGGTCCCACCCACGCCGCCGCGAAATTCGATGTAGGGCGCCCAGGTGCCATCACCGGGCACGAACAGGTAGCGCAGGCTGCCGACCACTCCGGCGTAATAGTGCTCGGGCCCCTGGAGGATGTCGCTGTAAATACCACCGACGCTGCCTTGCCAGTAGCCGCGCAGAAAGCCCCAGCCATGGATCCGGGTCAGATCGTAGCGAGCCCCCATGATGTAGCTGTTCAGATGGTAATCGAAGGGATTCTTCGCATTGTCCTCACCGTGATAGCCCAACATGGAGAACCAGGGATTCTCCACATCGTCGTACACGTAGGAGGATTCGAAATCCAAAGACCAGCGGCTGGGTGTCACGCTCTGCGTGGGGGAGCCGGACGCGGCAGCCGGGGAGGGCGGATCATCGGCGGCGTAGGTCTGCGGCGCAGTGATCAGGAGGCCCACGAGGCCACTGAGGACGCCGCTCCAACGCCGCGATGGCGCGATTGGTTGGTCCATTTGCGCTTGACCTCGTGCTTGGCCTCCTGACGTGCACGCGGGTGAAACAATGCCCACGCGTCCACTGCAAGATTAGCGTTACTTGAATAACGCCCGAAGCCGGACGCGGTGCACAGCGGGTGGAGCTCTCTGCCTACAGGGTCCCAGTCGCGCGGGCCTAACCGCTTGCTTCAGCTAAGCGGAGACGGAAGGTCATTTCACGGGGGAGGGGCTGCGCTCCGTGAATTGTCTCTGGTGCCAATAGGGATACGCCGCAGGCCTGGCACTGGCCGCATCCAGGCGGGCGATCTGTGCAGGACTCAGGTTCCAGCCGATCGCGCCGAGGTTATCGCGTAGTTGCGCCTCGTTACGGGCGCCAATGATCACGTTGGACACCGTCGGGCGCTGCAGAACCCAGTTGAGCGCAAGCTGCGGAATGGTCTTGCCGGTTTCGCGTGCCAGTTCTTCCAGTGCATCGACGACGTCGAACAGGTAGTCCTCGGGCACCGGCGGACCAATGTCCACCAGCAGCTGGGTGTTCAGCCGGCTGAGCTGCGGTCGAGGCTGGGCGCGGCGGATTTTTCCGGTGAGGCGTCCCCAGCCAAGCGGGCTCCAGACGATGGCGCCGACGCCCTGATCGATCGCGAGCGGCATCAGCTCCCATTCGTAGTCGCGTCCGACCAGAGAGTAGTAGGCCTGGTGCGCTACATAACGTGCCAGACCGTATCGTTCCGAGACGGCGAGCGACTTCATCAGGTGCCAGCCAGAGAAGTTCGAGCAACCGATGTAGCGTACCTTGCCGGCCGTGATCAGATCATCCAGCGCCCTCAAGGTCTCCTCCACCGGTGTCGTCGCATCGAAGCCATGCATCTGATAAATGTCGATGTAGTCGGTGCCGAGCCGCTTGAGGCTGTCTTCGCAGGCTTTGAGCAGATGGAAACGGGAGGAACCGACATCGTTGGGACCCTGGCCGGTGCGAAAGGTCGCCTTGGTGGAGATCAGCACCTGCTGCCGCCGTCCGCGAATGGCTGCGCCCAAAGCCGTTTCTGCCAGGCCCGCCGAATAGACATCAGCCGAATCGAACAGGGTGAGGCCGGCCTCCAGGCAGATCGACACCAGGCGCGTTGCTTCCTCGACGCTCGAGGTGCCGAAGCCCTCGAACGCGCCCTTGCCGCCAAAGCCCGCGGTACCGAAGCTCAAAACGGGAACCTTCAATCCCGAGCGACCCAATTGACGATATTCCATATGAAGATGCTCCTCGATGTGAACGGTTTCGCGTGCCGGCGGCCCCGCAGCGCGCTAGAGTGCAATAATGGACCATGCTCCACCAGTCCGGAATGCCTGCACTCGATGTTGGCGCCAAGCGATATCTGTGGCGCTATGCCTTTGTATCGGGTCGGGGATTGCGCGGGCCACTGAAATCTACAAATCCGTGGACGCCGATGGGCATGTGACCTACAGCGATCGGCCCATCGTGTCCGATGCGCCCGCGGATCAAGGGCTGCTCAGTGATGGCAGCAGTGACATTGGCGGGGTGGGTGCTACGAGTCCACCGCCGCCGCTGCCGGATGTCGATCAACCGCCCTGTCCGGAGGACGGAGACCTGTGGACTCCAGGCTATTGGGCCTGGGACGGAGCTGAATACTCCTGGGTATCCGGCGTTTGGGTCATTCCACCGGGTGTCGAGGTCTTCTGGACTCCCGGCTATTGGGGCTACAGCGGCAACGTGTTTGTATTTCATCGTGGCTATTGGGGCCCGCGGGTGGGCTACTACGGCGGTATCAATTACGGTTTCGGATATCCGGGCACCGGCTACGTGGGCGGGCGTTGGGTGGGCAAGGTCTTCTTGTACAACAGCGCCGTGAATCACTTGGACGCGAGCATGCTCCGTCATGCTTATGATGAGCCCGAGAGCAACCACCGAAGCGCCAGTCGTGTGAGTTACAACGGCGGCCCCGGCGGTACCAGCACTGTCGCCAGCGCTCAGGACCGCCTGGCCGCTCAGTCACGTCTGCAGTCATCCGCGCAGCACATCCACTTGCAGGAAAATCCGGTGCCTTCGGCCCCGACACCCTCTGGCAGTGGGCAAAGCGCCGCGACCGCGAAACCGGCCGTCCCCCGGCCGCCGCCATCAGTCGCGCGCCGCACATCGGTCAGTGCCGTGACGGCGCCTGCGGCGCCGGCCAATGCCGCTACCCGGCCCGCGCCCACTACAGCGAAGACGGCACGACCACGGACTTCGCCGACAATCAGGTCGATTTCGATCAAGTAGTCCGGCAACGCCGCATAGATCTCCACGGACGCATATGATCCCGCGGCAGCTCTGCCATTCGCGGCGTAGACTCTTGTGCCCTGCGTCAACCACGGCAAGGCAATCAAACTGACATGGCGATGGTGAGATTCTTTCATCTACCGTTTCCAAAGAAATTTGAAGAACTCTAAAACTATGCAGAGCTTAGAGACCAGTTGCTGCGCTGTAGCACGGAGAAGGTAAGAAGCCTGTAAGGCGCGAGGGGAAATATGTGCTATCGGCATCCATTGGATCGAGCGATAATTTCCCGGGGATACCGAACAACTCTCGCGATACAAATGAGTTCGATCCTTTCGCCTCATGCTGATTGATCGCAGCGAGAGTGTTACACAATAGACTCGACGGGCACTGGAACACAGCGCCTGCTCAGTAGTCCTAAGGAGAGGGCGATGACTCACAAATCCCGTAATGTGGCGTTTGCCTTTGCCGCATGCGTCTGGATCGCCAGTGGCGCATCGGCGCAGACTTGCCCGGTCGGAACCGGGCCGGCGGTCGCCAATCTCGTGGCCCAAGGAGTGGCCGGCGGGGCCGGAGTCGGCGAGGTACAGCTTTCGTGGGCCTCGACCACAATGGGAAGAAATGGCAGCGCAGGCTACGTGGTCTACGTGCAGCCGCCGGTGTTCGACTATGCCCAGGATCCGACGGTCCTGAATTCCACTAACAAGACCGATCCGCTGGTCATCAATGCGATGCCGACCGGCGGGGTCGACCACCTCAACGCCCTCGGCCAGTGGAAAATTGCGGTACCGGCGAATGGCAAGACGGTATCCGTTGCGAATCTTGCATTGGGGATGCCTTATACCTTCCGCGTCATGACGGCAGATGCCGCAGCCTTGTATAACCCGCTGACTCATCTATGCGCCGGCACCGCCGTTACCACCAGCGCCGTCGTCTATGCCGCGACGAACGCGCAAGTGTGGGGCTTTGCGGACACTCATACCCACCCGTTCGCCGACGATGCCTACGATCAGGGCAACGCCCTGTTTCACGGCCACCCATTCGGTCCGAAGGATCAGGTGTTGGGGCACGATACGGCCAATCCCGTACATCAAGCGATTGCAGGCCTTCATCTGCAAAACCCCGTGGTTCCCATTGTGGATCCAAATCCTCCAACTGCCGGTTGGCCCGATTTCGATAAGTACCCGTCATTCAAACTGACAAACCTCGACCAGGCGATGTATTCGGACTGGCTATATCGGGCGTATCTGGGCGGACTTCGGCTGATGGTTGCCCACGCCGTCAATAACGAACTGATGTGCGTGGGATCGGCCGGTCTCGGATTCATTGGCAGCGCCACGACTTGCGACGACATGGCGGCGGTTGATCGCCAATTGGCCGACGCGCGCGCCATGGAATCCTACTTGAACGCCCAGTGCCACGCTGCGTCGCCTCCTCGATGTCTTGGCCCGAACAAGGGCTGGTTTCATATCGTTGCCTCGCCCACTGAGGCGCGTCAGACCATAAACGGTGGCCAGCTGGCGGTCGTTCTGGGTATCGAGGTCGATCGACTCTTCGATTGTCGAGGATCAACCAGCGGTTGGAGCGATAACAGCCACGACTGCACACAGCTGACTGCAGACACTCAACAGTGGATCAGTGACGAGGTAAAGAAGTATCTGAGCGCCGGGGTCCGCCACGTGTTCATCGTACATCTGTCAGATTCGGCGTTTGGCGGGATGGCGCTCTATGATGCTGGGAACGGGATACCCTGGAGTGTAAACAATTGGTTCGAAAATGGGGCGCAGACAGACTTCAGTACGCAGACGTGCCCGAACACAAGTCCCGGGTACACATTTAACTACAACACCGTCATACAGAACGCCAGCGGCGGCAGCCTCTACAACGTACTCACTGCCGGCTTCAAACTCGCGGGCGTGAATCTGCCCAGTTTGCATCAGGGCTATCCGGTACCCACATGCGACGCGCGGGGATTGACCGCGGTGGGAAAATTCCTGGTCACGACGCTGATGAAGAACGGAATCCTGATCGACATGGATCATATGTCGCAGGCAACCTGGACTGGTCTTGAGCCAATGCTCTACCAAAGCGCTCAGCAGGCGGGTCAGATTCGCCCGCAATACTGGCCGATCATCGCCGGGCACACAGGGGCCAATGCGACGGGGACCTCCAAGAGTGAGCGAGGCCTCAACGACGAGCAGCTCACTTTCTTGCGGCGCTCGGGTGGCTTGCCGGCCGCAGGAATAGAAGTGGGTGGGATCGCGGGCGCGGTCAACTACCAGTCCTCCCATGGGACCTGGGTCATTCCCACTTGCGATAATTCCAGCTCCGCATACGCGGGCGGCTATCTGTACCTGGTGGATGCCATGGGCGGAGCCAGTAATGCCGCTGTCGCAGTTGCCTCCGATCAGTCGTTCAACTCGTTCCTCTCGCCACGTTTTAGTTGGGGCGGCAAGGGCGAGCTACGCGCCGGCTGGCATACGCCGGAGTACAACAATGGCTGCAATGGCAACTCTACTCAGGCCAATTTCCAGAGCTCTCCGCTCACATTCGCCCAGTTCAGCTATCCGTTCAATGCCACGGCTTCGTATTATTTTGCGGCCAAAGCCGGACCGGGGGCTGGCGGACCCAATATCTATCTGTGGACCGGCGAGCGTGACTACAGTCTAAACGCCCACCGGCTCTGGGATTTCAACACGGACGGTTGGGCGCACGTTGGTCTGTACCCTGAGATGATTCAAGATCTGCAGAATGTCGGAGTTACGCAACAGGAAATCGCGCCACTCTACGCCTCGGCCGAGCGGTACATTGACGCATGGACGGGTTACAGTACGGGCGGGGCGGATGATACCGGCCTTAATGCGGCGGCTGGGACGCTAATCACCGATGGTCAATACCAATCCGCGGCAACACCACCTCATCGACTCCCTTCGTGACCCCAGATGGATGGGTGTGGTTCCAGGGCACGGACAACTCATTGTGGAAGGTGTTCAACGACGGAAGCCAACAGTCGAAGCC
>Ga0210395_10003975_pt1 | contig 11338 bp, 10 predicted proteins | sample IncBWH4OmetaG_FD_150861 | JGI IMG/M metagenome (GOLD analysis project Ga0210395, IMG submission 150861) | Forest soil microbial communities from Barre Woods Harvard Forest LTER site, Petersham, Massachusetts, United States - Inc-BW-H-4-O ...
AACTCAAGCCCTGCCTGAGTTGTTCGTGCATGCGGTTCCGTGCAGTGCGTGCCCCCCGGCGCGCTGCCTCCACTGCCTGTTCTGCTGAAACACATTCGTGTGCCGTCCGAAATTCTTGCAAGGCGTCGAAGTACACCATTGCCACGTGGCTTCGATTAAGCGTCTCGGCTATCGACTGGACGCCTTCCACTGCCACCGCTCCAGAAGACCTGCGCTTGCTTCTAGGAAGCGATGAGACTGCCGCGTCGCGGAGTAATAGCGCACACTTCGCGCCAGAACGTCCACAAGGGTCCAGAGAAACATCAGAAACAACACTATCAGGGAGCATTCCACAAGAAGGCTGGCGTTCTGCAACATGTGCGTGAGGAAATGTCCTCCATCGTACATGCGATTCACACGTCTCCGGACACACCCATCACCATATAATTTCTCGTTGCGTCAGTCTATTAAGACACCAACGTCTCGACCATGGTTCCCAGGCTGCTCGCTCAACTCCCGTTTAGTCGCATAATCGGAAACTGACCCACTACCCGAATTCGACATGACTTCGACTCGCCATTGTAGGGGCGCAGCACGCTGCGCCCCAATCGACATAACCAATTAGGTCAAACATCTGACTCACGCATCCCTCGTCGCCGCGTTGTTCCCCGGACGTAAAGCGCCGGCCACCGCGAATCTTCCCTCATTTTGTCGGCTTTTCGCTAATTTTTCTCTTGACAATTTGTTACTCCTGATATATGGTTATTACCGGATATCATTGCGTTTTGTCCCAGTAGCGCCAGCATCTTGCTGGCGTTTTTGCTTTCTGAGGCCTTCGTAGCGCTAAGTCCCTTTGTTTTCGATACTTGTGAGGAGCGTTGCTGTTTTGCACAATTTTAGTGCAATTTAGCGCCAGCAAGTTACCTAGAATCAACACTTGCAAAAGTGTATGAAAACAAGCCACTTTAAGTCCCTCTAGAATGAGCACTTATGCGAACCCCCCGGGGGGGAGGGCCCCTCACCAGGGTACAGACCGGGCACATCCTTGAGCGAATAGACCGGGAGCACCCCTGACGCTGGTCTTCTATGGCCGGCGCCTGGCAACCATAAACTCGCGTGGTGTGTATGGGGGTAGGGAACTGCTACTTCCTCGGGGTGCCCGACACGTCGGTTTTACGTGCCGGCTCTTGGCTTTTGATTTGTTTGTTCTGCTTCGTTTTCCAATTTACTAACTCCTTTGGAATCCGCACTTCCAGAAACGCAGCTGTAAACTCTCTGGAATGAACACTTCCAAAACGCAGGACTTAAAACCCTTTAGAATGAACACTTACAGGAAAAGAGGGGAGGGGGTGCACCAAGAACGTGGCCGCAGAATGCCGCACCACGCAGCACTGCGAGTGGCTTAATTCATGGAAGTTTTCTTAGAGGAGGGAATTGCTACTTCTTCGCGTTCAACTCGTCGCGGACCATCGATTCAACGACGTTCTTAAGAATATCTCGCGTGACCGCCTGCAACATATCCGGGCTTATCTTCGCGAGCACTTTGGCTACGAGGTCTTCCATGTTCGGTTCAGGGGTTTTAGCGTTTGACTCAACAGTGGGCGCCCCCTGCACTGCTGTCTCCGCAACGTACTGGGCCTCTTCCCGAATCGCTTCCACGGTCGCTGCTGGCAGCGCCGCCGCCTCCACGTCCTCGTCCAAAACCGGCGTGAGAGCATCCACTGTCGCGGCAGGATCTTCCTTTGTGGCCTCTTCATGTCCTCCGGAGTAATACACCGTCTCAGGAACCGCGCTGGCCGCAGGCACGCTCGTTGCCGGAGCATCCCACGTCGATGCGAGCCGGTTTGCCTTCTGCACTTCCGCGTCCCACGGACTGGCCACGGAGGAAAACCACGAGCTCCCCGCAGGCTTTTCGGCCTCAGGGGCTGCCTCTACCTTTGCGGGAGCGATGACAGGAGACTCCGCGTGAACCTCAGCCGCAACTTGCTGCTCCTGTACCGCCGGCGCCTCCGTCGTTGCCGCTTCCACCACGGTCTTTGGGCGCAAAGCGGTTACCCAAGCCTCTTCGGTGAACGGTGCAATCGCTGGCGGCGTTACCCTGGTCTCGGCAGCCGGCGCATCCGTCACCATCGCGCCCACGCTCTGCTCTGTTTCGGCTGCTTCCTGAAACCCGGAAATCTCTTTTTGCGGCGCCCAGTGATCGTGCCTCATTTTAGACGCAGGTGCTTCCGCGAATGCCGTATCGCGCCAATCTTTCTCCGGTCCACTTGCCGCTTGCTCTTGTTCCATCGCTTCGCCGCCTGCATCGCGCCGCCACGAAGCACTTTCCGTCTCTTCCTCTTCTTCAACAACCTCTTCTTCTTCCGTGTCGCCGGACTTCCAATCCCGCTCCAGCTCAGGCCGAGCCGTTGTTGCGTACCCTAGATCCTCTTCCGGCTCCGCGACAGGCGATTCCAGCAGGCTTCCGAATGCCAGCGGCTGCGATCCTGCGTTAATCTTTACCGGCTCTGGCAGTGCAGGCAACTCTTCATGCACTTCCATGGTCTCGACCGGCGGAATTTCTGGCAGAGGAGCGAGCGGACTCATGCTCGGTAGCGAGCGGCTTGAGGCCGCCGTTCGCGGCGTCAACATTTCCACCACGCCTGCCGGAGCTTCTTGCACCCGTGGCACGGGCGCCGCTCCGCCAAGGGATACGCCCGCTCGGGCCAGCGCGGACTTCACCATGGAAATCAGCGGATCAGGCGGCACAAACGGTTTCTTCAACACGCCGTCCGCGCCAACGCGTTGCGCCTCTTGTTCGTCCAGGGGATCGAACGCTCCCACTAGCAAAATCACTGGAATGTGCGCAAGCGTGCTGTCGGATTTTACATACTGGCAAACTTCATATCCGTTTCGCACGGGCATGAACACGTCCGCAAGCACCAGGTCCGGGCGGATGTCGGAAATCTTTCGCACCGCCGCTTCGCCGTTGCCCACCGCAACAACGTCGATGCCCTGGTCTTTCAGGGCAAGCCCCACCATCTTCTGGATGTTGCTGTTATCGTCGGCAACGAGGATCCTGGCCACTAAACGTCCTCCGGATCTGCTTCACCCGTAGTCTGCAAGCCGACCGCTTTGCGGTCGCCCTTAAATCGACCGCTCTGCGGTCGGCATTAAATCGACCGTTTCACGGTCGCGCGGAACACGAGCCGCCTCGCGGTTGCGTCTTAACTAAGACTCCACAATATTGGAGCATCCGGCGAATTGGCCGTCAATCTCAACGCGCTACCCGTGTGTCGGAAATGAATATGGCCTCCTGAGCCTTCCTGGTGCCCACAGCCCCAAAAAACAAGGGGTGCGGCCGCGGCCGCACCCCTTGTCTCCATCCCCGTTGCCCGTCCCAACTAACTACCAGGGCACCAGCTTGTGCAATCCCTTCTTTTTCTTGCTGCTCGATTCTTTCTTCGGATCGCCGTTATTCTGCGCGTCGCCCGCCTTCGCCGCATCCGCTGCTGGTGCGGTACCCGCGCCTGCAGCGTCGCTCGTCGACTCTGTTCCTGCCGCGGCTGCATCAGCCTTCACAGGCGTTTCTGATGTACCCGAAGCTTCAGCGGCAGGCTTCGCCACGTTGTCGCTAGTGGCTGGGCTAGCCGTTGCCGGCGCTGCCCCCGGTTCCTTTGGCGCTTCCGTCGTCGCAGGAGGGTTTCCCGCAGCGTCGCTCGTTGTGCCTTCGCCCGGTGCCGGAGTCACGCTCTCCGCTGTGCCCGTCGCTGGAGCCGTTCCGCTGCCTCCAGGCGTAATCGTCGCTACGAGTCCTGCACCCGCTCCAAGACCCGTCTGTCCTCCTGGCTTGAGAATGTCCGCGGGCGACAATGTGTCGGATTCCGGCTGCAAATTTGGCGCTCCAGTCCGGGCCGCCACCGTCAGTTCTCCCTTTGGCCCGTTCGAAATCCAAACGAGCGGCTTCTTAACTAGGCTCGCGCGCGGCCTCGGCGCATTCTGTTCCGCCGTCATCCAGGCGAGCGCGTTGGGATCGGGTTGCGGCACCGGGGCTCCAATCGCTTTCAACTTATCCTTGGCCCCAGGAGCCATGGTCGACAATGGATAGTTCTTCACAATTTTTCCGTAATACAGCGCCGCCACCTCTTTGTGCTCGCTCTTCTCCAAAATATCGCCCATCATCCACAGCGCCTGATCCGACTTGCTGTACAGCGGATACCGGTTCGTCACCGCCAGCAGTCTGGCCGCCGCGGCGCGCTTGTCGCCCTTCACGTAATAGTAGTAGCCAATGCGGTATTCGCCCTCCGCAAGCACCTCTTGCACTTCTCGCAGGTGCTGTTCCGCTTGCGGCGCAAGCGGATCGTTCGGATACTTTTGCAGAAAAATTTGGAACTCTTCCTCTGCAGCTATGGCATGGCTCCTGTCCCGATCCGGCTTGTCCATCTGCCGGTAGTGGGCCATCGCCACCTGCATCTGCGCATACGTCGCTTCCGGCAAGAACGGGAAGAAAACTCCAAAATCCTTATATCCAGAGACCGCCAGCGCCAGGTTCGACGTCCCGCCCTCTTTGTAATACGAATCGGCAATCGCCAGCTTCGCCTTCGCCAGGTACTCGCTATCGGGATACGTGTTGATGAGCGTCTGCATGTTCAGCCGGCCAACTTCCTGCCGCCCATGCTTGATGTCATCCATCGCCTTGTCATACAGAATCTTGTCCGGCTGCGCGTTGTTATCCACGCTTGTCGACTTGTTGACCTTTTTCTTCTTGTGGAGGATCTGGGTAATCTGCGCGTCGCTTCTCGTCGCTCCCAGCAAAAATAGCGCCCCCAAAACGCAGAGCGCTAGACCCTTCCTGGTAAAATACGGCTTTGAGGTCGCACAACTCACAGTTCGGCGCAAACTTCACCTCTTTCGTGAATCTCGGGTTCTTCGCCGCAATCCTCGACTAAACCCTGGTTTCTTAGGTGTCCACGCCCTTCGAGAGGCGGGAACGACCAAGTATACCCTGAACCAAAGGCCAGGTGGAGCAAGAACTTTGCCCTTCCGGACAGGTCACGCTCACCCTACCCCACCCTCTGTGATGCACAGTTTCAACTCCAAGGGTTGCCTCAACTCCCTCCCGCTCTTCATTTATTTTCAACGAAATGTAACAATGTCCCGTCCCACCCTGGCTACTATACGTCGTTCACGCTTCCGAGGAGCTGCGGCCGCCCGCCCACCAACGTAAATGGAAAAGCGCAAATTTCTCTTTGTCTCCCTCTCCGGTCTCATCGGCGATATAGCCTGGCAAGTCCTCAAGGAAGGCCACGACGTCCGCTACTACATCGAAGCTGAGAAAGAGCGCGACATCGCCGACGGTTTCGTCCCCAAATCTAAGGATTGGGAGCGCGACGCCAAATGGGCCGACATCATCGTCTTCGACGACACGCTCGGCCAAGGCGCCAAAGCCCATGCTCTGCGCGCCACCGGTAAGCCCGTCATCGGCGGCACTGAGTATACCGATCGCCTCGAAGACGATCGCTCTTTCGGCCAGGAAGAGCTGAAAAAAGCCGGCGTCAACATTATCCCCTATCAGGACTTCGACTCCTTCGATCCCGCGATCGAATTCGTCATGAAAAATCCCGACCGCTACGTTATTAAACCTAGCGGCGAGGCCCAAAACGTCAAGCGCCGGCTCTTTGTCGGTGAAGAAGAAGACGGCGACGATGTCGTTCGAATGCTCGAAGCCTACAAGCGCGCTTTCTCGGACGAAATCAAAGTCTTCCAGTTACAGCGCCGCGTCACCGGCGTCGAAGTCGCCGTCGGCGCTTTCTTCAACGGCAAAAAGTTCATTAGCCCGGTCAACATCAATTTCGAGCACAAAAAACTTTTCCCCGGCAACATCGGCCCGCCCACCGGCGAAATGGGCACCTCCATGTTTTGGAGCGACCCGAACCGCCTCTTCAATCAAACGCTGCTCAAAGTGGAACCCAAGCTTGCGGAAGAGGGCTACGTCGGCTACATCGACCTCAATTGCATCGTCAACAACAACGGCATCTATCCGCTCGAGTTCACGAGCCGTTTTGGTTACCCGACGATCAGCATCCAGCAGGAAGGCATGCTCACGCCCATCAGCGATCTCTTCTGGGAGTTGGCCACTGGCGCCGAGCCGAAATGGCGCACCCGCAGCGGCTTCCAAATAGGCGTACGCATCGTCGTCCCGCCATTTCCTTTCGATGACGATCCGACGTTCGAATCCTTCTCCAAAAACGGCGCGATCGTCCTCAAAAAGCCCAACTACGACGGCATCCACATTGAAGACGTGAAAGAAGTGAAAGGCCAATGGCTGATAGCCGGCACAAGCGGCGTCGTGCTGGTCGTTGTCGGCATCGGCCAAACCATGCTCCAGGCTCAGGCTCAGGTCTACTCCCGCATCAAGAACATCATGATCGCCAACATGTACTACCGCACCGACATCGGCGACCGCTGGGTCGAAGACTCCGACAAGTTGCACAACTGGGGTTATCTCCGCTAGGCAGTACAAACTAGCCCTGATCCGCAAAGGGCGCTCCTGTCTATGAGCTTATTACGCCGCGCTTTTCCCTTTTCGAGGCCTTCCGCCCAGCATTCCGTTCCTCTTGGAAGCTGCGCGCTTAGCCGCGCTCCGGGCCCGGCCTCCTAGCTGCCCCAGGCGTGCAGCCATCCATTTCTTCGATCCCAGAAATCCTTCCAAAATCGCCGGCACATAAAGATCCACATCCAGCTTCGGAAAGTGAATGCCGAAGCCCGAAGGCGTCACCTCGATGTCCTGGAGTTTTGCCGGCGTAGCCTGTTCCAGGCCTTGCGCGTCGCGCGGCGAGAAGCTGACCTCCAGATTGGAACTCAGTTGAATCACAATCCTCCCGCTTCGTCGGTCGTATCGCGCCGATACCGCTCGGGGAGTGGATTGCCGCAACACCTTTCCCCGGCGGCTCGCCAACTCGAACAGATTATTCGATGCCATGAATTTCCTCCCAAGCCTGGCAAAGCAGGCTCAGCGATGCCGTCAGGTTGGATTCGATCGTCGCGCTTTCGCGCCGCGAAAATCCGTAATTCTCGCGCAGCTCTGGCGGCCCAGCCGGACAGTGCAAATCGAATACCGCTTCACAGCCTCGCCCAATTACATGAACATGAGCGGGGCGGTGATCGTTGAAATAGATCACCACGCGCAGGCCCGCAAACCTGAGGACTGTGGGCACGATGACAGCTTATCATATCCCAAGCGCTTAGGATAATTTGTGTCTCAGCAGGATGAAATAGTTCAGAGGGCTGGGGTAGGCGATGACAATCATCGCCCGAAACGCTACGAACCTACTTCGCGAAGTATCCCGTCTTCGCGCGCACCTTGATTCCTTCACGCTTGGGCTTGATCACAATTTTCCTAAAGCTATCATCCTTCAACGGATCGGTCGGGTAATAGCCCAGCTCATAGGAGGTGCGCAACTCCTCGGCGATCTGCCGGAAGTACACATGCGCGTCTGTCGTCTGCGCATCAATGTGCGCCCCGCCTGTCTCGCGTGCCACGCGCTCCATCACGCTCATCCCATACTTGTTCCGCGCCGTCAGCTTCCCGTGCTCTCTATCCGTATACCGAATCGAGTACACCACCACGTTTTCCCTCTGCGCCGTTTCAATCGCCGTCATCATGTCGTGCGAACTCGAGTTGTCCTCTCCGTCGCTAAAAAGCAAAATCGCCCGCCTGCCATTTTCCCCCGCTAATTTATCCGTCACCGAATAAAAAATCGAATCGTAAAACGCCGTCCCTAAATCACGCGATTCCTTCGGTCCCAGCTCCGGAAATTTCCCGGTGTCCTTCTGATACTTCTTCCAATCATCCAGCAAATCCGTTCCCGACTGCGAGAAATCACAAACCAGCCGGATATGGTTTCCAAACCCCACCAAAAACGCCCGGTCCTTCGGACCCAAAACATCCTTGAAAAAAACCTCCAGATCGTTTTTGTGCTGTTTGGAGAAGTGATCCTGGCTGCCGCTAGCATCCACCACTACGCCCAGCGTCAAAGGCACATCCGCGCTGCGCGAAAAAAACGCTACCTTCTGCGGTATCGCGTCCTCGAATACGTCGACGTCGTCTTGCGTGAGATTGTCCACCAAGGCGCCGCGCCCATCGCGCGCGACAAACGCCACGCTCACCAAATTTACTTTGACTCGTATCGGATCCTGGCTCCGCCCGGCCACGACGCCGAAAGCAACTCCCAGCGTCAGGACTCCGAGACCAACCGCCGCCCACAAGCCTCTGCGAAAGCGCACTCGCATCTCACCTCCGCACCAGATCAAGCGGGAGTCTTATCTTCGCTCCGCGCCTCAAGGTAAACGATATTAAAAATGCAACCCGATCCATTTGGCTTCACGCTGACGATGTGTTGCTTCTCTTTCGAACCAACCTTGAACAGCAATCCGCCAGCCTCAGGATGGTCATCTCCACACGTAAGTTTCTTCGAGGGCTGGTCCTTATCTTTATCGCTCTGCGCCTTCGAGCCATCGCTGCAATTCAGCACACTCCCATACTTCGCCAGCGCCTTCTGGTAAAAAGCGGCCACTTTTTCCGGCGAGTCACTCGACTCCATCTTCAATAGGACTAGTTTGAACCCGAACGAACTTCCCCACAGTCCGAATTTTCCCGCGGTCGAATCGTCCTTATCCTCTTTGTGTGGCCGCGAGCCGGGGTACAGCGGCAAACCCGCCTCTTTTGCGGTTGCCTGCGCGCTGATCACCAGCCCTCCCACATCGCTCCCATCTTTCCCCGTCACCGTCACATTCACGCCGCTCTTGTCCTTCTCCTGCCCCGCCACTCTCATCACCACCAAACTCAACACTCCGCACAAAGCCGCCCCAACCAAAATCGCCCGGCCACACTTCGTTCGAAGCCGTTCCCACCCGCCAATCGCAAATTCTCTCATTTCACCCTCCTGCTGACCGTCTCATCCTCCAGGACGACACGCCACCGCGATTGTTCACTCGCGTTCTAGGCCGTCCATGCTACATAAATACGAACGGGGCATCCACCAAGTTCCTGCTCCTTTTCCACGTAAGATCCTCTCCCGCCCGTCCATCTAAACACCCGGGAATATTTTTGGGTGTTTAGCGGTCCTAGCTCTTGATAATGTGTATCTGCTCGACGTATCGCAAACTGACCCTGTAACAGGAGAGTGCGAATGAAACGTGCCTTAGCTTTATTGGTTTTGCTAGCCGCCACGCCCTTGGTTCCTCCCCGGGCGCAAGAGGTGCAAAAACCAGAAATGGCGAAGATGACGCTGAAAGTAGGCGACACCGCGCCAGACTTCACCCTTCTCAGCGATGAATGGAAAAACGTAAAGCTCAGTGACTTCCGCGGCAAGAAGAATGTCTTTCTCGCCGTCTACGTCCTGGCCTTTACCGGCGGTTGAACGAAACAACTTCAGGCGGTCCAGGCTGGAATCGCCTCAGGCAAGATCGACACCTCAGATACAGCAGTTTTCGGGATTAGCATGGATAGTCCCGCCGCGAATGCGGCGTTCGCCAAGCAAGCCAACATCAATTTCCCGCTTCTCAGCGACATGAACCACAAGATGCTCACGTCCTACGGCATCCTGAAGGGCTACGACGTCCAAAACGAAACCTACAAGTGGGCGCTGCGGGCCAACATCGTCATCGACAAAGAGGGCGTCATTCGCCTCATCGAAGCCGGCGACAGCGCCGTTGACCCCAACACAGCGCTAACCGCCTGCTCGACGTTGCACAAAAAGGAGACAGTAAAATAAGTCTCCCTTGGGCCAACCTCGATCCGCGGGAGCAATTGTCCCGCGGCTCGAGGTTCGACTCCTCTGGCCTTTCCAGAGCTTGCACTTCTCTGACTTCCGCTTCGCGTTCATTTTTCTACTAATCTGGCCTCGCATACAAAACACGATACCTGCGACTGGGCGGCTCCTCGGTATCAAAGTAATCTTCAAAGCTCAGCTCTGTAAGCCCTGCGCGAACAAACTCCCCCAATTCCGCCCGCGTCAAAGGCCATGGCATCTGTCCTTCCGGCTCCTCTGCCTCCCGCCCACGGACGATCACCAGCAGCTTGCCTCCCGGCCGCACGAACGCCGCGATTCTCTGTATCGCCTGTACCCGGATATTGGCAGGAAGTGCCTGCACCGTATTCGCCTCGAAAACAAAATCAAATCTCCGTTCCCATTCCGGGGGCGGCTGAAACAAATCCGCCACATTAAACTTCACTTCACTTTTCGGAAATCGCTTGGTCGCAATCCGTATGGCTGTCTCCGAAATATCGAAGGCCGTCGTTTCGAATCCCCACTCCGCCAATTGCTCAGCGTCATCGCCCAGCCCGCACGCAATCACCAGCGCCTTTTTTCCGTCCGTGGTTTGCGGTTTCGCACTCCAAAACTCGATGAGGCCGGAATTTGCCCCGCGATCCGCCCAAGGCAGAATGCTCTTGCCGTCTTCCGCCTCCTTATAAAGTGCCTCGAACCATCCGGTCGGGTCACCCTTTCGAAGAAACTCCGCCGCCAACTCCCTCGCTCTGGTTCGATCCCTCATGGCCCATGATTCTACCGTAGGAGCGACGAAGGTAGTATTCTTAGCGCCGCATCACCCCGCGAGTGAGGTGCAACGATGTCGGTACACGATCTGACGTTCGCCGGCCGAACTCTGCGCAAAAGCCCTGTTTTCGCGCTCACTGCCGCACTTACCATTGCCCTGGGTGTAGGCGCGAGCACCGCCATCTTCAGCGTCACCAATGCCGTGCTGTTGCGCCCGCTTCCATATCAAAATCCCGAGCAGCTCGTTATCATCCCCACCGACATGCGCAACCGAGGTGTTAAGGACTTCCCCTTTTCCAACGCAAATTTTATCGATTTGCGCCAAGCGACGAAGAACGAATTCCAGGGCCTCGCGGGAGTTTTCACGTTTCCATTTACGCTGACCGGAGACGACGGCACGCCGGAACAGGTTCACATGGGCTTCGTGACGACGAACTACTTCCAGCTTGTGGGAGCGAGGATCCTGTTTGGTCGCGATTTCTCCGACGATGACGGCCAACCGCAACCTCCTCCGCCTCCGCCAGGAACCCAATCGGCCACGCCCCCTCAGCGCCTGCCGCTCATAGCGATCATCCGTTACGAATACTTCCAGCGTCAGTTCGGCGCGAATCCCGCGGTACTCGGGCAATCCATAAATAAAGGGAAGCCTTTTAGTCCGCGCATCGTCGGAGTCCTCGCGCCGCATTTTGAGATCTACTTTCCGCCTTCCGCGGATTTGGAAGCCGCGCCTGATATCTGGGTCGCGAATCGTCTTGGTTACAACGCGGAGCAACGAAACTCGGTTTCGATGCGCGTCATCGGCAGATTGCAGCCAGGCATCA
>Ga0210395_10003978_pt1 | contig 11334 bp, 9 predicted proteins | sample IncBWH4OmetaG_FD_150861 | JGI IMG/M metagenome (GOLD analysis project Ga0210395, IMG submission 150861) | Forest soil microbial communities from Barre Woods Harvard Forest LTER site, Petersham, Massachusetts, United States - Inc-BW-H-4-O ...
ATGCGAAGGGAAAAGTGTAGCTACCATGGCGCCGGTCGAGCTCAGCAAGGCTGCATCCTTCCGCCTCGACGGCAAACGGGCGCTCGTCACCGGCGGCGGCCGCGGCATCGGACTTGCGGCGGCGTCGGCGCTGGCCGCGGCCGGCGCGCATGTGACACTGGCTGCGCGCACCAGGCAGGAAATCGACGACGCGGCGAGCGCCATTCGCGCCCGCGGCGAGAAGGCCGATGCGCTGGTGCTCGACGTCACCGATATCGAGGCCGCGCGGCGCGCGGTGTCGGCGGCCGAGCCGTTTCAGATTCTTATCAACAATGCCGGCATGAACCGGCCGGCGCATTTGCAGGACGTCAAAGTCGAAGATTTCGACGCCATCTTCGCGCTCAATGTGCGCGCAGCGTTCTTCATGGCGCAAGCGGTGGCGGTGCGGCTGATCGCGGCAAAACTGCCCGGCTCGATCGTCAATATTTCCTCGCAGATGGGCCATGTCGGCGCCGCGCGCCGCACGGTCTATTGCGCGTCGAAGCACGCCATGGAGGGTTTCACCAAGGCGATGGCGATCGAGCTTGCGCCGCACAACATCCGCGTCAACAGCCTCGGCCCGACCTTTCTCGAAACGCCGATGACCAAACCATTCTTCGAGAACAAGGCGTTTCGCGACGAGGTGCTGTCAAAGATAAAACTCGGCCGTCTCGGTCAGCTCGACGAGCTTTCCGGCGCCATCGTCTTCCTCGCTTCCGACGCCTCGTCGCTGATGACCGGTTCGGCGCTGGTGCTCGACGGCGGCTGGACCGCGGAGTGATGGCGATGGACGACGCCGAGCTCCGGCGGCAGATCGTCGGCAGCTGGACGCTCGTTTCGGTCGTTTACGAGGACGTGGCGAGCAAGGAACGCACGCCGGTCTACGGCGAACATCCGCGCGGCATTCAGATCGCAACATCCGAGGGCCGCTGGCTCGCGCTGATGACAGCGGAGGGCCGGACGATTCCGAAAACCGACGCGGACCGCGCGCAGGCGCTCAAATCCATGATCGCCTATACCGGCCGCTATCGCGTCGAAAACGGTCAGGTCATCACCAAAGTCGAAGCAGCGTGGAACGAGGCCTGGGTCGGCGGCGAGCAGGTGCGCAACATCCGCTTCGATGGCGACCGGCTTTACATCGAGAGCCCGCCGATGCCGCACCCGAACATCAACGACAAGACGGTGCGGGTGATCGTGGTGTGGCAACGGGAGAAGAACTAGCTCGGTAACCTGCCTCATCTCAACATCGCTGCAATTTATCGAGGGTGATCGGCAGGTCGCGCACGCGCTTTCCGGTGGCGTGGTAGATCGCATTGGCGATGGCCGCGGCAACGCCGACGATACCGATTTCGCCTACCCCCTTGATACCCAGCGGATTGATGATGGCGTCCGGCTCATCGACGAAGATGACGTCGATGTCGTGCACGTCGGCATTCACCGGCACATGATACTCGGCGATATCGGCGTTCATGATGCGGCCGAATTCGTGGTCGACGAGCGTCTCCTCGTGCAGCGCCATGCCGATGCCCCACACCACGGCTCCCATGATCTGGCTGTGCGCGGTCTTGGTATTGAGGATGCGCCCGGCCGCGACCGCGCTGACGACGCGGGTCACGCGAATGACCCCGATCTCCTCGTCCACCTTGATCTCGGCGAAGATCGCCGAGTGTGTGTTGCGCGCATGTGTGTTCGATTCCTTGAAGCTCACCGTGCTTTCCCGCTCGATGCGATCGAGGGCGCCGTGACGCATCGCATCCGCGATCGAGACGGCGCGCCCGGTTTGCGTGTTAACGATACCGCCGTCAATGAGGGCGGTGTTGTTGAGCTTCGAACCCGCAAGCGGCGAATTCGGCATTGTCTTGGCCAGGCGCAGCAGCTCCTTGCGCACCTCGTCGGCGGTTCTGGCGATCGCATGCGAGACCGAGGCGGCCGTCCACGAACCGCCTTCGACAGGCGCCTGCGGCAGCGTCGAATCGCCGAGCCTGACCGTGATATTGTCGAGCGGCAGGCCGAGCATGTCGGCCGCTACCTGCGCCATGATCGTGTAGGTGCCGGTGCCGATGTCGGAGAACGCGCAGACGACCTCGGCGTGGCCGTTCGCCGTCAGCACGATACGGGCGGCGCATTCCATCTGCAGCGCTTCCCAGACGCCGGTCGCCATGCCCCAGCCGACCAGCTCGCTGCCGTCGCGCATCAAGCGCGGCTCGGCGCTGCGCTTGCTCCAACCGAACGCGTCCGCGCCCTGCCGGTAGCATTCGCGCAACTGCTTACTGGTGTAGGGAATGTCCTCGTTCTGGTCGCGGTCCGAATAGCAGCGCAAGCGCAGTTCCAGCGGATCGAGCTTAAGCGCCGCCGCGAGCTCATCCATCGCGCATTCGAGCGCATAAACGCCGGTGGTCGCGCCCGGCGCGCGCATGTCGGAGGGTGTGGCAAGATCGAGCCGCACCAGCTTGTGCAGATATTTGGCGGTCGCGCTTTTATAAAGCTGGCCGGACCAGCCGGTGTCGTTGCGATAGAAATCCTCGTACTGCGAGGTGACCGCGATCGCTTCGTGGCTGATCGCATCGAGCGTTCCGTCCACGGTGGCGCCAAGCGCAAGCCGTTCGATCGTGGCCGGCCGATAGCCCAGCCCATACATCTGCCGGCGGGTCAGCACCAGCCGCACGGAGCGCTCAAGCGCGCGCGCCGCCAGCACGGCGAGCACCACCTGATATTGCGGCCGCAGCCCCGAGCCGAAAGCGCCGCCGACAAAGGGCGACACCACGCGCACGTCGTCGGGCTTCATCTTGAACACGCTGCACAAATAGCGCTGCACGTTCTGCACGCCCTGGGTCTTGTCATAGACCGTGAGCTTGCCGTCGCCCTCCCACACAGCCGTGGAAGCGAACAATTCCATCGGATTGTGATGCTCGATCGGGATGAAATATTCGGCCTCGTGATGCGCGGCGGCCGCCGCATAGGCCCGATCGGCCTTGCCGCGCGGTTTCTCCGGCTTCTCAGCCACAAAGGCCTTTTCGCGCCGGGCGAAGAGATCGGTGCTGTGCGCTTGCTTTTTATATTCGACGCGCACCAGCGAAGCGGCGAAGCGGGCGATCTCCCACTCCTCGGCCAGCACCAAAGCGATCGGCTGCCCGCTGAACAGGATCTTGTCGTCGTAGAGCGGGCGGAACGGCGAGCCCTTTTCCGGCCCGACATCGTCCTTGTACGCGGCGCTCGTTGCCGCCATGCGCGGACGGTTTTCGTGGGTGAGCACGTCGAGCACGCCCTTGACCCGCAGCGCCTTGCTCGCGTCGATGCGCGCGATGCGGCCTTTGGCAATCGTCGAGGTAACGACGGCGCCATAGGCGAGATCCGGCACGTTGAATTCGCCGGCGTATTTCGCGGCGCCGGTGACCTTGGCATGGCCGTCGACGCGGGAGGTGGGCGTGCCGATGTAAGGCGCCATGGCGGTCACCGGATCTTCTTGTTGGATTGCGACTGCGGCGTGCCTTGCGCCGCCTGCGTCAGCGCGCGGACGATGACGCGGCGCGCCAAGTCGATCTTGAACGCGTTGTGTGCGAATCCCTTGGCGTCGCGCAACACAAGCTCCGCCGCATGAGTGAAGGTCGCAGGAGTTGCGGCTTTGCCGCGCAGCGCCGCCTCGGCACTCGTGTCCCGCCACGGCTTGTGCGCGACGCCGCCCAGCGCCAAGCGCGCCTCCTTGATGGTGTCGCCGTCGAGCTCCAGCGCCGCCGCGACCGATACCAGGGCGAACGCATAGGACAGGCGATCGCGAATTTTTAGATAGGTGTAATTTTTGGCAAAACTCTGCGCTGGAAGCTCTGCCGCCGTGACGATCTCGTCGGGATGCAGATTGGTGTCGCGCTGCGGCGTCGTCCTGGGCAACCGGTGGAAGTCGGCAAAAGCTATCTCGCGCTCGCCGCTGGGACCGGCGACATGAACTTTGGCATCCAGCGCCGCAAGCGCCACGCACATGTCGGACGGATGCGTCGCGATGCAGGATTCGCTGAAGCCAAGGATCGCGTGCATACGGTTGAGCCCGTTGCGGGCGGAGCAGCCAGAGCCGGGCTCGCGCTTATTGCACGGCGTCGCGGTATCGTAGAAATAGGCGCAGCGCGTGCGTTGCAGAAGATTGCCGCCTGTCGACGCCATGTTGCGCAGCTGCTGCGACGCGCCGGCGAGGATCGCGCTGCCCAGCAGCGGATAGCGTTGCGCGACCAGCGGGTGATAGGCGAGGTCGGAGTTCGGCACCAGCGCGCCGATCCGCAAGCCGCCGTCCGCCGTTTCCTCGACGGACTTGAGCGGCAGCCGCGAAATGTCGATCAGCCGCGACGGCCGTTCGACGTCTTCCTTCATCAGGTCGATCAGGTTGGTGCCGCCGGCGATGAATTTCGCCGCCGGATCGGCGGCCATCATGCGCACCGCGTCGGCGACGTCGTTGGCGCGCGCGTACTGGAAATTGATCATGACTGCCCCATCGCTTGCTGAATCGCCGCGACGATGTTGGGATAGGCGCCGCAACGGCAGATGTTGCCGCTCATCAGCTCGCGAATCTCGTCGGCGGTTTTTGCCTTGCCCTCGGCGATCAGGCCCAGGGCGGAGCAGATTTGTCCCGGCGTGCAGTAGCCGCACTGGAACGCGTCGTGATCGATGAACGCCTGCTGCAACGGGTGCAGCACGCCGTCCGTCGCCAAGCCCTCGATGGTGGTGATTTTGGCGCCGTCCTTCATGACGGCGAGCGTCAGGCAGGAATTGATCCGCCGCCCGTCCACCAGCACCGTGCAGGCGCCGCATTGGCCGTGGTCGCAGCCCTTCTTGGTGCCGGTCAGATCGAGATGGTCGCGCAAAGCGTCGAGCAGCGTCGTCCACGGCGCCACGTTGAGCTGCCGCTCGACGCCGTTGACGGTCAGCGATACCGAAATTTTGTCAGGGACTTGGATGGGTGGCTCGGTGGATCGCTTGCGTGCCAGTGCCATATGCACCTCCGCATGTCGTCGGGGGCCCCAGCCGATATGGCCCGCGGCAATGGTCATTGCCAGTCGGCTGCTGGCACGCCTCAAGCGAATAAAACGCCATCTGCCGTCTAATGTTCATTTTATTTTGCCAGATGCCGGAAGGGCTGAGCCGCGTCACTGGGCGATACCGATGATGTCGCGGATGCGCGCAACAAGTGCGGGCGGCACATCCGCAGTCGCCGCCACCAGCCGCTGCAGCTTATCGCCCGAAAGCGGGCTGAATTCCGAACGCGTTTGGTCGATTTCGGCCAGGAACTGCGGATCCTGCATGGTCTCGTCGTAGGCCCTGCGCAAAGCGGCAACACGGTCGGCCGGCATTTCCGGCGGCGCCAGGAAAGCGCGCCCGATCTGCTCGGAGCTGACATAGAAGGCCATCAGCTGCCTGTCCGCCTCGGTCTTGGCGAGATCGACCGCGAACGGCACGTCCGGCAAATCGGCAGAGCGCTCGCCGTATTGCACGAGGATGTTGATCTTCTTTTCGCGCAGCCAGTCCTGCCGCGAAACTTTGAGCGTGTTGTACGACGTGAATGCGCCGTCGACCTCGCCGCGCTCCATCGCCAGCATGGCGTCGTTGGACGCCGGATACGGACCGACCAGCTTGAACCTGGTTCGCGCCACCTCGTTGAGCATCTTAAGATAAGTTTCGGACGGTGAGCCGGCACCAGTGCTGGCCATCGTTGTTTCATTGTCGATCGCATCCCGAATGTTTTTCGTGTTCGAGCTGTGGAAGGTCAATGAGACCTCGTTGACCGACGTTGCCCGTCCTATCCAGTTGAACTGCGCCGCCTTGTACTTGACGCCCGATGTGCCAAGCAGTTCCTCGATCGCCATGGTCTGGCTGACGATGCCGAGCGCGGTGCCATCGCGGGGAGCGCGCGCGTAGAGATAATTTGCGGCGGTAAAGCTGCCGGCGCCCGGCATCTGTTCCGCAATCACGGTCGGGTTGCCGGGAAGATGCCCGCCGAGGTGCCGCGCCACGAGGCGGCCGAAATAATCGTAGCTGCCGCCTGGAGCGAAGCCGATATAGATGATGACGGTCTTGCCCTTGTAGAAAGCTTCCGCATCGGCGGCGTGAGGCGCAATGTTCGATCCCAACAGCAGAATTGCGCCGACGATGGCGGAGACAAAAGTTTCAAGGAATCGATCGCGTTGACGGTGCCGCATGCGCGCGAAATATCGCTTGGCGAGCGGCGCCAGACAAGCGCCGGCTTGCGGCAGAAGCGGAAAAGCACGAATATTCGCCGAAGTCCGAGTTTTGTCCCGGATGCACTTTATCCCGATGCACAACGGAGGAAACGCATGACGATATCGGTTGAGCCGCTGTCGCCGGCACTTGGCGCCGAGATCAAGGGCATCGATCTGCGCCGGCCGCTCGACGACGCCACGGTCAAGGCCATCAACGCCGCGTTCGACGAACACGTCGTCGTCGTGTTTCGCGATCAGGATTTGTCGGAGGCCGATCAGCTGCGCGCCGCCGGCTATTTCGGCAAGGTCCATATCCGCCGCCGCCCGGCCAATGGCCGCACGCCCGGCGGCGACTACGACACGCCGTTCATGATGGTCACCAACATTGTCGAGAACGGAAAGTCGGTCGGCGCCTTCGGCGACGGCGAAATGTGGTTCCATCACGACACCAGCTACTACCCGCAGCCGCATCGCGCGACGTTTTTGTATTCGATGCAGCTCACCTCGTCGGGCGGCGAGACCTGCTTTTCCAACATGTACAAGGCCTATGACAACATCCCGCGCCCACTGCGCGACCGGCTCGAGGGCCGCAATGTGTTGCAAGTGCACGACTACAAACGGCGCGAGCGCCTCGATCTGTCGCGCGTGGAGCTTGAGAAGATCCTGCACCATGAGCAGCCGATCATCATCACCCATCCGGCGACCGGCAAAAAGGCGCTCTATGTCAGCCGGCTGATGTCGGCGCGCATCGAAGGCTTTGCGCCCGAGGAAAGCGAGGCGGCGCTGGCGCAGCTGTTCGATATCGCGGAGGATCCGGCCATCGTTTACGAGCACGAATGGCGGCTCGGCGATCTCGTCGTCTGGGACAATTGGTGCTCGATCCATGCGCGCAAGGATTTTCCGCGCGAGGAGCCGCGGCTGATGCGCCGCTGCACCATCGAGGGTCAGGCGCTGCGCTACTGATGGAGCGCCTAAGCCGAAATCGGGTAGATCGCTTTTTCTCCGCTGAGCACGCGCGCGACGTCGCTCGCACATTTCGTCTGCAATTCCTCCAGGGCTTCGACCGAATAGAACGCGGTGTGTGGGGTCAGGATCACGTTGTCGCGGCCGAGCAGGGCTGAATCTTTTGCCAGCGGCTCGGTCGTCACCACGTCGAGCGCGGCACCGCCGAGATGGCCGGAATCGAGCGCTGCGATCAGCGCGGGCTCGTCGACCAATGGCCCGCGCGCGGTGTTGATGAGGAACGCGCCCTTTTTCATCTTGGCGAAAGTTTTGGCGTTCATCAGGCCGCGGGTCGCCGGCTGCAACGGTGCATGCACCGAGATGAAGTCGGAGCGCGCCAATAAACCGTCGAAGCTCACGCTTTCGACGCCGGTCGCAGCGAGCGCCTCGGTCACGACATAAGGATCGTAAGTTATGACCTTCAAACCGAACGCTTTGGCCTTGGGCGCGAGCGTTCGCGGAATATTGCCGAAGCCGACGAGCCCCAGCACCTGGCCTTCGAGGCGCCGCAGCGGCACGATCGGCGGCAGTTCCCAGCGGCCGGATTGCACGAGCTTGTTTGCGAGCGTCACCTTGCGGGCGAGCGCCAGCAACAGCGCCATGGCGTGGTCCGACACTTCGCGCAGGCAATAATCCGGCACGTAGTTGACGGCGATGCCGAGCTCTTTGGCCGCGGGCAAATCGATATTGTCGACGCCGAGGCCGAAACGGCCGATCGCCTTGCAGCGCGTGAGCTGCCGCAACAACTCACCGGGAAGTTTTGCATAGGTGACGAGGATGGCGTCGGCGTCGTGCGCCACGGCGAGAATGTCCTCGGCCGACGCGCTCTTTGCCATGCGGTATTCGGGATCGAGCCGCGCCAGCGCTTTTTTCGCCGGGTCGAGCGACGGAAAGACGCTGTCGGTGATGGCGATCAGGGGACGGGTCATGGCGTGCTCACAACGCAAACACTTGCGGGTTGACGCAGTTCGGCAGCTTATGGCCACCGAGCAACGCCAAAATATTGTCGACGACGATGTTCGCCATTGCCTCGCGCACCTCGGGTGTAGCGCTGCCGAGATGCGGCGTCAGCACGACGTTGGGCATTTTCTTCAGCGCTCGGTCGATCTTCGGCTCGTGCTCGAACACGTCGAGACCAGCGCCGGCGATCTGCTTTTTGGTCAGAGCGCGAACGAGGGCGGCTTCATCGATGATCGGACCGCGCGCGGTGTTGATGATGTACGCGGTTTTTTTCATCAGCCGCAGCTCCCGCGCGCCGATCTGGTGCCGGGTCTCCTTGGTGAGCGGCGAATGGATCGAAACGAAATCGGATTCGTGCAGCAACTGGTCGAGCGGCACATAAGTGAGGCCAGCCTCGCGCTCTTCGTGCTCCGGCTTGCGCCGCGGCGTCCAATAGAGCACGCGCATGGAAAAGCCGTGGGCGCGCCGCGCCACCGCCTTGCCGATCAGGCCGCCGCCGCCGATGAGCCCGATGGTTTTGCCCCAGACGTACGAGCCCATGAGATGCGCCGACTGGCCGCCGGGGAATTTGCCGGCCCGCGCAAGCCGATCGCCCTCGATCATGCGCCGCGCCACCGTGAGCATCAGGCCAAAGGTGAGGTCGGCGGTCGCTTCGGTGGTGAGCGGTGCGGTCACGGTGACGGGAATGCGCCGCGCCGTCGCCGCCGCCACGTCGATGTTGGACGGCGTAATCGACTGCGCCGCGATCAGGCGCAGGTTTGGATTGGCCTCGATCACGGCGTGGTCGATCTTATCGTGGAGCAGGCAGAACAAAATGTCGGCCTTGCGCACGGCTTCGATCAGCGTGCGCTTGGGGATGATTTTGCTCGAGTCGGCAAACACCTTGACGCTCGCCACCGCGCGAAGGCGTTTGAGCGCGTGCTCCGACACCGGCTGCGTCACAAAAATCCGCGACTTGTTCGCGCGCATCAGGCGAGCCACCGCACCACGCCGGCGACGCCGTCGACCGCAACCTGGGCGCCGTCGGGAATTTTTCGCGTCGCGTCGAGCACGCCGAGCACCATGGGAATGCCGCGCTCGCGCGCCAGCGACGCCAGATGCGAGGTCGAGCCGCCGAGCTCGGCGACGACGCCGGCGACGCGCGGCAAAATATGGCTCAGCGCCGGGCCGGCGACGCGCGTGACCAGAATATCGCCCGGCGCGACGCGGCTGAGCTCGCATTCGCAATTGACCACGACGGCGCGGCCGGAGCCCCAGCCGATGCCGGCGGGATGGCCGTTCAGCCCGGGATGTTTGAGCCAGATCTCGTCGGGCACATGCGGCTCGACGACGCGCAGCGGCCGCGCCTGCAATAACTTGAATCCCGCATCGTCGAGCGCCCATTCGATCTCGACCGGCATGCCGAGCACGTCTTCGGCCTTGCGCATCAGGCGAGCGAGCGTCGTTGCCTGGCCGGCTTCAAGACAGGGTGCGCGGACCATCTCTTCCGGCACCACCTGCGGCAGCGTGCCGGCGCCATGCACGCAGGCTTGGCGATGATGTTTGCGGCCGGCTTCGTTGCTGCGCAAGAAACCGTGGCGGCTGAGCACGACGCGGTCCGGCACCACTTCGCCTTGCGCGATGGCGGAGCCGAGCCCCCAGGTGGCGCTGAGCAGCATGTGGCCGTCGGCGGTCTCGCTCAATCCCCCGCCCGAGGCGCGCGCAGCGACTAGCGGCTGCACCAGCACCGCCATCGCGGTGTCCGCCGGATCGAGATCGTGCTGCGCCATGTAACGGCGCGCATTGGTGGTCCACAGCGCCGCCCAACAAGCGCGCAGCGCGGTGAGGAATTCGGCATCGTCATTGACGCCGAGAAAACTTTCGAACTGGCCGGCAAAATTGCTATCGGCGCGATCCTCGATCAGCGCCGAAGAACGCACCGCCGCGGGTTTTGGCTCCTCCCACCACGCGGTCAGGATGTCCGCCAAAAGGTCCGGCGCGAGATCGCTTTGATAAAGTTTCAGCCTGATCTCGACCGAGAGCCGGCGTTGCGTCGGTTGATCGGCGTTCGAGTATTTGCGGAGCGCGTCGGTGAGTTCGAGGTGTTGGATCTGCCGATGATATGCATCCGCCGTAATGCAGAAACCGCCGGGCGTCGGCAGGCCGGCATGCGTCAGCCTGGCCAAGTTCGCCGCCTTCGGTCCCACGCGATCGGGATCGGTCGCGGCGCGGTCGCTGAGCGGGACGATGAAACGCATCATATAAAACTCTGCATCGCCAGTGTCGCGGCGCACTCCCTCTCCCCAGAGGGGAGAGGGTTGGGGTGAGGGGGGTCGGGCGTTGCAGATCAACCTCTGCTTCCGAACCCCTCACCCTCGCTCGCTATCGCTCGCTCGACCTCTCCCCTCTGGGGAGAGGTAAAAATTAGGTCGCCGCGCGCACTCTATCTCACATGATCGCCATAACCCGGCAGCGGATCGACCACGGTGATCTGCTTGACCGGAAAATTGGAGACGATCTCGATGTCGTTCTTGCGCACGATCAGCATTTCCTCGATGCGCACGCCGTAGCGGAACTGCTTGCCGTGCTGGGTCTCGAGCGCAAAGGTCATGCCCTCTTTGATCTCGACCGGATGATCGAGCGACCAGATGCGTGAGATCACCGGCGGATCGTATTGCGCGAGCCCGAGGCCGTGGCCCCAGAGATTGGCGGCGGCCTGGTCCTCGTCCTCGTAGCCCCAGGTCTCCATCGCCGACGGCCATTTCAGCGCGATGTCGCGGGTGGTGGCGCCGACCTTCACCGCGCCGATCGAGTCGTAGAGCCACTTCAGCGCGGTCTCGTAAGTTTCTTTCTGCTCCTTGGACGGCTCCTTGCCGACGCAATAGGTGCGGTAATAGCAGGACTTGTAGCCATTCCAGGTCAGCGCCGCCAAATCCATGAACACGATGTCGCCGGGCTGGATGATGCGGTCGGAGAAATTGCGCCAGTTCGGCCAGGTGTTGGGGCCCGAAGAGACAATGACGTCCTCGACGTCCTCCATGCCGGGAATGTTGTAGAGATATTGCATCAGATGCGCGGTCACCTGGTTCTCGGTGATGCCGGGGCGCAAGAATTTCATGCACTCCCAGTGCGTGGCGTCGCCGATGGCGCCGACGATGCGGAAACATTCCTGCTC
>Ga0210395_10003979_pt1 | contig 11333 bp, 12 predicted proteins | sample IncBWH4OmetaG_FD_150861 | JGI IMG/M metagenome (GOLD analysis project Ga0210395, IMG submission 150861) | Forest soil microbial communities from Barre Woods Harvard Forest LTER site, Petersham, Massachusetts, United States - Inc-BW-H-4-O ...
CGCGGGCAAGCCAAGGGAACTCGGCCATGGTTCAGAATGCCGTCAGTGATTTGGAGGGTCGCCTGCGAGACCGACTTGCCACCCATGTCACGATCCACCACAGCGAGAAAAAGGGACGGATCGAGATCCAGTACTATGGCAACGACGATCTCGACCGTATTCTTTCCATACTGGGAGTTTCCGCTTAGTGAGAAGCGCAGGAGTTGACAGACAACGAAAACCGCAAGCGTCGAAAAGAAGGCCCAATATTGGTTTGGCACTGGGAGCGTTCTGGTTTTTCAATCTATTTTTCATAGCCTCCAGTTGCAGACCTAGCGACCCTCCAACACCCGCAGGCTCTCAAGAAAAACAGACAGAACCAAGCCAGGCGAATGCCTCGGTTCCGAGTGGAACACCGCCGCGCCGCGAGAAAATCTGGAGCAATTTCGACAGTCGCCAAGCTCTGGCAGAAGCCAAGACGCTCACTGATTTCGGTCCCAGGCCATCCGGCAGCGATGCGAACAAGCAGGTTCGCCAACACCTCATCGATCGTTTGACGAGCCTCGGCTGGCAGACCAGCGAGCAGCGACTCACTGAGCAAGCGCCGGACGGACGCGCAATCGAGTTTTGTAATCTGGTGGCGCGGTATTCGCGATATCCGGCATCGCCTCAAAGAATTCTGATCGGCGCCCACTTCGACACTCCTCCCACCCAGGAATTTCGAGATCTCGGCGCAAGTGATGGCGGGGCAAATACAGCTATTTTAATCGAGCTCGCCCGGACCCTGGCTTTGGATCCGCAGTTGGCCGGGAGCGTCGAACTGCTTTTTCTCGATGGCAACGCCCCGTTTAGAGAGCTCAATCTGAACGACGGTCTGTTCGGTAGCCGCTTTTACACCCAAACTCTGCGCCTCAATCGGCAAGCCGGCGATATCCGGGCAGCCATCCTTTTGGACAACGCCGGCGGCGACACGCTGAATTATTTGCCGAACAGCGACCCGAACCTGGCTGCTGCGCTCAAGAAAGCCGCGACGATTCTTGGCCTGAAACTCGAGCCAGCAAACCGTTCGCTTCTCGCGGATCAGGTACCGTTTGCGCAGGCGGGTATTCCCAGTATTGCGCTCCTCGATGCGGACTCCCCGTTTTTGCATACCGCGGATGACACCGCCGATCGACTGGATGGAGATGCTCTGGCGAAAACCGGGAATTTGGTTCTGTACTTCGTTGCCACCGAGAGAGCGACACCATGAGCTCCATGCCCATGATCCTCTACGTGAAAACCGGATGTCCGTGGTGCCCTCTGGCAGAAGTTTATCTCGACAAGCACGGGTACAAATATAAAAAAGTGGATGTCTGCCGCGATCCCGTGGCGTTTAATGAGCTGAGACGCATCTCCGGCCAGACCTACGCGCCGACGCTGGTCATTGGAGATTTGTTTCTTCCCGATTTCGGACCTGATGAACTTGAAGATTTCCTAAACGAGCATAACATCCTGCCGTAGCCGACCCTGCTTGAACAATGCTTTCGTCAATTCTACTAATCCTAGGGGTCGCCGTCCTGGGGATGGCATTTCGGTCTTTCGATCACCCGGTTGCGCAAAGACTCTGCGTCCTCTGCGTATTGGCGGTGTCATTTTTGCTCGGTTATCTGCCGTCCGGGAACTGGGCTGTCGGTCTCGCATTTGCAACGCTTTGGATCTTCCTGCCTTGGCTTGAGATTCTGACCAAGATCCGGTCGTTACGGATGCCTCTCGAACGTGAACTTGAGTACAAAAGTCCGCCCGGCCGGGATCTGTTTCCGAATCTGGACGATTTGACCGAAGAGATTGAGCAGGAAGGATTCGAACTCATCAATGATCTTGGCTGCGACTGGGATGCGCAGCGTCAATTTCTGAGGCTGTTTCACCGGCCCAGCGACCAAGCCCAGGCCGCTCTTTGCCTGGTCGATCAAGGCAATATAGCCTTTTATTATATCAGTCTAATGACTCGCCCTACCGATGGCCATGTCTTTACGACTTGGAACTATCCGTTTTCGTACTCTTTGAAATTTTTGCCGCACACCCATATTCAACGTATCCGACCAACAGCCTCGTTCACTGCCATGTGCCATGCACATCAGCATTTACTGGAACGCAACAAGATTTCAGTTGATGCGATTCCCAAACTCGATCCCCCATCGATCCAGGCTTTGCTGCAGCAGGACTTGACGGCACAGATTACTCACAATGTGCGCGCCGGGCTTCTCGCACACGTCGATGAACAAAGGGTGCGCTACACGTGGCGCGGAATGTTCTATCTGTGGTTCAGGTTTCTTTGGGACTTTGTCCGACTCTGAAATCCGCTATAGCTCTATCACCCGGTCCTGGTAGGTACCCGAACGGATCCGTTTTTTACCTTCACCTCGAACGATGAATTTGACATCTCCGACGATTTCCACGCCAGCCTCAAACTCCATCTTGCCCTCAATCGTAAGACTGTTGCAACGCAGCAGGGACGGCACGCCAACGGCAACCAGCGACTCGAATTGATCGACTAGCTGATAGTATTCGCTCAGTTTCACCTCCGGCGGCACCCCGTTCCGTTCGGCCCGCAACACCAGCCGGAATTCCGTATCCAATTCATAGGCGTCCGAGCGAACAGCTAAAAGGTCGGCGGTTGTCTTAACCGGCGAAAAACGATTGCGCGGCACCTCGATCGCTCTGGCGCCGTCAAAACATTCGATCGCAGCGCCCATCGCCGTCTCGAGCTGAAAAGCTTTCGGCGTCGATTTATCTCGTGGATCTGTCGTCTTCTCGTTGCGAATCAGGGGGAGAGGAAGAAAACCATCGCCTCGATCCAATTCTGCGCGCAACGCATCCAAACGAATCCAGAGATTGTTCGTATTGAAATAGCGGTGCCGCTCGATATTCTGAAAAGCCGCCAAATCCTCTTCAGGACATTGCGCGGATTCCCTAAGCAAAAGACGTTGGTCGGTTTTTCTGCGCGCCAGATGACCTCCCTTTCGATCGGCCGCGGTGCGAGCAGTGACCTCCATCAAGAACGGGGCACCCGAGTTGGCAAAGAAATCCAGAAGCCGGATGTCCAATGTGGCGCCAAGATTGTCGGAATTCGAGATAAAGAGGAACTCTTTGTTCTCGTTCAACAGGCGTTCGAGCCACCCAGAGCCTAAAAGCGATGAATAGATATCGCCGTGCCCCGGCGGACACCATTCCAGAGATGGATTCTGGGGCCACACCACCGGCGCCAACGATTTGACCTCAATCTTTGGCACTTTGTTCTGCATCAACTCCAGTTGTCCGAGCTCGCCAAGTTCCGGGTAGCTCGCCAACGCTGCAGCGGTATCGATGCTCGTGCTGAAGCTGTTCATGAGCATCAGGCGGAGCTGGGGAGCAAGTGCAGAGCGCAGGTGTAAGAATTGGCGAACGATGATGTCCAGAAAGGTGAGTTCGTCCCGGACTCTCAGCAGACTCTTGGCCTTTTCTAAACCCATCCCGGTGCCGAGGCCGCCGTTCAGCTTTAACACCACGGTTTGAGCCGCGACATTCGACCGCTCGCCCGAGACCGTTTCATCCTCAATCGAGGACAAGCGTCCAAGAGGCGAAATCGAACTCTCCGGTATTAAACCAGACTCGTTCCGTTCGAGCTTACGGTATTGATACAGGAACGCGCGAATCGCAGCGGCACTGAGTCCGGCCGCTTGCATCTTCGCCCGAATCTGATTGGGGAGATCGTCCATGTTGATGAGTTATGAGCCCTCCCGTCTAACCGTTCGCTCGCGCCGATCACCTGACAATCGGCCTCACCACGTAAGCGTCTATTATTCTAGTATCGATAGAAATCCGGCTTGTAAGGACCCTGAACCGGAATCCCAAGGTAGCCCGCCTGGGTCTCGCTCAGCTGCGTCAACTTCACTCCGAGCTTGTCCAGGTGGAGACGTGCAACCTTCTCGTCGAGCTTCTTCGGCAGGACATAGACCTTGTTTTCGTAAGCACCGTGGTTCGTGAACAACTCGATCTGCGCCATCACCTGATTCGTGAAGGATGCGCTCATGACGAAGGAGGGATGCCCGGTCGCGCAACCCAAATTCATCAGCCGGCCTTCGGCGAGAACCGTCACACGTTTCCCGTTCGGCCATTCCACCTGATCAACCTGGGGCTTGATGTGGATGCGTTTTAAGCTCTTGTCCTCAAACACGCTCGCAATGTCGATCTCGAGATCAAAGTGCCCGATGTTCGCCACGATCGCCTGGTTCTTCATCGCGTCGAGGTGTTCGCGCCGGATAATGTCCCGACAGCCGGTTGCCGTGATGAAGATATCCGCTTCGTGAACCACGTCATCGAGTGTCGCGACCTGGTACCCTTCCATTGCGGCCTGTAGAGCGCATATTGGATCGATCTCCGTTACGATGACCCTGGCCCCTTGGCCTTTCAGCGATTGCGCGCACCCTTTCCCGACGTCACCATACCCGCAGACGACAGCAATCTTGCCGGCAATCATCACGTCCGTCGCGCGCTTCAAGCCGTCCAACAGCGACTCACGGCATCCGTACAGATTGTCGAACTTCGATTTGGTACAGGAATCGTTCACGTTGAAGGCAGGGCAACCGAGCTCACCACGTTCCACCATCTGGTAGAGACGATGAACGCCCGTCGTCGTCTCTTCCGAAAGTCCAAGGATTCCCTTTAACAAGTGCGGATATTTCTGGTGGACAAGGCCGGTCAGATCGCCGCCGTCGTCGAGGATCATGTTAAGCGGTTGACCATCGGGCCAGAAGATTGTCTTTTCTATGCACCAGTCGTATTCTTCGAGCGTTTCACCCTTCCACGCGAAAACGGGTATTCCGGTTGCAGCGAGAGCGGCTGCAGCGTGATCCTGGGTCGAGAAGATGTTGCAGCTCGACCAGCGAATCGACGCTCCAAGTTCGATCAGCGTTTCGATCAGTACCGCCGTCTGAATTGTCATATGAAGGCAGCCCGCGATCCGGGCCCCGGCGAGCGGCCGCGCCGTCCCAAACTCCGCACGCAGCGCCATCAATCCAGGCATCTCGGTTTCGGCTATCTCAATTTCTTTTCTGCCGAACTCGGTTAGTCCGAGGTCAGCGACTTTGTAATCTGCGGTTGGTATGGTCGTCACGGTACTCATGAAAATTTGCGGTTGGAGACGGGGTTGAAGCGAAAAAGGATATTCAAAGGCAGAGAAGGTTCAGGAGACAAATTGTTTCAGTGCGTCGGCCCTGTCCGTCCGTTCCCAGCGGAGAGCGTCCAGATCGTCTTCACGGCCAAAGTGCCCGTAGTTGGTAGTCTTGCGGTAAATTGGGCGAAGCAGTTCAAGTTGCTGGATAATCGCCGCCGGTTTGAAATTGAAAACTTCCCGAACCGCTTGTTCGATTTTTTCTTCGTCAACCGTTGACGTGCCGAACGTATCGACGGAGATGCTGACCGGATCAGGATACCCGATCGCGTAGGCAAATTGCACTTCGCACCTGTCCGCCAATCCAGCGGCGACGACATTTTTCGCGACATACCTTCCCATGTAAGCGGCGGAACGGTCCACTTTCGATGGGTCTTTCCCTGAAAACGCGCCACCGCCGTGCCGGCCCATTCCGCCATAGGTATCGACAATAATTTTGCGGCCGGTCAGTCCAGAGTCGCCTTCCGGTCCGCCAATCACAAAGCGACCCGTCGGATTAATGAGATATCGGGTGGAAGAATCGATCCAATTGGCCGGGATGACTCCTTTGATGACCCGTTCGATCAGAGTCTCACGAATTTCCTTATGTTTAACTGCCGCAGCATGCTGAGTGGAGATCACGACCGTGTCTACCCGAATAGGACGATACCCCTCGTACTCAATGGAAACCTGGGTCTTGGCGTCCGGGCGAAGCCATGGCAGCTCACCGGATTTGCGGAGGCGGGTCAACTCGCGGCCGAGTTTGTGGCTCAACTGGATTGGCGCCGGCATCAACTCCGGCGTCTCGCGAACAGCAAAACCGAACATCAATCCTTGATCACCTGCTCCCTGTTCGTCAGTTTCTTTACCCTCGGCGGCTTTGGCGTCGACACCTTGCGCGATGTCACGCGATTGCCGACTCAACGCTTGAACGATCACGCATGTATCAGCGTGAAAGAGTGAATCTTCATGGACGTATCCGATTTCGCGAATAGCGGAACGCACCTCGTCGAGATAATCGAATCGTGCGTTGGTAGTAATTTCGCCCGCTATAACTACCAGATTTCCCTTGGCGAGAGTTTCGCAGGCCACTCGGCTTTTCGGGTCCTGCGCTAAGCAGGCATCCAGGATTTGATCGGAGATGGTATCGCAGACTTTGTCAGGATGCCCCTCGGCCACGGATTCAGAAGAAAAGATGTAACGACGCGCCATAAGTAATAATAGGGATCGGTTGGATTAGGATCTACCGCGAAAAGAGAAGCGAGGAAGGCAGATGCGAATATTGACCAATCATGATAGACTGATATATCGACCGTATTTCCATGCCGTCAACTTTGAATTCTCTTCGAACTTTATCCGACCCAACTCGCGCCCGGTTGATGCATATCCTCCAGGCCGAAGAATTGTCAGTCGCCGAAATCCAGGAAATCCTCGGAATGGGCCAATCGCGGATCTCGACTCACTTAGCGCAGTTGAAGCGGGGCGGTCTGGTCCGGGATCGCCGCGTCGGGAAAAACATTTATTACAGCTGGACTCCTGGCGGCCCGATTAAGGAGGCGGAGCTCAGAAGCCTCATCCGGCTAGCTGTCACGGATATGCCCGAAGCGGCTTCGGACCGGTCAAGTCTGCACCACGTGATCGCCAAGCGCAAGGACCGCACCCGTGAGTACTTCAACAAGCTCGCAGGCAAATTTGGGCGGAGCTATTGCCCAGGCAGATCCTGGCAAGCATTGGCACATCTCTTCCTCACGATGATTCCCCCGATCGATGTGGCAGACTTGGGCGCGGGAGAAGGAACACTCTCTCAAATACTTGCCAAAAGTGCTCGGAAGGTCATTGCCATCGATATTTCCGAGCGCATGGTCGAGGTCGGGTCCCAACTCGCGAAAGATCACGGATTCACGAATTTAGAGTATCGTATTGGTGACCTTGAAGAACCACCTATACCGGACAACTCGATCGATCTGGCAATATTCGGCCAAGCGCTGCACCACGCAAACAGCCCACCACGGGCAATCGCAGCAGCGCGACGAATATTGCGCACGGGAGGGCGCCTGGTGATTCTCGATCTGCTCGCCCACGGCTACGAACAGGCAAGAGAATTGTACGCGGATCTTTGGCTCGGATTCAGCGAGGTCGAGCTCGTGCGTTTGCTCGAGCAAGCCGGATTTCGAGAGAACGACGTACAGGTCGTTTCCAGGGAACTGAATAGTCCATACTTTCAAACGGTGCTGGCGACCGGGCTGAAATGACCTCATGCGCCGGCGCAGGACGGTGTCGATTCTCAGGTTCAATCTATATCGTGAAAAGGCTTCTTCTGCTCTTTCTTCTCACCCCGGTAGGTTTATACGCCGATTGGAAGATACTTGACCGACGCGACTCGCCTGGGTCGTACGGAAAGCTGGCTGCATCAGAGTTGCGGGTAACAGACGGCGCAGCGGAAGCTGAAGTTGATCTTGTCTATTTCAAACCTGCGGATGTAACGCTCGAAGTAATTGCGAACACAGACGGACAGATTCGAGGATTGAGAGAGCTCATTGAGGCGCGTGATGGGTCAGCTGGGATAAACGGTGGTTATTTTAAAGCGAACCTCGAGCCGGTTGGGTTGTTAATCAGCAACGACCGCCTGGTCCACCGCTTAGAAAATGCAAAACTTTTGTCTGGAATATTTTACGTGAAAAACGGTCGGCCTTGGCTGGCGAGAACGCGGGAATTTCCCGGCACCAAAGGGATCGAGCAAGCCATCCAATGCGGGCCATTTCTAGTTGATGGCGGCCGGACCGTGACCGGTTTGGAGAACGAGCGCGTCGCAGCTCGAACTTTTATCTTTTCGTCCGGTTCCTCTGTCTGGGGTTTCGGCATTTGCCGCGCGGTCACTCTGCAAGCCATGGGCGAAATCCTCTCGGAGGCGACATTGCTTCCGGACCATCGCATCATCCGAGCGTTAAATTTCGATGGCGGATCCTCGACAACGTTTTACGTCAGGACCGACGAGCGCCCGATCTTCTCGGAAGGGAGGCCCACCGTGAGCAATTACCTTGTCGTCAAAGTCAAAGCAAAGAATTTTTAATTGATTCCCAGGTAACACTCAAACAATGTCCCGCAGTCGCGGTATGACATCTTTATGAATCTGAAGTTTGCAGTCTCGCTCGGGTCCGCTCTTCTCGTTCTAAGTCTTGCATGCTTCGCGCTCGATCCAGAAAAACAAGCCGTTATTGACCGATACAAGGAGCCGTTTTCTGTCTACCTTACCGCAATCAACGATCTCGGGTCGGCCCTCGATACCGTGACAACAGAATCGGATCTCATCAAGGCCGCGGACAAATTCTGTGACCAAGCCAACAAGTTCGTCGACGAATTTAATGCGAATAAAGATCAATTCGCAGATTCCCAAGTGGTGAAATCCATGGACGCCGATCCCGATTCCAAAAAGGCGATGGAGGATTACATGGAGTCTCTGAAGTCGAAGCTCGAAGATGCACGACCTATTTTCGACCATCTCATCAGCTCTCTGAACAGGCATACGAACTCGCGGGAAATCAATCGCGTCCGCGATCGAGTCGCCGCGACATTCCAGCGAATCCAACTACTTTACATGTGACCGGATTCGAGTGAGGCACAGAGAGCGACGTCGGCTTTGTTCTTCGTCGGTGAGCACCGGTTCCTTTCTCAAATCAGAGGGCGGATCGGGCAAAGTAACCCAGGAGCGGCATCCGCCGTACGAAGGATGAAACGGCAACTCCCAAACGGGAGAAATCCGAAATGCGCGCAAAAAAGCAACGTGCAAACCCTCTTGTTTGTCGTAATGAAAGCGTTCCTCCAGGACAGTCGCCTGCAAGACGTGCAACGGCTCCAACGCCTGGATCGGGGTCAAGTCCCGCATCAAGATGGCGAACTCGATCTCCAGAAAAACGGAGATCGCAACGCAGTCATTCCGCGGCGTCACCTCGCGTTCCCGGTTCAAACGCGTTCGCTCAATCTGCTCGTGGAAATAGGTAGGGAATAGATAAAAGCGCCGATGTTTGAATCGGAATCCCTTCCGACCTTCGGCGATTCCGCCCTTTCGGAAGATCAAACTGGTCTCTCCGCGCTCGATTGAAGCACAGACGATAGCCCATTCTTTGAAAGCCGGCACGCCTGTTTCGCGCTTCTCGTTGATCGTTTCCTGCGGGCGTAAGCTCGACTCGGCTGTCAATCCGTCCATCGAAGTTTTGTTAGCACAATCCCTGGCGTTTGCACTGAAGAAGTTCTTCTTTGATCAAGGAAAACTGAGACTTTCATCCGAGGATTGGGCTCGGTGCGCGAGGGAAATTTTAGTTGGCGCGATTCATTTCCTCGATAATCTGCAATTCATGTCTGTGAAGATTGACCTCCATTGCCATTCATTCTTTTCTGGCGACGGGGTAAGCAGTCCGGAACAACTGATTGAGGCCGCCCGCAAGAAGGGACTGAATGCCTTCGTAATGACCGATCACAATACCTGCGATGCGATCACCTACCTGCTGGACAAGGGCCTTATGCGAGAAGACGGCCTGCCGGTGAATAATTTTTTGATCGTTCCAGGAGTCGAAGTCACCACCGCAGAGGGTCATCTCCTCTGTATCGGAGCCGTCCTGCCGAACTTGAAGGGAAGGCCTGCGCTCGAAGTCTGTCACTTGATTCACGAGGCGGGCGGCTTGGCAGTGCCTCCGCATCCCTACGATCTTTTCCGAGCCGGGATCCGCGAGAACGTCCTGAATACTCTGCCAATCGACGCCATTGAGGTTTTCAACGCGGCAAGCACGCTGAAACGGTACAATCAGTCGGCGTTTAACTATGCGATGGAACGGGGTCTCGCGATGACCGCCGCCAGCGACGCGCATCATCATGCCGCCATCGGCAGGGCCTATACCATTCTGAAAACCGAAGACTTTTCCGTGCGCGGCATCCTCGATCAGATTCCGAAACAGAACGATCTGAACCAGGAGTACATCTCGGTGAAAGATAATCTGCGAAAGACCTGGAACAATTGGCTACGCCTCCGCAAACGGAAGTCGATCAAAGATATGCTTTCCAACAGCCAGGACACTGAGGATGAATAAAAGTCATCGCTGCAGGCCAAGCATCAAAATAGTTGCCGGTTGTCAGTTGTCGGTTGTCTGTGGGAAAGACATGCGCGAGCACAGTCGAAGGTCCAACTCTATTTGGGATTTCCGCACAGACAACTGACAACTACTTCCTACCTGCGCCGTCTCTGCAACGTGATGCGCTTGATCCGCGCGTCATCGTTTGGGCTGAAACTCATCACATCCGGATCCTCTTTCAACGTGTTGTGAACGATCCGGCGATCGTAGGAATTCATCGGTTCGAGTTTGACCGGTCGGCCGGAAATCCGTACGGTGTCGGCCATTTGACGGACGCGCTGTCGCAGTTTGTCGTCCCGCATCGCGCGCCAGTGGCCAATATCGACTTGAACCCGGTGCGCATTCCGATCCTGGGCCTGAAGAATCCGGTTCAAAAGAAACTGTAAATCTTCCAGCGTCTCACCGTCGTGACCGATCAGTGCCTCGCTTTCGGCCGTAAAAACCTGGAGTTGACGACCGCTGTCGGTCTCGACTTCCTGGATGTCCGCGACGAAGCCGAGATAACCAAGCATCGTGTCTAGTATCTCCTTGGCTTCCATTTTCTCCTGCGGGGGTATAATTACGATTTAGCGATAACTCTTACGCTTGGCAACCTGAGGACTCTTGGCGATTTTCACGAGCGGGGCGTCCCCCTGTTTTCTGGTCAGGTACATCTGGGCCACGAAAAAGAGGTTTTGCACCGTCCAGTACAACGCCAAACCTGATGCATAATTATAACAGATAAAAAGGAAAATCAGCGGCATGAAAAGAAACATCCGCTGCTGAGCCGGATCGCCGGTCTTTGGCGTTATACTCATCTGCCACAACTGCGTCGCGGCCATCACCAGAGGCAGGATATTGATCGGGATGCCGCCGAGATGAAAAACAGTGTCTGGTTGCGATAGATCGTGTACCCAGAGAAACGAACTGTTACGTAGCTCGATGGCCTTATCGAGCATGCCGTAAAAGCCGAAAAAAATCGGGATCTGAACGAGCATCGGAAGGCAGCCGCCAAAGGGATTGACGCCATAATCCTTGTAGAGCTTCATCGTCTCCTGATTCATCCTCTGGGGATCATCTTTGTA